>OLSN01001210.1_pt1 | contig 23375 bp, 20 predicted proteins | sample 1672411 | NCBI WGS metagenome assembly OLSN01 (sample SAMEA3136683, study PRJEB25190) | human gut metagenome | biome: human gut; feature: human-associated habitat; material: faeces | place: Austria | collected 2013 | reverse complement strand
GTTTGTATGTAAAATAATAGTTTTGTGGTGTATAGAGTAGTAAAGATGAGAGGGAGGATCACCCGTGACAGTGGATGATATCAGAGAGAGAATTAAGAAAAAAGATATAGAACTGTATGTACAGGAATTACTACAGTTTGAGAATACATTTGATGGATTCAAAAAGGCGATCGAACCTCTGGCTGAGCGGCTTAAGATCGGCAGGGTAGCGGGACATTTGCACATTGAGGCAAATATCAAATCTGTACAGGATGAAGATCGTCATGATGTATTCTATGCCGGGGATGGCTTGTATTCCGAGAAAGGCAAATATCAGAAGACATTTCAAGCGGTAGAAAACGGATATTGTGAGCTTACGGCATTCCCATATGAAAATGTAGAATGGAGCGAGGAAGAAAAAGAAGATAGCTCTTCTCCTTGAGGTTTTATATCTTCATGTGACGAGATCCAGACTGATCCGTAAGACAAGAGAATATTCGTATTGTAATCTGATCACGATGCTCCCTAACAGTGCAGGCTTTGTCAGGATCATACAGCAGCATTTGCAGGATCAGACGATCTGTCAGTACAACGGCTTTTATTTTAACCTGAAAAGCTTTGGACTGCTCAGCTATAAGTATGGTGGTGCAGAAGGTGATCTGATAATCAAGCGTTATGCAGTCGCTGTCAGAAAATGGCTGGCAGAGGACGAGACGCTGGCGCATCTGGGTGGAGATAATTTCATGGCGCTGGTCAAGAAAAGCAGAACGGAAGAGTTTCTTCATCTTCTGGAAAAGGTTGAGGTAACAGCAAAGTATATGGGACGGATCATTCCGGTATATATAGTGGCAGCGGCAGGTGCCTATGAGATAACGGCAAAGGACGGAGATCCCAGAGATATTATGAACGGTTTGTCGATTGCAGTCAGTTATGCCAGACAGCACAAGCTTCCGTATGCGTTTTTAACGGACAAGATGCTGGAAGAAACAGTAGATGTTCAGCGGATGGAACAGATGCTTCCTGAGGCGTTGGAGAAACGGGAATTTCAGGTGTATTATCAGCCGAAGGTTGATTCAAGAACAGGCATCACAGTCGGGGCGGAGGCCCTTATCAGATTTTTTGATGAGGCTCATGGCGTTGTAGGGCCAATTCATTTTATCGAGATTTTAGAAGAAAACAGATGCTCGCATCTTATTGATTTATTTGTACTTGATGAGGTATGCAAGGCGCAGAAGCTTCGCTGTATAAGTGACAGGAGAGTGGTTCCGGTATCTGTGAATTTTTCAAAAAATACACTGGAATATGCAGACCTCCTGGATCATGTGAAGGAGATAATGAACAGGTATGATCTACCGGAGGGGCTTGTTGAGATAGAGATAACAGAGTCTGTTGGTGATATGGATATTGTATTGATAAATAATATCGCGCAGTCGCTGATTTCAATGGGCTTTCGTCTTTCGATGGATGACTTTGGCACGAAGTACTCAAATCTTGAGATGCTCTTTAAGTTTCCGTTCAGCATCGCTAAAATTGACCGTTCCCTGGTCAAGAATCTCGAGAGCAATGAGAAGAGCAGGATCATGTTAAAGCACCTCATATCCATGATTATGGAGCTTGGTATAGAGTGTGTTGCCGAGGGGGCAGAGAATGAGGAGCAGGTAAGGCTATTACAGCAGTTTGGCTGTAATATTATTCAGGGCTATTTCTATTCAAAGCCGGTTACATTTGATGTTTTCACGAGTGAGTTCGTGGAAAAAACAAGGAATCAATTGTGATTCACAATTTTATATACAATGCAGCTATTAACAGGCGCCTGTAGCAGGAAAGCGGATAACAGCTGCAAAAAAAGATAAAATGAAAGGAAGAAAAATGTTAGAGAAAATCTTCAAACTCAAACAAAACAACACAACGGTCAAGACAGAGATTCTTGCCGGTCTGACAACATTCATGACCATGGCATACATCATTGCTCTTAACCCAAACCTCCTCACCGGATTTGGTGCTGAGGGAACAAAAGCATTATGGAACGGAGTGTTCCTGGCAACATGTATTGCTTCGGCAGTCGGTATGTTTGTCATGGCATTTCTTGCCAACAAGCCATTTGCACTGGCTCCGGGTATGGGACTTAACAGCTTCTTTGCTGTAGTAGTTGCCAATATCGTAAGCATCACAGGCCTGTCATATGTTGATTCATTCCAGGCTGCACTGTGTATCATCCTTATTGAGGGTATTTTATTCTTCATACTTTCAATATTCAATATCCGTGACAAGATAGTAGATGCCATTCCTTATGGTGTCCGCATGGGTATTTCACCGGCTATCGGTCTTATGCTTTTAAATATCGGTTTTGGATCAAATGCCGGTGTTTACTCAAAGGATGGTGGACCATTTTATGTGATGAAGGATTTCTTCGGTGCACTCACACCGGGACTTGCCAAAACAAATATGACAGATGGATATTCTTCAATGGTGCTCACTGTTGTGACTATGTTCATCGGACTTTTTGTTATCATTATTTTAGCTCATAAGGGCGTCAACGGAGCAGTACTTTTTGGTATGCTTGCAGCCTGCGTAGTTTACTGGGCAGGAGAGGCTATATTCTTTGGAACAAATCCTTTTGCATCACTTGCAACAGCTTCATTTGTGCCACAGTTTAAGGATATGGCAGATACAACACTGTTCAAGTTCGATTTCAAGGATTTCATCAGTATTGGATGGTTTACAGCAATTTCACTCATCATCACATTTTGTATCATAGATATGTTTGATACCATCGGAACACTTGTTGGTACTGCATCACGAGCAGGAATGGTTGACAAAGAGGGAAATATGCCAAACATGAAGGAGGCTTTGGTTTCCGATTCAGTTGCCACAGTGGTTGGTGCCGTAACAGGTACATCTACAGTAACAACTTTTGTTGAGTCTGCATCAGGTGTAGAGGCCGGTGGACGAACAGGTCTTACAGCTTTCACAACAGGTATCCTGTTCCTTGCATGCGTCTTTATAGCACCGCTTGCAGCAATCATTCCTGCCGCAGCAACATCATCAGCACTTATCTATGTTGGTATCCTGATGCTTGGCGGTCTTAAGAAGGTGGATTTCGAGGATCTCTCACAGGTTGCTCCGGTAGCACTCATGCTTATTGCAATGCCTATCTCCGGATCTATCGGACATGGTATAGGTCTTGGACTTATCACATATACTGTACTCAAGGTCTTTACAGGAAAAGCAAAGGAGGTTTCTATCCTTACTTATGCTATTTCGCTTCTCTTCCTTGTGAAGTTCTTCCTTGTAGTGTAGTGTTTTAAAGCTTAGTGATTCATAGTGGTTATTAGTACGAAAATGATATAATTAGCTTTTATGTGCCGTCCATGGCACATAACGCCTTGCCCCGCCATTCTTGGCGGGGCATTGTTGTGTGAGGATATAATTCACATATACAAACATATGTTCTTGACATTTTAGAGTAATCAATGTAAAATTGCAGTATGGATAAGCATAATGAAGAGCACATTTATGTGGCAATAGATTTAAAATCATTTTACGCATCAGTAGAGTGCAGAGAGAGGGGAAAGGATGCTCTGACCACTAATCTGGTCGTGGCAGATCCAACCCGCACGGAGAAGACTATCTGTCTTGCAGTATCGCCGGCTCTTAAGGCATATGGCATACCAGGCAGGGCGCGCCTTTTTGAGGTGGTACAGCGTGTGAAGGAGGTAAACAAGCTGCGTCTGTCGAAGCTTATGGCGAGTGGACATGCTGCCGGGACAGTGGAGAGAAGCCGACAAATTGAGGGCGAACAATCTGATAGAAAACAATCAGCAGGTGAACAGCAAAAAAGACTCCAGACTGAGGGCAATCCGGATGAGAGAAAAAAATATGTAACAGAAATTGATATAGCAGAAAATGATATAACAGAAAGCACAATGGCCGGCTTTGATTATGCATCATATAATGCGAAGCTGCTTGACGCACATCCTGAGTATGAGCTGACATACATTGTCGCACCGCCGCGTATGGCTTTGTATATGGATTACAGTACACGCATATACAATATTTATCTTAAGTATATCGCACCTGAGGATATCAGTGTTTATTCGATAGATGAGGTTTTTATGGATGTGACACACTATCTTCGCACTTATCACATGACGGCAAGAGAGCTTGCGTCTAAGATGATAGACGATGTCCTTAAGGATACCGGTATCACGGCAACCTGCGGCATTGGTACCAATCTGTATCTGTGCAAGATAGCCATGGATATTATGGCAAAGCATGCCAAGCCTGATGAGCGAGGAGTGCGTATAGCAGAGCTTAATGAAAATAGCTATAGGCGAAAGCTATGGGACCATAGGCCGATTACCGATTTCTGGAGAGTGGGAGCAGGTTATGCCAAAAAGCTCGAGGCAGCCGGCATGTATACAATGGGAGATGTGGCCAGGTGCTCAACAGGCGGTTCGAATGATTTTTACAATGAGGAAAAGCTGTATAAGATGTTTGGCATCAATGCAGAGCTTCTTATAGACCATGCATGGGGGTATGAGCCTGTTACAATAGCTGATATCAAGGCATACAGACCGCAGACCAACAGCATCAGTTCAGGGCAGGTGCTTCAGGAGCCGTATGATTATGAGAAGACAAAGCTTATTGTGCGTGAGATGACGGACCTTCTTGTGCTTGATCTGGTAGATAAGAGGCTGGTTACAGACCAGATAGTACTCACTATAGGGTATGATATTGCAAATCTGTCTAATAAGGCTGATCGCTGTTCCGGTAATAATTATGACCGCGCAGTTAATAAAAAAGGCAGAGACAGTATTGGCGGTAAAAAAGGTACACACAGAGATTATACAGGTGAGATTACCATAGACCGATACGGCAGAAAGGTTCCAAAGCATGCACATGGTACAGCAAATTTAGGGCGTTATACGTCATCCACGCGCATCATCATGGATGCTGTGATGGAGCTTTATGACCGTATCATAGATCCTTCTCTTCTGACACGAAGGATTACTGTGGTGGCAAACAGGGTCTGTGATGAGAGCAAGGTGCAGGAAAGTGAGCAGTTTGAGCAGCTTGATTTATTTACAGATTATCAGGAGAGGGCTAAGGAAAAGCAGAAAGAGGATGAGGCGCTTTCCAAGGAGAGAAAGCTTCAGGAGGCTATGATTTCCATCAAGAAGAAATATGGAAAGAATGCCATGCTAAAGGGCATGAATCTTGAGGAGGGTGCCACAACTATTTCAAGGAACAATCAGATTGGCGGACACAAGGCATAGCAGCAACCGCTGTGGTTCTTATTCGGATTTTTTTAGTGGTTTAAAATAGTTACGAAAAAGTATATAAGGAGCATGGCATGGGAAAATATGATGATATTATAGATTTACCACATCATGTGTCAAAGGTACATCCGCAGATGTCTATATGGGACCGTTCAGCACAGTTTGCACCTTTTGCGGCACTTACAGGTCATGAGGAGGCTATTGCAGAGACAGCGAGGCTGACAAATGAGTGGCATGAGCCTGATGAGGACAAAAAAAGAGAGCTTGATGAGAAAATGAATGAGCTCATGATGCTTTATAGAAAGCGTAATTTCGGTTTATATGACGAAAATGCCATAAACACCATGGCAGGGAATTATTTTGAGGTGACATATTTTGTGCCGGATGAGCACAAGGAGGGTGGCAGCTATGAGCATGTGACAGGGTATCTTAAAAAGCTTGATAGCATAGGGCACCTGATGATAGTTGTGGATGATAATGGTACAGAGACGGTAATTGATACAAGAAGAATATATGATATCGATTTGTGATGATTTTGTTAGGAATGCATTACTTGTAAATGTGGTATAGAAAGCAGGAAATTATAAAGATGGACAAGCAGATAGAAAGAGCCGGTGATGACAATAAAAATAATATTGGTGTGTTATATGGCATCGGTGTAGGTCCGGGAGATCCCGAGCTTATGACTTTAAAGGCTATTAATACAATAAAAGCATGTGATATAATTGCAATCCCTGCAGTTTCAAAAGAGGAATGCTATGCGTACAGCATAGTGCAGGCTGTTTTACCGGAGATAGAGAAAAAACAGATTATGTGCACTCCGTTTCCCATGATAAAGGACAAGGAAAAGCTTACTATATCACACAATAAGATATACAGTGACATAGTAAGTGAGCTTGAAGCAGGCAAAAATGTGGCAATGCTTACAATCGGCGATACAAGCGTGTATTCGACATATATGTATATCCACAAGCGTGTCATGCAGGCAGGTTTTTCGGCAGTGATGATAAGCGGTGTGCCGTCGTTTTGTGCAGCTGCAGCGCGGCTTGGCATTTCACTTGGTGAGATGATGGATGAGATACATATCATACCGGCTTCGTATGATGTGAGGGATACTGTGGGCTACGGTGGAACCTGTGTATACATGAAATCCGGAAAGAAGCTTGCAGAGCTTATAGAGGTGCTTCGCACAGGAGATGCTATCAGAAAAAAGAAAATGACAGTGTATGGTGTGACAAACTGTGGCATGGAGTCTGAGCGTGTGTACAGGGGGCTGGATGAGCTTACCGAAGCAAAAGGATATCTGACAATAGTTATAGTGAAATATAGCTAAAATGGGAGTTTACTTTTTGTGCACAATTGCTATAATAGTATGGTGAACCGAATATTTATATATTTTTGAATATAGAAAAGAGCTGAAATATCACATGAGTATAGTGGATAAATTTGGAGAAAAAGTAGGCGAGATAGCAGAAAACGATCCTGTCAAGGCAAGGAAGCTTTTGCTTGCAGGATATAGATTACAGGAAAAGAGATTAGCATTATTTCCGGACAGAAAGCTTCCAATGTCAGGGCAGTATGTGGCAAAGGTTGTCATGAATAATATCATACAGGCACTTGCAAAGCCTGAAAATGCCGCCATGGTCAGTATTTTTGTACCGGGTGAGCTTTTGACGGCGGCAGGTCTCACACCATATTCGGTTGAGGCATTATCGTGCTTTATTGCAGGAACTAAATGCGAGCAGGCCTTTCTAAGGCAGACCGAGAAGGAAGGCTTTCCGGAAACTATGTGCTCGTATCACAGGGTTTTTCTAGGCGCAGCATTAAATGGTATAGTGCCAAAGCCAAAGTGCATGGTGTATACAAACCTGGCATGTGATGGCAATATGATGACATTTCCGTATCTCAAGGAGAGATATGAAATACCAAGTTTTTATATAGATGTTCCATATGAGAAGAATTATGACTCTGTTATGTATGTAGCAAAGCAGCTTAGGGAGCTTAAGAATTTTTTACAGGATGTCACCGGAAGAGAAATCACAGAGGAGTCTGTGAAAAAGGCTGTGGACAAGAGCAAAATTGCATCAAATAATTATTACAGGCAGCTTCACCTGAGAAAAGGACATGATATTGCGTCAACTCTCACAAATGAGCTGTATGCGCTTTTCATGTGTCATCTGCTTGCAGGAACTGATGAATCAGTCAGATATACACAGCTTCTGAGAGATGATGTGAGACGTGCACCGGCAGGAGATGGCTTTCATGTACTTTGGATGCACACCATGCCGTTTTTGCAGGATGCAGTGAAGGATGTGTTCAATTACAGTGATACGATCCATATCAGTGCAAGCGATTTTATAGCAGATGGTTTCAGAAGCATGGAGTCGGATGATCCTTACGAGGCACTTGCCGAAAAAATGGTTTACTGCATTTATAATGGCAGCGTGAATCAGAGAATAGAGGAGGCAAAGGAGCTTGCCGACACAGTTGGAGCAGACGGGGCAGTGCTTTTTGCGCACTGGGGCTGTAAGAATACAATCGGTGCATCAAGCCTTATAAAGCGCTCACTCGAGAGGGAAGGACTTCCAACTATGGTTTTAGACGGAGACGGCTGCAATCCGGCAAATGCCAGTGATGGACAGATTTCCACAAGGCTTCAGGCATTTGTGGAGATGCTTACAGAGCAGGAACGTAATTAGAAATAATACACCGGTTATTGCGTGCGGTGTGTGGATATTTACTATAAATCAATTTCAGAAAGTGGAAAACAGATGATAAATTATGTTTGTAAATATGCTCCGGTAGAGCTGTTTAAGGGCTTTGGACAGGAATGTGCTGTGCTTGAGGAGATGCCGGAGAATTTTGATAAATCAGATAAGATAGCTCATGCGAATCTCTGCGGATTCGGCAAATCAGTCATACAGGCTGTGCTCGATGGCAAGGTAGATGAACTTGTGCTGGTGAACTGTTGTGATTCAATGCGCAGAGTCTATGATATCATAGAGAATACAAAGAAATGCAAATTCCTGTATATGCTTGATCTGCCTCATGAGGATAACGAGTGTGAGAACATAAAATTTGCACAGTCAATTATTCGTTTGAAGAATGCGTATGAGAGATATTCGCACAGGACATTCGACAGGGAGCTTTTTATAAAGTCGTTTGCAAAACCTGAATCTGAGCGCAAGCCATACATAGGTCTTATGGGTGTGCATGTGAGCAGTATTCTTGAGAAGACAATACGTGAAAATATGCAGATGGATGTGGAAAATATGACATGCACATCCGGCAGAAATCTCATTATTTTACAGAAGGATCTTAGAAATATGGATGATGAGACTCTCTTTGTAGCATATGCAGAGAGTCTGCTCGGACAGATGCCATGTGCCAGAATGAACAATAATACAAGAAGAAACCAGCTCTTTTTAGACCCAAGTCTTAAGGGCATCATATATCATACGATAAAGTTCTGCGATTATTATGGTTTTGAGTATGCAAGCATAAAGAATAATATTAAGGTGCCTCTTTTAAAGCTTGAGACGGATTTTACAAGCCAGAGTGCCGGGCAGCTTTTGACAAGGATACAGGCATTTGCAGAGACAATAGAGGGCTCAGATGACATGGACCCTACAAAAGGCATAAGCGAGGAGGCAAGAAGAAGGATGGAATCAGGAGTCTACTATGTAGCAGGAATTGACAGCGGCTCAACAAGCACAGATGTGGTGATACTGGATCAGGACGGAAAAATTAAATCGACAATGATTATTCCGACAGGTGGCGGTGCTATGATGAGCGCTGAAAAGAGTCTGGAGAAGGCTGTCGAAAAGGCCGGTATATCAAAGGATGATATTGTAAGGATTGTTACAACAGGATATGGTCGTGCATACATCAATAGCGGTGATGACAGCATCACAGAGATTACATGCCATGCAAAGGGCGCGCATTATCTGAATCCAAACGTGCGCACAGTTATTGACATAGGTGGACAGGATATAAAGGCAATCAGTATAGATGAAAATGGTGCTGTGAAGAATTTCCTGATGAATGATAAATGTGCGGCAGGAACCGGACGTTTTCTGGAGATGATGGCAAGGACACTCGGACTTTCACTTGAGGAGATGAGCACCATGGGACTTGAGTGGAAGGAAAACATTGTGATTTCAAGCATGTGTACAGTTTTTGCAGAGTCTGAGGTAGTATCGCTGGTGGCACAGAACAAGGCTGTTTCTGATATTATCCACGGACTAAACATGTCTGTAGCTTCAAAGGTAGGCGCACTTGCAGCAAGGCTTGGGCAGGATAATCCGGGAGAGTATATGATGACCGGCGGAGTGGCAAAGAACAAAGGCATCACAAATGCACTTGAAGAAAAGCTCGGCGCAAAGCTGTATATTTGCGATGAGGCACAGCTTTGCGGAGCGCTTGGTGCAGCACTTTTTGCATATGAGAAGTGCAGGGAGGCTTAATAGAGGGGCTATAGCAAACCACCAGTTTAACTGGTGGTTTGCTGACTTTACTCCATGATTTTTCCGTCAATACTTATTGTTACAACTTGCCATGGTATGAATTTTCCACTAGCTTGAAGAGCTTTTTTGACCGCAATCTCCAGGCCGCCACAGCAAGGAACTTCCATTCGGACAATAGTTACACTTTGAATGTTGTTATTTTGAATAATAGCAGTCAGCTTTTCACTATAATCCACTTGATCTAATTTAGGACAACCAATTAAAGTTACCTTGTTTCGAATAAAATCCTGATGAAAGGCGGCATAAGCGTAAGCAGTACAATCAGCTGCGATTAAAAGCTTTGAGCCGTTAAAATATGGGGCATTAACAGGAGCCAGTTTAATCTGTACCGGCCAGTTTTGAAGCTTTGATCCTGAATCTGCGGCTGAAGTGGCTTTTGCAGGCTCAGATGTTTCAGTTCGTCTGATCTGCATGATTTTAGATCCAGGACAGCCGGAGTGAGAGAATATTGCCCTGTTTTTGGCAGCTATTTTTTTCTGTGCTTCTTTTACGGCTTCTTCATCATATGCAGGTGCTTCTCTTTCCTCAAATGAGATGGCTCCGGTAGGGCATTCAGGGAGACAATCTCCTAGTCCGTCGCAGAAATGTTCTCTCACCAATTCTGCTTTTCCGTCAATGATATCAATGGCGCCTTCGTGGCAGGCAGATGCACAGGCACCACAGCCGTTACATTTTTCTTTATCAATCTTTATAATCTTTCTTATCATTTTTAACCTCCGTCAATAGTATTTAGCGTTTGTTTATGCTAGAATTATAGTATTATAAATACAACTAGTATGTTTGATTTCCAACAGGGAGGAACTATTTTGCAAAAATATTTATCAATCCTAAGAAACAGTCCATTTTTTAAAGGTCTAACTGATAACGAGATATTATCCATATTGCATTGTGTAAACGCAACAACAATTTCTAAAAAGAGAGATTCTTATATTTTCAGAGCAGGTGATATTACCGAAGTAATGGGGATTGTGGTGTCCGGCTGCGTCCTCATTATTCAAGAAGACATCTGGGGACATCGAAATATTTTGTCAAAATGCCACGCAGGAGATTTTTTTGGTGAGCCGTATGCAGCAAGCCAGAGAGCTGTCTTAAATATCAGTGTGGTAGCAGATGAGGATTGTGAGATTATTCTCTTAAATGTTAAAAGGCTTCTGATTACCTGTCCAACTGCGTGTGAGCATCATCAGAAGCTGATCCGTAATCTGGTCAGTGTCCTGGCAAATAAGATACTGATCCTGAACGATAAGATCACACATGTTGGAAAGCGAACAATAAGGGATAAATTATTATCCTATCTGTCTGCTGAATCTATCAAACATTCGTCATTGTCTTTTGAGATTCCTTTTGATCGGCAGCAGCTGGCTGATTATCTTTGTATTGATCGTGCAGCAATGTCTACGGAGATATCAAAGTTACAAAAAGAAGGCTTTATAAAAACAAATAGAAATCATTTTGAAATAAGGCTGCCGCAACCCCATTGGGTTTAGACGATGGGGAAAGGCAGCTTTTTTCACAGAGTTTTGAGCTCAGGGATTGCTCACTCGACCCGCAGCATCCGATAACCGATGCCGATGTGCGTTTGTATGTATTGCTGCCCATCTTTCCCGTTTTCCAGCTTTTTGCGCAGGGTTGCCATGAATACTCGCAGAGAAGCAATACCATTTTCCCAACTGCTGTCCCATATCCGTTGTATGATATAGGTTCGAGACTTTAGCTCAATCTAATCATCTGCTGAATATCTCGAAATCTGTTCAATAGCACTCTGATGCAACCGAAAAATATCTTTTATATAGTGATAATACACCTTTCCCGCGTCTGACGCATAAGTCTCATTTGTGGTACGGACAACCAAGCATATCCCCAGCTTTCGTTCAAGATTGGCAATATGATTAGACACAGTCGGTTGAGTCAAATTGAGTTGTCTCGCCGCGCGCGAAAAACTTCTGCTTTCAACTACAGAGGAAAAACATTTTAGTTCCTTAATATCGATACCAGTATCAATTTCCATAAGTATTCCCGCCCACTTCTGAATTAGGACTCTCATTTAGTGCAAAAAGAAGTTTAGAGTTACATTCACTATGACAATATTACGAACATAAGCATCGGAACAGATATGAAAACATCCGGTCCGATGCTTGTGTGCCGTTTCACTTTGCTACTTTTGCAAATATGCCGTTGTCGAAACCGTAATCAAATAAAGCTCTTTAAACTGTGGTTAATCTTTGCAACAATTTCCCTCACAGGAATATTCATTCCCGTCATCATCACTGCAAGCAGCTTTTCCTGATCTCCTGTCGTGAGCATTGATGCCGTAATACGTTTAAACTTTTCTCCAATCCATTTCAAATTCAACTCCTTGTCCTCCGGCTCGCCGGGGGCTTCGTACACGTCGGAGCAGTACGCCGTGCCGTCGTTGAGCGTGATCTCCACCCAGGCAAGGCGGCGGGCGGGGAATTCCTTGTCCATCTCGGGATCGACGGCAAACTCCAGGCGGTCCATCATGTCGAGCACGGCCTGATTGTTCAGCGCTTCCTCGCGCACCTGCTGGAAGCCCACATCGCCGAACACCAGCGCGCTCGCGACCGGCCAGGCGATGTTGTACTGCGCTTCGTCCGTGCCGTGGGGGCGGATCTTGCTCAGCCGCGCGGCGGAGAGGAAGGTGTTGACCTTCACATGCGCGACCTTGGTATGGTCAAAGCCGTGGCGCTTCATCAGCGTCTGGCAGGCGAGGATGGGCTGGTGCGCCCAGCGGCAGCAGGTATAGGGCTTGAAGTAAAGCTCCATGATGCGGTAGCTGCTGCCGAGATCGTCGAGATACTTCTCGTACTCGGGCAGCTCGAGCAGGTGCGTCCGCCCGGTCTCGCCGCAGAGCGTTTCCAGCGCAGCCATCGTGCCCACGAGCGCGCCGAAGGGCACGCCGTCCTTGTTCATGGAGGGATACTCCACCGCGCGCATCACGGGCGTCATCGGCGCGTGGAAATCCGCGATGGAAAGCGCGTTGTTGAGCTGTCGTTCGTCAAAGCCGTACAGCCGGCCGATGCCCGCCGCTGTGCCGAAGGCGCCGTAGGCGCCGGTGCTGTGCAGGAACTTATAGTGGTCCTGCATGGCGAGCGCCCAGCGGATCGAAAGCTCGTAGCATACCGTGAGCGTGGTCAGGTATTCGCGCCAGGTGGCGTTCTTTTCCAGCGCCGCGGCCAGCACGCCCGCGACGAACGACGTGCCGGGATGACCGCAGATGGCGCGGTGGCCGTCGTCGATATCAAAGGAGTTGCTGCTGTGGCCCATGGCGATCGCCGCGCCGAGGAGGTTATACCTCCTGTCCGAGCCGACGGCGGGGATGTCGCCCAGCAGCCCCATGCTCTGCGCCAGCTTCTGTCCCGCCTTGAACTGTTCGCCGTAGCTGCCGAGGATCAGCGCCGTCATCAGATCGACACCGCACATGACCGCGTGCTCCTGCACCGCGGCGGGAAAATCGTCCCATTTCGCGTCCAGCGCGTAGCGCTCCGCGCGATAATCCGTTTTAAATTCCATATTCATTCTCTCCATTGGTCGAAAGCAGGCCCGGGGAGGAGACAGAAGATGCAGAGACTCCGGCGAGTCTCTGCATCTTTCTGCTTTAAGGAGACTGCTTCATGATCGCAGATTGACAGTTATGGGATCAGCGCTCGTACACGCCGTCGTTGAGGTAGGCAAGGAGCTCGTCCTTGCTCATGCCGTCGATGCCGAGGTAGGCGAGGTTGTAGCGGCTCTCCTCGAAGAAGTTCTTCTGGTGCATCGCGCCGGCCAGCGTGATCATCGAGTCGATGATGGGGGTCTTGACGCCGTAGGCCACGCCCAGATCGTGATAGACCTTGCAGCCGATGGGCACATCCTCGGTCATGTAGCGGTGGTGGATGTTGTTCGGACCGGTGTTGCCCTCGGTGGAGGGCTGATCGAGCGGGAAGACGACATTGTCGTTGCCGTTTTCGTCGAGGCCCATGTACTCCTGCGTCAGCACGCTGCGGCGGGAGAAGAACATTTCCTTCTTGTACTTCGGCGTGCCGACGCCGATGGCCTCCGCCAGCGCGATCTCTTCGTTATAGAACTGATACTGCACCTCGCAGATGGACGGGCACAGGCCGTGGGAATACATGGAGTAGGTGGTCTTGTCGTGACCGCCGAAGATCACGCCCCAGTTTTCCATTGTGGAAACGCCAAGAATCGTGGCAGGCACGTGGATGACGGGGTTGACGTTGGCAAAGTCCACATCGAGGACGGTGTTGGCCTTGGAAGGACCATCGCCGTTGGTAACAGCGTCCATGCAGGGCAGATACTTCGACGCCTCGAGGAAATCGTCCGTGTCGGTCATGGGCAGGGCCGCGCCGCGCAGCGTGATGGCACGGTACTTGGCGCTCACGTGCGGGAACACGCACTTGCCGATGCTCTCAAGGCGCGTGCCGTAGGGAGCGGAGGACCAGCCGCCGACGATGACCTTCTTCGTGCAGCCCAGCTCGCGCATCAGGCGGCGCAGCAGCAGGCAGCCGAAGTTATCGGCGAACACGTTGACGACCTGGCCGTCTTCAAGGTAGGGGATCATGGCGCGGAACATGGCCTCGTGGCCCCAGGAACCGCAGGAAACGACGATGTGGCCCGCGCCCTTGATGGCCTTTTCGATGTCACTCGTCACAACGTCGATGAATGCGCGGCCGCTGCGCTCGAAGCAGTCGCGGTTGCGCTGGATGCCGTCGAAGAGAATGCCGGTCTTGTCGAGATCCTTGAGCGACTTTTCCGCAAAGGGCATCACGTCGTAGAGACGGACCTCACGCCCGGCGAGCTTGATGTCCGCCGCGCAGGTCTTGCCGACAGCGCCGCCGCCCAGCACGGCGACCGGCAGGTTCTTCAGATACTCCATCTTACTCATGGTAAACTCCTCCACAGTATGATTTGTCCGGAAATGATTTTGTGAACGCAGCGATAAAATCGATGCTGGACAAAGTATACAAAGCAGGATATAATTTGTAAAATGAATTGTTCAAATTGCTGCCAACGAAAAACATAATGGTCGGGAGGAAAGTTATGGAATTGCGCAATATCGTCACCTTTTTGCAGGCGGCGGAGATGGAAAATTTCACTCATGCGGCAAACAGCCTCGGCTATTCCCAGTCCACGGTCACGGTGCAGATCAAGCAGCTGGAAACGGAGCTGGGCTACCAGCTCTTCGACCGCGTGGGCAACCGCATCTCCCTCACGCCGCGCGGCGAGGAGTTCCGCTACTACGCCAATCAGCTTGTTTCGATCTCCCAGCAGATCAAGCTCATCCCCATGCGCGAGCCGGAAAATCTGCACGGCACGCTGCGCATCGGCATCCTTGAATCGCTCTTTTTCCACATTCTGCTGCCGCTGCTGCCCGACTATCACAAGCGCTTTCCCAACATCACGATCCAAACCAGGACCGGCTCGAGCGAGGAGCTGTTCTCGCTGCTGCGGCACAACGAGCTGGACGTGATCTTTACCCTGGGGCAGAAGAGCATGGAGCGCGACTGCGTGCGCGCCTACGCGCGCGAATCGCGCATCTGCTTCACGGCCGCGGCCTCCTCGCCCTACGCCGGCGGAGAGGAGCTGCGCTTTGAGGACGTGTGCAGGATGCCGCTTATCCTCACCGAGCGCGACAGCGTTTACCGCCGGGCGCTCGAGCAGGCCGCTGCGCTGCGAGATATCGAGGTCTCCCCCGTGCTGGAGGTGGACAGCACCTCCGCCATCACCTCGCTCGTGAAGATCGGACTGGGCGTCTCGCTGCTGCCGGACTACGTCGTCAGTCCGCTCGAAAAGCGCGGCGAAGCCGTTGTGCTCGACGTGCCGGATTGCAGCATCCGGCTCTGGCAGCAGATCTTTTACCATAAGAACAAGTGGGTCACGCCGCAGATGGCCGGGCTGATCGAAGCCATCCGCACGGCCTATCCGGCCTGACGCACGCGGAAGAAAGGAGCCAGGCGCTATGGAACACAGTTTTGATCCCTCCCAGGATATCCGCTTCAGTGTGGGCGAGCTGTCGGAGATGTACGGCGTCACATCGCGCACGCTGCGGCTCTACCACGAGCGGGGCCTCCTCGTGCCCGAGCGCATCGACACGCGCACGGGCTACCGCTACTACTCGACCTCGCAGCTGCCGCGCCTTGAGATGATCCTGCAGATGAAAAACGTCGGCCTTTCGCTCAAGCGCATCGAAAACATCCTCGAGACGAAGGACCTCTCCGTTTTCGAGGCACTGCTCAACGAGCAGATTGACGAGCTGGACGAGAAGATTTCGCGCTACACCACCTCGCGCAAGGCGCTCACGCGCCAGCTCAACAGCTGCCGCTTCCTGCGCAATCCGCCCGCGCTCGACCATATTTTCATCGAGTTCATCCCCAAGCGCCGCGCAATCACCTTCGATATCGACGAATACGACTTCCGCGGCGACTACGGTGAGGTCTCTCCCTGGAAGCTCGGGCTCGACCGCATCCGCGCGGCGATGACCGGCGAGGGCATCCCGCTCACGCTGTTCAGCCAGGTGGGCTGCATGGTCCCGCGCGAGAGCCTGCAAAAGGGGCGCTTTTTGTGCAGCAGAGCCTGCATCCTGCTCGACGCCGAGCGCCCGGAGTTGCCGTGCACCACGCTCCAATCCGGCATCTACGCCTGCATGTATCGCCAGTACGTCTCGATGGACAACGCGGCGGAGAGCGTGGGACTGCAGCTTCTGATGGACTACATTGCAGAAAACGGCTATCAGATCGTGGGGCCGTACCTCGGCCAGGTCATTGCCGAGACCTCCGTTTTCAACTACTCCAACCGGAACATCCTCGTCAAGCAGCAGATCCCCGTTGCCCTGCCTGACTGAAAGGCGCGCATCAATATTCTCTTTTCCCTTGTTTCCCGGCGGGCACCGGATTGCTTGCAGGAAGCAATCCGGTGACCATTTTTCTTTCATCCGGCTGCAAAACCTTTCCCCTGCGTCAAGGTTTTGCGGCACTCTTCCTGCACGCAAAAATTAACGCATGTACCAATTTTCGGCATTTTTCGCTATATCATATGTCTATTTTGCACAATTTTTGCCGATTCAGTTTTGCTTGACACCTGCCCCACGGTAAAGCGGTATAGTAGAAGCAGAGAATCAGCAATGCAAGAGTATTACTTTCGAATTGCAAAATCAGCTGATTGAAATAACTGCAATTTACCGTGATGGATCGAAAGGAAGGGCAAATTATGGATTGGAAAATGATTATCGGCGGCAAGTCCGCGGACGCTTCTGACGGCGCTGTGCTCAACAACTACAACCCCTACACCGGCGAACTGATCGGCACTGTGCCTGCCGCGACGAAGGAGGACGTGGATCTCGCCATCGCCAATGCGGTCGAGGGCCAGAAGGAATGGGCCGCGCTGCGCAACGACGAACGCGACGCCATCATCAATAAGTTCCTCGCGCTCTACGACGAGCACGCCGAGGAGCTTGCACAGCTGCTCAGCCGCGAGGGTGGCAAGACCATCAGCGAGTGCCGCGGCGAGGTGGGCAGCGTGCCCCTGATCTTCCGCGCCTACATGAACGCCGCCGCCACCATGTACGGCGAGACGCTACCGTACAACGTCGAGCGCCGCAACACGAGTGATATCATCTTCACCTCCTATGAGCCGCTAGGCGTGTGCGTATGTGTCGCCCCGTTCAACTATCCCGTTTCCACCATGACGAACAAGGTCGCCCCCGCCCTGTGCGCCGGCAACAGCGTCATCATGAAGCCCGCCTCCGATACGCCGATGAGCATCATCCTCTATGCCCAGCTCATGCTCGAGGCCGGTATGCCGGCCAACACCGTGCAGGTTATCACCGGTAGCGGCAGCAAGGTCGGCAAGTGGATCACCGAAAACGAGCATGTCGCCGCCATCAGCCTGACCGGCAGCACCGCCGTCGGCGTGAAGCTCCAGACCGACGCCAGCCGCCACCTGCAGCGCGTCCTGCTCGAGCTCGGCGGCAACGATCCCTTCGTCGTCTTTGAAGACTGCAATCTTGACAAGGCTGTGGCCGAGGCCATCGGCGGGCGCATCTACAACGCCGGTCAGATCTGTTCGGCCAGCAAGCGCTTCATCGTTCAGAACAGCGTGAAGGAAGCTTTCATCGAAAAGCTCATCGAAGGGCTCAAGGCCATCAAGTGCGGCGACCCACTCGACGAGACGACCGTGTTCAGCTGCCTTATCAATCCCGCCGCCGCGACCAAGGTCGCGCAGCAGATCGAGATGACTGTCGCCCAGGGCGCGCGTTGCGTTTACGGCGGCAAGCGCACCGCCGAGACCATCGTAGAGCCCACCGTGCTCGTCGACGTGACGCCCGAGATGGACATCGCGCAGAGCATGGAGGTCTTTGGACCTGTATTCCCGGTCATCGGCTTTGACACCTTCGACGAGGCCATGGCCATTGCCAACAACACGACCTACGGTCTCTCCGCAGGCGTGATGACCGGCGACATCGCTACGGCGATGAAGGCAGCCCGCGCGATCCAGTCGGGCACCTGCGTCATCAACGGCACGGGCGACTACCGCACGAGCTACCACGGCTTCGGCGGCTACAAGATGTCCGGCGTCGGCCGTGAGGGCGCGCTGCACACGCTGGAAGAGTTCTCCGAGGCCAAGACCACCGTCCTCCGCGGCGTGATGGCGTAAGGGGGAAACCCCTTACGCCGTGCAATACCACAGCAATATTATGGAGAAAACCTGAAAGGAGTATCTGACAAGATGAAAAAAACCAGTACGAGAATCCTCGCCATGGCGCTGTCGGCAGTCATGTTGCTGGCAACGACAGCCTGCTCCAGCATTACTCCCAACGAAGGCAGCACCAACACGGTCATCAGCGGCACCGACGCTTCCACCGCTCCTGCTACCCCGCTTTCGACCGCCTCTATTGTGTTGAAGGTATCCCACCCCGATAACGACACAAGCATGCTGGAAAACACCTGGAACTGCTACGCGCGCACATTCAAAAACTCGCTGGAGATCTACTCCAACGGCGAGATGACCTGCGAGATATTCCCCAACGACCAGCTGGGCGACCTGACCTCCTGCATGGAGCAGTGCTCTCAGGGCGTCGTGGACGTCTGTCTCTCTCCCGCGACGGGCAACCTCGCCAGCTGGATCCCCAATATCAACGTGTTCGATATTCCCTACATCGTTGAAAACATGGACGCCTGCAACCTCGTCTGCGAGGGCGACATCTACCGCGAGCTGAGCGACAATCTCGACGAGGTCGCACACATGCGCCTTCTGAGCATGTTCCAGACAGGCTTCCGCAACATCGACACTTGGACCGCCCCGGTTCGCTCCGTGGACGACCTGGCCGGTATGAAGCTCCGCATTCAGGAGATCGACGCGCACACCGCCATGGCGAGCGCGTGGAAGGCCGTTCCCACCACCATTTCCTTCTCCGAGCTGTACTCCGCCGCCACGACCGGCGTGATCGACGGCTTTGAAAACTGCAACTACACCCTCTTTATGAAGAACCTCTACGAGACCGTTAACTACATCACCGAGACGCAGCACCTTGCCAACGTCGTCTGCACGCTCATCAGCAGCACCGTTTACGACGGCCTGACCCCCGAGCAGCAGGAGGCGGTCAATCGCGCGGCGGCGGATGCCCGCAGAGCGACCATCGGCGTGGTGGCGGCCAACAACGTCAACGTCGTGACCAAGCTGCAGAACAAGGGCGTTGAGATCATCACCCTCAGCGACGAGGAGAAAGGCGCGTTCAAGGAAGCCTGCTATGAGCCATGTAAGGAGACCGTGCTCAAGGTCGTGGACGAGGGCTTCTACAATCGCTTCCTCGAGAGCTACGCCGAGGCTGAGACGATCCTGGGGCTCAATTGATTCCAGGAGCCGCACAAGGAGGGAACTTTTATGGAAAAAATCAAAAAGCTTCAAGCTGTGATCGCTAGGGTCTCCCTATCCGCAGCATCGATCCTGCTGGCCACCGTCTGCCTCGCTGTGTTTACGAACGTCTGTTGCCGCTATATCTTCAAGGTCGGCATGATGTGGGTCGAGCAGTACGCGCGCTACGCGATCATCTGGAGCGTGTTCCTCGGCTCCAACGTGCTGATCTATACCAACAGTCTCATGCGCGTTGACTTTCTCGACAACTACCTGCCCGAGGGCTTCAAGAAGGTGCGCGAGATCATCTACACCGCGCTGTTTGTTGTGATCCTGTCGGTGCTGTGTTGGCAGGGCTGGCTGCAGGCGCAGGAATTCGTCGGCGTGACTCTGATGGGTCTGCCGGTCGATAAGTTCTACATCTATCTCGCCATTCCCGTGGGCGCAGCGCTGATGATGCTGCAGTACCTGCTGAACCTGTTCTGCGCGTTCTGCGACAAGAAGAAAGGAGAGATCGACGAATGAGCATTGCATTGATCATTGTTATCGTTCTGCTGTTTGGCCTGCTGCTGATCGGCGCGCCAGTCATCATGGCCATCGGCACGGCTGCCATGAGCTACTTTTTCATCAAGCCCGAGATGCTCAGCAACCTCATGATGTATCCCCACCGTCTCTTCACCGGTATGGACAGCTTCATCTACCTCTGCATCCCGCTGTTCATGCTCTCCGGCGAGCTGATGGGCAAGACCGGTCTGATGGACAAGATCGTTGACTTCTGCCGTCTCTTCGTCGGCCGTCTGCGCGGCGGCATCGCCTATGTGACGATCCTCGCCAACATGATGTTCGGCTGCATCTCCGGCTCGGGCATCGCCTGCATCGCTGCACTCAGCCCCATCGAGGTGTCCATGATGGACGCCGAGGGCTATGACGAGAACTTCGCTCCCGCTATTGCGGCGACCTCCGCTCTGCAGGGTCCCGTTATCCCGCCGTCCATCCCCGCGGTCATGTTCGCGGGTCTCACGTCCGTCTCCGTCGGCACGATGTTTGTCGGCCAGATCATCCCCGGCGTGATGCTCGGCCTTGCGCACATTCTGCTCGTCGCCCTCTTCGCGAAGAAGTGGGGACTGCCCAAGAGTGAGGTCCACTACACCAAAAAAGAGGTCGTTCAGATCGTGCTGCGCTCCCTCGGCGCGCTGTTTATGGTCATTCTGGTCCTCGGCGGCATCCTCTCCGGCGCATTCACCGCGACCGAGGCTTCCGCAATCGCCGTTATCTACGTTCTCGTGCTCGACCTCATCATGAGCAGAAAGCTCACCCGCCAGCAGCTGTGGGAAGCGCTCAAGACCACCGCCAGCAGCTCCGCCACCATCTATCTCATCATCGGCTTCACCTCGATCATCGGCTGGATCCTCGCGGTCGAAAACGTCCCCGCCATGATCCAGGGCTGGGTCTACTCGTCCAACATTTCGCCCTACCTGCTGTTCTTCCTCTTTAACGTTTTCATTCTGTTTAACGGCATGTGGATTTCTGACTCCGCGCAGATGGTTCTTTACGCCCCTCTGTTTACCCCGATTTTCGTTTCCATGGGCTGCAGTGCCATTCATGTCGGCGTCGTCATGGTCGTGAATGTCATGATTGGTATGATCACCCCGCCGTTCGGCATGGCGCTCTACACCGTCGCCGGTGTGACCGGACGCAACCTCAAGAAGATCGTCAAGGCGTCCCTGCCGTTCACCGCCGCCTGCATCGCAGTCCTCTTCGCCATCACCTACTTCCCCGATCTCGTCATCTGGCTGCCGCGCATGATGGGTCTCCAGATCTGAGCGCAGCCCAAACACTGATATCAAATCAAAGGAGAGATTTGCCTTGAAACATCGTGTACTTATGATCGAGCCCACCATCCAGCCCATCGGAGTTGAGATGCTCAAAGAGAACTGTGATGTTGTTCTGGGGCAGGACGGGAGCGAGGCGGGCCTCATCCGCCAGATCAACGAGCATCAGATCGAAGCGCTCGTCACCCGCGCCGAGCAGGTCACGAGAAAGGTCATCGAAAGCTGCCCGTCGCTCAAGGTCATCGCCCAGTACGGCGTGGGTCTTGACAACATCAACGTTGCCGCCGCCAGCGAAAACGGCGTCATGGTTCTCAACGTTCCCGACGGAAACTTCATCTCCGTCGCCGAGCACGTCATGCTCTCCGTCCTGTGCCTGAGCCGCATGGTCGTCAACGCCGACCACGCGGTCCGCGCGGGCGAATGGTCCGCCTACCGCGAGGCGCACAGCCCGCAGGAGATCTACGAGAAAACGCTGCTCATCATCGGCTTCGGCCGCATCGGACGCGATGTTGCGGCGAAAGCGCAGGCCTTCGGCATGAAGGTCATGGCCTTCGATCCCTTCGTCACCTCCAAGCAGATGGCCGCGCTGGGCGTCACGAAGGCGGACCCGCTGGAAGTGGGCCTTCGCGAGGCCGACTATGTCACGATCCAGCTGCACCTCACGCCGGAAACGCGCGGCATGATCTCCACCGAGCAGTTCCGCCAGATGAAGCCCACGGCCTCACTCATCAACCTCAGCCGCGGGCCTGTCGTGGACCAGAAGGCGCTCTATCAGGCGCTCGTTGACCACGAGATCGCCTCGGCCATGCTGGACGTGCTCGAAAAGGAGCCGCCGGAGCAGGACGAGCCGCTGCTCTCGCTGCCCAACGTCATCTTCACGCCGCACCTGGGCGGCAACACCGTCGACGCGCTCATTCGCATCTCCAAGATCCTCGCCCGCACGGTGTTCGAGGCGCTGGAGACCGGCGACAGCTACAACTTTGCCAACAAGAAAATGATTCAGACCAAGAGAGTCTGATCACAGGAAGGAGCTTTGCTATGAAAAATCTCGGTATTATGACGGCTGTCATCTCCCCGATGCTGGCCGACGGCGTAACGGTCAACGAAAAGGCGCTCACCGCCATTCTGGAGGACCAGATCAGCAAGGGCGCGGGCAGCCTTCTGCTGCTGGGCGGCACCGGCGAAAATACCGCCGTGCCCAAGGCCGCGCGCACGAAGATCTTAGAGCTGGCCGTCAAGGTCATCGACCACAGAGTTCCCGTCATCGCGGGCGTTGTGGAGCTGGGCGTTTATGAGGCCATCGAATCTGCCAAGGCCGCCAAGGCTGCCGGGGCCGACATGATCCTTGTCGCTCCGCCGTTTGGCCGCGCGACCACGGTGCAGGGCTGCGTCGATTACTTCAAGGTCATCGACGACGCCGTAGATATGCCCATCCTGATCTACAACTTCCCCGGCCGCTTCGGCGACAACGGCTACGGCACGAACCCAGACACCGTCGGCGCGCTGATCGAAGCCGTCCCCAACGTCATCGGCATCAAGGAATGCTCCGGCAAGCTCGACCAGACCGCCGAGCTGATCGCTCGCTTCGGCGATAAGATCCAGGTTCTCTCCGGCAACGAGTACCTCGCCGCATGGGAGATGCTCTGCGGTGCCAAGGGCGCGGTCCTCGCCTCGTCCAATGTGCTGCCGGGCGAGTGGTTCGCCATCTACGAAGCCGCGCAGGCCGGCGACGCCGCCAAGGTCACCGAGCTCGGCTGCTTTTTCCAGTTTTTTCTTATCATAATCAACAACAGCATTTCCCCATGTAGAAGCTGCACCGATATCCAGTCCCGGTCTGGCATTTACAACAGACTCAGGAGCACCCTGTCCTTTCATATTGTATGCAGGATTGT
>OLSN01001204.1_pt1 | contig 23490 bp, 18 predicted proteins | sample 1672411 | NCBI WGS metagenome assembly OLSN01 (sample SAMEA3136683, study PRJEB25190) | human gut metagenome | biome: human gut; feature: human-associated habitat; material: faeces | place: Austria | collected 2013 | reverse complement strand
CCGGGTAGGCCTTTTTCTGGGCGGCCCTCGTCTTGGCGTCGTAGGAGAACCACCACCTGCCGCCAGATTGCACCCACGAGCCCGTCACCGCGGATTGCTGGTCTGTAGGCTGAGACGGCTTCTGCGTAGTCGAACTGCTCGAGGACGACCCCTGGTTCTGCTGCGTTGATTGCGAACTCGAGTTCGCCTCGATCACGAAGGTCGCCTTCCGTGACCCCGTGTAGTTGCCCGTTCCGATGATCGTGACGCTTCCCGTGCCGACCTTGGCGTTCTCGCCGTAGCTCACCGTGTAGTCGCGCCCCTTCACGAGCGTGCCGTACCCTCTCAGCGTGACGGTCGGCTCCGGTTTGAGCTGACTTCCGGTGTATTTCTGGGTCGCAACGCCCACGGTGGCGCTGACAAGCGACGCTTGCCTGATGGTAAACGAGGCTCGCACGTCGCCCGTGTAGGAACCTTTGCCCCTGACATACACGTAAGCGGTGTTGTTACCCGCGTTTATGTTGTTGCCATAGCCCGTGATGACATAATCGACGTGCTCCTTTAGTACGGTACCGTCATCGGCGCGTACCGTGATGCCCGGCTTGACTTCCGAACCGGAGTACACGGGCGTGTTGTTAATCGTGATCATCAGCGGCGAAAGGGCGCCTCCGCTGATGGTGAACAAGACATCCTTGGCACCCGAATAGTTGCCAATGCCGGTAATGCTTGCCGTAGCGTTTCCCGCATTCGTGTTGTTGGAGTACTGGATGATGTAGTCGATGCCCTTGACAAGCGTAATACCACCGAGCGTGACAACCGCATCGGGTTCGATGGGCTTGCCCGTGTAGGATTGCGACGCGATGCTCACCGAGGCATTCGAGAGATCACGAGGTGCGATGGCAAACTCCCCATCGATGACGCCAGTGTAGTTTCCCTTACCCGTGATGACGAAACGTGCGGTACCAGCATCCCTGTTGTTCTCATAGGCAACGTCGAAATCCTGCCCGTTGACGAGCGTCCGGCTACCGAACCGGACGACGGGGACGGGCGTGAGGGCGCTTCCACTCCAAGTTTGCGAATCAACGCTCTGGACGCTTGCCTCGCCCAAGCTTCGGGGCAAGATCGTGAACGTGACGGTCGCGGTGCCCGTGTAATTGCCCATGCCGTTTACGGTGGCCGTTGCCACATCGCCAACGTTGACGTTATTCGAGAAAGAGACCGTGTAATCGGTTCCCAAGACCAGGTCCTGGCCGTTGAGCGATACGGAGATGGCGGGCTCGAGGGCATCCCCCGTGTAGAGCTGATTGTCGATGGAGGCAACCTGAGCACCGGAGAGGTCCACGGCTTCGACGGAGACTTCCTTCGAAATCGCCCTGCCGCAAGGATGGGTCGCGGTGAGCGTGACGGCTCCCCTCATGTTTGCCTTGGCCGTTCCAGTCGCAGTGTCGACGGTCAAAACGCCCGGGTCGCTGGAAGTCCACGTCCATTCGGATGCCGGCGTCGATGACCCGTCGGCACATGACAGCGCGAGCTCGGCGCTTTCCCCGCAAGGGACATCCCCAAGCGCGATCTCGGCACTTAGCACCTGCAGGGCGTGATACGCGTCGACCTCGCCGTAGCCCGTCTCGCGATCCCAGCCGGACGTGTTTATATCCGTCGCCGTCTGTTCGAGCAAGGCCTGCACGTCCGCGGCACTTAAGCTTGGATCATAGGCAAACATGAGAGCCGCGACACCCGCCGTGGCGGGAGACGCCATGGACGTGCCACTCTTCTCGCCATACTGGTCCGTGCCCGAATAGAGCGTGCTGTAAATTGCGGTGCCGGGAGCGGAGATGTTCTTCGCTTTCGCGAACTCCCCGCTTTCGACATTGTAATTCGAGGAAGAGCTGCGCTCGACATAGTACGTTCCCGAAGAATCGTTGGGCGTAGTCGAGCTTCCCTTTCGCAGGTTAATGACCGTGAAGCAATCGGCGTAGTCACCGGGAATGACGTTATAAGGAGGGGTGGCGTTAGCCCCTCCGCTATTGCCCGCCGCACATACCGTCAGTATTCCGGCCTCCCTTGCCTGCGTTATCTTGGCGTAGAGGGCATCATCTGCGTCGACGGCACTGGGGCCACCCAGGCTCATGTTCACGACACGCAGGTTGTAGCGCTCGGCAACGCTCCGACCATTGCCGCTATCGCCTAAGAACCATTGATATGCCGAGGCGAGAGTCACGGTGGAAAAAGCGGGCTGGCCAGACGTATCCAACCCGTCGTTCGCCTTGACGATGACAAGGCCAGCGTTGTACGAGGCGCCAATGGCGCCAATACCGTTATTTGCCCGCGCGGACACGATACCCGCGACGTGAGTGCCGTGACCGCCCTCGTCCTCGACCTGATCCGCGCCTTCGGCCCTGGAAACGGAATTATAGGTCGCGACGATGTTGTCCTTGAGATCCTCGTGGGAAACCAGACAGCCGGAGTCTATGACGGCGACGGAAACGGGCGCCTGCCCCCTAGCGGACTCGCTCGTCTGAATGCCCCAAGCTCTATACAAATCGAGCGATTCGAGATACCACTCCTGACTGGCACCGGGATCGTTGACAGTGACGCTGGTCACGCTTGAATCGGCAGCCGCCTCCATGGCAACGGCCGATTGCGAAGGGACCTGAGGGACGGAAGCAGGCGCGACCTGCTCCGGCGAAACAGAACCCTGATCGCTTTCGGCAAGATAGTAGACGAAATTGGGCTGCGCGCTCAGCCCCCCGTCCTCGAAGGCGCTCAAGACCCCGGACATGGAGACCGTGGCATCGACCTCGACCTCGACAAAACCGGCGGAGACGTCCTGGCCGGAAACATCCTTTGTCCTCGCGACTTCCAGACCTTGGAGCATGGAATTGACGCTGTCCAGGTCCGTCGACTCGTCGACGCGCACGAGCACCTTGCCCGTCTCGAAGTCACCATATTGAGGATCACTTGATACTTGAAGGGAAGCGGTCTGTTCACCATCCGCAGCATCATTTCCGGCCATGGAGGCCACGTAGTCCGAAGTTCCGTCTGGTTCGGTACCCGTAGACATGCCCATCGAATGCAGGCCAAACACCCCAAGGCCAACGACCAGAGCAAAGAGGGCAATCGACGCGAGCGCAGTGAACCCCCTACGACGATGAGGCGCGCTTTTCTTATCATCTACATTGTCAGCAACATGTCTTCCCATGCGTTCGTTCTTTCTTGGATGCCCTGCGTCAAAAAAGACAGCCTGGAAATAGCGCGTATCATATTCCCAGAGGAGAAAGATACAACGCAGACATTCTCCGATGACGCAACGGTCCAGAAACGTTCCTGCGACAGCGCCAAATCAGCAGGCGAGCTGCAGGTATGTGTGCGTTATGTGAGTGGAAAACGCCCTCTACACGCCACCGGCCAACGCCATCACATATATCCTGACGACATAGGCGACATTGAGAACGGCCATCGTATACAAGAGGGCGCGACTGTAGTCCTTATTCGTAACGATAACCCCATTCCTGAACACGAGCAGCAAGATCGGAAGCAGGGGAAGGAAGTATCGTCCCTGAACGCCGTCTATAACCGCTTCGGTATTGAATGTGAAAGCAAAGTACATGGACAGGATGACGAGAAATGCGCCGATGGCGAAAACGCAGACGAACACTGCCTTTTGCACCGACGTTATATCTACATCCGATTCGGCGGGCCTTGGAATCGCAAGCAAAAGCACGAGCAAGAAGGATAGGGCAACATACCACGGGGCCGAAAACTGGAACCATGCAAGAGAGCGACCAACTAGGGTCCCTATCCACCAATCCCCCATTTGATTCAGTGTTCTCAGGAACATAGACGCGAAGCCAAACGGATCGCTCAATATGTCAGAGAGGGTATAGAGAACGCCCGTCTGTCCTCCCTTTTCGAACGGCTCGCTCCCACCTCCCGCAACTCCGGTCAAATCCAACAGGGTCGGCAGGCGCATCAGCAGAACTGCGGCACATGCCAAGAGCAGAACGCCGAATTTGAATGCCCATGATTCCCCTTTGCTTTTGAACCGTGATTGGGGAATGAGAAAGACAAGAAGCGTCAATACGGAATAGAGGGCCTTGTTCGGAGCCAGCAAAACCGCAAAGACAATAATTGCAACTTTGAGCTTGGTCGTCATTTTTGATTTTGAATATATGCCCCTAAGACACAGCGCCGTAAACAGAAACGCCAGGCCGATAGTGCACGCATCATAGGAATATGATGCAGTGACATGCAATGTCATGGGCAAGCACGATGCGACCATGAAGATTCGCTTGCCCACCGGAGTAAACCGCACCGCAAAATAGGCCAGCGCGACGAATCCCGCAAAGTTAAACAGCCTGCCAAGGTAGTAGACGGGCACGGCGCCCAATCCCAAAACCCTTCCGATGGTTATGCCAAGGGCAGAAAGGATCTTTGCCTGAGGGGGGTTGGAGCCCATATCGAATCGGTCGCTCGAAAACAAGGTGGTACTCGATAGCGCGTTATCATCTGCAAAAAACGAGAACTCCTCCGCAACCTTTGGATAATATTCCCCGCTCAGCGTCGTGGAAATCACTTCAAGAAACGTCGCGTCTGAACCCCTCATGGCAACGCTGCCAGGATCGGAAGGGACAAACATCAAGGCATTCGAATATAGGTACGACTGAAAGAAGTGATAGATCTCATCCGGGACCGTCATCGGCAAAAAGACCGCCATGTACAGCATGCCCTGGAAAACCAGAAGCACTAGAAAAATGGTGGAGGTGGCAATAGACCTTTTTCTATCCATGACTGCGATAACGATATATATGGCCAACAGCAGAAATGCTACAAATGTACCCAACAACAAGACGGTGCGGACATGGGCGATCTGATAGCACACGAGCAAGTTGAGGATGATGAAGAGCGCCGCGGCAATAACATAGAAGACGCCCGTATTTACGTGCACCGTTCTTTTGGACAACAAGTGCTTTGCTTCCATCCGCGCCCTAGCCTTCCTGTAGCTCGTTGCTCTTCTCGCTCAACGCATATATCGAATTGATGGCATGAGCAATTGGACGCGGCCAAAGCGTCTCGAGAATCTCGGCATCTTCCTTCTTTCGGATATTATCGGCAAGATTCAGAGTGGTCGCAGACTCGGCATATATCCGGTGTCCAACGAGACGTTTGGGAATGTAGACAAAGCGTCCCCTTGCGCATGCGAGATCGACGAGCGTCTTGTAATCACAGCTGTTCACGTATTTCGTGTCGAAGATGCTTTCGCCCAAATGCTCTTTCACGAACGTGACCGCAGGGCAGCAAATCGAATCGCCAAATGCGAGAATGCGCTTCTTGAGAAGGACAGAGCCGTTGAAGGCTCTGGACTTGAGCGGCGTGTTCATCGCTCTCTTAACGAATAGAAGAGCGTTCCTCTCAACTCGCCTGCCCTCGCGAATCTCATAGTAATCCGTAAACGCAATCGACACTTCCTCGCCAGGGTATCGGTTAATTGCCTCGAGCGTCTTGGCGAGAAAGCTGGGCTCATACCAATCATCTTGATGCGCCAGCGTCACAAGCGGGGTGCCGGCCTGGTTGTAGCCATAGTTCCAGTCGTCACCGGCCAAATGCGGGTTCGGGTTGATGACGAGCGGAATATCGTACCTGCTCGCGATTCCGCGAATGTGGTCGTTGGGCGTAGAGGTGGAGATCAGGATTCTTCCCAAAGCGCTCTGGTTCCTAAGCGACTGAATCGTGTTCTCGAGAAAGGGGTTTTCCTTGTAAGCGCAGACAACGAAGGTATGGTCATTTGTCGTATACATGAGAATGACGAATCGGTCCTATTTATTCCAATGCACCCATTATCGCATTGATGCTTGTCGCATCCCCCCAAACGCCCGGGGAGTCATAGGGCCTGTCGGGAAACGCACCGTACTCAAGGGTGATGTCGAGCTCATGAAGCTTGATGAACTCCTCAACCTGATCGGCAAGGCTCACGGGATTGCCTGAACAGCAGTTGATTATTCCCGTGACCTCATCCTGCATGACGACTGCGGCAATCTGTCTGGCGAGCTCGTCAATGGGAAGGAAGTCATACTTGTTCTTCCCGCTTGTAAACGGAAAACTCGTGTTGCCCTCTTTCGCCGACCTCAGCAGCTTGCCAAAAATGGACTGGGCATTCTCGTCATCACCGTAGATGTAGTATCCGCGAATCCATTGAAGAATGGCACCGAGCTTTGGAAGCTCGACGCTAAGCGACTCGCGCAAGGCATTCTTGGCGATACCGTAAAGGCTCTGCGGATTGCAGGGCGTCTCGCTCGTGATGGCACCCTCCCAGTAGCCTACCTCGTGCATGCTTCCCATGGCGGTGACCTGCTTTACGCCAGCCTGCGCCAAGTCCATGAGAAACGAGAAATGAGCCGACAGGTCATTCATATGCGAAGGGTCGTTGTGATTAAATCCGTTGCGCCACGCAAGATGCAGACACGCATCTGGGACAAACCCGATGGCCTCGAGGATATTTGCATCCCCATCGAAGATGTCTGCCGCAATGTGGACGTCTGCGTCAGTCGACTCGTCGATCGTCCTGTCGACGGCAACGACCTGCGCGCCAGCTTTTGCCAACACGGGCAAAACATGACGTCCGATATATCCATTAGAGCCGGTTACAAGTATTGATTTCATCTACATCCTCGCATCTTGGCAGTGCAACGAGTATAGCAGTTCATGCTTTGCAACGAATCACGATGAAGAGCCCGCGACAGAGCGCATCACGCACGCCCCCACGTACGCGCATCGAAATCGTATTTCTTCAAGGGCTTCGCCGGGCAGCCGCCGGCAACGGTATAGTCGGGGATATCCTTCGTGACAACTGCATTTGCACCTATCACGCAGCCGTCCCCCACGGTCACGCCAGGGAGAATCACGACATTGTCGCCAAGCCACACGTTCTTGCCGATCTTCACGGAATCGGAAACGAGAGGCCGCGCTTCGGGAGGTGTCTCGGGCGAGCTTCCCCCTTCGCCATAGGATCCGTGGCTCGTGTCGGATATGAAAATCTTGGAGGCAAAGAGACAGTCATTCCCAATCTCAACGCTTGATGAAGCGACGATGTGCACATAATCGCCAATATGGCAATGGTCCCCAAGATGAATCTCGCCATCGCCAAAGAGCTCGATGCGACACCCCCTGCCCGTTCTGAAACCGGACCCATAATGAAAGTTACGCTTCTTGCCACGGAAATACAGGGGCTTACGAATGAGATCCGCACCCCGGAAAAACAGCTTTGTCCACAAGAAGGAAAACCCCATTCCGAGAACCGTCGCGGGCGGATAGTTTTTAAGTTCGGAAAGCAAGCTCATCTGACACTCCCATCTGCACTCACGGCTTCGCCAATCATCGCGACAAGGCTCGCGTGCAAATCATTGTATTCTATAATCAATCCACTTGACGTATCGACGCATTGACATAACGCCATACGCCATCCGGCGGCAACAGGACAAGAGGCCCAGGCAACATGACTGACGGTCAGCCCTCAACACGAGAAAAGAGCATCTCCCAACCAAAGGTGCTCCTTATCGTCCCCGCATACAATGAGGACGAAACCATCGTGACGGTTGCCGCGACCATCCGTCAAGCTGGTTATGATTTCATCGTCGTAAACGATGGCTCGCAAGATTCGACTCTCGAGACATGTCGGCGCGAAGACATCCCCGTCCTCGATTTGTGCAGTAACCTTGGCATTGGCGGTGCGGTGCAATGCGGGCATATGTACGCGCGCGAGCACGGCTACGATATCGACATCCAATTCGACGGCGACGGCCAGCATGACATACGCTACATACCGGCTCTCGTCGATGCCATTCAAAACGGAGCCGACCTTGTCATAGGGTCGAGATTCATCGATGCAAGTGCCGATGATTTCCTTTCCACGGGCTTGCGCCGCCTCGGCATACGATGGCTGTCGGGAGCCATCAAGTTCATGACAGGCAAACGCATCAGTGACGTCACATCCGGATTCAGAGCGTGCAACCACCGGGCAATCGAGCTGTTTAGCCAGGAATACCCCATTGACTATCCCGAACCGGAATCCATCGTCACCGCGCTCAAGCATCATCTGTCAGTCAAGGAAGTCCCCGTGAAGATGAACGAACGCCAAGGGGGATCTTCGTCCATCAAGGCCCTTTCGAGCGTGTATTACATGATCAAGGTCTCTCTCGCAATCGTCATCCAGGGCATCACGAGGCATGGGAGGATAAAGAACAAATGATCGGCAGCGAAAACATCACCCTGAGCATCGTCTTCATCGTGCTCAGCCTCGCATTCCTGATATACACCGTCTATCAGGTCAAGAGAAACAAGCTGCTCCTACGCTACAGCCTCACGTGGATTTTGCTCAGCGTGCTTCTTCTCATCATCGCCATCTTTCCGCAGCCTATCTTCGCCTTGGCAAGCCTCACTGGCTTTGACCTAGGTTCGAATTTCATATTCTCGGCCGCCATCTTCTTCCTGCTCCTTCTTTGCCTTGGGCAGACGCGCACCATCAGCCAGCTCGTCATCAAGCAAACCCAGACCACGCAACGGCTGGCGCTTCTCGAGAAACGGCTCGACATGAAGAGCATGCATGGTGAAGGCTACGCGCAGTCTCCAGACGAAGAGTAATTCCCCATCGCCCTATATACCTCGAGCTCCCATTGGCGACGATTGGCCCGGGCGACCGCATCCAAGATGACGCCGACGGCAAACGAGAGCACGGCGCAGATCATGAACGCCGAGGCAAGCACCGCCGAAGGTAACTTGCTCACATAACTCGTGTCGAGATACTCGACGATGACCGGGATGCCTGCGATCATGCCGAACGCAACGAGGACGAGCGAGACCCAACCGAAGAACGCCATGGGGCGGTAATCGCGAAAGAGGCTGACAATCGTGGCGAGCACGAGGGCGCCATCGGCATAGGTCGAGAGCTTGCTTTCGGAACCCTCGGGGCGGTCACGGTAGTCGATGGGCACGCTCAGCGTACGCCAACGATGGTCGACGGCCCAGACGGAAATCTCGGCCTCGATCTGAAACCCCTTGGACATGACGGGCATGGTCTTCACGAACGCACGCGAGAAGGCGCGGTAGCCGGTGAGCACATCCTCGAACGAATGCCCGTACAGGACGCGGATGAGCCTGCGCACCAGGGCATTGCCAAAGCCATGAAAGCGGCGCCCGTTTTCCGCCTTGTACGATCCGTTGGAGATGCGGTCACCCACGGTCATGTCCGCCTCGCCGGCGGCAATGGGCGCGAGTAGCTCGCGAGCCGCCTCGGCCGGATAGGTATCGTCGCCATCGACCATGAGGTAATACGCGGCGTCGATATCGCGGAACATGGAACGCACGACGTTGCCCTTGCCCTGACGCGATTCGTGGCGCACGACGGCGCCAGCGGCAGCGGCCAGCCGGGCGGTGTCATCGGTGGAGTTGTTGTCGTAGACGTAGATCGCCGCCTCGGGCAACGCGGCGCGAAAGCCCCGCACGACCTGGGCGATGGTCTGTGCCTCGTTATAGCAGGGAATGAGCACGGCGACGTCTCGGCCGCGACATGCCGCCTCGACATCGAGCGGAGCCATCTGAAAACCAGGGGCGTCGGAAGCGTCAGTCAAGATTGGATTCCCTCACCACATAGATGGGCCTGTTCTTCACCTCGACATAGGATTTTGCGAGATACTGCCCGAAAACGCCCAGGCACAGCATCTGCGAGCCGCCGATGAAGAGTATGAGGCACACGAGCGAGGGCCAGCCGGCAACCGGGTCGCCAAAGACGGCCGCGCGAACGATGACCACCACGAGCAGGATGAGGGCGAGCAGGCAAAACAACATGCCGCCGAGCGAGGCGATGTGCAGCGGCTTGGTGCTGAACGCCACGATGCCCTCGATAGAGTACGAGAAGAGCGAGAAGAAGCTCCACTTCGTCTCGCCTGCCACGCGCTCGACGTTTTCGTACTCGAGCCACTCGGTCTTGAAGCCGACCCACCCGAAGATGCCCTTCGAGAAGCGGTTATATTCCCTCAGCGAGCAAATCGCGTTGACCATGCGCCGGGTCATGAGGCGATAGTCGCGCGCGCCATCGACTATCTCCGTGTCCGATAGCCGGTTGATGATGCGGTAGAACATGCGCGCGAAGAACGAGCGGATGGGCGGCTCGCCCTTGCGCGTGACGCGGCGGGTCGCCACGTTGTCGGCATCGCTTGCGAGCAGCATCTCGTACATGGTGGGCAGCAGCGACGGTGGGTCCTGCATGTCCGCGTCCATCGTCGCGACGTACTCCCCGTGCGCCGCATCGAGCCCCGCGAGCAACGCGGCCTCCTTGCCAAAGTTGCGGGAAAACGAGAGGTAGCGCACGTCCATGCCGTCAGGATGTGCTTGCCCGGCGATGCACTTGAGTTCCGGCAAGGTCGCATCGGTCGACCCGTCGTCAACGTAGACGAGCTCGAAGGTGACGGGGTCTTGCGGCGAGCCAAACCGGGTTTGCATCTCGTCAAGCACGCGCGCGGCCTCTTCCTGGAACAGCGGGATGCTCTCCTCCTCGTTATAGCAGGGGACCACAAGCGAAATCAAAGGCATGGCATAATCCTGAACGTGACGTAGGTGTTCGGTTACCCGCACATTCTAATGCATCATCGACATGATGAGGATGATACGGCGCAGGGGAGTCTACGGCAGGGCGTAATAGCAGCTCTCGAGGGACAGGTTGGGATTTGAGAATGGGTCGCCCTCTTCGAAGTACTTGGCCCATCGTTCCTGGAACAACTCACGCTCGCCCTCCCAGCGCCGCATCTTCGCGTCGTCCACTTCCTCGCGTCCACGGGACGTGAACTCGTAGTGATGTAGCTTGGCATACGGCGTGAAGACGGTAAGGTAGCCGGCCTCCTTGACTCGCATGCAGAAGTCGGCGTCGTTGAACCCGACGGCAAAGTCCTCGTCGTAGCCCCCCACCTGCTCGAACACGTCACGGCGGACCATCTGGCACGCGCCCGTGACGGCGGAGAAGTTGCCCGGCCTGGTCGCCCGGCCCCGATACCCCTCACGCTCGTCGACGAAGTCCTGGTTGACGTGTACGATCGTGTCGAAGGGCCCCACCTCGATGCCCGCATGCTGCACGAGGCCGTCACGGAAGAAGAGTTTGGCGCCGACGACGCCCACCTCGGGGCGTTCGAGATATCCGAGCATCTCGGGGATGAAGTCCGGGGAGATGACCTCGGTGTCGTTGTTCAGGAGCAGCAACCTGCTACCAGCTGCGTGCCGCACGCCATGGTTGATGATGGCCGAGTAGTTGAACGCTCCCTCCCAGCGCACGACCTTGACCTGGTCGAACTCCGCAGTGATGCGCTCGTAATAGGCAAACGTCCCGTCGTCCTCGCTGTTGTTCTCGACGATCACGACCTCGAACTCGCGATATGCGGACTTCTCGATGATGGAGCGTACGCATGCATCGAGCTCTCCGATGTGGTCCTTGTTGGGGATGATGACGCTCACGAGGGGATGCGGGTCGGGCAGCGTATACCGCATCCGGTAGATGAACGGATGCGACGTCTCCTCGACGTGGCCCGCAATGCCGCGTGCCTCGAAATGCCGCTGCAACGCCAGGCGTCCCGCCTCCTGGGCGTAGGGCTTACTGGAGACGTTATCCCCGGCCGTGGAGGCGCTATGCTGGCGCCAATGATAGAGCACGCGTGGGACGTGGGCGATCTTGCCCCCCGCGGCAATCACCCGCAACGTCAAGTCGTAGTCCTGTGCCCCGGTCACGTCATCGGGCGATGTCCCGATTGCCTCCAGCGTTTCGCGTTTGACCGCGAGAAAGTGCGTCACGCAGTTGTAGGAGTACAGGAGGTCCAAGTTGAGTTCGCTCTTGAACACCGGAAAGCGGTACTGTCCATCGACCTCGAAGGTGTCCTCGTCGCAGAACAGCGCCGTGGCGTCCGCGTCACGGACGATCGCATGCGCATAGCAGAAGAGCGCATCGGGTTCGAGGATGTCGTCGTAGTCGAGAAACGCAACCCAATCCCCCGTCGCGTTCTCGATGCCGACGTTGGTGTTGCCCGCAATGCCGAGGTTCCCATCTAGCTCGAGATGCCTGATTCGGGCGTCATCGCCGATGGCCTCGAGGCAGTTCGAGACGATTCCATCCTGGGAAGACGCATCGACCAACAGAAGCTCCCAGTTGGCATAGCTCTGATTCGTGACCGACGAAATGCAGGCGCTCAGGTAGCCGGCGTTGGGCTCGAAGACGGGAACAACGATGCTGAACTTCGGTTGCACCGTGAGCACGGCCTGCGCTTGTGCGGCCAGGTCTTCGGAGCTCGCCTTGTGCGCGTCCAGCCACGTGCGGTACTGCCCCTCGTCCGCGCAGGCGTCCTTCATGAACTCCCGGGTCTCGGTGCGCTTCACGTTGTAGAAACGACCGTCGCACGAGCAGAAGCCGTCGCCCGCGGTGGCGTAGAAGCAATCGAGACCGTAGGGAACGCGCAGCGAATAAACCCTGCGTCTTGCCTTGATGCCATCCATGTTCACAGCCTGGTCCTCGAAGAGGAAGAGCTCGAACTCGACGGGATTGCCAAAGCCGTCGAACACCTCGATTTCGTCTTCGTTGTCGCCGCGCGCACCTTCCGTGACGTCCATGCGCCAGATGGCCGTATCGTCTTCGCCTTCCAGGAACCTCAGCAGCCTCATCTGCGTGGCGATACCGATGGCATTGCCCTCGCATGCGACGACGGACCCGAAAGCATCTCGACGCAGTCGAGCATTCAGAAGCGAAAGCAGCTTGGCGCGCTTGAAGTTGACGTGCAGCGCGGGATACGCGCCGCGCGAACCCTCGATGACCACGTCGGCGTGGTCGAACGCGAGGAAGGGAATCGTGACGACCCAGCGCGTCGCGGAATCGGTACCATCGGTAGCGGGGAACACCTGCGCAGGAAACCTCTTATTCCCCGCCATCGCATACGCGAAAAGCCCATCGAGACGCTCTTTCCCGGAAAGCCGCACGTCAAGGTAGAGCTTTCCGTTGGTCCTGCATATCATGTAGACCCTCGCCTGCATCCGCGCCGTCACCTCCGAAGCAGCCTGCGCACCACGCTCCTGGTGCCGTACTGCTGCTTGTAGTACGCGAGCTGGAGGCGCTTCGCGCGCAGGTCGCTCACGGGCTTTCCAACCAGCGACGCATCCAGTATCGCACGCGTCGCGGGCGCGATGGGCAGCGCGTCGAGCTCGCCAGGCGTCCAGTACTCTCGTAGCAGGTCCGCCACTCCCTCCAAGAGACGGTCCCTATCCGTGGCGGGCAGGAACAGCACGTCGTAGGCGACGAACTCGACGATCCACGCTGCCATCTCGGCTTGGTAGCGGTCCAGGAACCCGCCAGCGCGCCAATCGGCGAGGATCACGTCCGCGATATGCAGATGCTCGGTCATCATGGAGGCCCTGTCCTTCGTGACCGTGTCCATCGCGGAATCGGCACGGCTCACCCGGTATTCGTAGAGGACGTCGGAAACGAGCACCGTCCGCTTTGCCCGGGGATAGATCGCGAAATGGAACGCCTGGTCCTCCCCCAGCCGCAGCGACTCGTCGAACGCGATGCCGCTCTCGCGCAGGAAACCGGTCCGGACGGCGGTGCGCCAGTGGAAGGGACGCGAGCTCTCCTTGAACAACAGATCCGGGGCGAAAGGATCGTACACGGCGTCGCGCGGATGGAGCTTGTTCTCGTGCCAGGGAGTCGAGAGCTCCCTCGGAAAGCAGTCGGCCCCAAAGGTGAGCACGTCGATGCCATCGGCCTCGTGTTCGGCGAAGAGCTCCACGATGCGCTCGCAAGCCCGGGGCTTGAAGAAATCGTCCGCATCCAGAAACGCGATGATGGGAGCGGTCGCGATTGTCATCCCCGCGTTGCGCGCGGCCGAGGGACCGGCGTTTTTCTGGTCGATCACCTTAATGCGGTCATCGGCATCGGCCAGCCTGCGCAGCACCTCGAGCGAGCCGTCAGTCGAGCCGTCGTTCACGGCGATTATCTCGATGTCACGCTCCGTCTGGTCGAGCAGCGACCGAATGCTGGGCTCGACGTAATCCTCGACGTTATACACGGGCATGATGACGCTGACCTTGGGCATGTTACCTCTGCTCCCACTTGTACTTGAGCACCTTGACGATGAGGGGCAGGCCACCCAGCCGGTAGTAGTGCTTGAAGGTGTTGAGCTTGCCGGGGCTCCTAACATCGTCGCGACACTTCCTGAACGTCTCCGGCGAGCTCACGAGCGCCTTGAGATCAGCTTCCGCCCACGGTTCGAAGCGCGACAGGTCCACCCTGCCGGCTTCCATGTCCTTTCCGAACTCGACGGAGAAGCGCTCCAGGAACTCGGCCCTCAGATCGTCGATCAGGCGGTCGTAGTTCCACAGGTAGTTGTTGTACTTCGCGCGCAGCATGATTCCCGTCAGCGCATCGGGTGCATCGTGCGCCTCGAGCCAGCGCTCGATCTCGTCATATTCGTCACACACGCAATGGGCCTTGGCGGCGGAATTGACCGAGGACTGCTCGTTGTCCTGCCGATAGTCGAGAATCACGTCTTCGATGAACATCGCGCGCCTGGCGTGAAGCCAGACCTTGAAGTTGAAGGAGGTGTCCTGGTAGGACGCGCCGGGCGTCTCGAGAAAGCGAATCGCGTTATCGACGAGGAACTTCCGTTCGTACAGCGCCGACCAAATCGACGACTTCGCGTAGAAGATCTCGGGCACGTCGGATGGGACAAGCAGCTGACGGAGCGGAATCTTTGCCAGCTCGCCTGAGAGAATGCGCTTCTCCGGTTCGGACCAGTAGAGATTGAACTCGCCCTTCACGACCTGGGCGTTATATTCGACTGCCGCATCGTGCAGTGCCTCGAGCGCGGTGGGCATGTAGAGGTCATCGGACTCGAGGATGGCGATGTAGCTGCCCCGCGCCGCGTCCAATCCCATGTTCATGGAGGCGCCGTAGCCCGAGTTGGGCTTGTCGATGACGCGAAAGCGCGCATCGGCATCGAGGTATTCCTGGATGATGTCGCGCGAGGCATCGGTCGATCCGTCGTTGATGCAAATCGCCTCGAAGTCGGCGAAGGTCTGGGCGCATATCGAATCGAGGCATTCACGCAGATAGCGCTCGACGTTGTAGACGGGCACGAGCACGGTTATCTGGGGCGTTTGAGTAGATGACATGGCAACCTCTCACTGCCTGCCGACGATGCGGTTGAGCTTCTGCTGCGAGTCTACCCCAAGATGGTGGAGAATCTTCGCCGTCTTGTAGCGCCTCTCGCCATACTGCGCGAACTCGGGGTACTTCGCCTTGAGGTAGGCGCGGAACTCCTTGGCCCGCGCAAGTCCGCGCTTTCGCTCGGGGTCGAAGATCAACGCGATGTTGTAGTGCGTGTCGATCACGAGGTTGACCTTGCGCTGCAGGTAATTCCGGCGAGGCTCGCTCAGACTCGCCTGCACCTGCTCGTAGTAGCGCAGCATCTCGTACGTCACGCGCGCGTGGTCGTCCCAACGGCGCGCAAAGACGGCGTCGGCCACGCTCTGGGAGGCATTGCCCAGCAGGTAATGGTAGACCGCGAGGTCGACGAACTCGATTGACCTTGCGAAGAGCGTCGCCTTGGAGATGTACTCGTAGTCCTCGTAGAAGGTCTTCTCGAGCACGTTGAGACCCACCTCCCTCAGCAGCGCAGTGCGTGCCGTGAGCGTGTGGATGCTTATGCTGTCGGCAGCGACCGGATTCTCGCAGATGTCCTCGAAGGCGACGACGGAGCCCAGCGGGACGCCCTCCCCATGCGGACGCGGTTTCTCGTGGCCGGTCGCCATGTCCACGTCGGTGCGCACGTCGATGAGTATGTCGGCGTCCGTGCCATCCAGGACGTCCAGGAACGCGGCGAGGGCGTCCGTGTCGACCCAGTCGTCACCGTCCACCACGCGAAAGTACGTACCGGTGGCATGGGCCAGACCGACGTTGATCGCGGAGCCGTGCCCGCCGTTCTCCTTGCTGACGAGCGTGAATGCATCGGGCATGCGCTCCACGAAGCGCTGCGCGATGGCCGGTGTGCCGTCCTGGGAGCCATCATCTATCACGAGGACCTGGAGTCTGCCCCCGAAGCGCTCGTCGGCAAAGGTCGACAGGCCGTGTTCGAGATAGGCCTCGACGTTATAGGAGGGAATGACAATGGTCAGCACCGGGGTATCGGCACCTGTCGTCTGGTCTTTCGCACTCGTACTCACCTTGGGTTATCTCTCCGACCTGGCCTTCGTGAACACCTTGTATCCGTACTTCCGCGCACATGCTATCGCCCTACCCAGCATGAGGCACCTACCTGCATTCCCGGATTGAAGCACCCGCACTCCGGCGCGCAGGAACCTGCTGTCCCTGGGCTGCGCGCAGGGGATGAGCTCGGCGTACAACGGGTCTCTCATGATATCGCAGACCCATGCGAGCTTGGTCGCCTTGCCGCGCTGCCTGCCATCGGAGTGCATGCGTTCGAGCGTGGACATGACGTAGCGCGCGTAGAGGGCGCCGAGTATTCCGCGGGCGCGCTCGTCGAAGACCCCCCACTCCGTCAGCAAGTCGCGCATCATCGCGATGCGCATGCGATGGAGCTCGTAGTACTCCTCGGCGGAATACGCGTTGGCGTTGGTGACGCTACTGCCCTCGACCTTACGGTAGACGTACGGTACGCCCGGTAGCGCCGCGATGCGCGTGGCGTCGCGAAAGGCATGCACGTTGAAGACGAAGTCCTCGTTCAGGAGCATGTCCTCGAAGCGCACGCCGCGCTCCCGGAGAAAGGCGGCCTTGTAGACCTTGGAGGTGACATAGCCGAAGTTCGTCTGACGCTCGATGTCTATGATGCGCGTGTGCCATGCGGCGGGATCGTCGCTCGCGAATGGCTCCATGGGGATGTCGTTGCGGTACTGCAGGCTGTGATCGGGCGCGAGATATTCCTCGACACGACCGAACATGACGATTTGCGCGTCGCTTTGGATGATTTCGGCATCGACTTGCTCGAGGATGTGCGCATCGAAAGAGTCGTCCGCATCGACGAACCAGATGTAGCGACCACGGGCCGCATCCATGCCGGTGTTGCGCGCGGCGGCAGCGCCTTTGTTGCACGCGTGCGAGATGATCCTGATCCGGGGATCCGCAGTTGCGTGGCGTTGCGCGATGACGGCACTTGCATCCCGAGAGGCATCGTCGACGACGACGAGCTCCCAGTCTTCGAAGGTCTGGCGCTCGATGGCGACGATGGCCGCGTCGAGAAACGCCTCGGCGTCGTGCACGGGCATGATTACGGAGAAGCGCGGCACGGATGCGGCTGCTTGCTCGCTTGCGGTGTTGTGGTCGCTGTTCAAGGCGTGGTCCACCTACGTGTCTGTGATCTTGCGGACGCATCCGCAGTAATTGCAGGACATCAGGGTACCATTATCGACTAACCTAAGACTTATAGGCCCCTTTTGACAAAAACCTAAGATTCTTAGGCAATATTTTCGGTAAACCAAAATTCTGCTTGGCAATTGTGGACCGTACGTGAACGCATACTTAAATTACTGCGAGTAATTATTCTGTAAAGTGTAAATTTCTTCACTTTAAGTGGTATTTTTTCATTATAAGGTGCAAAATATTACACATTACAAGTATTTCTTTCCTTACGGAGCAAGTATGCAAATAACCGATTTCTGCTCGAACGAAGCGGTTTCGAAGGAACTGGGCGCTCGCATACGGCGGACGCGAATCGACTACCCACTCTCGCAGGAGGAGCTGGCAAACCGCGCCGGCATATCGAAGCGCACGGTCATGAACATGGAACGCGGGGCCGATGTCACGCTCGGTAGCCTCATCAGCGTGCTTCGCGCCCTGAACTTGCTCTCCCGCATTGACATGCTCGTGGACTCTGACCAGTTGCGACCTTCGGAACTCCTCGTCCAGCACACGCAGCCCAAACGCATACGTGCCTCGAAGAGACCGCATAGCGCGACATCGTGGAAGTGGGGCGACGAGCAATGACGAGCGTAGCTGAAGTCCGACTCTGGGGAACAACCGTAGGGGCAGTCGCCCGCGTAGACAATGACGATTATGCCTCCTTCGAATATGACACCGGGTTTCTGCGCAGCGGCATCGAGCTCTCCCCCCTCATGATGCCACTGGCAAGGCGCGTCTATTCGTTTCCCCAGCTCCCCAGAAATTCCTTTCACGGGCTCCCTCCCCTTCTAGCCGACTCACTACCAGACAAATTCGGAAGCGCGGTTCTGGACAGTTGGCTTGCATCGCAGGGGCGCGGGGCCGATTCCCTGGATTGCGTCGAGCGCCTATGCTATACGGGGTTGAGGGGAATGGGTGCGCTCGAATACGTGCCTTCCATCGGACCGGACCACTCCCCGCAAGAATCCCTGCATATCGAGCGCCTAGTCGAACTTGCCTCCCAAATACTCACACAGCGAGAATCCATATCCGCCAACGCGCATGCCCATGGGATGGAGCAGATCATCGAGATCGGAACCTCAGCAGGCGGTGCAAGAGCAAAGGCGGTGGTCGCATGGAACGAACAGACGGGTGAGCTGCGAAGCGGTCAAATCGAGCCAGGCGATGGCTTCGAGCATTGGCTGATGAAGTTCGACGGCGTTTCGGGCAATCGCGATAAGGAGGCCGCTGACCCACCGCACTATACGGTCATCGAATACGCGTATCATCTCATGGCCAACGCCGCCGGCATCGACATGATGGAATGCCGGCTGTTCGAAGAAGGCGAACGGCGCCACTTCATGACGCGCCGTTTTGACAGGCCCCGAAACGGCGGCAAACTTCATTCGCAGACGCTCGGCGCTCTCGCGGGATTCGACTTCAACAGCCCCGGCGCGCATAGCTATGAGCAAGCCGCCGAGATTATCCGTCGGGTTGGTCTGGGACAGCGCGAGGTCGAGGAACTGTTCAGGCGCATGGTCTTCAACGTGATAGCGAGAAACCAGGACGACCACGTGAAGAACATCTCGTTTCTCATGGATAGGACGGGCTCCTGGAGCCTCGCCCCCGCCTACGACGTCACCTATGCATACAAGCCCGATGGCGCATGGACCGGATCACATCAGATGACGATACATGGAAAACGTGATGAGATCGACCTGGAAGACTGTCTCGCATCCGCATCGAGCATGAGTATCAAGATGCCGCGAGCAAAGGACATCATCGCGCAGGTGAGTGATGCGACAAGCAGATGGCAGGAGTTCGCCAGCACGGCGGGACTTGCCGGGGATACTACAAATGCACTGGCAAAAGCATTCGTAGTACTCTAGTTTGCCATTGCCTTGCAATTCGCCTGGATAGATAATGGATACACAAGTACTGTTTAAGAGCGTTGCATAGAGTAATTATCGTCACGAAAAAGCGTAATACTCCTGCAATGAAGTAGCTATGACGAAACTCGACCAGTCATGCTGCTGCGCGCTTGTGAAGCGCTGACATGGGATGCGTCACTCTTTCCGTCGGCGCTTTTTGATTCATTAAAACTGACATGCGCTCATTGTAGGGACAGGCGCAACAATTGTGTCTTGATATTCACTCATCTCTTTCAGCGAATCCCACGATGCGCCCTAGCCTTCGCCCGCCAAAGAAACCCTAATAAGGGACATCGTATCCAGACTCACTTGCGGAATATTAGCCATACGCCTCCTAGTCTTCAAGATACCAACCCAGCGGCTATTTCAAAGACTTGTCGTTTCCATATCACCAACAAAGCCATTCAATATCATCCAGAGTTATATTCTCCGTATCTTTCAATTTCTGAAAATATATCTGGTGCTCATATTCGATAGACATAATCACGTCTTCAACATAGGAGAAGTTTCCTTCTTCAAAATGCGAAAGAATAGCATCTAGCAGCACGTCTAGATATATATGAAGATGTTGCCCGAGAGAGTCGAGGAACAGAGGCATATCGCCACTGTGAACTATGCTATTTCTCGTTCTGTACATCCTTTCGATATGCCATGAAATTCTATCCCCATATTCCAGAATGCGCTTTTGCAGTTTTTTACCAGAATTCAAACCGCTGATTTCAAATAGCCTGTTTCGCACCAAAGGGTCCCTGTCCAGCTTTTCGTAAAGTCCGTCTCGTTCCTCGGACCAATCAGAGAGAAATAGAACAGAAAAAACGAATTGATCTTTTGTGACCTCTAATTCCCTTCCCCGTTTTGAAATATACGCTTCACATGCTTCCGATAGTTTTTGACCCATGTCTGTAACAACGCGCGCAAGATACTTCAGCTCCAGCGCACTGCGCAAGGCCCTGTTTACCCTTCCTGGGCCATCACATAAAACTTCGAGAGCAGACCAGAGACACAAAAATGAATTCTGATAATTATTTATAGTAAGAAATGCATTATGTAAATCCAGCGCCTTAGCCAAGCGATCAAATTCATGACCACCTCTTGTCTTACGAAAAAGGATAGATAAAGAACGGTGTGATTTTTCAACAAGTTTTTTTCGAAGCCCCGGATGCGGCTTAATTACTTTATGCCGTTGCGATCGAAACTTCGGATACGCTACCATGCCATTTTCTACCTCACGCACTAAACAATGTGAAAGGCAGGAGGGAAAACTGTCGTTTAAAAGAAACAGAAGAGACCTCGTGCCGAAATCAAGAAAATCGCTTACCTCTCTCGCAGCCGAGAACGCATCTAGACCGCTCATTTCGACACGACACATTTTTAATTCATCGACATCGAGCGATGAGCCTTCTTTCTCTAATAGAAGCATCGCCTCATTGGAATAGTTTTGGCCATCATCAAAATCAATAATCTGAAGACCATTGAAAAGCCTCTGCAGTTCATCTGCAAGCTTTTTACCACCTGTATCAGCAATGCTAATTCCTATAAAGACATGATATTTCCTTTCTTTAAAATCAATTTTGTCGAGAATACTATTGAATTTATTGCCAATGCCATCATTGTCTCGAGGAACATCATCAAGACGATTAAAAATATGGAAAAGATATTCGTAAGAATATCCGCGTTTGTACAGCTCGGAAACAAAAATGCGTGAAAGCAAATCCAGCTCTTTCTTTTTGCCCTGTTGCAAAAGAGCATCTCTAATCGCATCAACTAGCTCTTTGTAATATATGCTCCGCGTCAAACGGCCTCGCAAATAACGGCATGCTTCCAGCCGCATCTGTTTATCTCCGGATTCCATCTTTTTCATCAAAAACAAGCGCTCTTCTGGACCCAGAATCTTTTTTATTACTTCGTCGTTCTTGTATGAAAAAAGAAGCTCTTCCTGAACAGGGTTAAGTCTTTTCTCGGGTATTTTCCCGTTTCGTGCGTCTTTTTCTAAGGCAAGATACTCCTCTATCAAAATACGTGTATTAAGCAACGGAGCACGATATATGTCTATGGTGTAATCGAACAGCATTTCATAGATTCTATCCCTGAAGAAAACCAGGCTGTCATTCATCGAGAAACCTCCAATTTAAGCGGAGCTCGTGCCCTTAGCCAGCTGCTGATTTAATACAACTACCATTTTATTCGAGGTATCACCAGTATCAAGCAGATAATAGTCGACTATTCAAGAGGCAATACTTTAAGGAGACAAGTGTAGGATGATTCAGTTCAGGCGCTATCTTTAGAATTTCCTGATTTGCGTACATGTGCCCCTGAGCCTTTTCACTCTTCCCACCTTCGGTCGGAATTCTCGACGTTTTTAATCGCATCCACGTTTAATTAGTGAATCATCACTTTTTCCTTCAGCTCGCTAGTCGAGAGTCTATATCTGAGAGCTCGTTAGAGAGACTGATCAAACAGCCAGTCGTGCCTGCACGGATGCCGTCATCAATCTAATCATCCCCCTCTGACACGCCCAGTTGTCTTCTGCAAGGGCGCACTTTCGATATTAGCTAGTTTCGAGGCTATGTGAATAACGGCGCTCTGGTACGCCAAAGCCACCGTTGGGCATGAAGAATCGAAGCTTCCCGATGAGGAAGAGTCACTATTATTTGATCAGCTTTTTCCTTCCTCATTCATATATTTTCCTTAGTTAAGTCTCTAATCGATTCGCCAACTGACAAGAATGATTAGATACTCCGCTAGAATGCGGTGATTGAAGCTGTCTTTTATGATTGCACAATAGGAAGTTAGGCTAGATTTACGAAGAATTCCGCATGCTTGCCGGGATACTCCTCGCTAGTGACACCGCTGAAAAGACTGTACTTTCTAGTTGCAGCACTGTGCTCGACGAAGGGAATCATAAAGAATAGACAACGCGCTCTCACTGCAAGACACATAAAGGCTCCTCTTACTTCTTATGCCTCTTTGCCTTGCGTTCGGCCCGTGCCGCCTCCGTCGCTTCCTTGTCCTCCGGCAGATACGCGAGGCCAGCGATGTTTGCCTTGGCGAGCTCGAGCTCGCGCATGGTCGCCAAAAGCTGACGCTTGGAGTCGGTCCATTCCGTCACGCACAGCACCGTCGCGTCCGAGCTGTTGGCGATGTAGGAGGCACCCGCACCGGCGGCAAGCGGCGGACAACATACGACGACGGCCGCGTCTTCCGGTACGCTCACCTTGAACTTGCGGGCATGGGGCGAGCCCTTCACGATCCTGGTGCGTACGGAGCTGCGCTCGAGCGCGTTGACAAGCTCGTTCGAGATAACGACTGCGCTGTCGGCCTGCCCGATGGGCACGACCGCGATGGTCGAGGGGCGTTTGCCGCAGGCAAACTGCAGATTCGCGAGAATCCTGTCGCCATCTTCGGCGGAGGTGCCAGTACCGAGAACCGGTAACTCGCAGGCGTTCTCGGCGTCCTCGCGAGATTTGATAGGGGCCTTGGCAATGTCGATGAGCACGACGATGCAGATGGCGACGAAGAGACCGAGGGCAAACGCCGTCGCGGCGACCCTGAGGGGCGAGGGCGTGTTGCGCACCGCCGAGGTCGCTTCGGTCACAGTTGCGATGACGCTGCTGCTCGAGCTCTTGTATTGGCTGACGGCGTTGTTGGCAACCGTGTTGGCCGCCTCTATGCACTGCGTCGCATCCGAACCGGTCGCGCTAATCGTGACCTGCTTGTTCGAGCTCTGCGAGGAACATGAAATCTGGACGCCCGACTTGGCGTACGACGTGGCCTCCTTGCTCGCGAGGCCCTGGGCAAACGCGAGGTCTCCGTTCGTGATGAAGTTGGCCGTCGCCGTGTAGCTCGCCTGAATGAAGAAAGAATACGCGAGCGCGACCACGGCGAAGATGATGGGCAGCGCGATAACCAGCTTGAGATGGCGCTGGATAAGCCTCATTAAATCAAGAATCGTCATGTCAACTAATCTCTATCGAACGGAGCCGTAATGTCATATGCAAAGTGCCCCAAGTTACGATGCGGGGCACCCTGAAGGAGATTATAGAGTAAATCAGCAGACAGATTCTTACAGACGGGCGAATCGTCCCGATGAAAGCGACTCGGGCCGCCTTCGCCTCCCTACCGCGTCGCGTCCCACAGGCCGCTGGCGTTGACGTGGTAGCGGCCGACCCA
>OLSN01001201.1_pt1 | contig 23531 bp, 18 predicted proteins | sample 1672411 | NCBI WGS metagenome assembly OLSN01 (sample SAMEA3136683, study PRJEB25190) | human gut metagenome | biome: human gut; feature: human-associated habitat; material: faeces | place: Austria | collected 2013 | reverse complement strand
GAGGCGGGCCTTGTCCTCCATCGCCTGCCTGGCGGCATCGACGTAGTACGCGAGCACGTCGTTGTCCGCCTTCTCGGGAAACGATATCGACTTTATCCACGCCCAGTGCGCGGCGGTCCAGCTGCCCTTCCTGCGGCCGGTCGGGGTGGTCTCGCTGAACACGTATCCGTGCCTGAGGAGGAACTTCGACAGCCGCTGCTTGCAGCGCTTCAGGTCCTCGCGGGCGTCGTCGAGGGCGCGGGACAGGTCGCGGGCCGCCTCGCACCCGTCGTCGGGAACCCACACCTCTACGACGTTGCCTACCGACAGCATGCGGGCCAGGAACTCCGCGTCGTTGCGGTCGTTCTTCCTCTTGCGGTCAGCCGGGGGCTTGATCATCTTGGACACCGCGCCGACGACGCAGTCGATCCCCATCGAAGCCAGCCTCTTCTGCAGGTCGAACCCAGTGACGCCCGACTCGTAGACGCATTTGGCGGACGGGTCGACGGACGACACCCAGCCCGCGACTTCGGCGGCGTCGTAGCCGAAGGTGGCCGAGCGGACCTCGCCGGTCATCGCGTCGAGGGCGACGGCCTTTATCGAGCGCGCGTGCACGTCGAGGCCGACGAAGGTGGTAGTATTCAACATGAGAGAGCCCCTTTCCATGCTTGTGGCGTGGCCGCCACCGGTTCGAATCAGACACTCGCCATTGTCGGCCTAATCCACGGGAATTGCATGCAGCAGGGGCTCTCAATGTTGCTATGTCCTGCTCATATCGTCTCCCGCAGCGTGACAGAACGGTATCGATTCTCTGGATTGTTAGCACTCGCGCGGCATCGCTGCTAGAATCCTGTCACGTTAACGCGCACGCGCGCGTGATTCAGCTATGTTGTCTCGCCTCGTATTGACGCGCGAGACATGGAATGCGTCGCATGAAAGGGGCCGAAAACCGTTGCTGTCCGATCGCCGACAGAAAGTGCTTCAAGCGCTTATCGAGGAGTACATCGCCAACGCGCAGCCTGTAGGCTCGCGCACCTTGGTCGATCGTTACCGGCTCGGCGTTTCTTCGGCTACGGTTCGCAACGAGCTCTCAGTGCTTGAAGATGAGGGCTATCTCACTTCTCCGCACACTTCCGCTGGCCGCGTTCCGACTGATGCGGGCTATCGGGCGTTCGTCGACGATTTGCTTTCGCGCGAATACGGCGAAGATGCCACGGGCGGCATGTTCGATAACGTGCGCGATGCGGCAACGAAGATGGACGACCTCATGGAGCAAACATCGGCCGCCCTGTCTCGCTTGACCGATTGCCTTTCGGTTGTGGTCGCGCCTTCTTTGCTTGCGTCTTCGGTGAAGCAAATTTCGCTCGTGTCTATGTCGTCTCGTCGCATGCTCATGGTCGTCGTTATCGACGACGGCCAGGTATTCAACCGGTCGGTCGAGTTTGCGGAAGACGTTTCCGCCGATGAGCTGGCTGATGTGCAGAATGCATTGAATGCCGCGCTTTCGGGCCATTCGATTTCCGAGGTGCGCAAGGCGGAAGGCGTGCGTATCGAGGCGCTTTCCAGCCCGCTCGCGCGCATCGTGATCGACGAGCTTGTTGTTTGCATGGCGAAGGCCGACGAAGGCCGCGCGCATAGTTTGGGTATGTCGGCGTTGCTGAGCAAGCCCGAATTCAGCAACTCGTCTGCCGCGTTGCCCGTGCTTCAAGTGCTTGAAGACGACACGGTGCTCATGCACCTTTTCGACGACGTCGGCTCTGCAGACAAAGCCTCCGATTCGCTCGAGGTTCGCATCGGCAAGGAGAATTCCGCGAGCGAGCTATCGGGGGTTTCGGTCGTTGCTGCCCAATACGGTTCGGGCGAGGCTCAGGGCGTGGTTGCTGTCATCGGCCCTACGCGCATGGATTATTCGAAAGTCATCAGCGTGGTGCGCTCCGCGAAAAGCGCGCTGAAAGATTTGTAAATAGGAAGGCTCACACACACTATGGCAAAAGACCTCTACGCCATTTTGGGCGTCAGCAAAGATGCAACCGACGCCGAGATCAAGAAGGCGTTTCGCCGCAAGGCGCGCGAACTTCACCCCGATGTGAACAAAGCGCCCGATGCAGAGGATCGTTTCAAGGAATTGAACGAAGCCTACGACGTGCTTTCTGATGCCAATAAGCGCGCGCAGTACGACCGCTTCGGCACGATTCCTGGAGCGGCGGGCGGCCGGAGGCTACAACGTCGACTTCGAAGACATCTTCGGCGGCGGTTTCGGCGGCATGGGCGATATTTTCTCGAGCTTCTTCGGCGGCGCTGCGGGCGGTCGCGCCACGGTGCGCAAAGAAGGCCGCGATATGGGCGTTGGCCTGCGTCTGACGCTTGAAGAGGTCGCCGCGGGCGCGAAGAAGGAAATCGTCTACGACCGCCTGGCGCCGTGCGAGGTGTGCAATGGCTCCGGCAAGGCCGAGGGCGGCAAAGAAATCGATTGCCCCGATTGCCACGGTCGTGGTCGCGTGGTCACCGTGCAGCATACGTTCCTGGGCGATATGCAAACCGCCTCTATGTGCTCTACGTGCGGTGGCACGGGCAAGGTCATCGACAAGCCGTGCGAAGAATGCGAGGGTCAGGGCCGCATTCCCGATCGTCAGCATGTCACCGTCGAAGTGCCCGCAGGCATTCGCGAGGGTCAGCAGCTGCGCGTGACGGGTTTTGGCGAGGCCGGCATGCACGGCGCTCGTCCGGGCGACCTCATTGTGACGTGCCGCATTCAGCCGCATGAGTTCTTCGAGCGCGAGGGCGATAATCTGCACGCCCGTGCGAATGTGAGCTTTATCCAGGCTACCCTCGGTGCCGAAATCGAGATCGATGGCATCTTCCATGATGAAAAGGTGATGGTTCGCGTTCCCGAGGGCTGCCAAAACGAGCAGGTCATTCGCGTAAAGGGCATGGGCATGCCTCGTTTGAAGTCCACCGAGCGCGGCGATATGTATGTGCACATTACCGTGCTCATACCGAAGAAGGTTACCAAGAAGCAGCGCGAGCTGCTCGAAAAGGTGGCCGAGGAATTTGGTGAAGACGTGGCCGCACCGCGCAGCCCGTTGCAGAAGTTGCGCGACGCGTTCAACTAGCAAGCATGAAGGCACCCGGCATAGAGCTGGGTGCCTTTTTGTTGTTGCGGCTTTTTCGCTTTCGCTTCGGGTACACTGGTTGCCTAAAACGATTGAGTGCCGTCTGATTGCCGTCGATTGCCGAATGCAAGGAATGCCTTTGTTGGAACAGACTAAAAATAACGCAGCCGCTTTCCATGTGGTGAACCTTGGTTGCAAGGTGAACCGCGTCGAAAGTGACGATTTCGCAGCCACCCTTATTGCGGACGGTGGGCGAGAAGTGCCCATTGAAGCAGCCGATTTCATTGTGGTGAACACGTGCACCGTTACGGGTGAAGCTGAAAAGAAAACGCGCAAGGCCGTGCGCCAGGCGCTGCGCGCGAACGATTTTGCTCGCGTCGTTGTGACCGGTTGCGCCGCCGCTATCGATCCCATTACCTATACCGAGATGGATCCTCGCGTCGAAGTGGTGCCGAAAGGCGCTATGGCCGACGTGCTTGGTTCCCAGGCGAGCACGTCGCCCGCCTTGGCCGCCATTCGTGCGGGTGGGGAATTTCCCACGCGCGTTGGCGTGAAGGTGCAAGATGGCTGCAACAATGCGTGCACGTACTGCATCGTGCATGTCGCGCGCGGGCGTGCCACATCGCGACCCTCCGAGGAGATTATTGCGGAAGTGCGTGAGCTCGCGCGCGCGGGCGTGCGTGAAATCGTGCTTACGGGCATTAATTTGGGCTCGTATCGCGAGGGCGACATGCGCCTGGCAGATTTGCTGCGGTGCCTTATGAAGGCGGTCGATGAGGAATTTCCCGCCGATTCGGGCCTTGGGGTGGTGCCGCGCGTTCGTTTCCGCGTGTCGTCGATTGAGCCGCGCGACGTCGACGACGACCTCATTGAGCTTATGGCCGCATCGAATGGCCGCATTTGCCGCCATTTGCATTTGCCGCTGCAATCGGGCTCGAGCAAGGTGCTGCGCGAAATGCGACGCCCCTATAGCGCCGAGCGATTTTTGGGTCTGGTCGAGAAGCTGTATGCGGCCATGCCGCAGCTATCGCTTTCGACCGACGTCATTGTGGGTTTCCCTGGCGAAACTGAAGAAGACTTCCTTGAGACATGCCGCGTGGCTGAGATATGCCGTTTTTCGAAGATGCACATTTTCCGCTATTCGAAGCGCGCGGGAACGCCTGCGGCCGAGCGCGACGACCAGATTTCGCCCGAGGTGAAGGCAGAGCGCGCCAAAAGGCTCGAAGCGATTGAGGAACGCCTTCGCGCCGATGATATGCGCCGTCGTTGTGGGTCGAGGGAATTGGCCCTGGTTGAATCGGAAGGCAGCGCCACGACCGAGAGCTATCACGGAATTAACGCTCCGGCGGGCAGCGCCGTAGGCGATTTGGTGGAGTGCGAGCTATGATGGAACAACATTCGAATTCCGACGCGCCTGGAAACAAGCTCATGGCCGGCGGCGAGACTGCAGGCCAAGGCATTGATGCGGGTGAGATGGGCGAGACGCTGAAGCGCAAGAACAACCTCGTGAAGTCGTTCGGCTATGCGGCTTCGGGTGTGGTTCAGGCGGGAAGCGAGCGCAACTTCAAGGTCGATGTCGTGGCGGCGGTTGTGGTTTTTGCCGCGTGCGCGCTTTTGCGGGTGCCTGCATGGGGATGGGCTGCGGTCGCGGTGTGCGTGGGCGTGCAACTCGCCATGGAAACCGTGAACACGGCGATAGAGGCGATCGTCGATCTGGCCTCGCCTGAAATCCACCCGCTCGCTAAGCGCGCGAAAGATTGCGCGGCGGGCGCCGCCCTTATCACTGCCTGCGCAAGTGTCATCGTGGGCCTTATCGTATTCGTTCCGGCGCTTTTTGCGCTGTTGGGAGCATAGGGAGACAAGCGCGTGTCATTCCATCATTTCTTTCTCGACGGCCAGATTATTGCCGAAGAGGCGGCGCGGGAATTCCCCGTGCGCCTTTCTGCGGAAGACGCCAAGCACGCACGCGTGCTGCGCCTGTCCGAAGGCGAGCACATAAGCGTCGTCGATGCGGCGAGCGATTATTTTGAATTGGAAATCACATCGGCACATGATGGCCTGGTGGCGCGCATCGCGCAGCATCTCGATGCGCCGCAGGCGTCTGCGAGCATCGCGCTGTTCCAGGGCCTTGCCAAGGGCGACAAGATGGACGACATCATCCGCCATGCGACCGAGGTGGGCATTGACGAGTTCGTGCCGCTTTCGAGCTCTCGCTGCGTCATGAAGCTCGATGCGAAGAAGGCGAAGTCCAAGCTTGTTCGCTGGCAGGCCATCGCGCATTCTGCCGCGATGCAATCGGGGCGCATGGTCGAGCCGCGCGTGCATGAGCCGCATACGGTGAAGCAGGCCGTGCAACTGCTGCGCGAATTCGACTGCGTGCTCGTATGCTGGGAAGAGTGCCCCTCGACGAAGACTATCGCTGCCGCGCTTGAACAGGTGCTTGGGAACGCCTCTGTCGACAAACCGCGCATTGCCGTGGTGGTAGGCCCCGAGGGCGGTCTTTCCGCCGATGAAGTCGAAGCACTCACGGCAAGTGAAAATGCCTGGCCTGTGACGCTCGGCCCGTCAATCCTTCGTACCGAAACCGCCGGAATCGTTGCTCCCGCGCTTGTTTTGTATGCATGCGGAGGCATGGGCGCCGACAAGAAAGGGTTTTAAATGAACATCGAAATCGAAATCGAGCATGGCGCCGACATCGCGAGCGGCGTCGATATCGAGGGTATCACGCAATACGTGCTCGAGCAGGAAGGATGCCCCGCCACAACCGAGGTCTCCATCACGCTCACGACCGACGAGGAAGTTCATCGTCTGAACAAGGAATACCGCGGAATCGACCGCCCGACCGACGTGCTCAGCTTCGAGTGTGACGGCCTTGACGACGATTTCGACGGGGGAGCGGCGTACGACGACGCGGGCGTGCCCGATGACGAGCCGTTCATGCTTGGCGACATCATCATCGCGTCCGACTACGCGCGCGCCCAAACGGCCCAGTTCGGCACCACGCCGCAAGAAGAGCTCGCGGTGCTGCTCGTGCATGGCCTTCTGCACTTGTGCGGATGGGATCATGTGCATTCCGACGAAGAGGCCGAGGCCATGGAGGCTCGCGAGCGAGAGATGCTCGCCGGTGTGGGGCTGCCCAACATTCGCTAGAAACTGCGGTGGCATCCCGCGTGCGGATGGTGTGGCGGGCGGTTCTTTTGTGCACTTCATAACCGCATTTCGCGCGCCAATTTGCACAAGTTGTGTTTGCTTGCCCAAGGGGCAAAAAGCTCTTGGAGAGCAAGCGGGTCTCTGCTATAATTCAACGTCGGCTTCTTAAGCGCTCCGTTTCACGTCGGAACGAGCAACCTTCGGGTCGCGTTCGTTTCCATCCGACCTCTGCTGCGGTGCCAGGTTTTGTCCAGAACCTCGAAGGGCTCAGCTTAGTTGGGCATTGCATGCGATGCCCGCGCACAAGCGCGAAGGCGAACCCGAAACTGGCGTTTTAAGCAGCACAGTCGAAGGAAAAGACTAGCAGAAGGAAACGAAATGGATATCATCCGCGCTATCGAGCAGCAGCAGATCAAGGAAGTCACCCCGTTCAACGTCGGCGACACGGTCAAGGTGCACTATCGCATTACCGAGGGTAACCGCGAGCGCATCCAGGTTTTCCAGGGCGACGTTATCCGTCGTCACGGCCACACCTGCCGCGAGACCTTCACCGTCCGCAAGATCAGCTTCGGCGTTGGCGTTGAGCGTACCTTCCCCGTGCACTCCCCCAAGATCGAGAAGATCGAGGTCGTGCGTCACGGCAAGGTCCGTCGTGCCAAGCTGTACTACCTGCGCGACAAGGTGGGCAAGGCTGCCAAGATCAAGGAAAAGGCATTCTAAGTCTTTACCGAATTGGTGCTTTGGAAGGGGTCCTTCGGGGCCCCTTTCTTGTTTCATTTTCCATGCGCTGCGGCATTCTGCGCGTGTATTTCGACGGCATTCGCTGTCGGTTTTGCGTGTGCGAAATGCTTCGTCGCATGGAAAAAGAATCGTCGCCCAGAAACGAGGGAAACGAATGGCTCAAACGCTTGCAGAAATACGAGAGGCACTGAAGGTTGCGAATCGCGCGGAATACGAGGCGCTTGCCCGCGCCCTTGCCGCCGACGAGCGCAAGGGGGTCAAGGCTGCCCTGAAAAGCGCTGCGCGCCGCCTTGCCGCCGAAGACGCCGAAGCGGCTCGTTTGAATGGCATGTACAGCTTCCAGGCGAAACTTGCAGGAGGCGGCATTGCCGTGGGACTTGACGAGGTGGGTCGAGGCCCGGTCGCAGGCCCGCTTGCCATTGGCGCCGTTGTGTTGCCCGACGATCCGCGCGTTGAAGGTGTGAACGATTCCAAGCAGCTTTCTGCCGAGCGTCGCGAAGAAATCGCCGCCGTGGTGCGCGAGGTGGCTATTGCGTGGGATATTGAATACATTCAGCCTCAGGAAATCGATGAACATGGCATGACGTGGGCCTTGCGCACGGCGAACCTGCGTGCCATCGCGGCCATCGAGGAGCAGCTTTCTGCGAAAGGCACTTCGCTCGATGCGGTATTGCTCGATGGCAACGCACAGCACCTCGACGCACGTGAGGTCAACATTGTGAAAGGCGATGGGAAATGCGCGTCCATTGCGGCGGCATCCATTATCGCGAAGGTCGACCGTGACGCGCTCATGTGCCGCTATGCCGAGCAGTTTCCCCATTACGGCTTCGAGTCGAACAAAGGCTACGCGAGCGCCGAGCATATCGAGGCAATAAAGCAATACGGGCTTTCTCCCGTGCATCGCACGAGTTTTTGCCGCGCTTGGACGCAGGAGGCGCTGTTTTAGAAGACCTGACCTCCCTCGCATGGTGCGGGAAGCGTGGGGGGGATTCGCGCGTGAATCGTCGGAGAATCGTCGGAAAAACGCCTGAGAGTTCGATGAAGACGAAGAAGAATCGACGTTGAAAATTAAAGAAAACGCCAGGGAATCGCGGGGCAATCGCGAGACATCGCGATGAAAAGCGCGTGATTCGGGTAAGAATCGGGCAAGGTTTCACCTCTACACTCGCCGTACGAGAAAGGGGATGCCATGACCGAAGAATATGCTGGACCACGTAAACCATGCGACCTTGTCCACGGAGGCGACGAATGCGCCGCTGTCGATGAGGGCTACTGGGGCGATGACGAGGAAGAAATTGCTTTCGTCAAGCGCTGGAATTGCGACCCGAAGACGCTGGGGGCTTACGGCGAAGATCTCGCCTGCGAATTGCTGAAACGAAATGACTACATCATTTTAGAGCGCAACTGGTCGTGCGCTGCAGGCGAGGCCGATATCATCGCTCTCGATGACGGGTGTTTGGTGTTTGTCGAGGTGAAAACGCGCGCGGGCGGCGATAAAGGCTTTCCTCAGGAAGCGGTTACGCCGACGAAACGCGCTCGCTACGAACGTATTGCCTATAGCTTCTTGTCTACCTACGATGGGGTCGATGCTCGTGTGCGTTTCGACGTGATCGCCATTCAGGCGATGCCTAACTCGAGGGGCTTCGTGAAACATATCGTGAACGCCTTCGGTGCGGGTGCGTGACATTATGCAGCTGCGATGCTCGTTATATTCGGCGACCATTGTGGGCGTGCGGGCGATTCCTGTGGCCGTCGAGGTAGTTGTCTCGAACGGGTTGCCGGGCTTTTCCATTGTAGGCATGCCCGATGCCGCCGTGCGCGAATCGACCGAGCGCGTGCGCGCCGCTATAAAAGCCTGCGGTTTTACCATGCCGGGCGATAAAGTGGTGGTGAATTTGGCGCCAAGCTCCATTCGCAAGGCAGGGTCGGGCTTCGATTTGCCCATCGCTGCGGCGATTTTGGCGGCAACGAAGCAAATTGATGTAGAGGCGCTTGGCGAATGCTTGCTGGTAGGGGAGCTTGGGCTCGACGGCTCCGTGCGGCCGGTTCATGGAACGCTCGCATTCGCCGCTTGCGCGCGTGAGCTTGGGTGCAAGCTCTTGGTGAGCGCCGATGCGCGCGACGGGGCGCCGCTTGGACGCATGGAGCAGCTCGCATTGCCCTCGCTTGCCAGTTTGCGCTCAATGGCTGTGCGGCCGCTCGATTTCTGTGCGCCTTCTGCTTCGGTTGAAGCGCCTGATTTTGGCGATATCCGTGGACAGGCGGCCGCTAAGCGCGCTATGCAGGTTGCGGCTGCGGGTGGTCATGGCATTTTGCTTATGGGACCTTCGGGGTCGGGCAAAACCATGCTTGCGCGCGCTCTGCCTTCCATATTGCCGCCGCTTTCCGAAGATGAGAGGCTCGAAGCGGCTATCGTCCATTCCGTTGCGGGCGAGCCCATCGATTCTATTCTCGCTGGCACGCGGCCGTTTCGTCGTGTGCATCACAGCGCTACGGTGGCGGGCCTTGTGGGCGGGGGAACGCCCGTGCATCCAGGCGAGATATCGCTTGCTCATGCCGGCGTTCTGTTCCTCGACGAATTGCCGGAGTTCTCGTCACGATCGCTTCAAGCGCTTCGCCAGCCCATGGAAATGGGCCGCATCGTGATAACTCGGGCCGATGGCAGCGTTGCGCTTCCTGCGCGATTTTCTCTTGTCGCGGCGGCGAATCCTTGTCCTTGCGGGTATTACGGCGACCCTCAAAAGCAATGCACCTGCCCACAATGGAAAATCGAGCGGTATCAGGGCAACATCGGCGGTCCGCTGCTCGATCGCATCGACATGCACGTCGATGTGTGGCGCTGCGATCCTGGCGAGATGCTTAATCGCGCCGATGGTCGCGACCCGATCGACTCCGAGCGCTTGCTGGCGGGTGTTTTGGCTGCTCGTGAGTTTCGATCGTGGCGGCGGGCGGCGCTTGGCGATGGCGATGCCGTCGATGTGGGCGCGTTGCTTGCTCGCTGCCGCCTGACGCAACGAACGCGGGGCTTGTTGGAAACGGTGTCGCGCACGCAGCTGCTATCGGGGCGTGGAATAACGCGCGCGCTTATGGTGGCGCGTACGATTGCCGACATCGCCGAATCGAAGTCGGTTGCAGAAGAGCACCTCATGGAAGCTCTGAGTTTCAAGCTTCGAAAGGGGGTATAGCGGCCATGGAAGAACGTTTTCGCATCGATGGTCCGCGATTCGAAATCGCACGTGGCACGAAAGATTATCCAGATGTCTTTGAGGCTGTGCCTGAGCCGCCCGAACGGCTCTATGTGATTGGCGACCCCTCTGCGCTTAAAGAAGGCCTTGCGGTCGTCGGGGCGCGCAAGGCGACGCCTTATGGGTTGAATGCGACCAAAATGTTGGCAGGCCGTGCGGCTGAACTCGGCGTGGTGGTGATTTCGGGCGGTGCGCGCGGTTGCGATGCAGCCGCGCACGAGGCGGCGCTTGCGGCTGGTGGGCAAACCGTCGCGTTTCTAGGCGGCGGTTGCGATGAGCCGTATCCGAAATCGAACGTGGATCTGTTTCGGCGCATCGTCAAGGGCGGCGGAGCGGTCGCTTCGGAGTTTCCGTGGCATTATCCGCCGAAGCCCTTCATGTTTCGCAAACGCAATCGCCTTATCGCGGGGTTGGCGCGCGCGACGCTTATCGTGGAGGCGGGGCTTCCCAGCGGTACATTCTCTACGGCCGACGAGGCCCTTGCCGCCAATAAAGACGTGCTTGCGGTGCCAGGGTCGATTTTTTCCGCCACATCGGCGGGCTCGAATATGTTGCTTGCGCAGGGAGCTATGCCCATCGTGAGCAAGGAAGTGTTCGATTCGGCGATTATGTCGTTGTTTCCGGAAATCGTGGGAGGCGGGTATGGCGCCGAACAGTTGGCGTTGTTCGCGGGCGATGGGGCCGATGCGGGGGTCGACGACCCTATTCTCTCGGCCCTTGCGGCAGACCCTATGCGTCTCGAAGAGATTATTGCCCTATTCGCTGATGGCGACGATCCCATGGCCGCGGCGACGCGCGTTATGGCGCATGTGTCGTTGCTCGAAGGGGCGGGCGCGCTCACTCGTTTTCCCGATGGCCGGTTCGGCGCTGTTGGATAGCTTGCGGGCTTTTATGAATTGCCATGCGGGTGTGTTATCCTCGCTGCATGGATAAATTTGTGAACATAATCGGCGCGGGTCTCGCAGGCAGCGAGGCCGCGCTTCAACTCGCCCAACGCGGCGTGCACGTGCGTCTGTTCGAGATGCGCCCCGAAACCGAAACCGATGTGCATCGCGGCGGCGATTGCGCTGAGCTCGTGTGCTCGAACTCTTTGAAGAGCACCAAGCCCGAAAGCGCTGCCGGCATGCTGAAGGCGGAGCTTGCGGCGCTCGGTTCTCAGCTTATTGCGGCGGCTGGCCGAAGCCGCGTCGATGCGGGCGGTGCGCTCGCGGTCGATCGTGATGAGTTCTCTGCCGATGTCACTTCCATGGTGGAGGAAAACCCCTATATCGAGTATCGCGTGATGCGCGTTTCCGACCCGCTCGATGCCTGCTTGGGCGCTGCGGACGCTACCATTTTGGCAACGGGCCCGCTTACGAGCGATGCGCTCGCTCAGTGGCTTGTTGACAAAACCGGTTCCGACAACCTCGCATTCTTTGATGCGGCGGCGCCTGTGGTCATGGCCGACTCCCTCGATATGGATGTGCTGTTCCGCCAATCGCGCTATGAGCAAGATGCTCCCGGCGATTATCTGAACGCGCCTTTCGACAAAGAGAGCTACGACGCCTTCATTGCGCAGCTCGTTGCCGCCGATCGCGTTATTAAGCGCGACTTCGAAACGAAAGACTTGTTCCAGGCGTGCCAGCCTATTGAGGAAATCGCCCGCAAGGGTGCCGATGCGCCCCGTTTTGGTACGTGCAAACCCGTGGGGCTCACCGATCCTGCAACGGGTCGTCGTCCGTGGGCGGCGGTGCAGCTTCGTGCCGAGAACGCCCAGGGCACGGCTTACAATCTAGTGGGCTTTCAGACCAATCTCACATTTGGCGAGCAGAAGCGCGTCTTCCGCATGATTCCTGGTTTGCAAAACGCTGAGTTTGCGCGTTATGGTGTCATGCATCGCAACACGTTCATTCAGGCCCCGCGTCTGCTCGATCGCAATTTGCGCTTGCGCGGCGTCGACGCCCCCGTGTATGTTGCCGGCCAGCTTTCTGGCACCGAGGGCTATTGCGAAGCTATTGCGTCGGGCCTTATGTGTGCGCTATTCGTGTATGCCCAGCTCCAAGGCATACAGCCCCCGCTTTTACCTGTGGAAACCGCGTTTGGCGCGTTGCTCGATTACGCCACCGACCCCGCAACGCAAGACTATCAGCCCATGCATGTGAATTTCGGCATTCTAAAGCCGCTTGATCAGCATATTCGCAATAAGGGTATGCGCTACGCCGCCTATGCCGAGCGTGGGTCGCGCGCCATGGAGGGCTATGTGGCCGATATTCGCGCCAAGGGCTTGCTATAAGGCATGGCGAAGGCGAAACCGGAAGTCGGGAAGGCGTGCGTGCAGGCTGAAAGCGAGCCGGGCGGCCCCGAGCTTCCCGCAATTGACGAGCTTTATCTGACCTACCTTGCAAGCTATTGCGACATGCTCGTCGTGGAGCGCAATGCATCGCAGCATACCGTGCGCAATTACCGGCTCGATTTGCTCGACTATGGCCGGTGGGCTGCTCGCGCGTCGGTCAATCCGCTGTGCGCCACGCGACGCGATATGCGAAGCTATCTGGGCGATTTGGACTATGCCCAGTATTCGCGCCGCACGGTCAATCGGCGGCTGTCTTCCGTTCGTTCATTTTTTCGGTGGCTTGTGGCTGAAGGCTTGGTCGAGTCGAATCCCGCCGATGTCGTGAGCGCTCCTAAGCTCGCTCGCAGCCTTCCGCGAACTATTCCGCCCGCCGACATGGCGCGTTTGCTTTCGGTGTGGCGCGGCAGCGATAAGCCCGCCGACATGCGCAACCGCGCGATTCTCGAGTTCTTGTACGCATGCGGCGCGCGTATCTCGGAAACATCGGGTTTGCTGCTTGAGAACGTCGATTTCGATGCTGGGCAGGTACGCGTGTTCGGTAAAGGCTCGAAAGAGCGCATCGTGCCGTTGCATGAAATAGCCATCGCTTCCATGCGCGACTACCTTTTCAACGCGCGCCCTGCGCTGCTTGCCGACAAAGAGAGCCCGTATTTCTTCGTGAGCACGCGTGGCAACCAAATGTCGCCCGATGCGCTTCGCAAAATGTTCAAGCAGAGTTTGCTTGCCGCGGGGCTCGACCAAACGCTCTCGCCGCATGATATGCGTCACACGTTTGCGACCGATCTGGTAGAAGGCGGTGCCGATTTGCGCAGCGTTCAGGAGATGCTCGGCCATTCGAGCTTGTCGACCACGCAAATCTATACGCATGTGTCTGTCTCACATTTGAAAGAGGAGCATCGCCGCACTCTTCCGCGCGGGTAGAGGAGGCGTGCGGGAAATCCATGTGAAGCGCCTATGAGGGATGCCCATGCGGGAGCGCGTATGCGGGAAGCCCAGGGGGGGATGCCCATGCGGGAGCGCGTACGCGGTCCTATGCGGGTCGTCTTTTGCTGAGTTCGGGCAATGATCAAAAAGGTGCTCGAATGTGGCAAAAAGTACACCCGGCTAGTGAGGCTATAGATTGTAAGCGAGGGAACAGCTTTCTGACCTGGTGATATGAGAAGCGGCGAATGGAAGGCTGCGCGATGCGTAGGCTTTGGCATGAGAATATGCCACATTCGAGCACCTTTTTGAACAATTGTCGGGTTTACGCTGCTGGCAGTATGGATGAAACGCTGCCCATGTTTTACGATGGCTCCATGCAAAATATAAAGGAACATACTGCCGATTTTGACGTTGCCGACTTTGAGCCCGAAGCGAACGAGCATTCATGCCCTCCGTGCGCCGTAGGGTCCTCGTTGCATGACGACCGGGTCGGTGAACGGGCCGCGGGTCATGCTGGCGACTGCGCCGGCGATCGAGCCGCAGGCCATGCTGACGATTGTGGCGACAGTCAAGCTGCTCGTTGCGTCGAGGGCCAAACCCGATGCTATGCTGGGGCCCAGGAAGAAGGCCATGCTGAAGATCGGGTAGGGCGACGTGTTGGAGGCCGCGCCGACGATTGCGCTGAAAATCGGGCCGAAAAGGATGATGGGAGCTGCGTCGAAGGTCATTCCGAGAGTTGTTCTGAAGGTTGCGCCGAGGTTCGCGCTGGAGGCCGGGTCGACGATCGCGCCGAGGCTCGCGTTGGGGGTCGGATCGACGGTCGTGCACAGGGCTCTTCCCATTCGCACCTCGATGCTTCCGGCGAGGAAGACTTCGCCGGTTTCGTGAAGCACAACATCGCGTCGGGCGGTATTTTCGGTGGGGTGCCGGGAAAAGGCGCCGCACCCCAGAATCGCAGCGCGACCGATTGGGGAATTGATGTTGCCGTCGCCCTTGTCGCCTTCGCGTTTGGCTGCGCCCAAATGGTCATCACCGCTTCTTCTGTTGTGCACGTTGATGCTGGTCCCTATGGGTCGAGCTGGGTTAATTACGTCCCTAATATTTATGCGTATTTGGCGGTTGCCCTTACGACTGCGCCGTTGATTCTTCGTCGTGAGGCACCGTGGTTTGTGCTCGCGCTCACGCTTGCATGCTATGTCTTCCTGTCGAATTCCATGGGCGGAACGGTTTCGCTTTCGCCCATCGGTCCTATCGTCGCTGTCTACACCGTGGCAAGCGAACGCGCCCGTGGCGAGGCTCTTGCGGCTGCGGCTGTGGTGGGCGTGTGTGCTGCGGTGGTTCCCATGGGCGCCTCGAGCGTCGCCATGGCGCTTGTGATGCGCATCGAAAACGTGGCATTTGTGGTGGTTGCCGCGTTGGGCGGTTTCGGCGTGCGTATGTACCACGCCTATATGGAAGAGACGCGCCGCCGCTTGGCTGAAGCTGAGCGAACGCGCGAAGAGCTCGCTGCGCGCCGCGTTGCCGACGAGCGCGTGCGCATCGCGCGTGAAGTGCACGACATCACGGCGCATTCCCTTTCTGCGGTTACCATTCAGGCGGCTGCGGCGGAGCGCCTCATCGATTTGAACCCTGCCGCAGCGAAAGAGGCGATTGCCGATATTCGCTCGGTTTCGAAGTCGTCGCTCGATGAAATTCGCTCACTTATTGGAGTGCTGCGCGGCGACGAGGCAGCCGAGCATGCCCCTGCCGAAGGCACCGAGCGCATGGGCGACGTCGTGTCGTTCTTGCAGCGCGCTGGCATCGAGGTCGATTTTGACGAAAGCGACTACGACAAGGCGCAGGTGCCCGCATTCGTCGATATGGCGTTGTTCTCGCTCGCGCGCGAGTCGGCTACCAATGCCGTGCGTCATGCCCATGCCGCACATATCTGCATTGAGTTGGCATCTTCCCCTTTGAAGGCAGTGCTCGTGTTTTCCGACGATGGCGTCGGCATGGGCAGTGGGGTGCGCGAGCATGCCGAAGGCCATGGCCTTGAGGGCATGGGCGAGAGAATCGAAGCGCTCAATGGCGCATTCACCATAGAAAGCGAGCCTGGCCGCGGATGCACGATTCGCGCCGAAGTACCCTTGGAGGTGGTACACGATGACGAGCATCGATGAGACGTGCGGTGACGCACCCATTCGGGTTGCCATTGCCGATGACCAAGATTTGGTTCGTAAGGGCTTCAGGCTCATTCTTTCGTCGTTTCCCGGCATTGAAGTGGTGGGCGAGGCGGTCGATGGCGCCGATGCCGTCGCATTGGCGCGTCGCATGCGTCCCGACGTGCTGCTCATGGACATTCGCATGCCGCGCAAAGATGGCATCGAGGCCTGCCGAGAGCTTGCGGGCGACCCCGATACGGCCGATGTTGCGGTGCTTATTCTTACGACGTTCGATATCGATGAATACGTCTACGATGCGCTTGCGGCAGGTGCGAGCGGCTTCTTGCTGAAAGACGTCGATCCCGACGATTTGGCGCAGGCCATTCGCGTTGTGCATGAGGGCAATGCGCTTATTCAGCCGTCGATTACGCGCCGCTTGGTCGAAACCTACGCCGCGTCGCGCAGCAAAGCGCGCTTCGATGGCACGCGCATCTCTGATCTTACCGATCGAGAGCGCGAGATTCTCACCATGGTCGGCAAGGGCATGTCCAATGATGAAATCGCTGCCGAATTGGTGATTTCTCCCGCAACGGTTCGCACGCATGTGGGCCGTATCATGGTGAAGCTCGACGCCCACGATCGAGCTCAGCTCGTGGTTGCCGCCTATGAAAGCGGTTTGGTGAAACCGGGCATGTAGGGCACCTCAAGGGAAAAGGTAGCTACTAATGCGTCCTTCTCGCCGCGCGATCCATGGCGAAATCGTGGGGCGCTTTATGAAGAAGAACGAATGGATGTTCTATTTCTGCTATTATGGCGCGGTTGCAAATACTTGGCAGAAAGGTCGAGATCGTGGCCAGCGATTCCATCGTCATCAAGGGCGCGCGTGAGCATAACCTGAAAAACGTCGACGTTACCATTCCTCGCGATAAGCTCGTGGTTATTACGGGCCTGTCGGGCTCGGGCAAGTCGTCGCTTGCGTTCGACACCATCTACGCCGAGGGCCAGCGCCGCTATGTGGAGAGCCTTTCTGCTTACGCCCGCCAATTTTTGGGGCAAATGAACAAGCCCGACCTTGATTCCATCGATGGCCTCTCTCCTGCGGTGGCGATTGACCAGAAAACCACGTCGAAAAACCCGCGTTCAACGGTTGGTACTACGACGGAAATCTACGACTACCTGCGTCTTCTGTTTGCTCGCGTGGGCACGCCGCATTGTCCTGAATGTGGGCGCGAAATCAAGGCTCGCACCACCGATCAAGTGACCGACGAGATTCTTGCGCTCGGCGAAGGTAAAAAAGCGCTCATCTTGGCGCCCGTCGTGGTCGGACGTAAGGGCGAGCACACGAAAATTCTTTCTGACCTGCAAAAAGAAGGCTTCTCGCGCGTGCGCATCGACGGCGTGGTGCAGCGTTTGGAAGGCGAGCCCGTCAAACTCGACAAGAAGTTCAAGCACACGATTGACGTTGTGGTCGACCGCGTGGTGTTGAAGGCGTCTGCGACGAGCCGCATTGCCGAATCGGTTGAAACGGCGACGAAGCTTTCCGACGGTCGCGTAGTGTGCCACTTGGTCGATGAAGAGGTTCAAGAAGCCGACGGGCAGAAATCGACTCCGGGCTTCACGACGGTATGGCCGGGCGACCATTTCTATTCGCTTGCCCTTGCGTGTCCCGAGCATGGCCATTCGATGGACGAGCTGCAGCCGCGCGACTTCAGTTTTAATGCCCCCTATGGCGCCTGCCCCGATTGCGCGGGCCTCGGCAGTCGCGAGGAAGTCGATCCAAGCCTGCTCATTCCCGACCCGTCGCTGTCGCTGAACGAGGGCTGCATTGCGCCGTTCGCAACGGGCAATTATTACCCCCAGGTGCTTCGCGCAGTATGCAGGCATATGGGCGAAGACCCGGCAACCCCGTGGGAAGATTTGAAGAAGAAAACGCGCGACGTGCTGTTGTATGGCCTTAAGAGCGAAAAGGTTTTCGTCGACTACGTGACCGTCGATGGCCGCGAAACGGGCTGGAGCATCGATTGGGAAGGCGCCTGCGAAGCGGTTATGGGCCGTTATAAAGACTCGACGAGCGATTCCCAGCGCGAAAAATACGAGAAGTATTTCGCTACCATTCCATGCGCGTCATGCGGCGGAAAGCGCCTGAAGCCTGAGATTCTCGCCGTGACTGTTGGCGGCAAGAATATCCACGAAGTGTGCGATATGTCGGCCGCCGATGCGCTGGAGTTCTTCAGCAATCTGCAACTCGACGAGCGCCAGGCGTTCATCGCCGCGGCTATCGTGAAAGAGGTGCGTGCGCGCCTGCGGTTCTTGGTCGATGTGGGTCTTGATTATTTGACGCTCGAACGTGGCACGGCGTCGCTTTCAGGCGGTGAGGCTCAGCGCATTCGCCTGGCCACGCAGATTGGTGCTGGCCTCATGGGCGTGTTGTACATTCTGGACGAGCCGTCCATCGGCCTGCATCAGCGCGACAACGAGCGCCTCATCGCCACGCTTGAACGCCTGCGCGATTTGGGTAACACGGTTATCGTCGTGGAGCATGACGAAGATACCATTCGCCACGCCGACTACGTTATCGATATGGGCCCTGGCGCGGGCGAGAAGGGCGGCCATGTGGTTGCCGCGGGCACTCCTGATGAAGTGGCGAGCGCCGAAGGGAGCTTCACGGCCGACTACCTGTCGGGCCGCCGCCGCATCGAGGTGCCTGAGGCTCGCCGCAAGCCCAAACGAGGCGCCATCAAACTCACCGGTGCTTGCGAGAACAACCTGAAGAACGTGTCCATTTCCGTTGAGCTTGGCACGCTTACCGTGGTCACGGGCGTTTCGGGGTCGGGCAAAAGCTCGCTTATCACCGACACGCTTGCGCCTGCGCTCGCGAACCGCATCAATCACGCGCGCCATCGCACGGGCGAATACCGCAAGCTCACGGGCTACGAGGCGCTTGATAAGATTGTCGATATCGACCAAAGCCCCATCGGTCGCACGCCGCGTTCGAATCCTGCGACGTATATCGGCTTGTGGGATGACATTCGCGCGCTGTTTGCGAGCACGCAGGAGGCGAAGGCACGCGGCTATGCGCCTGGTCGCTTCAGCTTCAATGTGAGCGGTGGCCGCTGCGAGGCGTGCAAAGGTGATGGCCAAATCAAAATCGAGATGCACTTCTTGCCCGATGTTTATGTGCCGTGCGAGGTGTGTGGCGGCATGCGCTATAACCGCGAGACCTTGCAGGTAACATACCGCGGCAAAAACGTGTACGACGTGCTCGATATGACGGTCGACGAGGCGCTCGAGTTTTTCAAGAACTTGCCGGGCTTGGCGCGTAAGCTCCAAACGCTGCACGATGTGGGCTTGGGCTACATTCGATTGGGCCAACCTGCCACCACGCTTTCGGGCGGCGAGGCTCAGCGCGTAAAGCTCGCGAGCGAGTTGCAGCGTCGGCAGACGGGTAAAACGTTCTACGTTCTCGACGAACCCACCACGGGCCTGCATATGGAAGATGTGCGGCAGCTTCTTGATGTTTTGCAACGTCTTGTCGATGCGGGGAATACGGTGCTCGTTATTGAGCATAATCTTGACGTTATTAAGACCGCCGACCGATTGATCGACCTCGGACCCGAAGGAGGCTCGCGCGGTGGTACCATTGTGGCCACGGGTACGCCCGAGCAGGTTGCGAAGGTCCCCGAAAGTCACACGGGTCGCTTCTTGCGAGATATTTTGAACGTCTAGCCGCCCGTGCGCGGCTTGCGCGTTAAAGGGGGATGTTACATGCAGAAATCGCGGCCGCATTTCGCACGCGGCGTGCTTTTCGCTCTTATTGGAGGCGTGAGCTGGGCTTTTTCTGGCACATGCGCAGAATTCCTTTTTGAGACGCAGCATCTCTCGCCGGCGTGGGTCACGTCGGTGCGATGCATGATTTCGGGCGTCGTGTTCCTGATTCTTGCGGCCATCATCGATCGCGAGCGCTTTCTCGAAGCCGCCAAAAACAAGCGTGCGTGGGTTGCATTCGCGGTCAATGGCCTTTTCGGCACGGTGTTTTGCCAGTTCACGTACCTCACGTCCATCAGCTACACCGATTCGGGCACTACGACCGTGCTTTCGATGGTGGGCTTGGCCTTGGTCATGGGCTACAGCTGTCGGGCAAGCCATCGCCTGCCACGAAAACGTGAGGTGTTCGGCCTCATTCTCACGCTTGTCGGCGTCGTGCTCATTGCAACGAATGGAGACATTTCGAGTTTGGCTATGCCGCTGCCCGGCCTTGTGTGGGGCTTGCTTTCGGCTGTGGGTCTTGCTGCGTACAACATCATCCCCGTTAAGCTTATCGGCCGCTATGGCAGCCTGGTCACCATGGGTTTCTCGATGTTCGTGGCGGGCGTTTCCATGTGCTTTATCGAGCAGCCCTGGACGGTTTCCGTCGACTTGAATACCGAAGTGATTTTGGGCATGGCTGCGATTATCGTGGTTGGCACGGTCATCGCAGCGTGGATCTATATGCAAGCCATTGCCGATATCGGCGCGGTGAAGGCATCGATGATCGCCGCGGTCGAACCTGTAGCGGCTACTATTTTCACGGTCACGCTGCTTGGGACGCGTTTCGAGCTCGTTGACCTTGTTGGCTTTGCGTGCATCGTTGCCATGGTGCTGCTTGTGAGTTCGATCTGCTGCGTAAAGGCCGGGCATCGAAACCCGATGACGAGCAAAAACTTGCGGAAGACTTGGCAGGCAAAACAGGGGAAGAAGATACGGTTCCAACTCCCGAGTCCATTGAGCTCGCCCATGCTGAGGCTGCGATTCGTGCGGCGCGGGCTGTGCCGGGGTCGCAGGCTGCGCTTGAGGAAGTTCCCGCTCCCGAACCTGTTGTGCTGTGGGACCCTGCCATTTCCCAGAAGGCACGCGAAAAAGCCAACAGTGGCGAGCTTTCTCTGGAGGAGATGATTTGCTCTCCCGAAGCGGCCCATTTGGTTGACGCGAAGTCAAATACGAAAGACACCGTGCGTCATGGCGTGCGTGAAGGCATAGCGCTTGCCGTGTTCGGGTTTCTTGTTGCCGCCGGTTTCATAGCGCTTACAACGTATATTTCCGCTGGACATAATTTGAACTATGCCTCTACGGGCATCGACGACATCGCGGGCAACATGTCGGGGTATGGCGTGATTTTGTATGAGGGTACGGTTGAGTCTTCAGCTTCTGCCGAGTCTTCTTTGGCGAGCGACAATGCGCTGGGCTCCAACGAATCGGCTCGTATTGGCGAAAGCGCCAAATCGGACGAAGGCGCCAAAGAGGGCGCGTCGAGCGCGAAAGGCGAATCGGACGAGCAGTCTGTCAAAGGCTTCGTGAAAATGGCTTTGGGCCTCGATTCCGAAACCGAGGCGGGCGTTTCAGGTTCGGCGAAGGCTTCGGAATCGACGGGCGCATCGGCCTCGACGTCTGGTTCGGCTTCCGACGATGCGAATGACCCCATGACGATGGACGAAGCGAAGGAAATCTACGAGGCGAAGAAGGCGACGGTTCTCGGGCTCGATGTGAGCGATTTGGAGCAGTACCAATTCGGTCGTATCATCATGAAGGGCGGCCATACCTATGGCATCGTGAGCATTACCGATGACGAGCTTGCCGCGCTTGATTTGCCGAAGGCGGCCACGACCACGAAAACCACCATTACGACGTCGCGCGAGTCCCGCACATCGTCAGTGGGCTCGAGCGCGAAGGTTTCCACGAAGAGCGCGTACGCGAATGTGGCCGAACTGCTCGCCGATGTCGACGCCGATTCTATTGACGAAGAGCTGGTTGCCCGCGTCGATGACGTCATCGACCATTTCCGCAATGCTGGCGTTGATATCGTTGTCGTACTCACGCACGATGTTCGTCCCATGGCGGCGATCGATGGCGCCGATGTGGTGATTACCGTGCGAACCGATGAGCGTTTTTCGCAAAGCCAAATGATTAGCCATACGTTGTATGTCGATACACCCGAGGTCGGCTCGGTGGGCGCCTTGCTCGTTGCTCCCGGCAACGTGGTTTCGAGCCGCGTGCTTACGGGTGAAACGACGAGCGCGGGCGCATCAATGAGCGCCGAGGGCAGCAATTCGTCGTACGTCGAGAAGGCCGATTAGCCAGAGCGATTTTGGAAGAAGGATAACCAATGCTGAATACCAATAACGAGAGTGCTATGTCCGTCGAGGCGCGCAAAGCAGCTTTGGAGCTCTCCGCTTTCATCGAGAAGTGCCCAAGCATGTTCCATACGACGGCCGAGATTTCCGACCGATTGAAGAACGCGGGATTCACGTTCCTTCCTGAAGGTGAAGCGTGGAGCGTTGAGCGCGGCGGGAAGTATTTCACGACGCGCAACGGCTCAACGGTCGTCGCGTTCAAGGTGGGCGAGCAGCTCGACAATTACCATTTTCAAATTACCGCCGCGCATGGCGACTCGCCGACGTTCAAGCTCAAGGCGCAAAGCGAGCTCGAGGGTCCGGGCGAGTACATGCGCCTGAATACCGAGGTGTACGGTGGCGCTATCGACTACACGTGGTTTGATAAGCCGCTTGGTTTGGCGGGCCGTGTGCTCGTGCGCGAAGGCGGGCGCATCGAAAGCAGGTTGTACGATTCGTCCCGCGATGTTGCGCTCATTCCGAGTTTGGCGATTCATATGGATCGCTCCGTGAACGAGAAGTTCTCTCCGAACCGTCAGACCGACCTTATGCCGCTGTTTTCGGCTGGTGCGCTCACGCGCGGCGCGCTTGATGAATACGTTGCTTCTGAGCTGGGAGTTTCTGCTGACCAGGTAATTTCTCGCGATATGTTCTTGGTGAATCGCCAAAAGCCCCAGCTGTGGGGCGCGGCCGAAGAATTCCTTTCAGCGCCCAAACTCGACGATTTGGCGTGCGCTTTCGTTTCGCTCGAGGCGTTTTTGGCTGCGGAAAACGACCGCGACGTATCGGTGTATTGCTGTTTCGACAACGAAGAGGTTGGATCGAACACCAAGCAGGGCGCTATGTCCACGGTGCTGCGCGATACGCTTGAGCGCATGAATGCCGCGCTTGGCTTCTCGTGGGAAGATTATCACTGCGCCGTTGCGAAATCGATGCTCGTGAGCTGCGATAACGCTCATGCTTTGCATCCGAATCGACCCGAAGTGGCCGATGCGGAAAACCGTCCCGTTCTTGGCGGCGGCATGGTGGTCAAGGAGGCCGCGAACCAAAAATACTGCACCGACGCGTTTTCGCGTGCCGCGTTCCTTTCGGTATGCGAGGCGGCAGGCGTGCCCGTGCAAATGTTCGCCAACCGAAGCGATATGGCGGGCGGCTCCACTCTTGGCAACTTGTCGAACACTCAGGTGAGCATGCATGGCGTTGACGTGGGCTTGCCGCAACTCGCGATGCATTCGAGCTATGAGACCTGCGCCGCGTGCGACGTGAAGCTTTCCATCGACGCGCTGAAGGCGTTCTTCGATGCGGAAATCGTCATCAACGGGTCCGATTCTATCGAGCTGAAATAGGGAAGACCTACGAACTGAATTCAGGGAGGGAGAAGCGGCGACCTTGGGGCATATGCTCGAAGGCCGCCGCTTTGCATTGCGCGGCTTGAACGTTTTTCGCGACACACGGCGGAGCGCTCGACGCGCGGGGGCTTGCGCGCGACCACGGCGGGCTACCGCTCCGCCCTGTGGGCTTCGCTATGCGCTCGCCTGGCTTCCTTTCGTTTTGCAATGAAGGGCAGGAGTGAGGTCAGGCGGTCTTTCGCAAACCCACCGCGCGCCGAGTGCTCCGCTGCGCATTGCGGCTGAAGCGGAGTTTATATTCGAGCGCGATTGCCTTTTCGTGCTTAGCCGATACAGTTTCAGTTTGGGCGTTTCTGCGCCTGCGCGCCCGCCAGAGGTCGTCTGAGTTCAAACTTGTTTTCATTCAAAAAT
>OLSN01001170.1_pt1 | contig 24087 bp, 13 predicted proteins | sample 1672411 | NCBI WGS metagenome assembly OLSN01 (sample SAMEA3136683, study PRJEB25190) | human gut metagenome | biome: human gut; feature: human-associated habitat; material: faeces | place: Austria | collected 2013 | reverse complement strand
GCATCAGGGCGACACCCTTGTAGTGCTCGACAACCGCGAATATCTGATAAAGCAGAAGGAGGCACAGGCCGCCCTGCTCAACGCCCGCGGTTCGCGCGGGGTGCTGGCTTCGGGCATACAGACGTCGCACACGCGCATAGCCGAGCAGGATGCCAACCTTGCCGAGGCAAAGGCTAAGCTGTGGCAGGCACAGCAGGACTATAAGCGATACGAGCGCCTGCTGCATGAAGAGTCGGTGCCCGAGCAGCAGTTTGAGCAGGCAAAGGCCAACTATGAGGCTGCCAAGGCACGCTATGACGCTCTGCTGCGGCAGAAGGAGACTGCCAGTTCGCAGTATGACGAGACAAGCAAGAAGCAGGTGGGCGTTGAGGCTGGTATACTCAGTGCTGAGGCGGCTCTCGACATGGCCAACCTCAACCTGTCGTACACCGTGATAACGGCTCCATACAGCGGCTACATGGGCCGCCGCACGCTTGAGCCGGGCCAGTATGTCAGCGCCGGACAGACGCTCTCGTACATCGTCAGACAGTCGGGCAAGTGGATAACGGCCAACTATCGTGAGACTCAGATAGCCAACATCTATATAGGCCAGCCTGTGCGCATAAAGGTCGACGGCGTGCCCGGCCGCGTGTTCCACGGCCATGTTACGGCCATATCAGAGGCCACGGGCTCTAAATATTCGCTTGTGCCTACCGACAATTCGGCAGGAAACTTCGTGAAGGTGCAGCAGCGCATACCCGTGCGAATCGACATCGACGACGCCGGCGAGGAGAGCATGAGGCTGCTGCGTGCAGGCATGATGGTTGAAACAGAAGCACTCAGACGCAAATGAAAACAGCCAAGGAGCTCGACATACCCGTCAGGTCGTGGGTGCCCGACCGTCTGGCCGTGGCAGCCGTGTTTATTATCATGCTGCCCATAGCCATGCTCAACGGCACCTATACCGGAAGCATGGTGGAGGTGTCTAATACGCTGGGCGTATACACCGAGGACATCACCATAGGCTATTATGCCGCGTCGGCCGGCATGGCTGTGGCCTATCCCATAGTGCCCAAGATTCTTAACGCGCTGCCGGCAAAGACGCTTCTGCTTGTCGACCTCGTGCTGCAGTTCTTCTTGAGCTGGTTTTGCGCCCGTCAGGCCAACATCGACCTCCTGATAACCGCAAGTTTCATCATCGGCTTCCTCAAGGGCTTCCTTATGCTGTGGATAATACGCCGCATAAAGTTCATATTCAGTCCGAAAGACGTGCGCAGCGAGTTTTATGCCTATTTCTATCCGCTCGTGTTCGGCGGCGGCCAGCTCTCGATGGTCATCACGGCCCTGCTGGCCTATCATTACGACTGGAAGTATATGTACTACTTCATGATGCTCCTTCTGGCCGTGGCCATATTGTCGGTCATCATGTTCTTCCGCATCGACCGTCAGGCACGCCCCATACCCTGGAAAGAGCTTCATCCGCGCGAGATGCTCATAATATCCACCGGCCTGCTCATGCTCATCTATGTGATAACCTACGGCAAGACGCTCGACTGGATGGCCTCTCCGCGCATACGCATCTACATCGTCATAGCCCCTCTGCTCGTGGCACTGTTCCTTTGGGAGCAGTTTCATTCGCCCCGTCCGTTCGTAAGCCTTAAGCCACTGTTCCAGTGGAAAGCCATTCTCGGCTATTTCTATATGATGCTCGTGATGTTCTTCAGCACGTCCACGAGCCTGCTGACAAGTTATATGACCACAATATTGCATGTCGACAACACCCGCACCTACACCATATACATCTGGCTTCTGCCTGGCTATGTCCTCGGCGCGTTCATCTGCTTCTGGTGGTTCCGCTGGCAGCGGTGGCGTTTCCGTTTCTTCATTGCCGGCGGCATGTCGTGTTTTGCCCTTTTCTTCGGCATGCTCTATTTCGGCATATCGCCCGACAGCACCTACGAGATGCTCTATCTGCCGATGTTCCTGCGAGGCCTGGGCATGCTTGCGCTGATAATATCCTTCGCGCTTTTTGCCGTAGAAGACCTTCAGCCCAAGTATCTGCTATCCAACGCCTTCTTCCTCATAACGTTCCGCTCGGTGCTTACGCCGGTCATAGCCTCGGCATTCTACAGCAACACGCTCTATCGCCTGCAGCAGTGCTATATGGTTGAGCTGTCGGAGACCATGTCGGCCGCCGACCCTCTTGCCGCGTCGCGCTGGCAGTCGGCCTTCAGCAGTGCGCTGGCGCAGGGACACGGAGCCGACGAGGCAGTGCAGATGGCTACAAACACGCTCAACACCATTTTGCAGCAGCAGGGCACTCTGCTCGCGCTGAAGCATATTCTGGGATGGCTCTTTGCCGTGACGCTGGCAATAGCCATAATATCACGCTTCATTCCGTTCCACAAGACCGTGCGCGTACCGGTGGTAAGGACAGGCGAGGATATGGTCTGACGCTGTGTATGTTATGCCAGTATAGCCTGTCAAGTCCTCATGGCGATAGACATATTTGTAAATAAAAGCGAAAAATTCCGGACGTTTGACGCTCTCAGAATGGCGGTGCCCGTTGCAGATGCGTGGTTTGGCGTGAAAATGGCCGAAAATTGCATGGTTTTTATAAGCTGCTGATTAGCAGCGGTTTATGCTGTTTGTGAAGTGAAACAACAACAGTTAAAAAATATTACCGGGCCACTTTTGCATCAAAAGTGGCCCGTATACGATATCATACTTATGCTTTTGTAGCCTGAAAGTGCAGCTTTTAGATATAAAAATCAGCCATTTCAGGCTCTTAAAATATCTTAGATGTGAATATATGTTAATAGACTTACGCTGTTAATACCATTAAATTAACATCCGTTACATATTGTTTTCCTAGATTGAAAAAATATTTTGTCATGACTTTTTACTGCCGATTTTGTAAGTCATAAATTTCCATTTATGCAGTTAATCGTAGATTTCCATTCTCTGTGTAACACGGTATACAGCGTATTTCTGATACTCCGTCTGATTTACTCAATAATTCAATACCTATGTCAGCACATACTTTCAGGGCTAAACTATCATTGACAACCTTTTTAAGGTAAGATTACTAAAGTGTCTTAAACCTGTGGCTTCCAGTCGTTTACCAGATTAAATAGTTCTTCAACACTTTCTATGTTCATTTTCTTACGCAGTCTGTAGCGTGCTTTCTGAAGACTTTCGGTTGATATACCTAAGGCTGTTGCCGTTTCTTTTACAGGTATTTTCATGCGCATAAACCCGAGAATAAGGATGTCGTTATGTGTAAGTTGCGGATATGTCTTTTTGATATATTCCACAAAGTCTGTATTTATAGTGGCTTCGAGCATGTCAAGGCGTGTCATGGCTGTCTGCCGTGCTGTGGCTTCACCGACAATCTGTGCCACGGTTTCAGCGTTCTTGTTTTTTGTCTTTTCCAGTTCACTTATGGTTTGGTTCATCTTCAGCGAAATCAGCTCGTTTTCCAGTTTCTTGTATTCCACTTCTGTTTCAAGCCGCTTGTGCTCTTCCTCTTCTGTTTTCAGCCGCATCTTATTTTGTCTGTACAGCAGCAATATTATTATGCATGCGGCTATGGCCGTTAAGGCGAGTCCGCTGAACAGCAGTATTCTTATGATGTGCGTCTTTTCAGCTTCGCGTATTATCCTGTTATATTTATATTGTTCTTTTATAACGGCGATGCGCTGTGCAGTTTCTCCGTTTTTAATCACGCCCGCAAGGCTGTCGTATTTGTCTCGGTTGCGTATGTATTCTGTCAGATTTCCGTTGATGCTGTCAGAGCGCATAATTATTTTCAGGGCATTGGCCTCGTTTTCCATTTCGCCGTATCTTGATGAGTATTCCATGCTCATCTTTGCATATATCCGCGAGCTGTCCGTCTGTCCCTCTTTTTCCAGCAGCATAGAGTGTACATAGTAGGTTTGAGACAGATATCTGTCGTCTTTCAGCGGATTGTTCTCGAGCCTTTTTATAGTTTCCCATGCTTTGGCGGTTTGTCCTGTTACATAGAACATTTCTGCCATGTTGGCCATGTCCATATACAGCCATGTTTTTTTGCTCGGAAAGTCTTTCTTGTCCAGCTCAAGGAGATTTTTCATGCACGTAAGAGCTGTTTGGTAATCGTTGTCGAGGGTAAAGGCATAATACGCCATCATTCGCCAATAATATTGTGAGCTGTAGTTACCTTTTTTTTTAACGTGATAATACTTTGTAGACTTCAGCAATTTATATCCTTCGCGTTTCTGTCCTATTATTCCGCATATAATTCCGAGATGCGAGTTTGCCTCAAACAGCCCGACGTTGTCTCCTTCTTCTTTGAATGCAGCCGCAGCACGGTGAAACTGCCGATATGCCACAGGGAGGTTCTGATTTTCCCATTCAATCATTGCCTGGTCAAATATCGACCGTCCGTTTTCGTGTTTGGTTTCGCAGGACAACAGGACGGTGAGCGTAAGCAGAAAAGTGATATATCGTATAAAGATTTTCATTTATTTATGGTTAATATGGAATATTGCTCTGATTACAAAATTAGCAATTTTTTTATTTTAAGAAACATGTCTGTCCTTATTTGTCCGTCCTATTAAATATTATTTAACATAATTGTCCGGTTTATTGTCCGTATTATCCCTGTTGTGGTATAAATGAATTAAGCTAAATTTGGCCACAACATTTTTTTGAAGTAAAAACACACTAAAAGTTTTGCATTATGAAAAAAAGAGATTTGTACGTTGCTTTATTGGGGCTTTCGTTAGCAAGTCCTGTTACAGCTCAGGTGTATGTAACCGAAGGGCAGTTCTTTTCTACAGGAGTAAATAATGATGGTGAGGTGCTGATAATGGAAAATCAGTGCTCACCTTATAATATTTGGAAACCTAAAAACGACATCAATGACATTACAGAAATTGGTGGTGTTTCTGCAGGAAATGGTATAGGAGGTGAAGCTAAATGGACAGAAGATGGAAAGTTCGTAACTGGTACAACTCCATGGGATAATATTGTCATACAAAAAGGATGGAATTGTTCGGCGTTTGAAGAACCGGCAGATGCTCCGCAGCCACATCATGTGAGCAATGTGTTTTTCATAGCTAACAGTTTGCTTGTCACCACAGCCAGTACGGCAGACGGAAGTGATATGCGCATACGCTGGACAATGAATAATGGTGACCGTTGGAGAGCGGGTAATATTATCGTATCTGGTTTTCCTGTTGAAAGTATTGAGGGTGTTATGCTCGACGGATGTAGATTTACTTCGTTAATAGGTTATATGTGTGGCCGTAATGCATCTATGTATTATATTGGATCAAATGGAAATGACATACATGCAATAACGCCTGTATTAAATGGATTTGATGGTGAAGTGGACACATATTGGGCAGTTGATTTTGTGGTTACTTCAAACACTTATGATCCTGCTAAATATGGACTTTTAAGCGTCGAGGCTAAAGATGGTGAGTGCAGCGTTTGGTATACAGCCGACGGAGGCGACACTTACAGCAAGGCCGACGGAACTTATGCAGATGCTGCCACAACCGACTTCTGCTATACAGGTACTGAGGCAGATGCCGTTATGTGGCTGGTAAACAGTAAAGGTGCTATACAGAAGTCTGTTGATTTTGGCGTTACATGGACAACGGTTTGTGAGATAGAAGGTTCTTTCAAGCGTATCCACTTCTCTGGCAGCGATAACGGCGTAGCCGTGGCCGATGACGCAGTGTATGTAACCACTGACGGAGGCGAGACATGGACAAGGTGTGAAGTCGGATCTGACGACGTGGAGCTGAATCCGCTGGCCGGAACAGTGTGGAACGATGCTTGCTGGAGAGAGAACACTCTGTATGTGTTCGGAACTAACGGCATGGCATACAGCTCGCAGAACTATGGAAAAGAATGGAAAAAGGAGAATATAGACGATGCTGAAGGCCATGACCTTAACCGAGCCACTCTTTCGGCAGACGGAAAATATATTCTCGTAGGCGCTAACGATTTCCGCGTTTTCCGTCTTGGCTTTGAAGACTCACGCTTTGGATATGTAGCTGGAAAATATGAAGTTGAAACAGACACCTGGACTCCAATGGAGTGTAGTGGGGTTTTCTCGCAGGATGTTAATAGTTGCTCATATAACGTATCTGGAGACGGCCATGTACTGGTAGGTAATTCTTATCAGATGGTAGGCGAAGGAGGCGATGCGCAGAGTCGTGCTCAGGCGGCTGCATGGGTTGATGGCAGTCTGGTTACTCTGCCAGTTTTGGATGAGGAAAGCAATCGTGCTACTCAAAGCTATGCTACAAGTTATGACGGAAGTGTAATTGCAGGATGGAACGACTTTGTAGGTCCTTGGAACGGATGCTATTGGACACGCAACGACGACGGAAGCTACACGCAGCACATGCTGCTCAAGGCTGGTGTAGATGTAAAAGATGTTGACTTTTATAATTTTGATGACACTAAGCGTTATTGCTTCGGTCCTGCCCATGCCGTGTCGCCTGACGGAAAGTGGATAGGAGGTGCTGGCACGTCGCTAAATTATACTTTGAACGCATGGCTCTATAACATAGAGACAGGAGAGTTTAAAGATCTTGGAATAGACGGCGGTACGGTTGTAAGAGTGAACAATGAAGGAACAATGGCTGTCGGCTATGGTGCAACAGGACTTAGTGCCTTTATATGGACAGAGAAAGATGGATATAAAGATCTTAATGATTATGCCGCAGAACTCGGACTCGACTATACAAACAGCGAATTCTCGATGATAAGTTGCGTAGATGCATCGCCAAACTGGCGCTATCTGTGCGGTTGGGGTATGGCCGGCATGGGTAAATATGCCTATATGATGGATACAAAGGGCGAGTCTACCGGCATAGGTCAGGAGATTATCGAACAATGCAAGGCAGAGATTTATCCTAATCCGGTGTCAGACATCCTGCATGTGGCGCTGCCTTATGAAGGACTTAAGACAACCGTTACGTTGTTCGACCTTCAGGGACGTGCCGTGAAGACGCTGAAAACGGAAAACACAACCAATGAGATTGATGTTACAGACGTAAGGCCCGGCATGTATATCCTCGACGTTGAGGCTAAGGGCCTGCACAAAGGCTTCAAGGTGATGGTTAAGCATTAAATTATATAGTGTAAGGCGGAGAGAAGGCCTTAGCGGCTTTCTTTCTGTCTTATTCATAAATGTAGATGTTATAATTTGTATGCTATGAGAAAGATATTATTATTGGCTGCCGTAATGATTTCGCTCTGTCTGCCGGCACAGAATATTACAGGGCTGGTTGACGTAAAAAGAGTTTCTGAATCCTTCAGGACATTGCCCATATGCAGCCCTCGTACAGATATGATGAGTGTCAAGGCTCAGGTAGACAAGCCGGCAAAGGCGCCTGCAGGAGATGTTGAGACTTTTTATCTTGAATATTACGACAGAGTTTACGGCTTTGAGAATTTATGCGTGAGGTCGCACGTGAAGTCTGACTTCATATTTGGCAACGACGGCAAGGTGTATATCCCCAACATGTTTTTCATGTCTCAGCTTCCGGGATATATCGAGGGTACGCTTTCAGGCAACACAATAACAGTAAGCGGGGCGCACAATGCAGGCACAGTAGGCGAAAACACCTATTATGTGTCTCAGGTTGACCCTGAGACAGGAAGTCCTAAAAATGAGGCTTTCACGCTGACAAAAGATCCTGCCACCGGCATTTGGAAAACAGACGGGAACACGCTGCTGGGACTTTATGTAGATGAACTTATCCCTGAAAATCTTTATTCTTATTGCGCCATGCTTAATTATCTTCCTGCCGGCGCGTTTCCTGCCTCAGTGCAGTGCAGGCTGACAGCAGTGGATAATTATGACAGAAACATAAGCAAGACGCTCGAGGTGATAAAGGTAGAGGACGGCTATTATATAAAGGGCCTTATGAGAGGATATGACGACTCGTGGGTGGTTGGCCTGTATGGTGAGAACGGAGATATAAAAATTCCTTCATATCAGGTGCTTGGCGATGACGTGGCTGCTGTATTTGTAGACGAGTTGAACTACAACCAGCCCGAAGGCCTGTTCGTATATGACGCTGAGGCTGACACTCATTCATTGCAGGATAATATATCTTTGATGGATATGTATTCAGACAACGGTACGGACTTTTATGCAACGCAGGTATATGCAAGGATGACCATAAGCGGACTATCTGCAGACATATCAGACGTAAAGGCAGACAGAAAGATTGTTGGTACGGAATATTTCGACCTGTCTGGGCGTCGGGTCAGCGATGCTTACAAAGGGCTTATAATAAGGGTGACGAGATATGCCGACGGCACCAGCAGTGCTGAGAAAATTATGAAATGAGCTTGTTTTTCATTTTCAGGGTCTTGATAGATTATAACTTCTAATATTTTCATGGTTTTGTTTATTGAAAAATAAATCAAGAAAAAGTTATTGTGAAAGAAATTACAAGCTGTGATGCTGACGGATGTAGGGTGTCGGTATCTGTAAAGAACCTGGCATCGTGAAACTTTCTGATGGACGTACAATAAAAATTATGAAATGAAGTAATTGTTCTTCATTTTGAGGGTTCTTAGTTTATAGGATGCGGTTAGGCAATAAATGTGATTTATTCGCTTAACCGCAATTTCTATTTACGCTTCCTTCTGAATTACCGGGCCACTTTTGCATCAAAAGTGGCCCGTTTACGATGTCATACTTATGCTTTTGCTGCCTGAAATTGCTGCTTTGGGATATAAAAATCAGCCAATTCAGGCTCTTTAAACGCTTTAGATGTGAACACGTGTTAATAAACTTGCGCTGTTGACTCCATTAAATTAACATCCGTTATATATTGTTTTCCTAGATTGAAAGAATATTTTGTCATGACTTTTTACTGCATATTTCACGATTCACAATCAATAAATAGCTAAGCGCTGAACAGCCTATTCATAATAGGCCTGCGCTGAACTTAATTTCACAAATCATAATTGGCTTGCGCCGAACTTTGTTTTTCCGTTCTTAATTCTCAATTCTCCATTAATAATGTGCTTGCCGTATTATATTTTTTCGTAACTTTGCAGACCACAGCAGATTTTTATTTTTCTGCAAAATTACGACAAATAGAGATGGATAATAAAGAAATAAATAAAAACAACGAGTTCGTAAGACAGGTGGCTGAGCAGAAATATGAGTTCGGCTTTACCACTGACGTGCATACGGACATAATCGACGTGGGTCTTAACGAGGACGTGGTGCGCCTGATTTCGCAGAAGAAGGGCGAGCCCGACTGGATGCTCGACTTCCGCCTGAAGGCCTACAACTACTGGAAGACGCTGGAGCAGCCTACCTGGGGACACGTGAACGTGCCCGAGATAGACTATCAGGCTATATCATATTATGCCGACCCGCTGGCAAAGAAGAAGGACGAGGGCAAGAAAGAGATTGACCCCGAGCTGATGAAGACTTTCGACAAGCTGGGCATTCCGCTCGAAGAGCGCCTTATCCTTAGCGGCCAGACGGCCGTGGACGCCATTATGGACTCGGTGTCGGTGAAGACTACTTATAAGGAGAAGCTGGCCGAGAAGGGCATCATATTCTGTTCTATCGGCGAGGCGATAAAGGAACATCCTGACTTGGTGAGAGAGTATCTCGGCACGGTTGTGCCTTACCGCGACAACTTCTTCGCAGCCTTGAACAGCGCCGTGTTCAGCGACGGCTCGTTCGTCTACATACCAAAAGGCGTGCGCAGCCCGATGGAGCTTAGCTCGTATTTCCGCATCAACGCAAGAAACACGGGCCAGTTTGAGCGCACGCTGATTATTGCCGAGGACGACAGCTATGTGTCTTATCTCGAAGGCTGTACGGCTCCGATGCGCGACGAGAATCAGCTTCATGCTGCCATCGTCGAGATTATCGTAAAGGACAACGCCGAAGTGAAATATTCTACGGTGCAGAACTGGTATCCGGGCGACGAGAACGGCAAGGGCGGAGTGTTCAACCTCGTCACCAAGCGCGGCGACCTGCGTGGAGTTAACTCAAAGCTGTCGTGGACACAGGTTGAGACGGGTTCGGCCATCACGTGGAAATATCCGTCGTGCATCCTGCGCGGCGACAACTCTGTGGCTGAGTTCTACAGCGTAGCCGTTACCAACAACTATCAGGAGGCCGACACGGGTACGAAGATGATTCATTTGGGAAAGAACACCAAGAGCACTATAATAAGCAAGGGCATCAGCGCCGGACACAGCCAGAACTCGTACCGCGGACTGGTGCGCGTGTCGCCCAATGCCGACAATGCCCGCAACTATTCGTCGTGCGACTCGCTGCTGTTGGGCAGCGACTGCGGTGCCCACACGTTCCCGTATATGGACATACACAACGACTCGGCGATAGTGGAGCACGAGGCTACGACGAGCAAGATAAGCGAAGACCAGCTGTTCTACTGCAATCAGCGAGGCATACCTACAGAGCAGGCCGTGGGCCTTATCGTCAACGGATATGCCAAGGAGGTTTTGAACAAACTGCCTATGGAGTTTGCCGTTGAGGCTCAGAAGCTGCTCAGCGTGTCGTTGGAAGGCACTGTGGGATAGTAATTCAAATTAAAAATTAAAAATTGGCGGGTAGTGCCGTAGGGGTTTATCGGTTCATTAACGATATATATAAAAATGTTGTTATGATGAATACAAGACCATTGATTGTTTTAGCCTTGCTGCTTTGTCTGTCAAGACCTGTGGCAATCGCTCAGGACGATGACTCGCGGCGATGGGCAATAGACTTCAGGCTAAGTCCTGTAAAGCCGGTTGTGTCGCTAAACGAAACTCCCGACAAGTATTACGACCCTTTGAAGGCAGGCGGCGGCCCTAACTTCTCGGCTCACATAGAGTATTTCATTCCGCAGACAGGCTTCTCTGTTGTCGGCGGCTATGACCACGAAGTGATGGACTTCTACTCAGGCGACGTGTCGGCCGATCTGTCGCAGATTATGCTTGGCGGACGCTGGTATTTCCTGGCAAAGTCGTGCCCGCTGCAGCCTTATCTCGGCGTAAGCACTTTCTGGAACGTTGCCGGGCGCAAGGATGCAGGCACGATAAGCATGTCGGGAATGTATGGCAGCTATGAGCGAAAGTATAGCGTTAGCAGCCCCGTGCTGAGTGTGGCGCCGGTGGTGGGTCTCGACATATATCTGTTTTCGTGTGTGGCTCTTGAGGTCGATTATGGCTTCCGCATGGCTGTCGACGGACACACATCGTCGCAGACGATATTCGGAAAGGACACAACACCCTATGCAATGCGTTCGCCGATGCACCGCCACGCGCTGTCAGTGGGACTGAAAGTTACGTTCCCGTTCAAGTTTACAAACAGTGATGTCACCGGACTGCTGGACTCTCTGCTGACATATCTATATCTGAAATAAACAATCACGGCAGGCGCAAGCCGTAAGGCCGGAATAAATTATAAGCAAGAATTATGTTAGAAATAAAAGACTTACACGCCAAGATTGGCGACAAGGAAATATTGAAGGGCATCAACCTCACCATAAAGGACGGTGAGACACATGCCATAATGGGACCTAACGGTTCAGGCAAGAGTACATTGAGTGCTGTGCTAGTCGGTAATCCGCTGTATGAGGTTACGTCAGGCTCGATAACCTTCAACGGCAAGGACCTGCTCGAGATGAAGCCTGAGGACAGGGCACACGAAGGACTCTTCCTTTCGTTCCAGTATCCCGTGGAGATTCCGGGCGTGTCAATGACCAACTTCATGCGTGCCGCCATAAACGAGAAGCGCAAGTATGAGGGCAAGGAGCCGCTCAACGCAGCCGACTTCCTGAAGCTGATGCGCGAGAAGAGAAAGATTGTTGAGCTTGACAGCAAGCTGTCTAACCGCTCTGTGAACGAAGGTTTCAGCGGCGGCGAGAAGAAGCGTAACGAGATTTTCCAGATGGCAATGCTCGAGCCGAAGCTCAGTATCCTGGACGAGACTGACTCTGGCCTCGACGTAGACGCGCTGCGCATTGTTGCCGAAGGCGTCAACAAGCTGCGCACGCCGGAGTCGAGCTGTATCGTCATCACTCACTATGAGCGCCTGCTCGACATCATCAAGCCCGACATCGTTCACGTGCTCTACAAGGGACGCATCGTAAAGACCGCCGGTCCGGAACTGTCGAAGGAAATCGAGGCACGCGGATACGACTGGATTAAAGAAGAGGTGGACTGAATTTAATTCATAATTGGCTGATGCCGAACTTCGTTTCACAATTCATAATTCACAATTGGATTGCGCTGAACTTCGTTTTATAATCACAATTCTTAATTCGTAATTGGCTAACGCCGAACTTCGTTTCATAATTAATATACGGATGGATAGCGAAAAACAATATATAGACCTTTACAACCAGTGCCGCGACATGATATGCGCGCACAGCTCAGCGCCGCTCAACGCCGTGCGCGATGCTGCGTTCGACGACTTCAAGCGGATGGGATTCCCGACAAAGAAGGTCGAGAGATATAAATACACCGACATTCCGTCGCTATTTGAGCCCGACTACGGCCTTAACCTCAACCGCCTTAACATTCCGGTTGACCCGTATGAGGCTTTCAGATGCGACGTGCCTAACCTCAGTACATCGCTCTATTTCATAGTGAACGACGGCTTCTATGGCAAGTCTACGCCTAAGGGCCAGCCGCTTCCCGAAGGAGTGATTGTCGACTCGCTGGGCAAGGTGGCTGCCGAAAGGCCAGAACTGATAGAGAAATATTATGCCAAGCTGGCAAAGACTTCTGAAGACGGCATAACTGCTCTCAACACAATGCTGGCACAGGACGGACTGCTGGTTTATGTGCCTAAGGGCGTTGTGGTAAGCAAGGCCGTGCAGGTGATCAACATCCTGCGCTCTGACGTCGACCTGATGGTTAATCGCCGTGTGCTGATAATAGTGGAGGAGGGGGCTGAAATCAAGCTGCTCTTCTGCGACCATGCCGCCGACGACCGCCGTTTCCTCACCACGCAGGTTATCGAGGCTTATGTGGGCGACAATGCCGGACTTGACCTCTACTGCCTTGAGGAGACTCACGCAAAGAACGTTCGCGTGAGCAACCTGTTCATTGAGCAGCAGCGCAGCAGCAGAGTTAACCATAACATAATAACGCTGCACAACGGCATAACACGCAACCGCACCGACCTCGTGTTTGCAGGTGAGGGTGCCGAGTGTAACCTCAGCGGATGTGTTATAGCCGACAAGAAACAGCATGTTGACAACAATACGCTGATAGATCATCGCGTGGCTCACTGCACGAGCAACGAACTGTATAAATACGTTCTCGACGAGAACGCCACGGGAGCCTTTGCCGGCCGAGTGCTGGTGCGTCATGGCGCACAGAAGACCGACTCGGTGATGCGTAACCAGAATCTCTGCTCAACCAAGGAGGCGCGTATGTACACGCAGCCGATGCTGGAGATATATGCCGACGACGTTAAGTGTGCCCACGGAAGCACCGTGGGTCAACTCAACGATGCGGCCCTGTTCTACATGCGTCAGCGCGGCATCAGCCTTAAGGAGGCCAAGCTCCTGCTTGAGTTTGCCTTCGTCAACGAAGTCGTAGACGGCATAAAGCTAGAGCCGCTCCGCGACCGCCTGCATTATCTCGTAGAGAAACGCTTCCGCGGCGAACTCAACAAGTGCGAGGGATGCAAGCTGTGCAGATAAAATTCGGTAGTTAGAAGTAGTTAAAGGAGTTAGAGTAGTTAAAGTCATTACCTTTGTTGATGTCGTCATTCTTTATGTAACAATGTTGACTGGAATTTGGCTTTGGCTGCTCTAATTCTGAAAATAAGCTCGGATACTTGCATGTTTTCATCTCTTGCAATATAAAGTTTCAAGGCTTGTTTGCTTTAACTGCTCTGACTTCTGTAATTTACTGAATATTCTCGTTAGTCTTTGGCCACTTTACTTTGTATAAAATTATTTAGGCTATTGACTTTAACTACTCTAACTCCTTTTACTACTTTAACTCCTAAAAAAGTATGTTCGACGTAACCAAAATAAGAGAAGACTTCCCGATACTCAGCCGTAAGGTTTACGACCGTCCGCTGGTATATCTCGACAACGGTGCAACAACGCAGAAGCCGCTGTGCGTGCTCGATGCCATGCGCGAAGAGTATCTCAATGTCAATGCAAACGTACACCGCGGCGTGCATTATCTTTCGCAGCAGGCAACCGACCTGCACGAACAGGCACGCGAAAAGGTGCGCAAGTTTATCAATGCAGGTTCGGTTAACGAAATAATCTTCACGCGCGGAACCACCGAGAGCCTTAACCTTGTGGTTTCGTCGTTCTGCGACGGGTTTATGAGCGAGGGCGACGAGGTTATCGTGTCCGTCATGGAGCATCATTCCAACATCGTGCCGTGGCAGCTTCAGGCAGCGCGCAAAGGCATATCGCTGCGCGTGATACCGATGAACGACAAAGGCGAACTGCTGCTCGACGAATACGAAAAGCTGTTTACTGAGCGCACTAAGATAGTCAGCGTTACGCATGTAAGCAATGTCCTAGGAACGGTAAACCCTGTTAAGGATATTGTGCGCATAGCTCACGAGCACGGCGTTCCCGTCATGGTCGACGGTGCACAGAGCACTCCTCACTTTGCCGTTGACGTGCAGGACATCGACTGCGACTTCTTTGCCTTCAGCGGACATAAGATGTATGGTCCTACAGGCGTAGGCGTGCTATACGGAAAGGAAGACTGGCTCGACCGCATGCCGCCGTATCAGGGCGGAGGCGAGATGATAGAGAGCGTAAGCTTTGAGAAGACCGTGTTTGAGCATCTCCCGTTTAAGTTTGAGGCCGGCACGCCCGACTATGTTGCCACTCACGGCCTTGCCACCGCCATCGACTATATCAGTTCGATAGGCATAGACAACATCTCGCGTCATGAGCAGGAACTCACAAGATATTGCATGGAGCGGATGCAGGAGATAGACGGCATCAGACTCTTCGGCACGGCCAATGATAAAGACGCCGTGGTTTCGTTCCTCGTAGGCGACATCCACCATCTCGACATGGGCACGCTGCTCGACCGTCTCGGCATAGCCGTTCGCACCGGTCACCACTGCGCCCAACCCCTCATGATACGTCTCGGCATACAGGGCACGGTGAGAGCCTCGTTTGCCATGTATAACACAAAGGAGGAGATAGACGTTCTTGTTGAAGGCATAAAGCGCGTAAGCAAGATGTTTTGACTTTAGTATTTACTTTTTATATAATAGAAAAATCCTGGAAGTGTAGAGTTTTATTCTTCCAGGATTTTTGTTTGTTTCATGCTTCAAGGGCTATTTCCTCTTCCCAAAATCTGTTGATTAGATAAAGATATGTGTGGCCTAATGGCCGATATGGGTTTAATATATTGATATGACCTTTAATCTTTGCCGACTTTTAACCTGTTGTGAAGGACGTCGTGCAGGTCGACAGATGGCAGGCTCGTCCAAAAAATACCGTCAACTTTTTTCAGTAGATGTTGTGCATTTAGGCAACCAAAATCAGCGGTCTGCGCTTATAATTGTCAGCTAAAGGCAGTCGTGAGTTTAACAGAAGTCAGCTTTAATCAGTGAAAAGGCTATTTGAGGGCAACCCCAATAAGGAAAGGACATATAGCTACAGGATAAAAAAGTTTTCGATAGAAACTCGTCACTCGTCACATCGACGGGTAAAATGCTGACTGTCAGTTGAATATGGTGTGACGAGTTGTGTCCCTTGACTCGTCACACTTGCGTTGATTAACTGTGCCGTGACGAGTTGAGGTTTTAACTCGTCACATCGTAACGGCTTGTTTGTCAATGAATTATGGCCGATTGTGACGAGTGACGAGTTTCTGCGAAAATTTATTATAAGTAAGATCCTGATTACGTAAAAGCTTGCTTACGGCCCTGCGAAACGTGGTCTTTTGGCGTGCAATATGTATGCTTTTGCACGATGAAACATGGCTTTTTGTATCTAACAGAGGCTTCTGTCTGTATGGAGCTTGCTTGCTGTTTAAATAAGCATATTGATTTTAAATGGTCAGGATGTTATGTCGTCTTGCATTTTGTGCCTATATAAAAGTCTTGTGGAAACGTTGTGTCATGTGGCGTTGCAAAGGCTTGCTCAGCGTTATTTTATCGGTAGTCGCGGTTTTGTGGTAGGTAATGTCAAATCTGTTTTGCATAATTTATAGCAGAAAACTTTATGATTATAAGTCATGATTTTGCTTGTCCGGAGCTACATATTGAAATAAATCCATATCTCATCGCGTCAAAAAGTTATTGATAATGTGATCTGTCTTTGCTGTTTTTTGCGCTATGAAACTAAAATTTCTGTATAGGAATGTGGCATGAAATGTGGCTGCCGAGTGTTTGAGGCAGTGCTAAAATACTATAATTTTAAACTTTATATAATACTTTTTGTTGACATTCTGCTCTGTGTTTGCGTTTACATTATGCCATATTGAATCGTTTTTGCTTACATTTTGTCAGTGCTTTATTTATATTTATGCAGAAAATATTGCATATTTATCCAATATTGTTATAATTAAGTTAATTACACCTTATTATATATACAATGAACCATAATTACTGCCTGCATTATTTGATGTATTGAAATAGTTTTGTGTCATAATGTCTGCCGGGCGATATTAAATATCAGTAAATAAGCAATTTACATGCATTTTGTGCATAATATCTTAAATATTTGCATGTCAACATAGACGAAACAGATATTAAGCATTATTTAAAGTGTAAAATTTTAACTCAAAAAATGTGCGAATAAACATAATGCAAGCATATAATTAATTATTTATGCATATAGATTTAAATTTATTTATATGAATGTTCAGGTGTAAATTGCCTTTATTTTGATGCATTCTAAAAGTCAAGAAGTGGTGTATATACACTTTATATACAAATCAAAATGAAAGTAAAATGACACTCAAAGTTTCATTTTACATGAATTTTTATGTGATTCTGTCAGATTTATGTTAAAAACCCGGCTTAAACCCACTTTTTTTTCTTTCATTTTTTGGACTTTATGAAATAATCTTTATTTTTGCATATTGTAACAAAAGTATAATTTATTTATTTAAAGAGTATTTATGGAAAAAAGACTAACTATGATTTTGGCCTGCCTGTTCCTGTCACTGGGAATGGCACTGGCACAAACAGCAGTTACGGGAACCGTGGTGTCTCAGGAGGACGGTCAGCCGATTATCGGTGCTACTGTCCGCGTTGTGGGCGCCAGCGCCGGTGCCGTGACAGACGCTGACGGTAAGTTCTCTATCAGCATGCCCGCAGGGCACAACAAGCTGAAAGTAACCTATGTCGGCATGGTTGATCAAGACGTAACGGTAAAGGGCAACAGCGTACGCGTTGTGCTCGTTCCGGATCAGACCAACCTTGACGAAGTGATGGTCGTTGCTTACGGTACGGCTAAGAAATCAGCCTTCACCGGTTCTGCAGCGGTTGTAAAGTCGGATGACATCGCGAAGATTTCAAGCTCTAACGCAATGTCTGCACTTAGCGGTAAAGTATCTGGTGTGCAGATCAACTCTGCTACAGGTGCTCCTGGTCAGGAGAGCTTCAGCATCCGCATCCGCGGTATCAGCTCTATCAACGCCGGTAACGACCCGCTGATCATAGTAGACGGTGCTCCTTACAACGGAGACATCAACAACCTTAACCAGAACGATATCGCTTCAATGACCGTCCTGAAGGATGCTGCCTCTGCAGCTCTTTACGGTGCGCGTGGTGCCAACGGTGTTGTCATCATCACAACAAAGAACGGCCGCGAGGGTACTTCTTCAATCACTGTTGACGCTAAGTGGGGTGCTAACACACGTGGCGTTGAGTTCTACAATACAGTAGAAAGTCCTGCCGGATATTATGAGGCATACTATCAGTCATTGAAGAACTATCGTACAAGTCTCGGCGATGATGCTGCAACAGCTCACAGATGGGCTCTGAACAATATGTTCTCTGGCGGTTACGACCTTGGCTATAACGTTTACACTGTTCCTGAAGGACAGGACTTCATCGGCCCGAACGGAAAACTGAATCCTAACGCAACACTCGGCCGCGTTGTTAACGTTAATGGCACAGAATACCTGCTCTATCCTGATTCATGGCGCGACGCTGCTTATCAGACTGGTGTACGTCAGGAGTATAACGTTACTGCTACAGGAAGCAACGACAAAGGTTCTTTCTATGGTTCTGCAGGTTATCTGAAGAACGAAGGTATCAGTATCGGTTCTGACTATGAACGTTTCACAGGCCGTCTGAAGGCTGACTACCAGCTCAGATCTTGGCTGAAACTCTCTGGTAACTTCAATTATGCTCACTATAAGGCTAACTCACTGGCTGACGATGGTGGCAGCACAGTAGGAAACGTGTTTATGGTTAAGAACATGGCTCCTATCTATCCTCTGTACATCCGTGACGCAGCAGGCAATATCCTGCAGGATTCTAAGACAGGTCTCGCTATGTACGACTGGGGTAATGGCACTGTAACAGGTCTTACACGTCCTACAATGACAGGTTCTAACCCTATCTTTGCTAACTATTTTGACAAGAATGAAAATGAGGGTAACAGCCTCGACGCTACAGGTACAGCTGAAATCCGTTTCCTTGAGGACTTCAAGTTCACATCAGCTAACACTGTAATGCTCGACGAAACTCGATTCACATATACAAACAACCCGTATTATGGTCAGTTCGCTGCCAACAATGGTTCTGTTCAGAAAGCACACGTGCGTACATGGGCTTACAACTACCAGCAGCTCTTGAACTGGCATCACCTGTTCGACAAGCACGACGTAGAGGTTATGCTCGGTCATGAGTACTACCGTACACGTTATTATTACCTGACAGCATCTAAGAACAATGTATTCTCTGTATTCAACGATGAGTTGGCAGGTGCTGTTAACACTGGTACAATGAACTCTTACACAACTGACTACAACGTTGAGGGTTGGTTCGGCCGCGTTCAGTACAACTATGACAACAAGTACTTCGGATCACTTTCTTATCGTCGTGATGCTTCTTCACGCTTCCACCCGGATCACCGCTGGGGTAACTTCTGGTCATTAGGTGGTGCATGGATCATCAGCAAGGAAAAATGGTTCAACGCTCCTTGGGTTGACGAGTTGAAGTTCAAGGCTTCTTATGGTGAGCAGGGTAACGACAACATCGGCAGCTACCTCTACACAGATACATACAGCATTGTTCCTTCTGGCGGCGGTGCAGGCGTTAAACCTTCTTCAACTAAGGGTAACGAGACTATTACTTGGGAAAAGAACGGTAACTTCAATACAGGTTTCGAATTCTCATTCTTCCGCGGACGTCTTGCCGGTAGCATCGAGTACTTCTATCGTCGTACAAGCGATATGTTGGCATTCTTCGCACTTCCTGCTTCTTCAGGCTGGAGCGGATACTATGACAACGTAGGTAACATGCAGAACATGGGTGCTGAAGTTGAACTCGACGGAACACTGATCCGTACAAAGGACTTCGAGTGGGGACTCAACCTTAACTTCACTGCTTACAAGAACGAAATCACATCTATCGCTGATAAGAACAAGACTCAGACTGTTGAGGGTTCTGAAGGTTATGCAAGCGGTAGCTACTTCTATGGTGAAGGCGAGTCACTCTATACATTCTACATGCCTAAATATGCAGGTGTTGACGAGAACGGTAAGTCTATGTTCTATAAAGACAAGCTGGATGAAAACGGAAACATAATTGGCCGTGAGACAACAACAACTCCGGGTGAGGCTACATACTATCTCTGTGGTACAGCTCTTCCATGGGCATACGGAGGTTTCGGAACACGCTTCTCTTACAAAGGCTTCGACCTCGCTGTTGACTTCAACTATCAGCTTGGCGGTCAGATCTACGATTCAGACTATGCCGGCATGATGGGTATCACCAGCAGCGGTAGAGGTCGTGCTATCCACGCTGACTTGCTGAACTCTTGGACAGAAGAGAATCCTAATACAAACATACCTAAGCTGGTTATCGACGATACAAGTGCAACAACCACTTCAGACCGCTTCTTGACAAGTGCTTCTTACCTGAGCCTGCAGAACCTCAACTTTGGTTACACATTCCCGACAAAGATGACAAGCAAGATCGGTATAGGCAAGCTTCGTGTTTACCTTACAGCTACAAACTTGTGGTTGTGGTCTAAGCGTCAGGGACTTGACCCACGCCAGAGCATTACTGGTGGTGCTTCTTCTGCATATTACTCTGCAATGCGCACAATTTCAGGTGGTATTTCTGTAACATTCTAAAAACATTTAAAAAAACAAATTGAACATTATGAAAAGATTCATGACAATATGCCTTGGTGCAGCTTTAACTCTGATGACTTCAATGTCATTCACAAGCTGTATCGACGAGGTTGAGCCCACAGACGGTGCGTCAGACGGCCAGGTTACGGGCTCAGAATCAGCGGTGGCGTCATTGGTTAGCGGTCTTAACTCATACGCTACAAATATTTGGAGATCATCAAGCTTCCCCGCAAGTTTCGGTTATCCTGCATTGATGATAATCCGTGACATTCAGTCAGGTGAACTTGCTTATGGTGATAATGCCAATGGATGCCTATTCCTTAACTGGCTTGGTGATACCTATGTGTCACGTGAGTATCTGGTAAACCAGTTCTTGTGGTATTATCAGACACAGTATGCTGGCGCTGCTACTAACGCTATTGAAAAGATTGATACTCTTGCCAGCGATGCCAACAAGGGTTACTATGCTGCAGCTCTGGCTTATCGTGCAATGCTTTATATAGATATGGCACGCGAGTATGAGTGGTTGCCCAACGACATCACTCAGGGTGTCAGCCCCGAAGGAAATGACATCACGGGTCTTACTGTGCCTATCGTTAAGGAAGGCATGACAGAGGAGCAGTGGCAGAACAATCCTCGTGCAAATAAAGCAGATATGGCTGCCTTCATCCTTGGCGACCTTCAGAAGGCTGCAAGCATGATTGGCTATCTTGACGACGCAAGCAAGACAATGCCTCATCTCGACTGTATCTATGGTTTGATGGCACGTTGCTATATGTGGCTTGAGGATTATCCTAACGCTGAGAAGTATGCACGTCTGGCTATCGACAACTCAGCATCTGCACCTGTAACACAGGCACAGGCTCTTAACACAACATCTGGTTTCAACGACCTGAGCCAGTGGATGTGGGGAACACAGTACTACACTGGTTACGTTAACAACCTTTACTGCTGGACAGCAAATATGTGTAACGAAATCAGCTATGGTTACACTGGTACACAGCTCGGTTGCTATGTTCAGATTGACGCTAACATGTATAACCGTATCAGCGACGGCGACTGGCGTAAACTCCTGTGGAAGGCACCAGCAGGACACTCTCTCGACGGCAAGAACCAGTTCATCAGCGCTGAAGTTGGTGCACAGCTTCCTGGATATGCTTCTTTGAAGTTCCGTCCGGGCGGTGGTAGCATCAATGACTACACTGTAGGTAACGTTGTAGGTGTTCCGTTCATGCGTATTGAGGAAATGTACTTCATCGAGGCTGAGGCTGCTGCACACAGCGACCAGGCTAGAGGTAAGGAGCTTCTTGAGTCATTCATGAAGCGTCACCGCAACCCGAACTACACATGCCGCGCTGCTGACGTTATCGACGAAATCGTATTCCAGAAGGCTGTTGAACTTTGGGGTGAAGGTCAGTACTTCTTTGATGTTAAGCGTCTGAACAAGACTGTTACAAAGGACTACAACGGAACCAACCATACAGCACCTTATCTGTGGAACACAACAACTCGTCCTTCATGGATGAACTGGCAGCTGAGCCGTCTGGAAGAGATGAACAACAGCGGAGTAACGGGATACAACAACCCGACACTCGCAGATCAGCCTTATAAAAAATAATTAAATAAGTAAACAATAAAACAGAAAATATCATGAACAAGATATTCAAACATTCCATGATGCTCCTCTTTTCGGCACTGGCACTCGTGCTGGGCTCATGTACCGAAGAGTTTGAGTACATAGGAGCAACGATTGAAGGAGAGCAGGTGTATTTCAGCAATGCGCTTTCTTCAACAGTGAACCTTGATCCTAATGCCAGTGAGGTGAAAATACCGGTAAACCGCATCCAGCGTACCGGTGAACTCACTGTAAACTTCAATGTAACTACATCTGAAAACTGTGCAGTTAGTGTTCCTTCTTCTGTAACTTTTGCTGACGGCGACTCTGTAGCATATCTGACTGTTACTTACGATCCTCAGACAATACAGATGGGTCACTTTGATGATGTTACTGTAGCCATTGCAGATGCTAACTATACAACTCCTTACGGAAGTTCATCTTATACATTCTCTATCGGGTTGTCTGAGTGGAACTCAATCGGTACAGGACTTTATCGCGATGCAATCTACGTTGGCTTCTATGGCGCAGATCAGCTGACTTACAACGTAGAGATTCAGGAGAACATCCTGAAACCGGGTTACTACCGTATCGTAACTCCTTATGGACCTGGCACAACATTCTATAACACTTATGTTGCTACAGGTATGATGGCATGGGCTAACAAGGATAACACAAGCCTGGTTATCAACGCAACAGATCCTAACTTCGTTTATGTAACAGGTGACTTCTATCCTGGTACAGACGATGGTAGGGCTTCTCAGGGATATGGTGTAATGCACGTATTCAGCATCGTTGACGAGTATATTAAGGAGGGTAACAGCCTTGAGGATATCAAAGCAAGCGAGCCGGATCTCTTCGGAACTCTGAAAGACGGTATGATCACTCTGCCTCAAGTGTGCATCTATGCAAACTTCGACGATTCATTCACTCCGCTTGGCTATCTTAACACAACAGGTTGGGCAATTGCTCTGCCGGGCAGCGAATTTACTGACTACTCTTCTTCGTTCACATACAAAGGCCGCTTCACTGACGTTGCAGGCAACAACTACGCTGAGGGTACTATCACTCTTGGTGAGGATGTAGCTAACGCAAAATATGTATTGGCTGCTGACGGTGACGATATCAATGCTATTGTTGAAGCTATCGCTGACGGTTCTCTCGAGGCAACAGGTATCACTGAAAGCGGTGATGTAAGCATCCAGATAGCAGAAGGTGGTAAGTATACAATGGTTATCGTTACATTCGATGCTGAAGGCAACATGAGAAGCAACTCAGCTACAACATTCACATTCAGCACTGGTGGTGGTTCAGGTACAGCTAACTGGTAGCCTGTAACTTCTGGTACATACGACCAGAACTACTTCCCGAACTTCATCACTGACGAGAGCGGTCAGCCGGTAGGTAACCCGTTCGGTGACGGTACATATTCAACAACTCTCTATGTTGACGGCAACGACCAGACTCACTACAAACTTGAGCCTTGGCTGACACAGGAAGGTAGCCTTGAATTCACTCTCGACGATAGAGGTATCATCTCATTCGATGTCATCGATACAGGCGTAGACTCTCAGACAGGTTACGGTAATGTGCTTGTTGTAAACGCTAACGACATGTTCGCTGATAATCCTAACTATCCGTTCAGCTTCTATACTCAGGAAGGTATCTTCGCATTCGGTATGATGTATTATGTTAACATGAACGGCCAGCAAGGCTGGATGGGTGGTGCAACAGAAACATTCACTCCGTCACAGAGCGGTGCTCCTTCTATGATTAAGATGCCGGCTGCTAAGAAAGGTGTTAAGAGTTATAAGGCTGTCAAGGGTGTTAAGAAAGTGCTCAATGCTAAAGTTGACAGAAGCTATGACTCTAAGTTCTTCAGCAACAGAGGACTGACTATCAAGAAATAATGTGATGAATGCTGTGAGTCAAGTTCTTCACTGTAAGACTTGACAATACTACAGACATCATTAAATAACAAGAAAGGCCTTGCCTGACCAATGTGTCGAGGCAGGGCCTCTTGTTTTTTTGATATAATTATAATAATACAAGTATTGTCATTCGGGATAAAACATTTTCAGATGAGTGAGATATATAGTGCTATAAATGTTAAGAATTTGTCTGTTTTTAACGTGAGTTCGGTATAATAATCTTATGCAATAAGCCTGCTTTTATCAATG
>OLSN01001165.1_pt1 | contig 24216 bp, 27 predicted proteins | sample 1672411 | NCBI WGS metagenome assembly OLSN01 (sample SAMEA3136683, study PRJEB25190) | human gut metagenome | biome: human gut; feature: human-associated habitat; material: faeces | place: Austria | collected 2013 | reverse complement strand
TATATAAATCGTTGATATAAAATAAATTATTAAAATATAGCACTTTCTGCATCGGCAAATAGACCGACTGACCATACTTGCAAAACGTTTTTATAACTGCTTATAAGCCACCATTTTGGTGGCTTTTTTTCGTTTTAACACTTTCCATTTGTAATTTGTTGATACCAGTTTTTCGAGGTAACTTTGGCCCAAATTTCGTTCCTGCGTTTCAATCGTGCGAACAAATGGAATGGCAAAACGCTATTTTGGACACCTCGTGAGAAATACTGAGAATCCTCCATTATCCGTCACAACCGCTATGCAGGGCACTCGTGAGAAATACTGAAAAAATGTGATAAAGACTGAGACAAAATCGGGGGTCTTTTACAGCAAAAAACATCAGAATTGCAAGCGTAAAATGGAGATAATTAAAGAATGTGGAGTATGCGGAAAAGCGTTCGTTGCTTCCAAAATGTCGTTCAAGTACTGCTGTCGAGGGTGTGAACGTGTCGCATTTCGGAGACGCGAGGCGGAAAAGAAAAAAAGGGAGAAGGAAAATGCCGAATCTCTTCTAAACGCTGAGAGGAACAACTCTCTGCGGGATAAGGCATTTTTATCCCCCGAGGACGTGAGCGTTCTGTTCGATGTCAGTCTTCCTACAGTGTATCGTTATTTCCAGATAGGCTTAATCAAAGCCGTAAAGATAAGAAATAAGACGTTTGTGAGATACTCAGACATTGAACGTGTGTTTGATGATGCCACTCCCTATCGGAAAAGACGCTATCAGAGAAAGGAGGAGCAGGAATACTATACTCTTCAGGAAATCATGGAGAAGTACAAAATCGGCCGTAAGGCTGTATGGGGGCGTTGTGACCGTTTGGGCATCCCCAAGATATACGAAGGGCGCAATACCTTCTTTAGCAAGAAAGCCATTGACGCACATTTTGCTGATCTCCTTGAAGAGATTGACATTGATAATTATTACACTGCTGACCAAATCATGGAGATGTATAATATGACAAGGACAGCTGTTATCACTTTTGTGATGCGCCACAAAGTTCCGCGAGTAAACCGTAATGGTAAAGTCTTCTACTCCAAGGTGCATATTGATTGTATCAAACGCAAGGACGATAGTATCGATCCTGACTGGAGTACCTATGAAGAGGCTATGGAAAAATATGGCATATCAAAAGACCAAGTAAGTTACACCTTGAAACATTTTGATGTCAGAACGGAAAAACGTGGAAAGTTTACGATGATATTCCGTACTGACTTTGATAAGGTCATGCGTGAACGAATGGCAAATGCAAAAGTAGCAGAAAAGTCAGACGGAGACGAAAAGCTTGTTTTCCAAGCTCAACACCAGGAGAAGAAATGCCCACCAACCCCAGATGGCTATTATTCAACTGAAGAGGTTGCAGAGATGTTCAAGGTGGGAGTTAAACATGTAGGTGTAATGACCAGGGAGCATAAAACGCCAAAGATTGCACTCAAAGGATTCAACTTCTATGAGAAGAAAGCCATAGATGTGCTGTATAATCTGAAGAACAACTATTCGGAAATTACAGACTGGATTACACCGGAAGAGATGCGTTCAACCTACAAAATGACAGCAGATGCTGTACGCTCCTTTATCTACCGCCATCAAATTCCCGCAAAGGTGGAGTATGGTACTACCTACTATTCTAAACAGTATATCGAACAAGTGAAAAATGGAGATTTTGATGGTCGCGAACGATATTACACTGTCGAGGAGGCAATGAAGAAGTATCATTTATCAAAAGATATAGTTCATTATTATGTAAAACGCTATAAAATCACAAAAGTAAAGAAGAAATGCATATATTTCAGAAAAGAAGAGTTCGACAGATTGATGGAAAAACGTCTTTCAAAAGACGATTTACTATCAATTACTCTTGATTAGTACGATTTACTTTCTCTTTACTGAGGTCAACATTGTATCATTTAGGAATTTTGCATCAAAAACAAATAATAAGAAAACAATATGCAAGTATGTAAATCTGTCAAACTCCGAATGCGAGATAGGCGCAACGGAACCAAATCCCTGTTCCTGGACTTCTGGCCTGGGTACAGAGACCCTGAGACGATGGAGTTAATTCGTCGTCGCTCACTTGGCTTGTATATCTATGCCAATCCAATCAATGCCCAGCAGAAGCAGTACAATGAAATCATCCTCTCAAAGGCAGAAGCCATCCGTTGTAGAGTGTTCATTGATGTAATTAACGAGAAGTACGACTTCTTTAATCAAGACAGGCTTAAAGAAGATTTTCTGATCTATTTCAAAGAAATGGTGAACAGGAACTTTGCAAAATGTGATGCTGCGTATAAACAATTCGAGAAGTTTTGCAAGGGCAAATGTACTTTTGAGATGCTTGATGTGGTGTACTGTAACAAGTATAAGGAATATCTTCTTGATACAAAAGTATCGTCAAGAGGTAGAAACATTGTCAATAAGCCTTTATCAAGAAACACGGCTTCCGCCTATTGGAATATATTCAAGCAAGTCTTGACAAAGGCTTATCGTGAAAGACGTTTTACCGACGATATTGCAAGTCTGTTAGATAACATACCTTGTACGCCGCCTGTAAAGCAAAGTCTCTCATTGGAAGAAGTCAGGAGACTTTATAACACAGAATGCTCTGAGCCTGTTGTTCGGAAAGCTGCTCTGTTCTCATGTCTGAGCGGACTGCGTATCAGTGATATACTCAACCTCAAATGGAATAATGTTTGTAGCTATGCAGATGGTGGGCACTATCTGGATTTTGAATGTGTGAAAACAAAGAGACAAACGAAGGTTCCTATTGGAGAAGATGCTTATGCACTTATCATGCCCAAAACTACTGACGAATATGTGTTTGAAGGTTTCAGCAGGTCTATGACCTACGGAGTAATGCAGCAATGGCTTAAAGCGTCTGGAATCACCAAGCACATCACCTTTCATGTTGCTAGTCACAACAAAATCTTTTATTGATTGAATATCAACGAATTAAGTATTTAAAAGAATGTAACTGCTAACGATTTAGAAACGAGCTATATTCTTTTTCTTTCACAACTTTGCAATATACAAAGAACGCTTTGTTTATGAGTGCAAAGATAAATCTAAAATCTGAGAAACTATCTTTTTTGCTCTTAATTTACATATTTTTAAGAGGTGAACATTGATTGTCTATCTCTTTTGTAAATTACGACATTGCTTTCAAGCCAAGACCTAAAAACAGAACCATAAAGTTTCAAAAATAAGCATAAAAAGTGGGATTTGTAGCATCTTCGACTAAAATCACCTTATAAAATGCTAAAATTTTGCCTATTTATGATAGATTATCGCAATAAATTATTATTTTTGTAGGGTAAAATGCAATAAAAATATGAAGTTAAATCGCATAAAGGCAGTTTTAGAGGAGAAAGGTATAAGCCAAACTTGGCTTTCCAAGAAAATGGGCAAGAGTTTTAGTACGGTCAATGCCTATGTGTGCAATCGTACCCAACCAAACCTTACAACGCTTCTTGAAATTGCACAAATATTGTCTGTGGATATGAAGGAACTTATCTCGGACGAGAAAGAACGTAGTGCTAAATAAAAGACAAAACATAATGGAACAGTCACAATATAACTTTTTGTTCTCGTTTATCTGGAACATAGCCAATGACGTACTTGTGAACGCTTTCAACAAAGGCGATTACAAGAAGGTCATTCTGCCTATGTTGGTGTTGCGCCGCATTGACGTGCTGCTCGAACCGACAAAGGATGCTGTTATACAGATGAAAGAACAGCTTGACAAAAACAAGATAGAAAACCAAGCGCCAGTGTTGTATGACATTACTGGCTACCCATTCTACAACACCTCCAAGTTTACGATGAAGACTTTGAAAAGCGAGATTGACCCTCTTCGCCTTAAAATGAACTTCATTGAATATCTGAACGGCTATAGCAAGGATGTGCTCGACATCATCGAAAAGCTGCACCTTCGACAGGTTGTTGACAACCTCACGGAAGCGGAGCGTTTGGGAAGTATCATCGAGAAATTCACGTCCGACAAAATAAACCTCAGCTCAAAGCCTGTCTTTGACGGCGAGGGCAATCTCTTGCATCCTGCTCTTGACAACCACACTGTGGGAATGATGTTTGAGGAGCTCCTGCGACGCTTCAACGAGGAGAACAACGTGACAGAAGCTGGTGAACATTTCACACCAAGAGACTACGTGAAGCTGCTTGCCGACCTTGCCGTACTTCCAGTTGCTGACAAGATAAAGGCTACAACATACAGCGTATATGATGGAGCTTGTGGCACTGGCGGAATACTAACCATTGCGCAAGAGCGCATCAAGCAGATTGGCAAGGAACAGGGGAAAGATGTGGCAATCAACATTTACGGACAGGAACTATTGCCAGACACTTATGCAACTTGCAAGGCAGACCTTATGATTTCGGGGCATATCAAATCTTTCCAATACAACTACGCTGGTGAGGAACGAGAGTATATCGCTTTCGACTCCACTGTTTCTCGTGACGGTCATGCTGGAGAAACATACGACTTCTGCATCTCCAATCCTCCTTTCGGCACTCCGTGGAAAGAGGACTTGAAGAAACGTGGATTGAAGGAGACAGAAAAGGCAAAGTTTACGGACTCTCGCTTTAATATCGCCATAGGCAACGGCGAGAATCGCAAGGATATAACATTCTTGCCCGACATCGGCGACTGCCAGATGCTGTTTCTTGCCAACAACCTCAGTCGAATGGTGGATGATACGGAACTGGGTACGAGAATCGTGGAAGTGCATAATGGCTCCTCACTTTTTACGGGTAATGCAGGAAGCGGAGCAAGCAACCTGCGCCAGTACATCATCGAGAACGACATGCTGGAGGCTATCATAGCCATGCCCGAAAACGACTTTTACAATACAGGCATAGGCACATACATCTGGGTAGTAACCAACCGCAAGGAGGAACGCCGCAAAGGATATGTGCAGTTGATTGATGCAACCGACATCAAGTCTCCGTTGCGCAAGAACCTTGGTAAGAAGAACTGCGAGACTAACGAAGCGGACCGCAACGAAATTGTCAAGATGCTGCTCGACTTCAAAGAAACAAAGAAAAGCAAGATTTTCCCGAATAAGGAATTCGGCTACTATAGCGTGACCGTGGAGAGACCTCTTCGTCTTGTTTATGAGAACCTTGACGAAATCGCACTGCCCGACTTGAAAAACAAGGGCGATGTGGAACTTTTGCAGCGAGTGGTTGAGGCATGGAAAGAAAACTTGGGCGGTCATACCGTGGGTGATTTCGCATTGTTCTTGATGTTGGAACAGATGAGAGTGAAAGTGCCAGCGTCAAAGGTGAAACTGGTGCGCCAGTATCTCGGCAAGCACAATGACAAGGCTGATGTTTGCTTCACTAAGCCGACAAAGCGTGACAGTGCGGTCGTGACAGACCCTTCATTGCGTGACACAGAGCAAGTGCCGCTCCTCTACCCTGGAGGCATTGATGCCTTCATGGAAAAGGAAGTGCTGCCGTATGCGCCCGATGCGTTCTACGATGCTGCAAATGTGGTTGTTGGCTACGAGTTGTCGTTCACCAAGTACTTTTACAAGCCTGTAGAACTGCGCACAATTGCCGACATCACAACCGATATCAACGGCATAGAGGGCAGACTGAAAGGCGTACTTAAAGATATTTTAAACGTCTAACCGTTAATGATATTTGTGTATGAAAAAATATGAATTATATAAAGACAGCGGTGTGGGATGGATTGGAGAAATTCCGAGCCATTGGAGTTGCGTTAAGGTAAAACATCTACTTCGTGAGAGAGTTGACAAATCGGAAGATGGCATTGGCGAGCCTCTTTCAATGAGTCAGAAGTATGGCTTAATTCCAACCTCACAAATGGATGTCGTTCCAAATCTTGCCACTTCTTATGTTGGGGCAAAACGTACAAGGCAAGGCGATATGGTATTGAACAAGCTAAAAGCCCATTTGGGTGTCTTTGCTTTGTCTGCTTACGATGGACTTGTAAGTCCAGACTATGCCGTATATTACGGAACAGGCAGAGCGGATTTAGAATATCTTGAATATTTGTTTAAGACCCCATTGTATGTGTCTGAGTTCATCAAAAAGACAACAGGCGTAGCTATTGGATTCAATCGTTTATATACGGATGACTTGTTTAGCATACCTGCACATTATCCTCCTATGCAAGAGCAAAAGAGAATTGTTGACTATTTGAAAGATAAAACCCTTAAAATTGAGCAATATGTTTCCGCAAGAGAGAGAGAGAGAGCTGCTTGACAGTTTAAAGCAATCTGAGATTGCAAATGTCGTCACAAAAGGTTTGAACCCGAATGTTCGTATGAAAGATTCGGGCATACCTTGGATTGGCATGATTCCTGAGCATTGGGAGACAAGAACGTTGTCCCAAATGGCAAGAGTGCATTTTATTTCAAATAAAAATGTGCATCACCAAAACCTTCTGTCACTCAGTTATGGCAAAATTGTTTGCAAAGATATAAACACGACCGAAGGACTTCTTCCTGCCTCATTTGACAATTACCAAATTGTCGAAGATGGGAATATCGTTCTGCGCTTAACAGATTTGCAAAATGACCATAAAAGTTTACGAGTTGGACTTTCTACACAAGAGGGAATAATCACATCAGCATACTTAGCAATAGAAGCCTTTACTGGAATTTTACCTAAGTATTTATATTTCCTTCTTCATAGCATAGATGTAAAAAAGGTATTCTACAGCATGGGAAATGGGTTGAGACAGAGTTTGAACTGGACTGAACTACGAAAATTAAAATGCATAGTTCCACCCATTCTTGAGCAGCAAGCCATTGTTGATTACATAGAAGCCAAGCTCTCTAAAATTGACAGTTGTATGGCTGACCTCCAAGCGGAGATAGATTATCTCAAAGAGTTCAAACAACGTTTGATAAGTGATGTAGTGACAGGACAGATATGTGTGGCAAAGCCACAGAGAGGAGAACAACAATGAACAAGGAACAGCAAGACAAAGCTATGTTTGTATCGTTCTGTATAGAGCAATACGCAAAGGCAAGGAATATGGCTACTGAAGATGTGGTGAATTTGTTTGAGCAATATGGTATCGCAGAGCATTTCTGTGAGTTCTACGATGTACTCCATACACAAGGCGGTCAGTGGCTGGTTGAAGAAATAGACAAAATGATAAATGAAAGAAGAAAATGAGCAAAGTATATCATGGAAGTATTGAGGAAGTAAAAAGTCCAGAGATACGCCAGCCAAACCGTTCTCTCGATTATGGTTCAGGTTTCTACACAACAACCTCTTACGAACAGGCGAAGAAATGGGTAGAGCGAAGAATGAAAGACAAAGGAGTGTCTGTCGGCTACATCAATGTCTATGAGTTGGACGATGATGTTGTAAAGGACATGAAATCACTTTTCTTTAAGAAGCCAACAGAAGAATGGGTGAATTTCGTAATGAAAAATCGTACCGAGAGGGAGTTCTGTCACGACTACGACATTGTGTATGGTCCTGTGGCAGATGATAGCGTTTATACTCAGTTCACACTCTATGAAGGTGGCATCATCAGTATGCCTACTCTCATTCAAGAGTTGAAGACATATAAATTGGTTGACCAGTATCTTTTCCACACGGAGAAATCGCTGCTTGCCATTAAATTTGTAGAATCAAAAATTATAAAGTTATGAATGCAAAAATAACGCAAGACAACTTGTATATGTTGCTGCCATTAAAGATAGGATGGCTTGCCCCTTGGCTCTCAGAAGACAAGGGCATAAGCCTTACGGAAGCCATCAAGCGTATTTATCGCTCAAAACTCTATAAGAAGCTATCCACCGAAAGTACCCAATACTGGCACTTGGGACCAGTGGACTTATACAATGAGCTGAAGAAAGAATTTTAAATTGAAAGCGTATGCCAACAGACATATCAGAGAAGGAACTCGAAACAATACTCGTCAGCTATCTTCGTGACCACCAAGGTTATGAGGAAGGCGTATCAAGCGACTACAACAAGGAGTTTGGCTTGGACACGGAACGAGTGAAACGATTCATCATCTCCACACAAAAAGAAAAGGTGAAGAACACGGCGTGTTTCGCCTCTCCTACTGAAGAACGAAAGTTTTTCAGCAGGTTCAGTGCAGCCCTAAGCAAGCGTGGTGTGACGGACGTGCTGCGCAAGGGTTTCAAGTACATATCCGAGATATTTGATATGTATTATCCCACTCCATCGGCACTCAACCCGACAGCACAGGCGTATTACGCCAAGAACATATTCTGCGTCACCCGACAACTCTATTACAGCAAGGAGAAAACGGACAGCATTGACGTATACATATCATTGAACGGTCTGCCAATCATGACTATGGAGCTGAAAAACCATTATACAGGGCAGACCGTGGAAAACGCCATCAAGCAATACAAGGAAGACAGAGATCCGAAAGACGACACGACGGCACTAATTTTGCAGAAACGCCGTTGCGCCGTACATTTTGCCGTGGACGATGATGACATCATGATGTGTACGGAGCTGAAAGGCAACGCCTCATGGTTCTTGCCATTCAACAAAGGCGTGAATGGCGGTGCGGGGAATCCTGTTAGCCCAAATGGAGTGCGCACAGCTTACCTGTGGGAGGATGTTCTTGGTAAACGTTCTCTCTCTGACATCTTGGAGAACTACGCCCAAATCACCTTTAAGGAGAAAGAAGTAAAGAACAAGAAGACTGGCAAAAGAGAAAAGAAGACAATAGAGAGCATCATTTGGCCTCGCTACCATCAGCTCGACTGTGTTCGTCAGCTTCTCAAAGCCACTCGTGAAGGTGGTGTCGGACAGAAATTCCTCATCCAACACTCGGCAGGCAGTGGCAAGAGTAATTCCATCACGTGGCTTGCCTACCAGCTTGTGGGATTGCTTGACGGCACTACCCCTATATTAGACACGGTGATAGTTGTGACCGACCGCGTAAATCTTGATACCCAGATTCGAGACAACATCAACTCCTTCAAGCGATTGTCTAATCTTGTGGACTGGGCAGACTCTTCGCAGACATTGAAGGATGCCTTGCAGGACGGCAAGAAGATTATCATTACCATCGTGCATAAGTTCCCATATATACTCGAAGCTATAGGCTCGGAGTTGAAAAACAAGCACTTCGGCATTATCATTGATGAGGCACACAGCAGTCAGAACGGTTCGCTATCTGCCAAGATGAATATTGCCCTGTCGGGAAACGTAGCAAAGAACGAGGACGACCTTGAAGACAAGCTCAATGCAATAATCGAGGGTCGCAAGATGGTGAAGAATGCCAACTACTACGCATTCACGGCAACACCAAAGCCAAAGACTCTGCAAATGTTCGGTACACCATGTCCACAGCCAGACGGCAAGGTGCAATATCTGCCGTTTCATGAATATACAATGAAGCAAGCCATAGAAGAAGGTTTCATTATGGATGTGTTGAAGAACTACACGACATACGCCAGCTTCTACAAAGTGATTAAGACCGTAAATGGCGACCCCGAGTTTGACCAAAAGGAGGCTCAGAAGAAAATCCGTGCGTATGTGGAAAGCCGTCCCGAGACGATAAGGCAGAAAGCAGCAATCATTGTCAACCATTTCCATACGGCTGTATTGGACAAAGGGAAAATTGGCGGACAGGCAAGGGCGATGGTAGTGACCAGTAGCATATTGAGAGCCATTAGTTTTTACTATGAGATTGAGACTTTGCTGAAGGAACGCAAAAGTCCATACCGTGCTATCGTGGCATTTTCGGGAAGCAAGGAATGGAACGGCAAACAGGTGACGGAAGCCGACATCAATGGCTTCCCCTCAAAGGACATAGAGGAGAACATGGGTGAAGACCCATATAGAATATTGGTAGTTGCCGACAAGTTCCAGACTGGCTACGACCAACCTTTGTTGCATTCCATGTACGTTGACAAGGAACTCTCGGACGTGGCAGCAGTGCAAACCCTGTCACGCTTGAACCGTTGCCATCCGCTGAAAAGAGATACATTCGTGCTCGACTTCTACAACGATACTGACAAGATACAAAAGTCATTCCAGCGGTTTTACAAGACAACAATTCTGTCGGATGAAGCCGACCCAAACAAGCTCAACGACCAAACAGACGAGATAGAGAAATATAACATCTATACAGAGGAAGAGGTGCGTGACTTGAACACCAAATATTGGAACGGCGTAGAGCGTGAGCAGCTTGACCCGATAATCAACAAGTCGGTTGAGCGTTTCAAGCTGTTGGACGAGAACTCGCAAATCAAGTGCAAGAGCAGCATCAAGGGATTCTTGCGCTATTATCCGTTCATTGCAGCCGTAACACCATATTGCAGCAAAGAATGGGAAATGCTCAACACCTATTATATGTTGCTGGTACATAAGCTGCCGAAACTGAAAGGCGAGGACTCCACTGATGGTCTGGAGGAATGTATTGACCTCGACCAACTGCAAGTGACAAAGATGAGCGAACGGAAGATAGAATTGGAAAACAAGGACACGGAGGTTGACCCTATGCCAATGGGAACAGGCAAAGGAGGAAAGAAAGAGCCAGAAATGGCTAAGCTCAGTGACATTCTTGAACAGTTCAACGACATTCACTGGCAAAATATTGAAGCTGTGAAAGTTCAGATAGACAGTCTTCCAAACCGCTTGCAAGCTGACCAGAACTTTGTCAATGCAGCGAAGAACAGCAACAAGGAAACCGCACAAAAGCAAGGATTCACTTCCATGATGGGCATCGTCATCAAGATGATGAGTGAAAGTACCGAGTTCTGCCGTCAATATCTTGACAACAAGAACTTCCAGAATGCCATCAATGAAAGGGTTTTCCAACAAGTGTATAGCAAAATATCACAAGGACTATAAAACAAGAAAAATATGAGCAAAACTATTACAAAATATTTGTTGGCTTTATGCCTTATATGTAATGTTGGCAATGTGTTTGCACAACATCGTTATTATTGCGAGGTAAAGGGTATTGAGAAAGACCTTTCTTCTGGTCTAAAAATCATATTCGATTTCGGCACAAAGGCATCATATAACATTTGGGGAGACCTCAGCAGCAAATTGAAATTTGTGGATGAAAATGGTGAAGAAATCAAATTCAACAGCATGGTCGATGCCGCAAATTACATGGTTGATAAGGGGTGGAACTTCCAACAAGCCTATTCTTCTGCTTATGGCGGAAAGCCTATAATACATTGGATTTTCTACAAAGATGCCGAAAATATGGATAAAGCCAGAGAAGGAATTATGACCAAGACGGAATATCAGAAACTAAAGAAGTAAAGCTATGACGGAAGAAGAAAAGAAAACGTTGGTTGATGCGGTAAATTGCAAGTATCCACATCAGAACTTAACGGAGATTTATTACAATATAGGTAGAGCATTGCCTTTTACTGCTCAAAGATTCCCAGACGGAAGAGTTTCCGACTGGTATCGTAATCAGTATGTGGAGGTTGTACGAGTAGAACCACATGGAAGAGGCGGCAAATTTGGAAATGTATTTGGTTTTTATTACCGTAATGGTGAAAGAGCTGATGCTTATGAGAATGACCCAGAACACAGTTGGTGTACAAAGGATGATACCGAACCGCAACCAATACCATGTTGTGGATGTGGCTCATGGATGTTGTTGGACATCATAGGTGAGAAGACAACAGAATCTGTTAAGGTTCTCGGTCTTGATGACAAGATTGGCTTTGGTAAATATAAGGATATGACTTTGAAAGAGGTCATCATTAAAGATTGGCAGTATGTCAAATGGGCGATTATAGATTCCCAACACTTCTATACCGATGTTGATAAGGTATTGGAATATCATATGGAGAATAGACCAACACTTGGTCCTAACGATATAATGAGCTTCGGGAAATACAAGGGAAAGTCCATTGAGGAGGTTTGCAAAACAGACCGACAATACCTTATATGGCTTTCACAAAACAACGATTCTTTCAATCTTGATTGGGAGAAATTCAAGTAATCAAATTATAATGTAGCTATGAAGGGATTTATGTTAATATTTTGCTCCCTGCTTATAGCATTCGGAGCAACAGCACAAAGTAAGTTAGGTTCGCAAACTCCTAAGAAATCTATATTCATTACATCAATACTTTTGGTATTGATGACCCTAGTTTCATGTTCTGTCGGATATAAAAACGATGGTAAGGAGGTAACATGGAATACGTGGAATGAAGGAAGCGGTTATACTTCAAGTCATGTTGATGCAGACCCAAAGACTTTTGAAAAACTGGATGATGATTATGGTCGAGACAAGAAACACGCATTCTACGAGGGCGATATTATCAATGGTGCCGATGGCGGCTCGTTCCGTGTGCTTACCAAATCGTATGCAGCAGACAATACGCATGTATATGTTTCCGGTGAATTGATAGAAAAGGCGGATCCGGCAACATTCAAAGTGCATTCCTACTATTTTGCAGAAGATGCCAACGATTTTTATTGGGATGGGAAAGCATTGAACGTAAGAGATAAATCGACATTCAAAATCTTAGGCAGTTCAGATTCTTGGGAAACTCATTGGGCAAAAGACAAATACAATGGATACTACCTTGCAGGAGGTGTGATTACAGATATCGATTACGAGACTTTCCACCCGATTGAAGCAAAGATTCCTCTCCAATCAGGAGACTATGCCGCTGACAAGCACAAAGTGTTTTTCATGGACAAGGAGGTTCCTGGTGCTGACCCTGCGACGTTCAAGGAAGTGGACTTCTATATAGGGCAAGACAAGCACAGGGCTTACAATAAAGGGATTCCAACCCAAATAAAAGATTATTCCAAACTCACCGAAGTAGGCCGTTTGATGTATTCCGACGGAACGAATATCTACGATTCCCATTTTAATATCCTTCCTAAAGCCGATGTCGCGACTTTCGAGCATATTTCCGACAACTGGTACAAGGATAAATCGCATGTCTGGTGGAGTTCCAAATTAGTTGCCGGGGCAAATCCCAAAACTTTCCAGCCTGTGCCCGCGGGAGGTTTCGGGGGAGATTTCAACTATGGGAAAGATGACAAACATGTGTTTTGGAACGACTCCATCATTCAAGGTGCTGACCCCGGAAGTTTTGAGAAGATGACATTCCCGGACGGCGACAGTTGGACGGTGTTCGACCGCAACCGAATATATGAAGGCAAGGATTCTCCCAAACTGCGTGAATATCTGAAAAAGAAATATGGGAAATGAGTATGGAAATCATGCTGCGCTATATAGTCGGAATCGCTATTGCTTATGGCATAGGCAAATGGATATATCAGTCGATACGTTCACGGTCGATTGACTATTTTTTATTGGCGATTATCGCGCTTATGGGTGCAGTTTTATGGCTTTCAAGAGGGTTTCTTATCTCCAACCGTGTATATGATTTCTTGATGATTGTCGTATGGCTTGTTGCTGTCGGTTGTTTTATCATTTCCCGAAAATCCCAATATGGCAAGTATTTGAAATTTGCTACTGTTGGCGGTCTTTCTACTTTTCTTGTGCTTTTTGTCTATTGGAATGTAAAAGCGGAGTCTATCAAACCGATAACATTGACAACTCAGCTGAGGGGATATTCAACAAGTAGAATAGTTGAGGTATGTTTCCGTTATAACGAAACTCCATTTCGGAGAAGTTACAATCTCAACCAATACCCAAATGTAAAGCTACTCCCTGAACAGTACGATGTAAGGCTGACAATCAAACCTATCTCGGCCAATGTTGCCAAACTTGAATCAATAACGCTAATTCCAAAAAACAGAAAATGAAGCAGTGGTAGAAAATTCGGGGTTTATAATCTTTGAAATCATATTGAGAATTTAATATGTTTTGAAAGAAATATATTCCTTTGTAGCATAGACGAGATGCCAAGAAAGCATATCAAAGCAGAATGCAGCAACAAGAACGGTTGGCAATTCGTTACCTCAAAATCGGACAATCCTCCCAATGTCCTTATTATAAAGGGATAAAGATTATATTCCAAAATTACACTAAATAAATGGAGAGGGGAATGTATTAAGTTTATTTCCCTCTCATTTAGTTTAGTTAGTTTCCAGAAACTTTATTTTGAGCTTTTCATAGCACGTTTTATGCGATTTGATTCTTGCAAAAGCTCATTGGCTATACTATCTTTATAAGTAGCCATTTCAACCATTTCATGATGATGGCGAATAGAATCCTCGTAGGCAGCAACACGATTTCTTACATCATCTATAACTTTCTCATCTCGGCAAACAGAAAAATGCTTTTCGATGTATCGAACATTTGGGTCGTCAGATGGAAGAACCATCTTCAATGCCCGATATTTCAAGTCTGCTACCTCCCAAGCTTGATGCTCTCGCCATTGGGTTAGATTGCCCCAAATGGAGATGACAAGAGATAGAGCCAAGCCTCCAATGAAAAGAAGAACATACTTTGAAGTTGGCTCGAAGCGATGAGTCACTACTTTCTTCAGAGGTGTGTTATCCATTGCGTGAAGTTTGTCCTGCACATTTTTTGATGTGGCATTCAGCTCTTGTTTCACCTGATTAATGGTATCAAACAAGAGTTTGCTTCGCTGTTCATCTTTGCTTGCTTCTTTCTTGGTAAGGTCGGTAAAGATACAGATAGCCTCTCTTAATCTTGCCAATTTGTCAATAGACTCCCCTTCTTTTACAGCCATAGCAAGGATTGCTTTTTCAAGCTTGCTTATATTAACACTTACAGAGACTGGAGTGCTTTCCGCCTCTGTATTCTTTGGTGAGGCAGAAAGTTCATCGACTTTCTGCTCCAATCTCTCAACTGTGCCGTAGATGGCTTCCAATAGTTCTTCCTTCATATTTCTTTTGTTGTTTGAATGGTTTGTAACTTGCATCAAAGGCTAAAGCCTCTTCTGCGTTTCTTCTTTTTCTTCTTGACTGATTCATCCTCTGGGAAAGACTCAAAGGTCTGAGCGTTGGCAGGAGCAAAAAGTCCTATGGAAGAAATACCGTCCCAAGGGTCTTGACTGCTCTCCGATATGGATGGCTCCTGGTTGTTCTTTTGATTGCCTTGCTCGTATTGCTGAGCAGATTTGGCTCTTGCTGATAAAAGGTTCTCCGTTCCCTCTAATCTCGCATTCAGTTTGCCAAAGCTGCATTCTCTGCAAATCTGCGTACCCTTGAAACTATATCCGTCCTTGCAGAATCGGATGCCTTGTACCTTGGTTCTCTCCTTGTCCTTATAGACAAGCTCCAAGCGAACACCTCGTTTTGCAAGTTCGCTTCTGAGCTTTTCCCAACTATCTGCCATTTTCAATGCGTCCTTAACAGCATTGTGAATCTCATATTTGGCACGCTCAGCATTGCGTAACTTGCGAGTATTAGTATTGCTCTTGTCCGTTCCGTAGGTAAATCCATACTTGGATTTAAGTGCCTTGGTCACTTGCTCATTACACCTGTAATCATTCCTGTCTGATATGAGCTTGCCCTCGTTATTGATGCGGTTGTACACAATATGGCAATGTGGATTGTCCGTGTTGTGATGCCTTACGATGATGAATTGGGTATCAGTGATGCCCATCATCTGCATGTATTCAAGGGCTATCTTAGCCATGAACTCATCCGTCAAACGAGGCTTGTCCTCGGGCTTGAAGCTCAAGGCGATGTGTCCCACAGGCTTCTTAATCTTTGGATTTAGTTGCCTTTGTAGCTCAAAACTTTGCGCCATCTCAGTATTTGTACCGAGTAACACACCATCCGAGGCAAGGATTTTCGCCTCATCCTTGCCCGTCACATAGCGGATGCAACCGCCAAATGAGCTGCCCTTCTTTAGCTTGCCTATCATGTGGTATCCTCCTTTCTGCTCATACTGCTTGGCTTCGGTTTATAACTTGCTTGTCGATACTCGCCAAGGATTTCTTTCAATCTTCTCAACAAGTCCACCACATACACATGGGTTTCCAGGAAACCTCTCTGATGCGACAGCTTGGTAAGTTGGTTGAGGTTGTTCGCCATGCCAATGAGGTTCTTGGCGATGGCTACCGTCTCTGCGTTGTGTCCGCTGACCACCTCGCCGTTCAAGGCGGACTCACGGATGTACTCCGCCAACTTGCGGTTGGCTTTTCTCGCCCTCAGTCTCAATGCCTCGTAGCTTGGCTTCGAGAACTTCACCGTGACAGACTTCGACAGCTTGCGAACCCTGCCTGTAGGCGGTCTTCCGCCCTTTTTCCTGTTCTGTTCCTGTACGTTTGTCATTCGATACACTGTTTATAGTTGGTACACTCACTTTCTGCGACCGTTGGGAGCAAAAAATCTCCGCCCTCATGGTGGAGCGAGGCGTTTTGGGATTCCCAAAACATAACCTCGCTCCCTCTCAGAACACGTTAGTTGGAACTACAGCCTTTCATCTATCCATGCCCAAGGTCGCAGACCTTAATTCTCACAATTTGCGCCAAGCCTCGAAGTCCTCATCATAGAGGCTTAGATGGTGGCGCACGATGTTCTCGATGATGCCCGACACGCTCATGCGCCTCCCTCCGAGGATGCGGACGACACGATCAAGACGGTCTCGTACATCGGAACTGACGAAGACAGGCTTGCGGTCGTCAATCCTTGGAACTTGGAGGAAGGTCTGCTGATACTCCTCCAAAGTTGCCTTGCGCTGCTTGCCGCTGATGCGCTTCTGCGGATTCGGTGGCGATTGAGCCTCGTTCGTCAGCTCGTCCTCCATGTTGGAGGTTGTTGCAGCCACATTCTCTGTCACAACTTCTAAATCGGAGTTCTCCACCTCTTCAAAGAAAGAGCTATGTTCTTGGGCATAGTCTTTACCATAAGTGGATGATTGAAGCGAAGCCATCACCTCCTGTGTCATTTTCTCCTGCTGTTCAGGAGACATTTTCGTTTCTTTTGTTCTTGCCATAGATTATGCTGTTTTATTTGTTAGTATAGTGGTCACGGTTTGCACCATTGACCGATTGTCGGGTGCAAAGTAAGTGTACTGAGTGCAGCCATGCAACTGATTGGGTGTAACGTGGCAATTTAGTTATGGCTTGCTTATTTGCATACCGAGATAGTTGTGAGAACTTCAACGTATTTCTCAACTCATCATTGTTCATGTATTCGTTGCAGTCGTGCAAGTTTTTCTTGTTGTTTTTGGCGTTGAAGTCGGCAAACCCCGGCAACATACTGCCACAGAAATTGAAAACGCTTGTTTTTAGATTGCCGTGCCTTATCTTTGCACTCACAAACGTAGAGCACTGCATATGCGTGGAGCTTTGCGACATACAACATAGTATCAACTTAAAAAAAAGAAAAGTATGGGATTCATCGTATTCGAGGAAGAGGCATTCAACTATCTTGATGCCCAGTTGGAGAACTTCGTGAAGCGCATGGACAGAATCCGTGAACGCAGTGAGGACAAGACCATGAACAAGTGGCTCGACACGCAGGACGTGTGTCAGACGCTCAACATCTGCCCACGGACAGTGCAGACGCTTCGGGACAACGGAACATTGGCTTATACGCAAATCAGCCACAAGACCTACTACAAGCCGGAGGACGTGATGGCTATCGTAGCAGTAGTGGAGGACAAGAAAAAGGACATGCGCTTTCGCAAGCGCACAGGTTAGGCTGTCAATATACAACAGCCACTTAATCCAATGCAGCAAGTAAACCGAGTAACGTAAGTATCAACTATAAAACGAGACAACTATGAGCAATGAAGTAATGACAAGAAACAGCGAGTGGATGAACCACATCGTGAACCACCTCAACCGAATGGTTGACAACTTTGAACGTGCCGTGATGAACTACCGCCCCATGCTTGGCGGTGAGCGGTTCATGACGGACAAGGAGCTTTGTGCCAGGCTGCAACTGAGCCGAAGAACCCTGCAGGACTACCGAAACAACGGTGTCATTCCGTATATCCAGCTTGGCGGAAAGATACTCTACCGCGAGTCCGACATTCAGAAGATTCTGATGGCTAACTATCGTGAAGCGTACAGAATGAAAAGTGTGTAGGAGAATGTCCTTGATGAGTGTGTGAAATGAACAAGGCGACAACATATAACTTACCGAGTGTGGCTGTTATAGGTTGTCGCCTCGTTTTATTGGCTATACCGAGTTGTTCGTGTTTGCCGGGTATCATTTGTGTTACCTGTATAAATCTAATACCATGCTAAAACACACTGCGGTGGTTCGCCCAAGTGGCTGGAGGCGCAAAGCCTCCAAGGAACGTTGCTTTATGGCAGGTCTATGCCATTGCATTCTCTGTAAAGATACAGACCAGTTTAGTGCGGCTTGTCTGTCTGCCGATGACGGACTGCATGATGAACTCCCGAAAGGCTCGGCTCTCAATGCTGTCAATACGGAAGGCTACCGTAATGACGAGTTCAAGGCTATACACATCATAGCTGATGCGGTCGTTCTTCCTGACATGACGGCGTACACCCTGCTCTTTCAGAATGCCATCCTTGAATATAGCCTTGACAGCCTTGCGCACATAGCAGCCGAATACATTATACATGTCGGCAATCTCCTGCATGGTCATCCATACAGTATCGGTCGGCATGGATACCGTTCCGCTCTCGCTGATAGTTATAACACCTCTGTTCATTTTTCGTCCTCCTTATTTCTCTTTTGGTCAGTTTCTTTTGTTTTTCTGCGTTGCATCAGTTTGTCCATGTCTATGGAAATCTTGTTATCGGTGATAACGGCATAGATTTGGGTGCTTCGCAGATTGGAATGTCCCATCATCTTGGCAACGCTTTCCATTGATATGCCCGAAGTAACCATGTTTACTCCGAATGTATGTCTTGCAACATGTGCGGTAAGGTTCTCATTGATACCCAAAGCCACACCGAGTGAATGAAATTCAAACCACATGGAATCACGTGAAGAAAGAGGGAAAACAGGTTTGCTATCATCCGCTGTATTGTATAGCGACATTATTTGTTCAGCTATCGGATGCAAGGGAATGAACGCTTCGTTGTTGGTCTTTGCTCTTTTCTCACGGATGTATTTTCTACTGTCTGCCGTCATCCCGATATGGTGTGGATACAGGTTACGTAAATCGACATAAGCCAAACCTGTAAGGCTGGAGAAAACAAACATTCTGCGTGCCAACTCCAAAGCCTTATCCTCCATAGGAGTCTCCATAATGAGCAGCAAGTCATTTCTGGATATATGTCTACGCTTTGGTGAGCCTTTCTTTTCATATCCGACATCTTCCAATGGATTGAATTTCAGCAGACCTCTGTCAACAGCGATATAAACCAAGCGTTGCAGCCAACAAAGATTATGGTTCGTATTGGATGCACTATACCCTTTGCCAATCAAGAACAACTTATAAGATTTGCCAAATTCCTCAGTCAAATCTTCAAATGCAATGTCATTCATTCCTCGTAACCCGATGAACTCTCGCAAGTTGAGCTGCGATGTCTTAGATTGGCGATAAGAAGATGTTGAGTTAATACGGATGGAGCGCAGCCTAAGGCGTTCACGCTCCTCCTCGCCAGTGGCAAGCAATGTCATCGGGATAGTATTTGCATCAACAATAACATTCTTCAGAATCTCGGCGGTAACGATGCCCTTTTCCTTTGTTGCCTGCTCGTAGGCTTCGTCAATTCTTTGTCTGAACGCTTGCAGTAGTCCGTTCACTCTTGCATTCTTGGCTTCACCTTTTTTCGTGTCCCATTCTTCGGGAGCACAGTAAAGACCTGTTGCTATGGCTGACACTTTGCCGTCAATCGTGATACGGCAAAATATAGATGTGGTTCCGTCTGCCTTTACTCTGCCACGGTTGATATAATAAAACTGCTTGTATGTACTTCTCATTGGTATGTTCCTTTCTTATTTTGTGATAATATTACAGGACAAACTTGAAGTCCTTGTTGGCTTCGATGAACTTGTCCATATCCTCAAATAGCTTTTTCGGGGTGACACGTGCATAGATTTGCGTGGTCTGAATGTTGTTGTGACCAAGCATTCTGCTGATAGTCTCTATCGGAACACCTTCTTCGAGCGTAACGAGCGATGCGAAACTGTGCCGTCCAACATGATAGACCAAATCCATACTTATGCCAGATAGTACTCGGAGACTTTTCATGTTACCTCTCAGCACTCGAAATTCCTGTGGCGGTAAAAGAGTAGGTCTTGTCGGGTCTTTGTATTTCTCCAACATGGCAATCGCCTCTGGCAGTAACTTCACACGTGCAAGCATCTTGTTCTTCTTTCTGTGGTATTTCAGCCAAAGGCTGCCCTCCTCATCACGAAAGAGGTTTTCTTCCGTGATAGAAACAGTATCGGCATAAGCCGTGCCTGTATAGCAGGCGAAAAGAAAAAGGTCACGGGTCAAAGCCAACGATTTTCTTCGCTCTGGTATTTCGAGGTCACGAATTTTCAGGAAGTCCTCACGTGTCAATGCCTTTGGTGGATTCTCTTTCTTTTGAGGTAGCTTGAAGTGCATAAAATGATAACGCTCGGAGTGTCCTGCCTTGAAAGCTATTCGGCAGGTCTTCTTCAAGATGGCGAGATAGTGGCGGACTGTATCAAGTGCAAGACATCTCTGGTCCAAGCAAAAGTCCATGTACTCACGGATAAACTGCTCGTCAAGCTCACCGAATGCCACATCGTCAGTTCCATAACGCTTCTTGACGAACAATCCCAATGTCAGGCGAGTGTACTGGTAGTTTGGCAGCGTGCCTTTCTTGTAGTCGATGCCGATTCTTGACTCAATGTCCGCAATGATGGCGTCAAGCTGCTTCAACAAGGTCATCTGAGTGTCTGCACTGCATTGAAACAGATCCTTTATCGCCTTTGCGTCAAAATCCGTCTTGCGCTCCACAAGTGACTCGTAGGCTGAGTTTATTGCCAGCAACAGCTTGTCAATCTTGGCGTTCACTTCCACAGCCTCCTTGCTCTTGCCGTCAAGTCTGCTCTCACGTGGATTCCATAACTTTGGCGTACATGACAACTTGCAACCGAACTGCGCCATTGTTCGGTTGAGGGTGATGCGTCCCATGATGGGAGCCTTACCGTTCTTGTCCAATCCGCTCTTTTTGAGGTAGAGCAGCACCTTGAATTTTTCAACTTTCATCTGCTTACTTTTTTAGTTTGCAAAAATAATCAATCAGTAAGCATTCTCTGTCATTGAAAGTTGTGCAGAACAGTGCAACAAACACTGGTGACAAACTATTTGTTTTTCACCTCGTTAGCAGTGTTGGTTTCGGTAACTGACCGCTAACGGTTTGGTAATTGAAATAATTCAATATCCTGCTCGGCTTTGCTTTGCAGACAATTGGCAGAATTATGAAATATTGCTCATTCTCAACCACTTGCAGTTCATTCCTCTCATATTCACTTTCCGTTGCTTTTGCTTAAATTGTGCATTGTTTGCGCCACACCTTTGCAACCCGTTGCATAGAGAGCCAATGCGATTACAAGACGGTAAGCGCCATACTCGGTCATTCAAATGTGGCAACAACGCTCAACCTGTATGTTCATCCAAACATCCATCAAAAAAAGAAATGTATTGAGCGTATGAACAAGTTTCTTGGGATAGCAGAGCAATGAGTTGGAGTGTGCCCGCCGCCACTTTGCCACCATATCCAGCTCCACCGTTACCTGCGATGTGGAGGAGAGCTATGCCGATTTGCGGAATGTGATGACGAAGTGACAAGCCGTGGGAATGCGCGCGAGGCAAAAAACATGGCCGGGTGCATACGCTTCTCGGCTAATATTGCTAACTTTGCATCCGTTTTCTTAAAATCAAACGCCAATGATTATCACTATAGCCCGGCAATACGGGTGTGGCGCACTGGCCATCGGCAAGATGCTGGGCGCCGCCTACGGCATACCGTTCTACACGCGTAAGGGCCTGTTGGAGATGGCCCGCGCAGAGGGTGTGCTCGAAGAGATGGACGACTTCTTTGAGGAGCGACCCGTCGACGAACTGTTGTTTGCCATCTCGGCCCTCGGCCACAGCGAGGGCCCGGTGCACAGCAGGGCGCTCGACATACTGTCTGACATGATAGGGCAGCGCAACTGCATCATAATAGGCCGCTGCGGCAACTACATATTCCGCCGGAGGGCCGACCTCGTGTCGGTGTTCCTCAAGGGGCGCGAGGACGAGCGTGTAAGGGCTGTGGTCGCCGAGCAGGGCATAGGCATGGCCGAGGCGCGCGAGATAGTGCGCGACATGGACGACAGCCGGGTGCGCTACCACAGGTACTACACCCACCTGCAGTGGGGCAACTCGAGCGACTACGACCTGTGCTTCGACAGCGTGAGGCTCGGGGCCGAGCGTTCCGTGGCGCTTATAAGGCAATATATCGAAGGCATTGGCATAAAGTGAGGGCTTTGTCATGAAGTATATCACACAGTTTCTGATAATACTCGCCTTCTCGTTTGCGGGTGAGGCTCTGCACGCCATGCTGCCGCTGCCCATACCGGCCAGCATCTACGGCATCGTGATGCTGTTTGTGGCTTTGCAGATGAAATGGGTCAAGGTGAAGGATGTGCGCGAGGTGAGCACGTTTCTCATAGCTGTCATGCCGGTGATGTTCATCCCGGCGGCCGTCGGACTGGTTGACTCGTGGGCCGACATTGCCGGTCATCTGGTGGCCTATGTGGCCGTGACCGTGCTTACCACGTTTGTGGTCATGGGTGTGGCCGGCTTGGTTACGCAGCGGATGATACGCCGCGGAAAGGAGGGTCGCTGATGGAACGCCTGTTCTGCGATTCGGTCTACTTCGGCGTGTGCATCAGCCTGGTGTCTTATGCCGTTGGCGTGGCCCTGCGCCGCAAGACGGGCTGGGGCTTCATGAACCCGCTGCTCGTGTCGATAGTGCTTGTCATTGCAGCCCTGCTTGTGCTCGGTGTCGACTATGGGTCTTACAGCCGCGGGGCGGCATGGCTGAGCTACCTGCTCACCCCGGCCACGGTGTGCCTTGCCGTGCCGCTATACCAGCAGGTGGAGCTGCTCAAGAAAAACTACCGCGCCATAGTGTGCGGCATCGCGGCCGGTGCCCTTGCAAGCCTCGTCACGGTGCTGCTGCTTGCCCTGGCGTTTGGCTTCGGCCACGAGGCATACGTCACCTTCCTGCCGAAGTCAATAACCACGGCCATAGGCATGGGTGTGTCTGAAGAGCTGGGCGGCATAGTGTCGGTCACCGTGGTGTCGATCATTGTCACCGGCGTGCTCGGCAACATCTTCGCCGAGAAGTTCCTAAAGCTGCTGAGGATAGAGGAGCCCATAGCCAAGGGCATAGCCATAGGCAGCAGTTCACACGCCATAGGCACGGCCAAGGCCATGGAGATGGGTGTGGTCGAGGGAGCCACGAGCGGCCTGTCGATAGTGGTGAGCGGCATACTTACGGTGATAGGCGCCTCGGTGTTTGCCCTGTTCCTGTGATGCCGGCCGTGGCCTGGCTGACCGTGGCTGCCGCCGTGGGCTCACATCGAGCAGAATAGCGTGACGAGGAACGGCACGCTGAAGTCGGTGGCCATGCCGCAGTATATCGACACGGGCACGAGCCTCGGGCCGCATGTGCGGCTTATCACGGGCAGCGTGGTGTCCACGGCCGTGGCCCCTGCAGCCGCTATGGGTGCCAGTGTGCCGAACAGCCTTACGAGCAGCGGTGCCCCGAGCAGTGCAATCATCTCGCGCACAATGTTTGAGAGCAGGGCGATGGTGCCCAGTTCCGTGCCCCGGTAGCCGGTGATGAGCACGCTCGATATGGAGTAGTAGCCCATGCCGCTGCCCACGGCGAGCCATTCGGTCGGGCTGTGGCCTCCGGCGAGCATGGCCACGGCCAGGCTGCCCAGTATCGACACGGCCGGCAGCAGTGCCAGTCCGGGGCTGAGGCTGCGGAACCGGGCCAGCATGGTGGTGTCGTTGCCTATGCCGTAGCCCACGAAGAATATCAGTGTGCAGAGCACCCCGAGGCTTATGGCGTCGAGGTCTGCCGTGGAGGGCACGGCGTGAAGCCGGCCCAGCACTATGCCTGCTGGAAAAGCCACGCGACTTTGACCCTTTTGGCCAAGCAGGATTGTCCCCTTTGGCTACAATATGATTGACCCTTCTGGCCAAAATAGTATTGACCACTTAACTCACCTATTGTTATAGATTTTTGTGTAGATTTGAGTGCCCGAGTCCTGGTGTAACGGGGTGATAATAAAATCTATGCAAATGGATAAACGAATCAAAAACATTTTAAGATGTTATGCGGCCGGCATGGGAA
>OLSN01001163.1_pt1 | contig 24246 bp, 16 predicted proteins | sample 1672411 | NCBI WGS metagenome assembly OLSN01 (sample SAMEA3136683, study PRJEB25190) | human gut metagenome | biome: human gut; feature: human-associated habitat; material: faeces | place: Austria | collected 2013 | reverse complement strand
GCGCCGCTCGATGATTTCGGGATAGTGGTTCCGCAACTGGCTGCCCAGACCGGAGGGGTCCAGGTGGAACATGTAGGCTATCTGCGAGACGTTGTACTCGATGTAGGCGATGTCGTCGCAGGCGCGGATGGCCTCCCCGTACTTGGCGCGGGAGGCGGCGGTCTGGCCGGAACGCTTGCGCAGTCGGGTCGCCGCCGCCTCTTCGGGCGCAACCTCCATGCCGTAGCGGGCGAACATCAGCTCGCGGTGGCAGGAATGGAGGAAAGAGCGGAACGCTGTGAACGGTACGCCCGTGCGGGCGCAGATTTCCCTCACCGGCAGGCCGGTCGTGCGGTACAGCTCGATAGCCTCGCGGTACTTCTCCTCCGTCTCAGGGCTTGGGGTTCTCATGCCGTGCTTCCGGCTTTCAGTCTTCTTTCCCATCGTGTTCCTGTTCCGTTGATGTTACGGGCCGTGATGACGGGCCGGGTATCTTTCGGACATGTACGGATGAACCGCACAGCGCGGCGGCTGTCTCGCGGTGTGTCACAAGGATGACCGTCCTGTCGCGCACCTGCCCGGAGAGGCGTTCCAGCAGGAGGCGTTCCGTCTCCCCGTCCAGCGAGGAGGTCGGCTCGTCCAGCAGCAGTACCCTGCCGGGACGGAGCAGGGCACGGGCTATGGATATGCGTTGCGCCTGCCCCTCGCTGAGACCGGCGCCCTGTTCACCGCAAAGGGTGTCCATGCTGTCGGGCAGGGTGTACACAAAGTCGGCGGCGGCCGCATGAAGGGCCGCACGCAGCTCCCCGTCGGTCGCGTCGGGATTACCCATCAGGAGGTTGTCGCGTATGCTGCCGCTGACAAGCGTGTTGCCCTGGGGCACATAGGAGAGGTTGCACCGCGTGAGCGGTGATACGGCGGTATCCCTTTCCTTGTCGTAGAGCGTCACCTGTCCGGCGTCCGGCGACAGCAGGGCCAGCACCAGCCTTATGAGGGTGCTCTTGCCGGCCCCCGTCTCTCCGACGACAGCGGTCAGGCTGCCCGGGGCAAAGTCATGGCTGAAATCGTCCAGCACCTTGCGGTTGCCCCCGGGATAGGCGAAGCTCAGGTGCGTCATGCGGACACCCGGCACACCGTCCAGACGGACCGGTGCTCCCCGCTGTTCCACGGGAACGGCGGCAAGCTCGGCCAACCGTTCCGCCGAGGTGACGGTACGGATGAACGCGGGTATCTGCCGGCTGAGGTCGACCATAGGACCCTGTATCTGCGAGACCAGTTGCAGGAAGGCGGTCATCACGCCGAAGGTCACCGTACCGTCGCGCAGGCCGTACACCCCCCAAAGGAAGGCCGTGGCGTAGCCCGCCGCGAAACCGGCCAGCACCACCGCGCGGGAGAACGCCGAATAGTCCGCACGCCGCATGACCTCCTCCCGCAGGCCGGACTGCAAGAGGAGCAGCCTGCCGACTGCCCGAGGCGTGAATTCCAGCGTGCGGACCAGTATGCGGTGTTGCAGGTATTCCTGCATGTGGCTCTGTATGCGGCCCTCGGCCGTGCGGATACGGCCGGAGAACGCCCTCATCCTGCGCATATAGGCCTTGCTGAGCAGCAGGGCCGCCGGCATGATGAACACGACGGTGCAGGCCAGACCCACGGACATGGATGCGAGAAGCCAGAGCGCACCGGCCAGCTGTACCGACAGTACCGTGACAGCGGGAATGCCTCGGCACAGCGTGTCGGTGACGGAGGCCGTGTCCTCGACCATCCGGTTGAGGATGTCGCCCGTATGCAATGCCTCGTGCCCGGTCAGGCGGCTTTCCATCTGCCGTTCAAAGAGGGCGCTGTTCAGCCCGTTGCGGAAACGGATTTCCGTGCGGCTGCCCAGCCGCGTGCCGGCCGCCGACAGCAGCGGCCTTACCGCCAGGCACGCCACCAGCAGCGCGACAAGCAGGTCCATGTCGCCGCCGCCTCGTCCCGTGGCCGCGTCGATAAGGCATTTCGACACCCACACCGAGAACAGGGATACCCCGGCATGGGCAATCCCCGTCAGGCTCCGGGCCATGACAGGCAGGCGGTATCCGCCCGACACACGCCACAGCCACCTTATGCAGTCGTTCGTACTCATATTTCTTTTCATTTCCCTGTGTTCCCTTTCCCGCGCCTCCAACGCCTCCAACGGCGGCACAGGGCCAGAATGTACCTGCGGACGGGCAGCAGCCCCTTCCAGAGGCGTACCCTCCGCATCTCCTGCGGAGAGCGGCAGACCACATACCGCCCGTCGCGTATGATTTTCACTACCGTGGCGCACACGTCCTCCGCCCGGCACAGCTCCGTGCCGCATACGTTTCCGTCCCCCATGAGGACGAAGGCGTCAGCCGCCGTACTGTAGACACGGTGCAGCACATAGCCCCTTCCGGGCAGGCGGGCCAGCACGATGTCGTCCACACGCACGCTCCGGCTTCTTTGCAGGACCACGCAGTCACGGCCGCCCACGATGAAGGGGAACATGCTGTCCCCCTTGGCACGCAGTGTCACCGTATGCCCGGAGGAAAGCAGGGAAACGACATCGGCAAGCAGCATGTCGTTGGGCAATGTCACTTTCTCTTCCTGTGTCATGGGATTATGCGGCCCGGGTACGGGCCGTAGACAAGAAGATTTCCTTCCCGGTTACGCTTAATCGGGAAGAAAATCCAGACAAAACAAACAGGCGGATTCAGTGCGTACAGCCGGAAATCTCACATTCCACGGCTGTGGTAGAAATCCGCCAGGGGGCATCTTAACTTGTCTTTCCACATCTTTTCGGGCCGGTGTCCGGCAGCATCGTATCCGTATCCGGTTATCCCTGTATCGTCCGGCAGTGAAAATGTAAGGAAGACGGACTCCTCCGCCTTCCTTACATCCCCCGCGCTTTTCACAAAGGGCGGGGAGGCTCTCTCATCTTCATGTCCGTCCCGCCGGATTCATCCGCAGGAGGGACACGGATGACCCGTGCGCTTTTTGCAAAGGGCACAGGGTACCAACATTCCTTTACTGTTTCCTGGCTATGTCTGTTTTCCGGCCGGAAAGCGGAAATAGCCGGCCTGCCCGAAATCCGGCGCCGTGACGGGCGGCCGGAAACCGGCAGGATTTTACAGGGAAAGGCGGGATGTCATTATTCGCCGCGTGTGATAACCGCACGGCTCAGACGCGGGTCGTTGTAGAACATGTTCTCCACGCCGCCCTTGTAGTCGATGCGGAGCTGTTTCTCGCTGACACCGAACTCGTTCACCAGACAGTCATATACGTTCTCGGCACGTTCCTTGCTCAGGCGCTCGTTGCCCTTGCGGTTACCCGTGCCCGCGTCGGCATAGCCGGTGATGGTATATACGGCATCCGGGTCGCCCGACTTGATGATTTCGGCCAGCAGTCCCAGGTTGGCGCGCGCCTCGTTGCTCAGTTTCGTCTTGTTGATCTGGAAGATGACGAGGTTGGCGGCGGCAATCTTCTTCACGATGGTCTGTGCCTTCTGCCTGTCACCGTCGGCAAGGGCCTTCTTCAGACGCTCGTTCTCGGCGCTCATGTCGTTCAGCTTCGAGCGCATGCTCTCCAAGTCACCGTAGTTGTAGACATATCGGGTGACGGTCTTGCTGCGGCCCCAGCCGCGGTTCTTGAACTTGTAGGTCAGGCCGATGGTGGCGGAGAGGTTGCCCTCGCCGAAACGTCCGCCGCCCTCGCCGTCGAAACGGTCGTTGACGAACATGCCGCGCACGTCGAGGTTCAGGTCAAGCGCGTCGGAGAGGCGGAAGCTGTTGAAGACACCGACATTGGCGCTCACCTCCTTGGCGGAAGGCGAATCGTACACGCGTGCCCAGCCGAGACCGGCATACGGGCTGCAATTCCACACACGATTGGGGTTGTAGCCGCAGAGCAGGTTGGAGAGATTGAACAGCACGTCGGCATGAAGGTTGCCCATGTTGTATTCCGACTCCTCCAGCCAGTGGGGGGCGCCGCCGCCTTTCACGGGGGTGCCGTTGCCATGTGCCGAGTCCTCGTTACCGCCCGGGTGCTTGGTGGCGCCCCTGCTCTTCAGGCCGCTGTACATGAGGCGTACACCGATTCCGGGAGTGAACCATTTGCCCACGGCCACATCCAGTGCCGGCGCCAGACGCTTGCCGAATGACTGCTGCTTGTCGTGGTCGCCGAAATAGATCTGGGCACCGGCACCCGCGCTGATGAACCAGTTGTCCCAGAAACGGTTGGTCTCCACTTTGTACTTGTCCGTACTGTACTCCACCTTTTCCTCCACTGCTTCGGAGGTCTGTGCGAAGGCCGGACAGAGAGCCAGGGCACATACGGCAGTTAAAATGTTTCTCTTATTCATATCTGTTAATTGTTAAATAGTTGAATTCCAATATAATTGTTATTTCAAACCGTTGATGGCGGTATTCATGTTGTTCAGACGCTCGGTATAGCAGGCCTTCATGTTCTCTATGACCTTGTCATAGTCCAGACGCTCGTCGCCGCTGAAGTCGATGTACCAGCCGTATCCGGTACGCTCCCGCGACTCTATCGGCCATATCCGCTGGTTGTAAGTGTCGGAGAGCCTGTTGGCCTCACCCAGCCTGTCGATGGTGGCGGTCACGCCCTGCAATACGGGATAAAGCGTCTGCCAGCGGCTCTTGACTGTGGCCCTGAACGTGGCGTCACCAAACAGCTGCGGATACCACATGTAGGGCGCGTCGCCATCGTTGCCCCCGGTGTAGCTGTACTGCGTGTAGAGCAGCGTGTTTGTACCGAAACTCAAATTGCTGTGACCGTAGCCGCGGTTGATCGCATTGATGTTCTCGATGTTGGGGAAGGTCTGGTAGTCGAAGTCCCACACGGGTCCGGCGCAGAGCTTGCCGGTTCCGTCCTTGTACATGTACACGCTCTTGGGGTGGCGGTACTCGTTTTTCATCGTCAGCTCCTGCACTATCCAGTAGTCGGCCACCGAGTTGATGTCGAGTTTCTCGTAGGCACCCGTATAGTTCCCATCATGCAGCTTGGTTTCGATGTCCTGTACCCAGTTCTTCACATAGTTCCATATCGTATTGTCGGTTATCACGTCCTTGCTCTGGCAGGGCAGGTTGCAGTACGAGGTACGGAACTTATTGTACTCGTCGTAGTTGTCGTCGAACTCCAGCAGGTAGCCGCAATTGGCGGTGGTGGCGGTTCCCCCATCTTTCACAACATCCTCGAAACCGTCCTGTATGGCCAGACGGTTCTTGTCTATCTTTATCTGCTCGCACAGGAAGTAGTTGCCCACATGCACGCCGTTGAGCACCAGCTCCACGCTCTTGCCGTGCGGTTGCCAGGGCAGGCCGGGAGCGTCCGTGCCGCTGAAAGCCGCGCGCACCTTGTCGGCGATGTCGAAGGCCACGCCGTTGCGCATCAGCGAGCGGTCTATCCAGTTGGCCAGCAGGCACCAGCGCTTGTGCTTCTTCATTCCGAGGACTTCCGTCTTCGATGCCAGCTTGATGGCAAGGGGCTTCTTGGGGAAGTTGCTCGTCGAGTTTCCGCGCAGGCGGAAGCCGCAGTTCATTTCCGCCAGCGAAGCGACGCCGTTCTCGTAGATGGCGATGCGGTCGGTCTCGGTGAAGTCGGCACTCTTGGTGGGCACCGTCATGTCGAGGAACTGCACCGAGCCGCCGGAGTTGCCGGTCATCACCACCACGGGAAGGCCCGTGTTGGTCACCGTCACCACATAGTCGCGGCTCATGCCTCCCGCTGTCACCGTATAGGTCACGGGCGACCTGAAATCCTGCGCGCTCACGCCGCTGGTCTGCTCCGCACCGTCCACCGTCACAGTGGCTCCTTCGGTCACGGTGAAGGTCGGCACTAAGGTGAAGTCATAGAGATAGGGTATGCACCCGCTTATCTCGCCTTGGGGATTACCCTCTTCGGTGGTGACGGTCAGTTCCTGCCCCGTCACGCTTCTCACCGTGGTTTTGCTGCCGTCGTAGTAGGCCTCCCTTGCCAGGATCTTGCCCTTGTTGCGGGCGGCCTCAAAGCCGAACGAGAGGATTTCCGGCTCTTCACCGGCGGTGATGTCCTCTATCGTCAGGCCGTTCTCCTCCACCGTGGCGGCGGCGAGGTGAAGCGGGATGTCATAGCAGCCTCCCGCCGCGAGGTCCTGCCGGGCCGTCACCCTGAAACTTATCCGGTGCTTGTCCGTGGCAAGATGTATCTGCAATACCTGTCCGCTCCTTATCACGGGGGCGATGCAGGCATAGGCTTTCACCTTGCCGGTAAGCGCGGGCTCGTCGGTCAGGTTCACTGCCAGACCGTTAACGGCCTCGCCATCCACGGGAGCAAGCCCCGCGTCGAGGTCGGTCAGGTTCATGGTGAACTCACCGGCCCAAGGCTCGGCCTTTCCGTCGCTCTCCTCCGGCTCTTCCACATGAATGCTCACCAGACGCTCGTCGGTGCTGACGCCATCCACGCCCGAGGCGTCCACCTCGAAGCGGAGCATGGCCACCATAGGGCGGAAAGCGAAGTGCCACGAGTCGCCGCGCCGTGTCACCGTGGAGCTTGCCTTGATGTCGTTGTCGGAAATGGAGGCCGCACCGGTCCAGTATTGTTCGACGGCGACTGTCACGGGTATGGCCGCCGCATCCGTGGCATCTTCCCGGTAGGGATAATAGGCATGGAGCGGCGTGTCGCCCGATGTCACCTCACCGGTGAAGGTGGCGGTGGCGGCGGGTTCGGTATGGGTTCCCTCGAACGGGGCGTTGACGGTCGACTTGCCGAACACGCCGATTTGGTCGTCGACCGACCAGAGGATGCCGGTGACACCGGCGGTGGAGCCGGCCTCGTCGATTTGCGAGCGCGAACCGGCCTGTGAGCATGGGGCTGTTTCCGCCGTTATCTCAATCCGTTCTTTTCCCCCGGACAGCACATCGGTGTCGGCACCCCCCGCCGCAAGAACGGTGATGAGCGCCGACAACAGGCAGCCGGAGGAGTATTTCTGTATTCTCATGTCTTTTTAAAGATTTGTAAGTAATGTCGATGCGTTCCTATTCCACGCCGAAGCCCACGCCCTTGTCGGTGTAGCTGCTGTCGTAGGAATTGCCCCCGGTGGAGCCGGAGGTGGAACCGTCGCGCACGCAACGCACGCCGTAGGCATTAAGATTGTACGACGAATACTTCGTCTTGACCGTACCGACGACTCCGGCATTATACCCCGTTCCCGACAGTCCTTTGTCAGGCTCGGTATAATTACCCGAACCGGTAAGCCAATAGAAATGATAAAGATGCATCGACATGGCACTGTAGTCATTGATGTCGCTTGTACTGAGCCAAAGGTAGGAGTTCAGGGCATAGTCGCTGCGCTTACCGGACGGATTGGGGAACCTGCATCCGCCCATAGGATAATATCCGCCTTCGGTATCGTCCTCGGTCTGCCGGAAGTAGATGCCGTAACCGAAGATCTTACTCTTGTTGTCGGAGGTATTGCAGGCGAATCCGATGCGGTTCCGGTGGATACCCTTGGGTAGCCAGCGTTCCGTAGTGCCGGACATCTCCGTGCTTACAATACATTGGATGTAGTCATAAGTAAGATTCGGGACCGTCACACCGTCTATCGTGCGAAATCCGGTGACTCCTTTCATTTGGATATCGGTTCTGTCCGGCGTGATGAAACGGGTGAAAGTGGCGCTGTTCGCCACACGATAGCCTACAGGAGAGGGGTCGTAGATGGTCTTGACATCCGTCCATCCTCCATCGGTGACGGTCTTTTGTGAGGAGTCGCCCCACAGGAGCCGGTTGTCCTCGCCCAGCCAGCTCGAACAGTCGCCTACGGCCGGCTTGTTGATGATATAGCCGGGGCGAAGCACCGATGCGGCAATGGTGGCTTCGGTCAGGGTGGCGGGCTGCCACACGGGATAGGAAGAGGCGATATCCGTCGCCACGCCATCCACATAATAGACATCGCTGTTGGGAATCGGGTCTTTGCGTCCCCACTGGTAGAGCATATAGCTGCATACCTTGCGTTCCGCTTCGTCGGTACGGACGGTCTGCAAGCGTTCATCTTCGGTACTGAGAAATGCGCCGAGGTTACGGTCCATGATGGTGAACGAGCTGCCGGACTTCGTGGTGATGACATTATCGTGCGGCAGCGTGTCGCCGGTGCCCCAGATGTGCCAGCTCCACAGGATGTCGCCCGTGCATCCGTCGCCGCTGTAGACGGCAATCAGGGCGTTGCCCGTGTTCCCGGTGGCGGTGTAGTACACCCGTCCGTCGTCGGCAAGGCGGACGCTGCCCTCGTCGATGAAGCCCTGCGTATCCTGCCACAGCACTTTGGCGGACTTCGGATTTATCTTCGACGAGGTGACATGGAAGCCGGCGCCGGGGATGATGCCCTTGTCGCCGTTGCCTATCTGACGGGCGTAGAACGAGTGCTCGCCGGCGGTGGTTATCATGTAGCAGTTGGCGGTCTCCTCGGCCGGTTCATCGGGTTCGTCAACATCCTTGATGACGGCACCGTTGTTGGCGAGCACCGTGGCGTTGAGCGGGACATCGTAGAACGCGCCTCCCTCCATCGTGCCAAGCAGCGTGGCGGTGAAGGTCGCGACATGCCGGTCGGTGGTGATGACGAAGTCGAGCTTGGTGCCCATGGTGCATCCGGGAGCTGCCACGGCGTATGCCGTCACCTGACGGGACAGGGCGGGCCGCCCTGCCATGTCGACCGTCAGCGTGGCGGCGGCATCAACCGGTGTCAGGCCTGCGTCAGGGTTGTTCAGGTCGCAGGTGAAGGCTCCCGACAGGCTGCCCGTGCCGGCTGTCATCCGTATCGACAGCAGCGTCTCGTCGGCGGCCAGCCCGCTGACTGCGGAAAGGTCGATTTGCAGGCGCAACAGCGTGACCATCGAACGGAAACGCATGCGGTAGGAACCGTCGGACTGCCGTTCGGCCGACGAGGACGCCTTGAAGTCGTAAGCGGCCACCGAAGTGACATCGGAGTAGGTCTGCACGGCGGGGATATTCACAGGAACGGCCGCAGCGTCGGCCGCACCCTCCGTATAGGGGTAATAGGCTGTCGACGGGGTGCCGGAGAAAGTGCCGGAGTAGGAGAAGGTTGTCTCGTCGGCGGCAGTCTCATTGGCGGATGTGAAGCATACATTGGACTGCGATGCGCCGAATACGCCTATCCTGTCCCCCGGACTCCATTGCATCACAAGGCTGCCGTCGTCGGCGATACCGCCCACCTGCGACCGGGAGGAGACACCGGAGAGTCCGGTGTTGACCGCCCGGATTGCCGTCAGGGGTTGTGCGGAGGGCATGTCGCCCTCCGCCGTACAACCCGAGAATGCGGCCGCGGCAAGCAAGCCCGACAGCAAAATCGTTATCTTGATTTTCATAAAATAGTATCTGATTGTTTATTATTTGATTATCGAACCGCCGGGACGGTAGGATGAGTCATGGGTGGCCTGCGGTGAAGCGGACGGTTCCACGTCGCGGACAGGACGGATTCTGAAATCTCCGCTATATTCCTTATAGAGGGACATATATGGATTTGTTTCGGGAACTACCAAAAATGGATTCGGCTTTTCTGCTTTTGTCGCGGTAAAGAATGTACCCGACGCATAATATATGCCGTTCGTAGGCATACCCAGCTCGCTCCAATATCCCAGCATCAAGGCCAGCTCGCGCTGGTTGGGCACGCGCCACTGTCCTTTGTCCTTGCCGTCGGCATCCTGCGTATAGTTGGCGGCGGCGAGGTTGACCAAGGCCTTTATCTCATCCCGGGTAAATTCAGACTTAGTTCCACCTTTATTGGAATCAATAACGGTGGAACCGCCGTTTTTGACCAAGTATTTATATTTACGGTCGCTCCAAGAATAATTCCTATCACTTTCGAGTGTCACATAATTGCCGTTGTCGGCAATTATGTATAAATACTGAGTGGTATTCCACTGCCCCCAACTAGTAGTACCTTTTACTGTTCCTCTAAATGTCCAGTATGTACCGTCTGTGCTTGCGTTGGATTCGGATATTTCTGTAGCTTTACTAAGGCTATTCGATGTTCCCATGTAGTATTTACGACCGGAAACTATCTTGATTTGCACTGTTGCAGTAATATTATCTGAGGTATTGTCGTTACTTTGGACAAGTGAAATCTCCGGTACATATGAATTTTCAATAGAAGTTATATTCAAATCGCCTGAAGCCACCTCAAATGCCAGCGGAACAGTGTTACTATACTCACGCTCTTTATGATTTGCCGCGTATTCTCCTGTCATTATTGAATTACGGACACATGAACTCGACAGGTTGGATAGCGTGATTATTTTACCGCTGCATGTAGAGAACGTTGTCGGTGTTTCGCTGTATTTGCTATCGTTCAGGTTTCGGACGCAACGCATGTCCCTGTCTGTTGAAATTGTACCTTTATTATCCCATTTATAGTCGCCAAAAGACGCTCCCTCGATAGCCCACCATACTGATGAGTTACCTCCCGTGCTGGTGAATAAAACGCCTTCCGGACCGTCAACATTTGTTGCATTTTTCAAATTTGTGGCATTGTACGGACGATATGAACCGAGGTTGTTATCGCCCAACCAAAGAGCAATGCACTGGTTTCGGGCAGGCACATACCACTTCAGTTCGTTGTCCGAGATTTTGCCGTCATCATTCGTGTCGCGGTTGCGTGACATGGCGGCCAGGTAAGACTTTTTATAAGAAGCGGAGAAATTGAATTTGACATCGGCTTTGCTGCTTTCATTAACCGAGACTACCCAACCGGCCTGTTGGTCGTAATTACTATTGCTGTTTTCTTCGTTAATCAGTAATTTAGTGTTATTCCAGCCGTTGGTATTGTTTAAGCCGTCAGGCATGGCATCGCCTCTCGGCATGCCGGTCTCATCCTTATTCCACTCGTTGTTTTTCTCGATACCGAAAGGATTGTCGACAGAGCCGTCGGTGGGATAAACGGTCCAGATAGAGGCCTGCGAGAAGGAGATGATAGTGTTCTCCACAACGGAACTCTTGCCGTCGGCACTGATGTGCTTTGTGGTACAAATGTTCATCGTACGCCCGCCGGAATAGTTGACAAATTCACTTAACTGTGCATTACCGCCGGTGGGATTCTCGGTATAGAAAAATTCGTCGATATAAGCCGTAGTGTATAAATTTCCATCCTTGATAATGAAGTGCTCACCGGTGTTGTCACGGTCGCTTGTAGAGCCATTCAAGTTGCTGATTTCTTTCAGCAGTCCGTGCACATCGGTACGGACGGATTCATCCAAGCCGCCGAATTTGCCGAAGGTAAGGTCGTCGAGAACATCGCCGGACTGTGGCTTCGTGAAGTGAATCCATTTATAATCCTTGGAGTCGTCGCCGACAGTCATATCGGCGCTGATGCCATCTGTTGTACGGCTGTAAGGCGTTTTGACATAGAACATCGGATTTTTGAACTCATCGACAGGTATTTTCAGCAACACCCTTTCAAAATGGGCATCCAGGTCGAGCTTGATGGTACCGTCGTCCATGCGGACAAGGTCGCCCTCGGCGCCCGGTTGCGGTTCTGCGTCAAAGTTCTCGGCAGAAGCCTCGGTGATGATGTTGTTCACACCTTTGACCTTGACATTGTAGGTGTACTTCACATTGCGGCGGATGGTGAAGTTGTCGATGCCGCCACGGGTAGCGTCGAAGTCTCCCAGCTGGATGGTATATTTCACGTCACCGTCGTATATGGCGGTCTCGTCGGACGACGCATTTCTCGGGCCGTTGTAATGGCCTTCGATAACGATGTATGTGCTCTTTTCGGGCGCATACTTGAACTTCTCGTTGGTTTCGCTCTCGCGCTTCTCACGCATCTTGACATCCGTAAAGTTGGAGTCTTTCGCCCTCTGCACGTTTTCCGGCATATAGAACTCGAAGCTGTTAGGAGTGCCGTCCGAAAAAGCCAAGTCCTCAAAGTCGGAGAAGCTGTTGTTGCCCTCGTAGGACAGATTGCCGGGCTTGGTGCCTTGGTCTCCTCCCCAGCCAGAGCGCTCCATGAGCGTTGACGACTGCGAGTAGTGGTAGATGCTGTAGCGTTCGGGAGTGAAGGTAATGCCATCTACTGTACTGATATTGAAAATCACCTTGGCTACGGCGCGGCGCAGATGCACGCGGGTTTCATCGGTATTGCCGAAGGAGTTTTCACCCTCGTATATCTCGATGCTGCCGTCATCGCGGCCGTATATGCCGGTCATGGGCGTATTGTTAATGATATCGAGGACGTTGGCACTGGACTCACGGGCAAGTATCGCGCTTTTAAGCTCGTCCAGCGACTTGGAGGCGTATCCTTCGGCGTCATACGAGCAGAAGCCGTTACCCCAGTTGGCCAGCGCGTAGAGGTAGTATTCGCCGCTCATAAGCTCGTTATCGTTTAGATCGGTCTCTCCCGGAGATATGGTTACCGTATAGAGACGGTTGGAGTTATCATTGCCATCACTGCCGATTCTCCAGGAGCCCAGCTGGTCGATAACCTTTGCAAAAGCAGGTTTAGAAGTGTCCGACTTCTTATAGAAGAGGAACATCAGCTGGTTGAGGGCGGTTTCCTGTTCCACCCCGGCTCTCGTGACCACCGCATCGTTCAGATCCGGCACCACCATCTTGAATGTCAGCGAAGCGGGAAGCCCCTCTTTCACTCCTTTTTCCGCGATATCATCGTCGGAACAGGCCACGAACAGCAGGCAGCCCAGCAGTATCGGGAGGGCAGCCCTGACATAATTCTTTATCGTTCTCATAGTCGTTTCTCCTTTCCTTTATTCAAATGTCACATCATTTTCAACTGACACCCATTTGTCGACTTCAACTTCCGCCGTTTGTTTTTCCTTAATGGGCTGTGAAGCGCTGCAAAGGCTGTCTTCCAGTTCCACCTGAGTCCTCTTGGTCTCGGGTGCCTCGTAGGATTTCAAATCCGTTTTCTTAGTCTCGTTCATATTCTTTATAGTTTAAAAGTTAATGTATGTCATTTCTTTTTCCTGTGTTTTCCGTATCCGTATCCATAGCCGTAACCATACCCATAGCCGTATCCGTACCCGTATCCACGGTGGCGGGGGTCCACCCCGTTGAGGATGAGGGCCATGTTGCTGAGCTTGTTCTCGCGGTACAGCTCCTCCATGTCGGGCAGCTGGCGGCGGTCGAGCCTTCCGGCGCGCACCACGAAGATGGTGAGGTCGCTGATGCGGTTGCTGATGGTGGCGTCGGCCACGACACCCACCGGCACGTTGTCGGCGATGATGTAGTCATAGCGCCGGCGCAGCTCCGCCACCAGCTCGTCCAGGCGGCTGTCCATGAGCAGCTCGGCGGGGTTGGGCGCCACGGTGCCGGAGGAGATGATGTCGAGGTTGTCGTGTTCGGGGTCGGCATGTATGATGTCGTCCACGCCGATGCTGTTGTCGGCCAGGAAGTTGGTCACGCCCGCCGGGTGCTTGTGGAAGTGGCGGCTCAGGGTGCCCTTGCGGATGTCGAGGTCCACCAGCACCACCTTCTTCTTCGTGAGCACGAGGCTCATGGCGAGGTTGCGGGAGATGAACGTCTTTCCGGCGCCCTCGTTGAACGAGGTGAAGGTGATGACCTGCATCGGTCTGTCCTTCTTGGCCATGAATGCCATGTTGGTGCGCAGGATGCGGAAGCTCTCGGAGAGCATCCCGTCCTCACCGTCCTTGGCGACGCCCGTGCGGGCGGCCTCCCTGTCCTGTGGGATTTCCCCGAGGAAGGGTATGCTGACCGCTCCCTTGAGGTCCCTGCGGCTGTGCACCCGGGTGTCCATGAAGAGTATCATGAGTCCTGAAAGGTCTTGATAACTTTCCAATATCATTTTACGATCTGACAACTGCAATACATTATAATGAGTCATCAAAGCTTGGGACGGTGAAAACACATTATAGTGAATGGTAGATAAAGTCTTGACAGTAGCTCCGTCCATAGTAACCTTCCATGCACAATAGGAATTTAACGTTTCCAAAGCGGCACTTGAGAATATGAATCCCCAATCAACCTGCCAAGTCAAGTCTGAATTAAACCGGTGTATATCATCTTTCAAGTCAGGAGTAGCTGTATCTTCTCCTTTAATAGTTTGTGATGCCAATACCCAGTCATATTTTAGCAATAACGGAATCTGCGCCAGCTCCACTGTTAAAACCAGATCTGCGGCATCCACCACACTGTTATTCTCATCCATTCCATAAAAAGAGTACACTAATATTCCATTTTCATCACCGGCAATAATCTCCTCAGTAAATGTATATGGAAAGCTCAATTCCCTCACATTCAATTCCTTTAAATAGGAACTGACTTCTTTTCCTTCGATACTTTTTTTAACCACAATTTTCGAAATCAAATCAGGATGAGGCAGTGACAGTTCTACAGAAACATAATCCCCAATCTTAATTTTCCCCTCCAAAGTACTTAAGGTCAGTAACCCTGTCTGTCCCTTATCATCATTTTTACACGAAATAATTAATGATGATATCATTCCTAACACAATAGAAATGAAAATGATTTTTTTAAGTGTTTTCATATGATATTTAGTTTACGAATATTACGTTAAGTCTATTTTTTGTAGCGCATAGGCATAAGCACCTCGCATAATAGAGCGGCTGGCACCTTCTTTACTACACAGTACCAAGGTCTGTTTTAATTGATGATAGGTAGTAGTCAAACGAGTACCTGGAATGACAACCTGACTATCAGATAAACTCAAAAAGCGAGCTCTTTCCGATTCATCTTCTCCATTATATACCTCCATGGAAACACATGGAAACTTATTTCCCGAAAAAGTAGTCAGTTGTGTTCTAAGTTCTGTTATCAGAGCAGGCAATATATACTTTGATGCGCCTGCAACCCCACCACCTATAACCACCAGGCCATCCACAACATTCAGCATCGAAGCGACAGCAGCACCTGCCATCATGCCAAGTTCATTAAAACTTGTGATTGCTGCATGACGGTTGCCTTCCTTTATACCTTCAGCAATGTCATAAATATCCTTTGGACTCAATGAGGCAGAGTTTTGTCCGGACAAGTCGCCATACACTCTTTTCACAGCGCGTATACTAACACTTTCTTCGGCAAGCATATCTGGATATTTCTTATTTCTCATAAGCCAGATATCCCCTCCACAACCATTATCTCCGGTCAATAAGACTTTATCTATAACAACTCCTGCGCCGAATCCCGTTCCCAATGTTATACCAATCAAATTTTTATATTCCCTGCTGCAACCAGCTAAAGATAACTCTCTGTTTATCATAGGTAATGCACCCGATAAGGCTTCACCGTAAGCAAACAGATTTCCGTCATTTTCTATAAAAACCGGAATTCTGTATTTATGCTTTAAAAAAGGACCTAATGCAACACCTCCTCTGAATGAAGGAAAATTGGGCAAATCGCCAATAATTCCATTCTTATAATCAGCAGGACCCGGAAAAGCAAAACTTATTGCTACCGGAGGAACTGATATAGCAGCTATTACTCTATCAAACCCCTTTACCAATACTTCCAAACATTCGTCTAAATTATCAGAAACCGCCGGAAGACTTATTGGGCTTATCATTTCATTATTTCCTTGAATGGCAGAAAACACAAAATTTGTTCCTCCTGCATCCAGGGTCAAAACGACCCGTTTATCATATTCATACATATACTATTTTAGGCTTAAAAAGTTCAACTACTAAAATCTGACATACGCCTTGATAGTGACACATTCCTTATTACAGGACTTTCCATAAGGTTTTATTGTATATTCACCCACAGAAGCAGGAATGATAAATGTTTCAGCATAATGCACCACGAAAGGTTCAAAAGCATGAGTAGGACTCTCAACTACGGCCTCTTCTCCCTCCAACAGATTTAGTACATTTACACTATCGTTTGTGTGATGCAACACCGGTGATGAGAAACGGTGGCGACGAGTTTCGATAAATTCGTTCGGATGCAGTCCGGTACGTTCTTCTACCCACCCTTCTCCGGAAGCAACTTCTTTAAACTGGTTGCGAAGGTGTTCATTCACATATTCCGTATCGCGATTCCAGTTGATAACACATTTACCACGTTCCACATTGATCGGACGCGGTTTTCCATCCAGTCCCAAGCGTTGCCAGTCCCATAGTTTGAAAGTAAAGAGGTTCGGAGTCGAGCTGATTTCAAGCACCATACTGTTGGCACCGGAACAATGAACAGTTCCTCCCGGAATCAGGAAGTGATCGTGTTTCTTTGTCGGAATCTTATTTACGTACTTTTCTGCGTCGAACACCAGTTCACCTTTTTGTGCTTTACGCAAATCGCCGATCATCGCTTCTTTGTCCACTCCTGTCTTCACTCCCAGATAAACTACGGCATCTTCTTCCGCGTCTACCATGTAGTAACTTTCATCCTGCGTGTAGTACATACCGAAGCTGTCACGGATAAATTGAGTAGTAGGATGCACCTGCAAACTCAAATTACCTCCGCCCATCGTATCCAAAAAGTCGAAACGAATAGGGAAGTCTTTTCCAAAGCGTGCCTCCACCGGTTCACCAAGCAACTCTTTACTTTTCAGTAAAACCAAATCAACCGAAGGCAGCTCAAAGCGTACTCCGTTCACTTCAAAATAAAGGCTGTTCTCTTCAGGTACACAGTCAAAGCACCAGCCGAAATTTTCGCGTTCACGATCCAGGTCACAAACCTCTTTCATCCATTGACCACCCCAGGGAGCCGGATCGAAGAAAGGAACTACCCGGAACGGTGTGTTCACCGTTGCCTCTACCCCTTTAAAGAAAGTATCCTTATCAATCATCTTCGGTGTCCCGGCCACATGGGTGTCAATCCAGAATTCTACCCTGCCAAACAATCTTTCCTTATACCTATCACATACTCTCCAATCGTTGAAATACCCTCTCTTGTATTGCAAAGAAACGGCATCGTTCCGATTGTCTATACCTAAAGCTTTTACCTCATGCCGGCGGAAACGTTGTTGGATTTCCCAACGTGCCATATCCGCATAAACCACCATCGCATCCTGCGGAGCAACAACAGAAGCACCCGTACCTATGATTACAATGGCGTCTTTTGCTTCACTGATTTGCTTCCGTGCAGCAGCCACCTTATCCGCATCCAAATAATCTTCCAGCTTCAAATTGGTGACATAGCCGAATAATACATCTTCAGTCATGAAGCGTTCTGTCAACGTTTGAATTTCTTTTTCCGGTTTCATCAAATCACGTACATTCATCACTCTTCCGGAGAATTCTTTTGAAAAAGCATCCAGCACTTCTTCTTCATATACTCCTGTATATAAATCCACAGCCAGCACTTTTCTTGCATCCATTTTCTTTTTTAACATAGAAATGATACTATCCCAACCCTGAACAAGCATCCCCGTCAGCTTCGTAGAAGGAAATTTATCATAATTAGCTTTTCTCATGTTTATAGCGTTTTTAAATTTTATATGTTCATACATAATTTCAATTGTGCAAATATATAGATTTTATTTTTATTCCAAACAAAACTTGGATTATTTTTTGATAAATCTTATATTTGCTGAAAATAAACCAATCAGAATAGATATGAAATTAGATCATAATAGTGATAAACCGCTTCATATTCAGGCAGAAGAGATACTAAGAAGACTCATAGAATCTGAAGAGTACAAAAACGGGAAGCTATTTCCCAACGAGGTCGAATTGTCTGAACAATTACATATTTCAAGGAACACATTAAGACAAGCTATCAACAAACTCGTGTTTGAGGGGCTTTTGGTGCGAAAGAAAGGTTACGGAACGAAGGTAGTAAAGAAAGGTATCGTAGGCGGAGTAAAGAACTGGCTTAGTTTCTCACAGGAGATGAAGATGTTAGGTATCGAGATTCGCAATTTCGAGCTGCATATCAGTTTAAAGCGTCCAACCGAAGAAATCGGCACATTCTTTGATTTAGGTTCCAATCCCGACACTCGCTGTGTAGTGATGGAGCGTGTCAGAGGAAAAAAAGAATATCCGTTTGTTTACTTCATCTCTTATTTCAACCCCAATATTCCACTAACCGGAGAGGAAGATTATACACGCCCATTATACGAAATGCTGGAAACCCAATATAATATAGTGGTAAAGACCAGCAAGGAGGAGATTTCAGCCAGACTTGCAGGGGAATTTATTGCAGAGAAACTGGAGATAAAATCCAATGACCCTATATTAATAAGGAGAAGATTTGTTTATGATGTGAACGGAGTACCTATTGAATACAACGTCGGATATTATCGGGCAGACAGCTTTACTTATACAATAGAGGCAGAGAGATAGACCGTATGTTCATACATATATAATATAAGGAGGCTATTTTAGAAGTTGAAATCTCTATCTTTCCTTTAAAATAACCTCTTTATATCATCTCTCTTTCCATAATCATGTCCTACCCGTCATTTATTATCGAACTACCATTAGAGCATCCGGCAAGAATCCGATCCAGACTTTCATCCACAACACCTATCATCTGAAGTTTGGATAATAAATGATAGTAGGAAGTTTTTCCTACTCCTTCTATTCTCAACAGACTTTTCCAACCTCTTCCCGATACTATATCCAACAAATCTTTCACCGTTCGAACATCTTGATTATACAAGATATTAGCCAACCGGGTATCAGCTACTTTACGAACAGGCAATTGAAGTATCCACTCCTCCTGCCCAACATTTATATTCTTATTATTGTCTACCAAGGATAAAAAACGAGCATCGATAGCACGCTTTCGATAAGTAGCCAATATATCTTTCTTCAATTTCAGCCCTTTAAGTATAGAATTATACATTTGTAATGTCTTCCCGGCACGTATAAAAAAATCGCTACATTTTTCTGTTAGCCGAGGAAACGCACAATCGCACACCACAAAGGCGTGCTACGTTCCAATGACATAAGGTACAAATACTTTTCGGAAAATAACAAGAGAGAGTCATAAATGTTTAGGAAAAATCAAGGACACAGGATTCTTTATCGCTTGTCACTATTTTCTAACATACTACAAATCAGGTCAAGTTATAGTCTCTAACTTTTCTTTATATCAAAATTATTGCTACCTTTGTTCCTATAAACAGAATATAAATAGAAAATGAAAACAACTGCTGAGATACTTGATATATTACGTGATTTCAAAGCACACTATGCTGAGAAATACGGAATAATCACTTTAGGGTTGTTTGGCTCTGCCGCCAGAGGAGAGCATGATGAAACAAGTGATATTGATATTTGTATAAAATTACAAGAGCCTAACTATTTTACGATACAGGACATAAAGGAAGATTTAGAAAAAATATTCCGTACAAAAGTGGACATCATCTCACTAGGGGCTATCATGCGCAATTTTTTCAAGAAAAGTTTAGAAGAAGATGCGATCTATATCTAAAGAAAAAATAGTAGGCATGCTGCATTTCGTTGAAGAACAAAGCTCTTTTATAGAAAGAACAACGAAACATCTAAATTCATACCATGACTTTTTAATCTCTGACTCTGCCATGGTCCTATTTAATTCTACTTGCATGTGCCTTCAAACAATAGGAGAAACAGTGAGGCAAATAGACAATCTTACAGAAGAAGCATTGCTAGTCGAAAATTATAAAGAAATTCCTTGGAAACGAATTATAGGCTTACGCAATATATTATCCCATGAATATGCTGCTATCGACCCCGAAGCAATATTCAATACCATAAAAATAGGAATTCCACCTCTATTAGCCACTATAAATAGCATTATTGCAGACATAGAAAACGGCAAGCATAACTCTTTATTTTAAAACAGTAATTTATCTAGCAACTCTGTTCTGTTTGTCTACGTCTCTTAGTATTCATTAATAGCTTGGTGCAGCATACCATTTCTTCCATTTTCATTCGTCTATTCCGGAGATTTTGAGTAAGTTTGCCACCAGTAAACAGAATATGAAAACAACAACAAACTATAAAAGCATTGAGAATCATGAACCAAAAAATTGACTTTAATGACATTCCTAAGAATTATCTATACTGCACCCACAACAAATGTCCGCGCCGCAATGAATGCCTACGCCATCAAGCGACACTCTGTATACCGCAAAATGTTCCTGATTTCCGAACAGTCAATCCCAACCACATAATAGGAAACGAGAATAACTGCAGATTTTTCAATCCATACTGCACTTCACGCTTTGCATGCGGAATTGACCATATATTGGACAACATACCATATTCTACGGCTATCACCATCCGCAAAGAATTATATTCTTTGATGGGGCGCAGTATGTTTTACCGCATCCGCAACAAAGAACGGATGCTACATCCTGACGAACAAAAGCAGATTACCGCCGTCTTTCTAAAACATGGTATCGAAAACAAACCTGAATTCGACAAATATATCGATTTATTCGATTGGTAAAACCTTTATCAGAAATGCTATAAAATTGCCGTTTCCAGACATTCTGACAAGGAGTAATACTCACGCCTATGAGAATATATTCCCATTGGTATGAGTATTTTTTCTCATAGGCGTGAGTATAGTTGAGAATTTGTACTTCCTTGATAATGGTTGACTAGTTTAACCGGCCTTCTCTATAAGTTCCATTATCATCCGTGCAAACTCTTCAACAATCTTATGATTCTCTGATTGACTCACAACGTCCTCCTCATGAGTATCCAGCGCAAGATCTTCTTGCAATCGAAACATTTCCTCTTTTCCACACGTTATCAGTTGATCCCTTTTACACATATTCCAGGGAACGAAAGTCTTGCAGATAAAAAGTTCCATGCCGGACACCACCGTAGCCGACCCGAGCGAGATACCATCCGGACTAGTGTACCACACAGGATTCAGCAAATCTTTCATTTCTTCTTCACTCAAGAATAAATGATCGGCATTATAGTGCATAGCAGTGTTCGTTTTAAAATATCTTTTTATCAGATCCTCTCCGGTGAGTTCCAATCCCATCCGTAGAGCATATCTGCTAAAAAAATGAGGTGGATAAAAAGTCACACCGGGGAGAGAATCTTCTTTAGCCGGTAAATCGTATCGATAAACATACTTACCATGATCTGTTTCTCTAACACAAACAAGAAAACTATCAACATACTGTTTCAAACGTCGCTTACTCTTGGCGAAGAATATCAAAATCCATTTGTTCTTCCTGGGTGAAGTGACTGTAGAGAAAAGAAACATCGGAAATTTGCTTTGCCTGCGGAAATATTTTAGAGCATCCGGCATTTTTTTCCGCATGATTATGCTCACGTCCATATAGTCCTTTGCTACTTCATTCGCCAATTCCTCGTAGGACATTTGTGAAGTTATCATATTTTCTTTTTTAATGTTTTAAATTACTCGATAATGAGAACTGGCGAAACTGATACCAAAGCATCGTTCCGGCAATCATACTTGCTATCAGGTCGGAAATCGGCATACTGATCCAAACTCCTAGTTGTCCGTAGAAGTGTGGAAGGATCAGCAGACAAGGTATCAGAATTAGAACCTGACGGGAGACAGACAAGAATATAGCCTTACTTGCCATACCTATACTCTGAAAGAAGTTGGAAGTCACCATCTGAAAACCGACAATGGGAAAGAACATGACCACAATACGCAGTCCTTTAGCAGAAATACGAACCAGTTCTTCATCCGTGGTGAAAATAGAAACCGCCAAATCAGGTATCAGCATCCCCATCAAGAAACCGATAGTAGTGATAAGGGTGGCTACATAAATCGTAATTTTCAAGACTTTCGTCACACGGGGATATTGCTTGGCACCATAATTATACCCGGCAATGGGCTGCATCCCCTGATTCAATCCCATCACAATCATGACAAAAAGGAACACCAAGCGGTTGACAATTCCAAAAGCTCCAATAGCTAAATCACCTCCATACTGTTTCAATCCCTTATTAATCAAAATCACGATAAAACAAGCTGCCAGATTCATCAGAAAAGGAGCCATACCAATTGCTAAAGAATCAAACACAATCTTCTTTTTTAACCGGAAAATTCCTTTATGGAAATGCAACAGTTCTTCTTTATTAGAAAATAGCTTGAACTGCCATGCCAATGCGATAACCTGTGCAGTAATGGTAGCGATTGCCGCTCCTTGTATTCCCCAACCGAAGCCATAAATAAAAACAGGGTCGAGTATTGTGTTAATCACAACCGTAGCAATCGTGGCATACATCGCCTTCTGCGGATGTCCCGCCGAACGCAGTACAGCATTCAGACCTAAATAAAGGTGGGTGACGACATTGCCTAGTAAAATGATCTGCATATATTCGCGGGCGTACTTCACCGTCTCATCACTACCCAACAAGATAACAACCATATAATCGCGGGCATAACCTACCGTAGCATCACTACCACCGAAGAAATAAAGAATAGGGTCGAGAAACAACAATGTGACGACTGTAAAGGCAAGCCCGATGATCATATTCAATACCAGTACATTGCCAAGTACCCGCTGTGCGGTATCATAATCTTTCTGTCCCAATTTCACCGAAACCAATGTAGCCGCACCTACCCCCACCAAAGAGCCGAAAGCCGCGGCAAGGTTCATCAGCGGAAACGTAAGTGCCAGCCCCGAAATAGCCATTGCCCCCACCCCGTGACCGATGAAAATACTATCTACCATATTATAAAGAGAAGACGCCGTCATGGCGATAATTGCCGGAATGGCATACTGCATTAAAAGCTTCCCGATCTTTTCCGTACCCAGCGCAGTGGGTGTCTTTTGTCCTGTCATACCTATTAGTTTGAGGGTGCAAAGATACAAAAAAGAGACGGATTACAGGATATATGAGAAAAGTTTCGTATTTTTGCCCACAAAATTGAGTTAATACGTAACGAAATGAATATATTAGAACTAAGTGAACAGGAAATTATTCGACGTAACAGTCTGAATGAGCTTCGTGCAATGGGTATTGATCCATACCCTGCAGCAGAGTATGTAACCAATGCTTTCTCTACAGATATTAAAGCTGAATTTAAAGACGACGAAGAGCCACGCCAGGTTTCCGTAGCCGGCCGTATCATGAGCCGCCGCGTGATGGGTAAAGCATCTTTCATCGAATTGCAGGACTCTAAAGGTCGCATCCAGGTGTATATCACCCGCGATGATATCTGTCCGGGAGAAGACAAGGAACTGTACAACTCTGTATTCAAACGCCTGCTCGACTTAGGTGACTTTATCGGTATCGAAGGTTTCGTGTTCCGCACACAAATGGGTGAAATCAGTATCCATGCAAAGAAACTGACTGTACTTGCAAAGTCTATTAAACCGTTGCCAATCGTTAAATACAAAGACGGAGTAGCTTACGACTCTTTTGAAGATCCCGAACTCCGTTATCGCCAACGCTATGTGGACCTGGTAGTGAACGACGGTATCAAAGAAACATTCCTGAAACGCGCCACTGTAGTGAAAACATTGCGCAACGTTTTGGATGAGGCTGGTTACACGGAAGTGGAAACTCCTATCCTGCAATCTATTGCCGGTGGAGCCAGTGCACGCCCGTTCATCACTCACCATAACTCATTGGATATAGACCTTTACCTACGTATCGCAACGGAGCTTTATCTGAAACGACTGATCGTAGGTGGTTTTGAAGGTGTATATGAAATAGGTAAGAACTTCCGTAACGAGGGCATGGATAAAACTCATAATCCGGAATTTACCTGTATGGAACTTTATGTTCAGTACAAGGATTACAACTGGATGATGAATTTCACCGAAAAACTGCTGGAACGTATCTGTATTGCTGTAAACGGCTGTACGGAAAGCGTTGTTGACGGAAAAACTATCAGTTTCAAAGCTCCTTACCGCCGCCTGCCTATCCTGGATGCTATCAAAGAAAAGACAGGATATGACCTGAACGGCAAGAGCGAAGAAGAAATCCGTCAGAATGGTGAACTGGAGAATGGATTAGTATCCATCGGTGCCAGCGAAAACGCGCTGAGACTGGTACTACTTTCAAGACTTGAAAAATTTCATGAACAATATCCGCATGTCAGACTTCGTATTTCGAATCATTCGACGCCACAGGCAATTCAGGCATTAACAAGTGATATTGTGGATTTTGCTGCGGTGACAACACCACTTGACATCAAAAGTCCACTGGAGAAAATACCTCTTGCCTCTTACCGCGAAATACTAATCGGAGGGAGAAAATACAAAAAGCTTGCAGAACATACCCAGAAGCTTGAAGATATTGCTTCTCTTCCATTTATTAGTCTTGATGAAAATAGCAGTACAAGAGAATTATATAACAGTTTTTTTCTGGAACATGGACTTTCCTTTGC
>OLSN01001147.1_pt1 | contig 24468 bp, 24 predicted proteins | sample 1672411 | NCBI WGS metagenome assembly OLSN01 (sample SAMEA3136683, study PRJEB25190) | human gut metagenome | biome: human gut; feature: human-associated habitat; material: faeces | place: Austria | collected 2013 | reverse complement strand
GGAGTAGCCGCCGTGCTCGGTGGCCACGTTGTGGATAAGTTCCTGGATCAGGACAGTCTTGCCGACGCCTGCACCGCCGAACAGACCGATCTTGCCGCCCTTGGCGTAGGGGGCCAGCAGGTCGATGACCTTGATGCCCGTTTCCAAAATCTCAGTAGCGGGCTTCTGCTCTGCAAAGCTGGGGGCCTTGCGGTGGATGGGCCAATGCGGCACATCGTCCACAGAGCCCTTGCCGTCGATGGGGCGGCCCAGCGGGTCGAACATACGGCCCAGCGTGGCCTCGCCCACCGGGGCAGTCAGGCCGTGGCCGGTGGCGGTGACTTCCATACCCTTGCCCAGACCTTCGCTGGCCGAGAGCATGATGCAGCGCACCGTCGATTCGTTGACGTGCTGCGCCACCTCCATCGTGCGCTCGGTGCCTTCTGCGGTCACGGTCAGCGCTTCCTGCAGGGCAGGCAGTCGGCCTGCGGTGAACTGCACGTCCACCACAGGGCCGGCCACGCGAATAATTTTTCCCTGTATCATAGATTTGCCTCGTTCATTAGATGTGTCAACCTCTCCGTCACGACTGGCGTCGTGCCACCTCCCCTGGCGAGGGGAGGCTATGCGGAAAAGTTATTCTTGTGATTTCACCGCAGACGCGCCGCCGATGATCTCGGTGATCTCCTGAGTGATGGAGCCCTGGCGGGTGCGGTTATATTCCAGCTGCAAGTCGCGTATCATATCGTTGGCGCTCTTGGTGGCCGAATCCATGGCGGTCATGCGGGCGCTCTGCTCAGCGCAGAAGCTCTCGGTCATGGCACCGAAGATCATGCCGTGCATATAGATAGGAGCGGTCTGCTCGAACACCGTCCATGCGTCCGGCACCAGCTCGACTTCGCCGCGGGGGTCGCCCAGACCCTTGGGGGCGGGCTGCAGATGTTCGCGGTCCAGCGGCAGCAGACGCACCATGACCGGCTCACTGGTGAGCGCGTTCTGGATCTTGGTGTAGATAAGATAGATCTCATCCAGTTTGCCCGACTTGAAGTCGTCGATGGCGTCCACCGTGATGTCACGGGCGCGCTGCAGCGACGGGGCAGTCGCGCCGTACTGGAACTCCTGCACCAGACGGGGGTCTTTGCGGAGGGCGCGGTAGCCCACCTGACCGATGACATAGAAACGGTCGTTTCTGTCAGCCTTTTCCAGCAGGAGTTTCAGCACGTTCTGGTTGAAAGAGCCTGCCATGCCCTTGTCTGCCGTCAGCACCAGATAGGCGCGGCGGGGATCGCCGTCCTCTCTCTGCCGCTCGTGGAAGAACGGATGCACCGGCTCGTCAGGCAGATGGGGGACGACACGGGAGATGGTGTCTCTCATGCGGGTGAAGTAGGGCAGGACGTTCTGGTAGTTCTTGCGTGCCTTGCGCAGCTTGGAGGAAGAGATCAGATACATCGCGTTCGTGATCTTGCGGGTATCCTGAATGCTCTCGATGCGCTCTTTCAGCAGCTTACTGGACGCCATGACTCTCGCCTCCCTCGTAGGCCTTCCATGCGTTCAGGATGGTGTCGGTCTGCTCGGGAGTGAGCTTTCCGGTGGCCGTGATGGCATCCATCGTGCCGGACACATCTGCATGGAACTGGCGAACAAAGGCAGCGGTGCGCGCCCGCTGCTCAGCGAGAGGCACTTCGTCCAGCATCCCGTGGGAAGCCAGCACAAGGATGACCACCTGCTCGGCGTCGGTCTTGGGCTGATAGAGCGGCTGTTTGAGCATCTCGGTCAGAGCCTTGCCGTGCTCGAGCTGATGGCGGGTCTCGGCGTCCAGATCAGAGCTGAACTGCGCGAAGGACTCCATATCCTTGTACTGGGCCAGCTCGATACGCAGGTTGGCGTTGGCCTTCTTCATGGCCTTGGTCTGGGCTGCGCCGCCGACACGGGAGACGGACAGGCCCACGTTGACAGCCGGGCGGTTGCCGGCGTTGAACAGAGCGCTTTCGAGGAAGATCTGACCGTCGGTGATGGAGATGACGTTGGTGGGGATGTAAGCGGACACGTCGCCTGCCTGAGTCTCAACGATGGGCAGTGCGGTGATGGAGCCGCCACCCAGTGCATCGCTCATGCGGCAGGAGCGCTCCAGCAGACGGGAGTGCAGATAGAAGACATCGCCGGGGTAAGCCTCACGGCCCGGAGAGCGGCGGAGCAGCAGAGAGATGGCACGGTAGGCCACCGCGTGCTTGGAGAGGTCATCGTAGACGATGAGGACGCTCTTGCCCTGCGCCATGAAATACTCGGCCAGAGCCGTACCGGCATAAGGTGCGATGTACTGCAGCGGGGCGCTGTCGGAAGCGGTAGCCGCCACGATGGTGGTGTAGCTCATCGCGCCATGCTTCTTCAGGTCTTCGGCCACGCGGGCGATGGAAGAAGCCTTCTGGCCGATGGCGACGTAGATGCAGAGCACGCCGGTGTCCTTCTGGTTCAGGATGGCATCGGTGGCGATAGAGGTCTTGCCGGTCTGGCGGTCGCCGATGATCAGCTCGCGCTGGCCGCGGCCAATGGGGAACATGGAGTCGATGGCGAGGATGCCGGTGTGGAGCGGCGTATCCACGCTCTGGCGCTCGAGGATGCCGGGGGCCTGCTTCTCGATGGGGTTGTAGCCCACAGCCTCGATGGGGCCTTTGCCGTCGATGGGCTCGCCCAGCGGGTCGATGACGCGGCCAAGGAAGCCGTCGCCCACCGGGATGCCGGCACGCTTGCCGCTGCGGGTGACCATGGTGCCGACGCCGACGGTCTCAGCGCCGTCGAAGAGCATGATGCCCAGACGGCCCGGCTCGACGCTCTCCACCATGCCCTTGGCGCCATTCTCGAAGGTGACGATCTCGCCGTAGACAGCGCGGTCCATGCCTTCCACTTCCACGATGCCGTCGGCGGAGGAGATGACCACGCCGCCCTCTTCGCTGGTGGCGGCGGGCTTGTAGTCCTCGATGCGGGTCTTGAGGGTGGCCAGAGAGGGCTTGTCGGCCATCATCTGGTCAATGGCGTGGCGGCCGGAGTTATCGAAGACGCGGTCGCCGATCTGCAGCACATAGCCGGAGAGGAGGCTGTCGTCCACTGTGACGTTCAGGATGACCTCGGTGGCGTCGTACAGCTTTGCGACCTCTTTCTTGATGCGCTCCAGGTCCTCCTCGCGGGGGGTGCGGGCGGCACGGAGGTCAGCTTTGACGATGCGGTTGGCCGAGAAGAACTCGGTGCTGAATTCACTTGCCATTTTCAGCCCCCGCTTTCTCCAACAGGTCGTCCAGCAGGCGGGCGTCGTCCTGCTCGTTCAGGTTGCGGGCCAGCAGCTTCTCGCACATGGCGCGGGCCAGTGCAGTGGTCTGGGCGTCAGCCTGGCGCAGCTTGTGCTGGCGCTCGGCTTCGGCGGCAGCTTTGCCCTCGGCCAGGATGGCGTCGGCCTGCTGCTGGGCGTCAGCCAGCAGCTGCTGCTTGTCCTTTTCGGCCTGCTGCTCGTAGGCAGTGCGGCGGGCAGCAGCCTCGGTGTCCACATTGCGCAGCTTTGCCTGCGCGTCGTTCAGGGCCGCAGCGGCCTCCTGCTTGGAGGTCTCGGCGGCGTTCAGTGCGTCATCCACCTGCTTCTGGCGCTGTGCGATGATGTTCATGACAGGCTTGTACAGGAACTTGCGCAGCAGCAAAAACAGAACCAGAATGTTGACGACTGTATACAGAAGGTTCAGATTCAGAGTCAGCATTCGTCATGCCTCCGTTATCAACCCAGGAACAGGATGATGAGCAGAGCAACGACGAAGCCGAAAATTGCAGTACCTTCGGCCAGAGCTGCACCCAGCAGCAGGTTGGTCTGGATCTTACCGGAAGCTTCCGGCTGGCGGCTGATGGCCTCCGTTGCCTTGCCGGTGGCAATGCCGATGCCGATGCCGCCGCCGATGCCAGTCAGCGCTGCGATACCAGCGCCCAGAGCTACGAGTCCGTTCATAATTATTTCTCCTTTTAATCGATCAATTTACTCTTCTCCACCAATACTCTCTTTCATGAACAGCGAGGTGAGGAAGACAAAGACATAGGTCTGGATGAGACCATCGAACAAATCAAAGTACAGGCTGAAGATGGCCGGCACGAACACCGGGACCACCAGCTTGATGAGCTCCATGATGACGAAAGCGCCCAGCACGTTGCCGAACAGTCGCATACACAGGCTGGTGGGGCGGATGGCGATCTCGAGGATGTTCATGGGGGTCATGATGGGGGTGGGGGCGGCGAGGCTCTTGAGGAAGCCCTTGCCGCCCCGGGCATGGATGCCGGAATACTCGATGAGGCAGATGCTCATGAGCGCCAGCGCAGCGGTGACATTCAGATCCTTCGTGGGGGGCTTGATGCCGAATACACCGATGAGGTTCGCACAGGCGATATAGAGAGCCACCGTCATGAGGTAAGGCACATACCGTCTGCCCTGCTCGCCCAGCAGGCCCGTGAAGAAGTTGTCGATTGTGGTGACGACCAGCTCAAGGATGGCCTGCCGCCTGGAGATGTGGTCCACCTTGAGGTTTCGGGTGAGCAGGATGGAGACGATGACCAGAAACAGCATGATGCCCCAGCTGACCACCACGGATTCCGGCACCTGCAGGCCGCCGAGGGAGATCATCTCCACATTCAGCTCTTCTTTCAGGGCCGCAGTCAATGCGTTCATCGCTTTGCCTCCTTTCTGAGCAGAGTCTTATCCTGAAGCGTAAAGGTATCGTTCGTTTTCACTCTATCTCCTTTCGTTTCTTTTATTAAAGCAGCTGTGCTAAAAATCAAAAAAGGTGCGTTTGTTTTTATGGAAACACACCCTCTTTCTGCGCTCAGCGCAGCCCTTTTGCGTCTGGTATCATAGCACGATTGGTGCGGTTTGATAAGACCTTTGGCCGATATTCTACTTTTTGTTATATCTTATTTCACGCCTCGGCCGGGAATGTTGTGCATCTTGCTTAATAATGCACAGTTAAACTGTCCATTTTGACCAAATCCTTAGTCATTCCTTAGTGGTTCGTTTCATTTTTGAGGTAAAACGAAACCCTTTCGGCAGAATTATGCACTCCATGTATATCTGATATATAAAATTCATATGGCTGTCAAGTGTGTGATACATGAAATTTTCTTATCGCAATCTTCAAAAATAGTGCCGGTCAAAACGGCATCTTTGCGATATGCAGTTTGCGGCTGTTGCTCGTGCATTAAAAACGCAAACTGCTATAATCAGAAGCTTATCTTTATTAAGTAATATTACCTGTTTATAATATAGGATATAGGCTCACTGGGCGTTCTGTCCACCGCGGCGGAAGATAGCACGGAAGATGAAGCGGGACAGCGGGCCGCAGTAGAACATCTGCCAGCACAGAGCCATCGGGAAATTGCAGCCGAACGTATGCACCCACGTACCGAAGCTTGGCTCCTTGAACAGCACCGTTGCCACAAGGCTCATGACAGGGCACATGATGCAGACGATCATCAGAGAGATGGCATAGGTGATGAACTGCGGCCGGTCGGTGGGGCGCATGAAGGTGAAGGCCAGCGCAGTCGCCAGCTTTTCCACCACGAAGAACTCCAGCACGAAGGCCACCGGCACCATAATGGGCATCTCATGCAGGGCCATGCCGAAGGTGGCGTTGGTCACGCCGCCGGTGGCGAGGGCGACATTGTAGACGATCATTCCATAGACCATGATAGCGGCCATAACGACAGTAAAGACGATTTTTTTCAAGCAGAGTCTTAGGCATTTTTGATTTTCTCCTCATTTGTGTTGTGGGGTAAAGTCTTTCGGAACTTTCGCCGCACAAAAAAAGACAGACGAGGGCGGAACCTTCGTCTGTCTTTGCACGACTACCATTCATTGCCCGCTATGATAGCACAAACTCCCGCCCCGCGTAAGAGTTTTCTGCCGTTTTCTCCCGTTTTGCGCAAATCCTTCCACGAACGACCCGAAATTTTCGGGCATTTTATCGCATTTTCGCCGTCCCGTCAATCACCCGGAGCGAAGTTTGGCAGCTCTTGCGCAGAGGTTTTCCACAAAAGGTCCTGCGGGCCGTCCAGACTGCGCAGGGAGGCTGTTTCAGTCGTGCGTTTGTATGAACAATACAGTTTTTTTGTCATTTATTGAAAAAATATATCTAATTCATTGTGCATTCTGCGAATGGACAAACCGCGCTCGCGCGTGTATAATAAAGCCAGAAACCAGAGAAGTACAGCAGAAGCTCAAATGAGAGCTAACCCCGCTGACTTTAAGCAGAAAGGAGCGAAGACCGATGGTCGATATGGAACCCGCACAGTACGCACAGACTGTCGGGGTTCGCTGAGAAGCAAAACAGAGGCTCACCACAAACGGGATGTTTCCCCCGTATAAAAACACAACAACAAGAGCCGTTCTTGAGCATCAATAAAGCGAATAACAGAACAGTCTGTGAAATAAAATCCCTCGCGTTCAAATAGATCCGCCGAAGGTGATCCCAATGAAGAAAGCTTTTGTACGGAACGTCTTATTTGAATAACTCCAAAGGAGAAACTCCGATGTACTAAGTAATGACACTCCCTTCGCAAATCTAACTCGAAAGAATGTGGTAATATGAAATTCATCTCTGTGATTCGTATCCCGCACTCCAACGGTTAAGAAAAGGGTCATTCCAATGTACTAAGAAATTCATTCCCCTGCCAATCGTTCTTCACCGTTTCAAAGGAGAATCTTCTATGAAACGTCCGGTACAGACCGAAAAATGAAGAAATCGAGGTCAAGAGGCTATGACTCCGAAGAAGTAAGCATCCTGCCGACTGAGGGCTTGCAACCGCCTCGAGTCGGCAGGTTTTTTGTCTGATGTTTTCCAATGAAGCCTGCATCCTCCCGTTTTCCTGCCGGGAGGATGCAGGTTTTGTTTTGTCCCGAATATTTTGCGGCGGCAGGCGCAGAGCCTGTAGACTTTCGAATCTATTTCGTGTATACTTTTGCTCAGAAAGCAGCACTTACAAGGAGGCAGACCACTATGGCAAGCAATTTCGAGTTCTACTCCCCCACCCGGGTCATCTTCGGCAAAGGCACCGAGCAGCGCGTGGGCGCGCTGGTGCGCGAATACGGCGGCACCCGTGTCCTCATCGTCTACGGCGGCAAGAGCGCCGTCCGCTCCGGTGTGCTGGACCGGGCCGAAAAGTCGCTGGCCGAGGCCGGCATTTCCAGCTGGACGCTGGGCGGCGTCGTGCCGAACCCCCACCTCGACAAGGTCTACGAGGGCATCCGCATCGGCAAAGAGAACAGCATCGACTTCCTGCTGGCCGTGGGCGGCGGTAGCGTCATCGACACGGCCAAGGCCATCGCCTACGGCCTGGCCGAGCCGGAAAAGGACGTCTGGGAGCTGTACGAGCACACCCGCACGGCCAGCAAGTGCCTGCCGGTGGCCAGCATCCTGACCATCGCGGCGGCGGGCAGCGAAACATCCAACAGCAGCGTCATCACCCGGGTGGACACCCACCAGAAGCGGGCCTACAACGACGACATCAGCCGCCCGAAGTTCGCCATCATGGACCCCGAGCTCACCAAGACCCTGCCCGACTATCAGACCGAGTCCGGCTGCGCCGACATCATGATGCACACCATGGAGCGCTATTTCACCAATGGCGGCAACATGGAGCTGACCGACGCGCTGGCCGAGGGCCTGCTGCGCACCGTGATGAAGAACGCGGTCATCCTCCACACCGACCCGGCCAACTACGAGGCCCGGGCCGAGGTGATGTGGGCGGGCAGTCTCTCTCACAACGGCCTGACCGGCTGCGGCATCGCCAGCGGCGACTTTATGTCCCACAAACTCGAGCATGAGATGGGCGGTATGTTCGACGTGACCCATGGCGCGGGCCTCGCCGCCCTCTGGCCCAGCTGGGCGCGGTATGTCTATAAGGACTGCCTGCCCCGCTTCGTCCGCTTTGCCCGGAACGTCATGGGCGTGACCACCGACGGCACCGACGAGGAGATCGCCCTGAAAGGCATCGAGGCCATGGTGGACTTCTACCACAGCATCGGGATGCCCGCCAGCTTCCATGAGCTGGGCATCGACCCCACCGACGCGCAGATCGACGAGATGGCCCGCCGCTGCCTCGAAGCTTGCGGCTCCGCCCTCGGCTCGGCCAAAAAACTCAGCCTCGACGACATGATCGCCATCTACCGCGCCGCCAACCACTAAGAAAACTTTTTCCCTTCCGCCCGGCACAGGATATTTTGCTTACTCTGTGCCGGGCATTTCGTTGTCTTTTGTGTGCTTCATCTCACTTTTTGGCAAAGAAGTGGAAAAGAGATGGGAAAATAAGAGCATTCGCCTGAACTCGAAGTATAAACGAAGCGCACCCCTTCTCCACACAGAAGCAGAAGGGGTGCGCTTTTCTATGTCCGCCGAAAGTTTTCAACAACACAAAACTTCATTTTCCTATCACAAATTTCCATCTCCCTTTTGGGAGGAGCTGTCTGCGAAGCAGACTGAGAGGGCTATCCATTCTTATAAAGAATAGATGTCTATAAAATTTTTATATTTTACAAAGGTTTCGTTTTGTGGTTTGATGGAGCCCGAACGATTTGTTTTGCTGCATCGGGGCTGTCAAACCTGCGTGAATGGGGTCGTTTCCTGCGTGAATCGCTGTGTCTAAGCCCCGATGGTTATGTTATAATATGGTCATAAGGGAGGAACTTGAGGATGGAGCTTCGATTTGCGGTCGTAGAAGACCGCCTGCCCGACGCTCAGCGGTTGGAGAGCCTTTTGCGGCTGGCTTTCGGCGGCGGGCATACATTGGTCTGTGACCATTATGAGAGCGGTGACGCCTTTCTGGCGGCGTTCCCCTCAAAAAATTATCAGGTTGTTTTTCTCGACATCTGCATGGAAGGCACCAATGGCATCGAGACGGCGCGCATCCTGCGCCGGACCGACCCCGACCTGCTGCTGGTGTTCGTGACCTCGTCCCCGGAATACGTATGGGACGCATTCCCCGTCCACCCCTTCGACTATCTGCTCAAGCCCTACCGGGAAGAAAAGCTCTTCCAGCTGGCCGACGAGCTGCGGCGGGTGCTCTTCCGGGCCGAACCGGAGCTGGAAGTCCGCATCGCACGGCAGCAAGTACATCTCCCCCTGCGGAAGATACAGTACGCCATGGCCCAGAACCACTACGTCCGCATCGTCAGCGACGACGGCGAGTGCCGGGCCGTCTCCACCTTCTCCCAGGTGGAGCAGCTGCTGCGGGCGCAGGAGAACTTCATCGTCTGCAACCGGGGCGTCATCCTGAACATGGACAAGGTGCTCCGGCTGGACAGCGACTGCTTCGAGATGCTGGACGGCACCCGCCTGCCCGTGCGCCAGAAGGACAAGAATACCCTGTTCGCCCAGTTCACACAATATCAGTTCCGCCATATGCGGCGGGAGCTATGACGCCGAGAGGAGGCCCGACCTTGGACTTTTCTTTATTTGGACGCTATTTTCTGGACCTCGCCGTCTTCTACCCGGGGGCATTCCTCTGTCTCGCGCCCCTGTGGGAGCATGTGAAGGCCCCCCCGGCGCACCGCTGTGCTGACAGCCGCTCTCGTCACGGTCATCTGCCTTGCGGCGGCGGCCCTCTGCGCCATCTTCGAACTCGACAGCAACATCCTGCTTCTGCCCACCCTGCTGGCGGCGTTCTGGCTGCTGCGCTGGCGGGTGGGTCCGGAAGTTTCCGTGAGCCAGACTGCCTTTCTCTTCGCCGTCTCCTGCGTCATGATGGCAGTCTGCACCCTGCTTTCTGCGGTGCTCAATGCCCGGGCTGAGGTGGGCAACGACGCCCCGGCCTGTCTCGTCTCCACCTCTCTGCTCAAGCTGGGACTCTCGGCAGTGCTCTGCATCATCTTCTGGTTCACCGCCGTCCAGTGGAGCCGCTGGCTGCTGCAAGAGTACCGGGGCGAAGCCTTCTGGCAGTCGGCCTGGCCGCTGCCCACCATCTACGCGGCTTTCCTCGTCTTCTGTATGCCGCTGGACCCGGCCGTCGTGCTCATCAACCGTCTGATGATCATTTCTGTTCTGGCCGTCTCCATCTCGCTGCTGGGCATCTTTTTGCTGCTGTACGAGATGTATCAGGTGGCCCGGGAATACACCCGCAGCGCCCAGCTCGACCGGGAAAACCAGCTTCTGGCCGTGGAATCCCGCCGCTACACCGAGCTGCGGGCCTATATGGAGCAGACCCGGCATCTCCGCCACGACTTCCGCCAGCATCTCCACGTCATCGCCGGACTCACCGAGGCCGGGCAGGTGGATGAGCTGAAAAACTACCTGCACCAGTACGAATCCGAGCTGAGCGAGGAGCGCCCCACCCTCTGCGCGAATCCTGCCGTGGATGCTCTGGCCGGTCACTACGACCACGAGGCCCACAGCCTCGGCGTGCCGGTGGACTGGCGGCTGGAACTGCCCCGCCAGCTGGCCATCCCGGAGGCCGACTTCTGCATGATGCTGGGCAATCTGTTGGAAAATGCTTTCCACGCCAGCCAGAAGCTGCCGCCCGAACAGCGGCAGGTGAAGGTGATGGCCCGGATGCTGAGCCCCGCCATGCTGGGCCTGCTGGTGGAGAACCGCTATGACGGCGTGCTCAAGCGCCAGCAGGGCACCCTCCACTCCACGAAACACGACGGAATGGGCATCGGCCTCGTCTCCATCCAGACGGCTGTTTCCAGATATGGCGGTTCTATGACCGTCGAGACCGAGAACTGTTTGTTCCGGGTGAATATTTTATTGAACCTTTAACCTCTCAGTCTCGCATTCGCTCGATCGCTCCCCTACCGAGGGGAGATGGCATTGCGAAGCAATGACGGAGAGGTTGACACAGCTAATTAAAGGAGGACTCCACCATGAAAATGACCCGACGCAACTTCCTCAGCGCTTCCGCTCTCACACTGCTGTCCTGCCAGCTGGCCCCCGCCGCCAGGGCAGACTGCCTTCTGTCCGACCTTTTCCACGGCGCAGACACCGCCCTGCCGCCGAAGCCTCTGACGGCAAAAGTCGTGGACGCCAACCCCTTTATGGGCCGCAGCGAGTCAAACATCCACCACGACTGCTACAACACTGACTCCACCGACGCCATCCTCCCCGTGGGCATCTGCCCCGAGGTCAACGTGGCAATGGAAAAGACGAACCCCAACGCCTCCCCGGCCATCTTCTTCGACAACTTCGATAACCCCGTCAGCCCGTTCCTGGGCGGTCTGGCCATCCGTGACCTCGACGCCGAAGAAGTCCGCACCATCGGCTTTTTCTCTCCCGCCAGGCACGACGGCGGCGGCTATCTCATCCAAAGCTCCTATTCCTTTGTGGACGGACGCAACCTCATCGTCTGCCCCACCAGCCACAACCATGTGCTGATGCTTCGTGCCACCGACGAGAACGGTACGCCTCTGCCGGTTTTTGAAAAGGTACTGGACATCAACATCAAAGAGGCTGCCGAGCGGGTGCTTGGCCGCAGCCTCGAGCAGAACCTGCTCTCCATCGTCTTTGACTACGACGGCAATCTCTGGTTCGTCACCGGCGGCTTCCGCATCTACCCCAGCCGCGGCCAGCAGGGCGCGATGGGCTACATCTCCCACAATGCCATCGACGCCATCCTTGCCGGCGGCACTGCCGACCTCGACCACGAAGTCCATGTCTACGCTCCCGCTCCGGGCGAGGGTGCTGAAAACGGCATTGCCTCCTGCCGGGAGGGTGCGGTCATCCTGACGAACCTTGCCTGCTACCTGCTGCGTGCCAACGGCGGCGTTGAAGTCGTCTGGCGCACCCCCTACGACAGCGTGGGCGCAAAAGACAGCCGCGAAGGCGCTGCCACCACCGGCGGCGGTCTGGCATGGGGCGGCGGCTGCTCGCCCTCTCTGAGCCGGGAGCTGGTCTTCTTCACCGACAACCTCGAGACGGTCAGTCTGATGGCTGTGGACATCCGCACCGGCGAAGTCGCCGCCAGCCACCCGGTCATCGACGAGCTGCCCGCCAACATGCCGGTGTCGGTGGAAAATTCGGCCATCGTCTACGACCACGGCAATGGCCGGGTCAGCACCATCGTCTGCAACTGGTTCGGCGCAGGCAGCCCCAACCTCGCAAAGCCCGACAGTGACTCGTCCATCCAGAGCTACGAGAACATCTACGACCGCAACTGGCTGCTCAAGGGCAACTGCATGATCATGCCCGGCGTCGAACGGGTAGACACCATCCGCACCGCCGACGGCTGGACCATGAAGAGCGTCTGGTGCCGCGACGACCTCAGCGACACTTCCATGATGAAGCTCTCCACCGCCACCGGCTACATCTACGGCTTCGTGCAGGACGTGGACAGCGGCATGTGGCAGTACATCGTGCTGGACTTCGACACCGGAAAGACCGTCCTCACCGTGGACGTTGCCTCCCTCTACGGCTACAACAACATGGCCATCGGTATGTACGCGGGCCGTGACGGCAACAAGCTCTACTGCCCCACCGGCTACAAAGAGCTGCTCCGCCTGCAGGACCGCTTCGTCTTCCTGCCCGAGATGCCCTACCGGAAGGTCGATCTGGACAAGACCTCCCGCCGGGTGCTCTCGGCGGCAGAGTTCCAGGCCGCAGGCGGCGCCGGCACCCCCGCAAGCTGGCTCCACACCGCCACCCTCGACAACCTCCACCCCGCGACTACTGTTTCTTTCCGCATCAACGGCCTGACCGGAAATGCCGCCGACTATAAGCTCTTCGCCCTCGGCACGGATGGCCGCTACCACGAGGTGTCCGACTGGCACTTCGACGATGCCCCGGCCCGTCTCAGCGCGAAGAAGGTCTACACTATCTGCCTCACCGCACAGGACGGCGGCAGCTTCGACCTCTCGCCCGACGCCAAGGAAGTCACCCTTTCCATCGTTCTGGCCCGCTGAATCTGACAAAGCAGGAGGACTCCCGCCATGAAAATGACCCGCCGCGATTTCCTCAAGCTCTCCTCTGCCGCTGCCGCCGCCTGCGGCGTCACGCTGCTGCCGGCCCAGAAAGCCGATGCGGCTTCTGCCATCCAGACCCTGCTGGAAGAAGCTTATCTCTACGCCTTCCCGCTGGTGCTCGTGGACGCCACCAAGACCGTCTCCACCAACACGAAGACCGCTTCCGCCAGCCGCGCCCCCGTCAACCAGTTCATCCACGCCCGGAAGCTGCTGGACGCTTCCAGCCGCACGGTCGTCAGCCCCAATGTGGACACCATCTACACGCAGGCGTGGCTGGACGTCAGCGCCGAGCCTCAAATCTACGTCGTGCCAGAGGCCGACCGCTTTTTCAACGTGCAGGTACTGGACGCATGGACGAACACCGCCGCCGTGCTGGAAGCACCCGGGGCCTACGCCATCGCCTACTCGAGCTGGGAGGGCACGCTGCCCGAGGGCGTCCGGCGCATCGACATTCCCACCCGGACGGTCTGGACCATCGCCCGCATCATGCTCTCCGGGCCGGACGACCTGCCGAACGTGGCGGCGCTTCAGGGCCGGATGCAGCTGATGCCCCTCTCGGCCTACCCCGCCGGGCTGGCCGCTGCGCCGGAAGGGAGCTATTCTCCGGAGAACGATTTCGTCCCGGTGCAGAAGGTACTCGCCATGACGCCGCAGGAGTTTTTCGACACCGCCAACCGGCTGATGGAGACAGACCCGCCCGCCGAGGCGGACGCGCCTCTTCTCCGCAGCCTCGCGGCCCTTTCCGTCGGCCCGGGCCAGCAGTTCGACGCCTCCGCCCTCGGCCCTCTCGGCGGGCTGCGCTGGAAGCGGCTGCTCCTTCAGCTCAAGAGCAGCCTCCGGGCACAGGCAGCACGCTATTCCCGCCAGATGGGCCAGTGGATCTACTATGGCGACCCCATCGGCAATTTCGGCACCGCCTACGACTACCGGACGATGGTCGCCCTGATGGGCCTCGGGGCCAACACCACCGACATCGCCATCTACCCGCGCACCTCCACCGACAGCGCCGGGGCCGACCTTACGGGCCAAAAGACCTACACGCTCCACTTCGACGCCCTCCCGCCCACAGTGGGCAACGGCTTCTGGTCGGTGACGGCCTACGGCGAGGACAACTTCCTCATCGACAACCCCATCAGCCGCTACTGCGTGAACGATCGTTCCGGCCTCCATCGGAACGCCGACGGCTCGGTGGACGTTACCCTCTCCAAGGACGCGCCCGAGGACACTACCAACTGGCTCCCCGTCTCGGACGAAAAATTCCACCTTTTCCTCCGCATCTATAAGCCCGACTGGACGGCGCTGGACAGCTTCCCGCCGCCGGTCATCTCTGTGAAGTAGCAAAAACGCCATCTGCGTCTCGGCGCAGATGGCGTTTTCATCGTTACAGCGTTTTACAGGGTGCTCAGCAGGCGGTGGCCGCCGTTCTGGTCGGCGGCATAGCGGGTGGTGCGGTTGACCTGATTGTCCAGCGGCAGGCCCTCAGCGTAGCGCTTGAGGTTGTGGATGAAGATGTCCACGATGTTGTCCAGCGTCTTGGGCAGGCTGAACTTGCCGGAGTTGTGGGGCGTGATGATAGCGCCCGGCTCACCCCACAGCGGGTGGTCGGCAGGCAGAGGCTCCGGGTCGGTGACGTCGAGGCCCGCGCCGAAAATTTTGCCGCTGCGCAGGGCCTCCACGAGGGCGTCGCTGTCCACGGTGGTGCCGCGGCCCACGTTGATGAGGATGGCACCGTCCTTGCAGCGGGCGAAGCGCTCGGCGTTGAACAGCTTGTTGGTCTCAGGGGTGCCGGGCAGGCTCAGAGCGATGAGGTCGGCCTCGGGCAGCTCCTCGTCCAGTTGGCTCTGGGCCACCACACGCAGGCAGTAGTCCGGGCAGGGCGTGTCGGGGTGGACCGTGCGGCGGACGCCCACCACCTCAGCGCCCAGCATATGGGCGCGGCGGGCGAAGTTGGAGCCGATGTCGCCCATGCCGACGCAGAGCACCCTCGCCCCGGTGATGCCCCTCACGGGGCGGTCAATGGGAGCCCACTGGCGCTGGTTCTGGCGGTCGCGGTAGAGGAACATATCCTTCTGGATGCCCAGCCACATGGCCAGCATCCACTCGCTGATGGCCAGACCGTAGGCACCGGTGGCGTTGGTCACCATGCAGTTTTCGGGCAGGACGCCGGGCTTCAGGTAGGCGTCGGGGCCGGCGGAGTTGGACTGGAACCACTCGATGTGCTTGTTCTGGCTGATCATTGACACCGGTGCGTTGCCCAGCACGACATCGGCCCAGAGCACATCTTCGGCGTGGACGTCGTCCAGCGCGTTGAAACGGAATTCAAATTCCGGCACGGATGCCTCCAGCGCGGCGCGGTGGGCGTCGTTCAGGGGCAGACATACCAAAACTTTTTTGTGCATAAGGATACCCTCACTTCCTGTGTATTCTTCTATAAGAATACTCTCCCCCGCCCCGCTCCGCAAGAGGCAAAATGGCCGCTTTCTTAAGAATTCCTTAGGATTTTATCCCACAAATCCCAAGAAGTATGTGATAAGCTGTCCACAATGCAGAAAATCTGCTATACTGACACTATGCAATACAGGAAAGGAATCATAGACTATGCAGACCATCATGATCGTAGAGGATGACCCGGACATCCGGGACGGCGTGCGCATCCTTCTGTCCGGGGAGGGCTACCGCATCCTCGAAGCCGAAAACGGCCCCCGCGCCCTCAGCCTGCTCACACCGGAAGTCGATCTGGTCATCCTCGACATCATGATGCCCGGCATGAGCGGCCTGCGGGTCTGCGAGGAGATACGAAAGACCTCCACCGTCCCCATCCTCTTTCTCACCGCAAAATCGCAGGAATCCGATAAGCTTCTGGGCCTGACGGCGGGCGGCGACGACTATCTGTCCAAGCCCTTCTCCTTCGCGGAGCTGAGCGCCCGGGTCAAGGCTCTGCTGCGGCGCTACTGCGTCTATCAGGGCAAAGACCAGGTCGAACCTCACCACCCCAGGCCCGACGCCCAGATACTGGAGCTCCACGGCGTGCGCATCGCGCTGGACTGCAACCGGGTCTGGGTGGACGAGCAGGAGGCCGACCTGACCGAGACCGAGTACAAGATCCTCAAGCTGCTGATGCAGAGCCCCCAGCGCATCTTCCCGGTGCAGGTCATCTACGAGACCGTGTGGGGCGAGCCGTATTTCTACGTCTCCAACGGCACCGTCATGGTGCATATCCGCAATCTGCGGATGAAAGTAGAGCATAACCCTCAGAATCCTCAGCGCATCTGCACTGTCTGGGGCAAAGGCTACCGCTTTGCGGCGCAGGACATTTCCGTCCGCTTCGTCAAAGAGAACGGCAAAGCCGGGCTTGCCTTTGAAAATGCCGTCCTCCCCGGCCAGCACCGCACCGACAGCACCAAGGTCGGCCTCACCAGCATCGAGACCATGATGGAAAAGATGCACGCAGCATGCCGCATCGAGCAGAGCGGCGAACGCTTTTGCATCACGCTGCTGTTTCCCATAGCCCTCTCAGTCACGCCGCAGGCGTGACAGCTCCCCCAGAGGGGGAGCCTCTGGCGTGTCGGCAAGGTTCATACTGTACGAACAAGGCTCAATTTATCGTAACATATAGTGCTCCGCTGTAGAGATTAGCAACAGTTTGACAAGGAACATCGTTCCGAAGCGGCTGCCCTCTGTAGCGGGGTACTTTTTTGCGTCATATCACACTTCCAGCAGTCAAATGAAAGCCGACCGGCCTGCCAAGGGTGCTCCGCACCCGGGTTGCGGCTCCCAGCATCCGCAGCGCTTCGCTTGCGTCTTGCTGGCCGCTGCCCAACCGGCCCCGGCGGGCGTGAAGCCCTTTATCAAAAAGCACTGGAAGCCCATCACCGCCGCCATCTGCGCGGCAGCGGTGGCCGCAGCCGTGCTTGTCCCGAAGAACAGTGCAAAGCCCGCTGCCGCCAGCGCCCAGTATGTCGAGACGAGACCCGAAAAGCGGAACATCGTCAACAGCTACAGCGCCGACGGCACCATCACCGCCGCCGACACCTACACCGTCAAGCCGATGGTCAAGGGTACTGTCCTGACCGCCGACTTCGAGGTGGGCGACACGGTCAACAAGGGCGATGTGCGTCATCTACGATTTGAGCTACCTCGAGATGACGCTGGACGTCGATGAGCTGGACATTCTCGACATTCAGGTGGGCCAGAAGGCCGAGATCACCGCCGACGCCATCAGCGACCGCACCTTTGAGGGCGTCGGCACCAGCATCTCCTCTGCAGGCACCACCAGCGGCGGCACCACCACTTACCCCGTCACCATCCGCATCGACGACACCGGCAGCCTCATGCCCGGCATGAATGCCACTGCCGCCCTTGACATTCCCCCTTGCCGGCGTTATGTTATTGTTAAGGCGACAGCCGGTTTCGCCGTCTTTCGCCTCATATTAAAATCGCTCTTGTTTTATAGCTGTCTGGACTTTACACAAAATTTGGGAAAGACCCATTTTTGTCTAACTTTTGGGGTTCATTTCAGTATCCGGAGTCTCTTTTTTGGCATTTTCTTCAATGTTTTTGCAATTGGAATCTATAGTTTCGATAGCTGTTTTCTTTCAACGGCATGGATAAGCTAGGCCTTATTGCTTTGCAGAAACAGCGCATTACCCGAAATTTTAATTATTTTTCGCTCTGATTCTGATATACTATCGTTAAGACATCGATTTCGGAGGTCCACATGGATACAAGTATTTTCCGTTATGTGCTCGAGGTAGAAAAATACAGAAACATCACCCAGGCGGCGAAGCGACTGTTTATCTCGCAACCGGCACTGACCAAACAGCTGAATAAGCTTGAAAAAGAGTTGGGCTTTTCGCCTTTTGACCGCACGCACAGCCCGATCAGCGTTACACCACAGGGCGAAATTTTTCTCGATTTTGCTCGGCGCTATGTGCAGCTCGAAAGCGAGATGATGGATAGTCTTCGACAGTTTAATCAGATTCCAGCAGAGCCTGTACTGATTGCCACAACGCATCGTGGTGGCGCCTACGCTGCTGTTCAGGCAGCACCTTTCATGATGACACATCCAGAGATACATCTCAGTTACCTGAATCGCAACTCTCAGCAGTGCGAAGAAGAGCTGGAAAGCGAATCCATCGACTTAGCCATCTATACTGAACCTGTACACTCCGAAAACATCGAGTATATGCCAGTACAGGAGGATCCGCTCGTATTTGTCATTCCACAGGAATCACCGATTCTGGAGGACCTAGATATCTCCGATAATTCACTCGAGCATCCGGTTGAAATCGACATCAGCCGTTTCCGTAATCCGTCGCTCCGATATATTCTGGCGACGCCAGGTCAGGGGCTGTATGATGCCGAAAAATCTTTTTTCAGAAAATATCACATCACACCGATTCATCCGCAGCGCATTGATTATGTTGACACACGATATCTCGTTGCCTGCAGCGGCTGTGGCATCGCCCTGTTGCCGCACACGACGATTCGTAATTCATCTACTGGTCAAAACCCGGTCTATGGCACGATAAAAGGCGATACTCTGTATCGTTATGTCATCGTCGCCCGAAAGAAGGGCCGCAACTTATCCCCTTCTGCAGAAATCGTCTGGCGCTACATGATCAGCGCATCTGCTAAAAATCGATAACATTTTGGAATCAGGTTCATAACAGAAAAAGGAGAAGCATTCGTCATTCAATTTGCAGTACAGAGCGAGTGCTTCTTTTTCTGTTTTATGGCGCTATGTCCATTCCAAATGGTTATCGTCCCATAGAAGAATCGCCATTGTCACAGTCTTGCACAATTATTCCCATTTTTGTACAATACATTTATCAAATTTGCCGGCAAATAAAAGTGCTTTAAAAATTCTGTATCACTTTTTGGGAGGATTTACTGTGAATAAGTTAAAAGAAACGAAAATCCTTGGGTTCCCTCTGTGGATGTACCTTATATTCAGTATACTGATGATGGTGATGGCAGCCAATGACTGGATGCTGACCAACATGGTCGGCGCACTCGCCTTCGCGATGATCATCGGCACGCTGCTCGGCTGGGTCGGTGACCATATCCCGGTCTGGAAGACCTGGTTCGGCGGCGGCATGCTCTTCTCCTGCCTCGTAGCCGGCGCGATGAACACCTTCCACCTGATCGGTGAAGGCTCGATGGAAGCCCTGAATACCTTCAACGGCTCCACCGGTTTCCTCGATCTCTACATTCTCGTCCTGATCACCGGCTCTGTGCTCTCGGTTGATCGTAAGATGCTCATCAAATCCTTCGCCGGATTCGTTCCGACGATTCTTGCAGGTATTGCAGGTGCACTCGGCCTCGCTGGTCTCGTAGGTGCCATCACTGGCGTCGGCGCAATCGAGGCGATCGCCACCTATGCAATTCCAGTCATGGGCGGTGGCAATGGTGCCGGTATCACACCGATGAGCAAGATGTGGGCTGCTGCAACCGGCGGTGATGCCTCCTCCTGGTATGCATCTGCCTTTGCAATCATCAGCATTGGCAATCTCTGCGCCGTCTTCATGTCTGCACTGCTGAACAAGCTCGGCCAGATCAAGCCATCCATGACGGGTAATGGTCGTCTCATGGTCGGTGAAGAAAATGTCAGCACGAAGTCCAGTGACGTGAAGCTGACCGCAGCCGACTACGCAACCGGTCTCGCACTCGGTGTCGTATGCTTCAATGTAGCTAACCTCTACGCAAAGCACATCTCCATCATCAACCATGCAAACCTCGGCTTCAGTATTCATACCTTCGCTTTCATGGTCATCCTGATGGCGATTCTGAATATGACGAATATCCTGCCGGAAAACGTGAAGGCCGGCGCAAGGGGCATGCAGCAATTCTTCGTAAAGTATATGTCCTTCCCACTGATGATTACCGTTGGTATCGGTACGAACCTCACAGACTACGCGAAGGTCTTCACAAACCCAGCGTATATCGTCATCATCATGGCGACTGTCATCGGTGCGATGATCGGAACCTTCATCGTCGGTAAGCTGTTCCACTTCTATCCTGTAGAAGGAATGCTGACTGCCGGACTCTGTATGGCAAACGGCGGTGGTGCCGGCGACGTACAGTGTCTCGGCGCTGCGCACCGCATGGAGCTGATGTCCTATGCTCAGATTTCTTCCAGAATCGGTGGTGCCATCATGCTCGTCATCGCAAGCTTCATTTTCGGTAAATTCCTGTAATCCTGGAGGTACTATATGGCAAATCAGAATCCTTTGGCTACGAATCTCACGCTTGAGCAGCAGAAAAACCTGTTCGGCAATGCTTACTTAAATATGCTCTGGCACTGTCCGACCGACCTGCGTTTCCACTACTGGGTGCATCTCCCAGACTACTACTACGACGAAGAGGAGCATGAGTACTCTCTCCTCGTCATCATCCATGGAACCGGCTGTGCAATCGAAGAGTACATCAAGCAGGCGAAGGAACTCGCCGACAAATATCATATGGCTGTGCTTGCGCCTATGTTCCCGGGTGGACTCATTCAGCGCGATGACTTCAACAGCTATAAGCTCCTCTCCTGCGACGGCATCCGCTATGATCTGATTCTCCTCGATATGATTGAGGATATGGCGAAGCGCTATCCAGGCGTTCACACAGATCAGTTTTTCATGTTCGGACACTCTGGTGGCGGGCAGTTCGTAAACCGCTTCCTGCTCGCTCACCCTGATCGTCTGAAGGCCTGCTCCATCGGTGCACCTGGCCGTCCGACCTTCCTGAATCCAGACGAGGACTACTTCTGGGGTATCCGTGATTTCAAGGATTACTTCGGTTATGATGTCGACCTCGAAGCCGTAAAGAAGGTACCCGTCCTCATCAGTGTCGGCGAGCTCGACAACAAGTTTATCGGCGACTCCCCGTATGGCGATAACCGCGTAGCCCGTATGAAGAGCCTGCAGAAAAATTTCCAGGAGCACGGCGTCCATACGGAGCTGACGATCCTTCCGGGCTTCGCCCATGAGGCTGGTGAAAAGGAACGAGTGCAGGCCGCGCAGAAATTCTTTATCCAGTATTTATAACTCAAACTACAGTTTTTTGAATTTCCTTTCTTTGTACCCTCTTTTTAAAAGAGGGTACATTGCGTATTTCTTGCTTTTCCTTCATACTTGCGTACTTTTAGCAGATTATGAAAGCAAGCAGAATTTCTATTCTACGGAATCAACTATTCTGCACTGGAAGCTGCCGTCCGGCGAATCCAACAGGATGTTGATTTCCTGATGAAGTATCTCCCCAAGGTGCCTGATGATGCCTATGTGAAAATGGAATCCATGAAGATTCTGAAGCAGCACAAGGCATATATGGCACAGTTTGAAGAAATGCTGAACGATGAAAAAGTCGCATAACAACAGGCACTTGTAAGCCATCAACGAGCCACCGTCTGCAAGTGCAGGGCGGAAAGCATCCGCACCCTTGCGCCTGATAAAAATGGAACTTTGATTTTCTCGCCCGGCTTTGCCATGGTGGGACAGTCAAAGGAGCGTGCGTTTGAACAAAAAGAAAAAGTCCACAAACACTTCCCCTTATCCCGATGAAGTCATTGACCGTCTGGCGCGGGCATTCTACCCGGCCATCCTTGCCTGCTGGAACAGCGAGGAAGGGCAAAGAGAATTTGCTGCATGGCAGGCGGAGCAGGCTCATCATGCAAACAACGAAAAACAGGAAGTTCCCACTGGGGAACTCCCTGTTGTACATATCGCTATCGTCTGTGGCTTTTGGCAGGGTGCGTCCTATTCAGGGGCGCACCCTGTTTTTTGTTTTGCCCTTAATCTTCTAGCCCATGGCTTCCGGTTACGTTTTTCAAATATTCCTTCGGATTGCCATTCAGAATCAAATCGGCATAGCCCAATGGATCATTGTAGATGAGGTAGTCTAACTCCGACCTCTGCGCCACGGTCACATCCAGTGCATCCTCGACCCCGGTACAGTCAATAGAAATCTTTCTCCCATCCCGGAGCAGCAGCTCCACGCAGCTGGTGTCCATGTTGAATTTGCAGGTTCTTTCATCGTACTTCATACTCGTGTCCTTTCCGCCTTACGGCACTCTTACAGTAGTCTGTCGTGCTTTCCTTATGATAAGGTCTAGGACGTTTCTCGATGGAAGCAAGGGATTCGTTCTGTTTTCCGAAGAATACAAAAAATCCGAACCCTTCTCCTATCGGAAAAAAGTTCGGATTTTGTTGTTGTGGTGCACCTCCAGGGACTCGAACCCTGGGCCCACTGATTAAGAGAAACCAACGTGCAACAATCGTCAATTTCCAGAATTACGCAGATTCGTTGTTTTTATCGCTTTATCGTAATTTTGCGTTTTGCATCCGCTGCATCCTTTGCACCTGCCATCCCCTCTTGCATCCGTTATCCAGCCGTTCCGGTGTGCAAAAAGTGTGCAAAAGTGTGCAGAGCCAAAATCAGCCCCTTAAACAGGCATTGAGTTTTTATGCAAAGCCGGGAAAATGGCCGGGTTCGAACCCAAAACGGCAGCTGCAATCTTGCCTGTTTAGCCCAAACATCAAATGTACATTCACAACTATGATTCATGGCAGGGATTTGGACAATCGAACAGACATCACCTTAATATAGAAAGAGGTTTCCTATGAACAAATTGCTTTCCTGCCACTATAACATGGATACCAACCGGGTGGAAGCCCGGTTTACGGACGGCTCTGCCGTTGCCATCGACTGCACCGCCATTGAGGACGAGTACGGCAACACCCCGGCACAGCGGGCAGAACTGGACTGGCTGCTCTACAATAAGCCCTTGGAGTACGCCCAGCTTGTACTGGGTGGGGAGCTTGAACATTACCTCTCACTTGGCTGCGACCATGGCAGACTGGAAGATTGACCTTTAATGAAAAATAGGATTACTGCAATCGAATACTGTATATCGTATCAAACTGATAGGGGTCAGATAACAAAACCTTTCCATTGGAAACTACCACAATATTTTCGCCTTCTTCAATTTGCGATAGCTGAATATTTCCTTTTAAGTATTCCGAAGCTCCCTGAATGAGATAGTAATCATTTGTACCGTACAGTTGATTGGGAGCGGTTGCATAGATAGAATTATCGCTTAAATCCACCTTTGTTACAGTAAGTTCCGATTTTGTCCTCTCCCACGGATGCAACAGGAAACCGCCTATAAGAATTGCTAGGGCCAAAGCTATACCAAAAGCAGTCAATTTCTTACTTGATTTCGTCATTTTAAGCACCTCTTCATCATAGCTCCATTTGAATTTTCTGAACGTCACATTTTTTCCGAACGATTGCAGCTATAAGAATCACATCAATGGTATCATGATTATTGGCTTCTCTGTTTGAATAACGAATTTTAAGCCTGCTTTATTTCATCTGTCCACAATTCTTTTCAAAATCGTATAGCTGCACATAAATTTCCAGAAAACTTGTAGCACAATCACGATTTTTCTTTTCACTCAGATAAACCACCACGGCAGTTCCAGCCACAGGTTATCCATATCCCCCACCGGCTTGACGGCATTGGTTTGAGTGGCCATACATCAAAATCAAGTCTAGGAGGACACTACTATGATGAAACTACTTTCCTGCCGCTACAATATGGACACCAACCGGGTGGAAGCCCGGTTTGAGGATGGCACTGTCCTTTCCCTTGACTGCATCGCCATTGAGGACGAGTACGGCAACACCCCGGCACAGCGGGCAGAACTGGATTGGCTGCTCTACAATAAGCCATTGGAGTACGCCCAGCTTGTGCTGAGTGGTGAGATTGAACACTACCTTTCACTTGGCTGCGACCATGGCAGATTAGAAGATTGACCTTTAATTAGAATATTCCAAACAGACCAACAGCCCTCTACTTGCGATCATTGCAAATAGAGGGCTATCGGTTTGTTAATAGTTATCAAGTTTTTCCACAACTTTTGTCGCCTATTTGTTCTTACTCATCTGCTTGAAAAAATTCCTGCTTCGTCCCGATAATATCTTCATAGTTGCTCTGAGTTACTGTGACTTCCAGATGATCTCCCTTATTTTCAATTTCTGCTTTTATATCATTTCCTCTGTCGTCTTTGCCGCTAAAGCTAAGAATCCCTGTTTCAGAATCGTAAGTTCCAATCGCGTTTTCGACATAAAGCAAATGGGTAACGCTATACTCGATCCTATATGTGCCATCATCTTCTTTAGTGATATTCAGAATTTCATCAAAATCATTACTATAATAGCCTTCCTCTGGCATTTGAAAATTCGCAGTATCATTATTGGTTAAATGCTCGTTTGATACTATATCACTAACATTTTTGTTTTCTACTTGTACTGAAGTGCTTTCAGTCGATGATTCTTTATTTTCCTGAGATTGCCCACATCCAGCTAACCCCAAAACCATGCATAGCACAAACAGGTAAATTACTTTTTTCATAGCATTCTTCTCCTTTATTCAATCTATTTTTGTCGATTTATTTGTTATCGCATTTTATCATACCATAATTATTAACTTTTCTGTTTAAATAACGAACTTCAAGCCTGATTTATTTCAT
>OLSN01001134.1_pt1 | contig 24699 bp, 17 predicted proteins | sample 1672411 | NCBI WGS metagenome assembly OLSN01 (sample SAMEA3136683, study PRJEB25190) | human gut metagenome | biome: human gut; feature: human-associated habitat; material: faeces | place: Austria | collected 2013 | reverse complement strand
CAACGTACATTTGACACACAGCTTGCTTTGTTTTGAATTCGTCGAACTCACGTTATAATAAGGTGTCAGAACAGCATACGGCATACGGTTGTTGTGCGGTATGTCTGTTCCGGCACCTTTTTTTTGCCATGACAGACGTTTTCCGGTGTCGTAGCCTGCGGATGTTCACATGCGCGGATTGACTCTGTGTGCCTGCGGTTGTCATCGATGTGTTATGCGCGGGTAATAAAATAAATATAATAATGTGGCTTTTATATTGCCGTAATGACAAAAAGTTATAACTTTGTAGAGTCCAATCTGATAATAACATAACCAAAAACCTGCTATACATGTATAAGAAATTACTTATTTGCGGAGCAATGCTCATGCTTCCATTATTCAGTTATGTCGGTGCGCAGAACACCACCCAGACAATGTACATAGACTTCGGGGAGCCGGACAACGATTCGCGCGGCCACCAGACAACAGGCGCGGACGCCAACGGAAACTACTGGACGAATGTGAAAAGTTCGGGCAACAACTATCTCTATCCGAACACTTCGTTCGACGTAGTGAACTCCAGGAACGAGCCGACCGGTTACAGTGTGTTCATAAACACCCGTTTCATGACCAACGGACTGAGCGGAGGAGGCGGACTCATCTCGCCGTCTGCCGGACTTCTCGGCGACCTTGCCGTGGCTACGGCTACCGAAGACTACATCTTCCTCGAGTCTTTCCAGAACTACAATTTCATAACGTTCCGCGGTCTTGACAAGAATAAAGGCTACCGTTTCCATGCTTTCGGAAGCCGCAACACGGAGGAAGTGCGCTCTGCGGAATTCCTGTTCCGGGGTGAGAACAGTTGGAGCGGATTCCATCAGATGTCGGGAAAGGGCATAGGAGACGGCGGTTACAACGGCAACAACAACAAGATACTGGAAAGCGGAATAGTGTTTCCCGACAGAGACGGAAACATAACTTTCACGATAATAAAGAAGAACATCAACGGTATGGTGCACGTCAACGCCATGAAGATAGAGGAGATTGACGGACTGGAAAGGCCCAACACAAACCTCCGTCTGGCGCAGCGCATCTACATAGACCTTGGCGAGACCGACAACAACTCGCGCGGACACCAGACCGTGGGAGCCGACAGGAACGGCAATTACTGGAACAATCTCACCTCCGGAAGGGCTTCGAGCAACCAGATACCAAAGGGAACGAAACTCAATCTCGTCAACTCCGACAACACCGCAACGGGCATCACGGCAGAGACTCTGCAGATGATGGAGACTAACGGGGTGAACGCCGGAGGCGTGAACAACCCGACGGAGGAAAACCTCGGAGACCTTGCCATACAGACAGCGACCGAAGACTACGTGTGGGTGAACGACGACAACGAGCGTCAGATACGCTTTTCCGGACTGGACAAAAGCCGCTGTTACAAGCTGCACATATTCGGAAGCCGCATCGTGAACGAGACCACAGACCGCAACAGCATCTATACTGTGGACGGACAGAGCTCGTGGAGCACATGGCTCACCACTACAGGACGGTGCATAGGAGGCTTCGACACTCAGGGAAAAGCCATACAGGGCAATGTGAGGAATGTCGCCTTGAGCGATTATATCTATCCGGACAAGGACGGAAACATTCTCTTCACGTTCAAGCGCGAGAGAGGAATGGCACACGTCAACATCATTAAGATAGAGGAGTATGAGGGTGGCGAACGCCCCGCCGACCCGCGAGAGTACAGGTCGATGACCATCACCGGCACAGCGTCTGAGGACGGCAAGGATGTGGCAATGCGCGAACTGCGTCGTGACAACAGCCGTACTGGCATCTTCGAGGCATATCTGCGTATGCAGCCGGGTACATACAGCATCAGCGCGACCGACACAAACGGAGAGCGTGTGACGCTCGGTGCGGCTGACACAGAAGGCGGTCTTGCCGAGGGCGGAGCCCCCATCGAGGTGACAGAGACACAGGTGGTGCGTGTGAGATACGACTCGCGCAATAATGAGTACAGCGTAACGCCTCTCGTGCTCTATGTGAAGGGCAACATCGTCCCTGACGGTACGACGGTGGAGTATGCCGGCAACGGAGTGTGGCGTTCGGAGGTCGACATGAACGAAGGATATGTATTCCTCTTCTCCGACAAGTATTTCTATTTCGCATTCAACAACAGCGACGAGCTGGCTGTAAAGCGTCTGTCCGGCAGCCGCGACAAGGTGGCGATGGCATCTGAGGGATACAGCGTGGAGAACATACGTCTCAACCGTGGCACATACACCGTGTCGCTCGACATGAACAATTATGTATTCTCTCTCGACGCGCCGATAGACGAGTATAAGATTTCGGTGTTCGGCTCATCCGTAGCCAACGGACAGGGAGCCACCGACTTCCATGGCTATGCCTATCTTTACGGTAACCTGATGCGCACACGTTATCAGCGAAAGCAGAGCGACAATCCTTTCACCATATCGGGCGTGTCGATAGGAGGAAACAACACGCAGAACCTGCTCGACCGCTACGACGAACTCATACACGACTTCGGACGCTATGTCATCATAGGTCTGTCCATGGGAAATGAGGGCATTCACGAGGCTTCCGACAAACAGGCACTCATGCAGAAGTTCAGTGACAACATGCAGAAGATAATAAGAAAGGTGCGCGAAGACGGGAAGATACCGGTTGTGATGAACAACTATACGCGCGGAGACTACACCCTTGACGACTACAGGTACATCAAACGCATGAATCTCCTGATACACGAGTGGGATGTGCCGTCCGTGAATACGCTCGGAGCGATAGACGACGGTACCGGCAAATGGGCGACGGGATATATGGCGGACAACGCGCATCCTACAACCAACGGTCACAACGAGTTCTTCTATGCCATGCCGCCGTCGCTGTTCGACGCTCTCGAGGACGGAAAGCCGCAGCCGGTACGCGACATGAGCGGCGGGGCAACGCTCTCGGGAGGTGACGTGATAGAGTTCCGTGGCGAGAACATCCTGCATCCGTTCACGGTGAGCATAAGGTTCAAGGGCGGTGATGCCGGACGTCTGTTCACCGTGGAGAACTCTGCCGGAAGCGTCATAGGTCAGGTGGACATAACCGCTGACGGCACCGTGAGATACACGTCATATCAGGGCAATCAGATTGAAGGCAATGTGTCTGTGGACGACGGAGCATGGCACACCGTGACAGTGTCACACTATTATGCGCAGAAACGTGTCATCCTCTATGTGGACGACAGTCAGGCGGGCGAGCTTGCCGAGCGTCTCACTCCGGGCAAGATGACCGTGGGCGACGCTTCGGGCAGCGCAAGCCGCACTCTGGGCGAACTGTTCTTCTGGCGGTCGGCGTTCAATCCGGACGAGGTTGAGACTCTTGTCAGCGGACGGATGCTCAAGTCGAGTCTTGAGATATACTCTCCGCTCAAAGAGCTTGAAGCCGGAGAGATAGCCAATCTGGCACAGAGCAACAATGCGGCTGTGTTTGTGAAGAACACTTCCTCGGGCATAGTCGGTGTGGAAGGGAACGGTGACGGACTGCTCAGCGTCGGCACGTCAGACCACACCATAACCCTTTCTGCCTCCTCGCCTGTGGACGTGCGCGTGGTGACGGCGGACGGAAAAGAGGTCTTTTCGGGCAAGGTGGACGGAAGCACCAACGTTAGTGGACTTTCGTCCGGACTGTACGTGGTGAACGGAAGGAAGGTAGTGCTCCGCTGAGCGTGGAGGGACATACCGTCCGGTGAGCGTGCTCAGGACACTCACAAACTTATATGAACTAACCGGCTCAGATGCCTCCGGAAGACAGAATTGTTGCGGGAGGCATCTGTTTTTTTGTGCTGCATGTGCTGAAGGCATGTGTTCATATTGTCATACCGGTTATTCATATTTTCCGAAAGTATCTCCGGCATCGTGCCAATTATAATATTTTTCGAATTTAAATGTATTTTTTTGGCATTTATTCTTGGAGCGTATCCATTATTTTCGTTTCTTTGTAGTGAATTGATTATTTGCGGATAGTATTTATTTACAAACCAAATTAAATTATTGGAAAGATGAAAAGATTATTTTTAATGGCAGCGGTCATTGCATCGGCAATATCGGTTTCTGCCCAGACGGTGACTGAAAGCAAGACATTCGACAACTTCTATATCGGCGTAAACGGCGGTGTGGCGACTGCCACAACTGGACACGGATGGCTCAAGAACCTCCAGCCCAATGCAGGACTCCGCATCGGACGCAACTTCACACCGGTATTCGGACTGGCTGCCGAGAGCAATGCCTACTTCAAGAACACCAACGGTACGACAACGGGTACGCTCGTAAACTATCTCAACACATCGTTGCTCGGAACGGTGAACCTCACAAACTGGTTCGGCGGATACAAGGGTGAACCGCGTCTGTTTGAGGTTTCCGCACTCTACGGATTCGGATGGGGACATGTCTTCGGACATCCTTCGTCAGCCTACAAGACTGACGTGCTCACATCGAAGGTGGCTCTCGACTTCGCCTTCAACTTCGGTTCTGACAAGCAGTGGCAGTTCTATCTCGAGCCGTCCATCAACTACGGGCTCAACGGTGCGGGCTATGATGGCGTGAAATACGATATCGACCGTTCGTTTGTACAGCTCAACGCTGGTATCGTATACAAGTTCAAGAACTCGAACGGAACGCATAACTTCAAGATTGCAGAGCTGCGCGACCAGTCTGAGATAGACGCTCTCAACGCCAAGGTGAACAGTCTTCGCGGTGAGCTGAGCGGCAAGGACTCTGAGCTGGAGGCAAAGAACCGTCAGATAGCTGACCTCGAGAAGGCTCTGCAGGACTGCAAGAACAGCAAGCAGCCTGTATATGTAAAGCCTGCGACAGCCACCAACCTGCAGCCGACAGTGCTCTTCCGTCAGGGCAAGAGTGTCATCGACCCGGCACAGTATGCGCCGATAGAGCTCATCGCCAACTACATGAAGAACCATCCGGACGCAAAGGTTGAGATCAAGGGATATGCTTCTCCGGAAGGCTCGGCTGAGCTTAACCAGAGGCTGTCTGAGGCTCGTGCCGAGGCAGTAAAGAAGGCTCTCGTAAAGAAGTATAAGATTTCGGCTAACCGACTCTCCACAAAGGGTATGGGCGCTACCGACAAACTGTTTGAGCAGGTAGAGTTCAACCGCGTGGCAACATTCAACGACAACACCAAGGGTGAGTAATCGTTAATGTGTGTAACATCATTCCCCGGTGCCTCAGGCATCGGGGTTTTTTGTTTATGTGAGGCTGTGGAGTAGGGCGCTGCTGACAGAATGGCGTCGCGCCGAATGCTGTTTGGCGGAGTGATTCGTGAGGGTAACCATGCCGTTATGCAGGTTCACGCATGTTGGGGCTGCGCTTTGCGTGAGGATGACGGGAGTATGTAAGACGCTTGCGACGGTCTGTCAGTTGCATAAATATGCAGTTGTGACTTGACTTTATTTTGACAAAACAAAATCGTGAAAGAGAATGCGGTGGGGCGGTTCGCCATGTGTCAGTAGGTGCGGAAAAGCCTTTTCCGCAGTCTGATAATGCCTGTGGAGGGTTATTACAGCCTGTCGGGATGTGTGGAAAAGCCTGTTTTGCGTTCCCGGAAAGGCTTTACGGTGGGGTGGGAAAGACCGTTCCGCCATACGGAAGAGCCTTTCCAGCGTGACGGAAGAGGCTCTTTCGCATGGCAATAAAGTGTGTCCTGCGGTGTCTGTCGTGCCAAATGACTGACGCTCAACGGTTTGGCTGAAGTGCCTGAGAATCGCTTATTTGCGCCCGGATGGCGTTTGGCTGGCAAATACACGGGTATCGTGGAGTTGGTGGTGTATAAATATTCATGCGGCGGTGGGGAATGTATAAATATACGGTCAGCCAAGGTCGCGATTCGGACATCAGTAAGATTGCGTGCAATACGGTTTTTATGTGTGCTTTAAAGCGGGTTTATTCATTGCCGCCTCGTTTTGTTTATTTAGGTGTATTGTAAAAGTAGAGACGCAAAATTTTGCGTCTCCCGAGTTAGCTTTGCGCGATATGACGGCGCGTATGTGTGCCGATGAAAGTATGTACAAATAAAGTAGAGACGCAAGATTTTGCGTCTCACAAGGGAGTTTGTGCGATATGGCGGTGTGAATGTATTCCAATGAAAGTGTGTACAAATAAAGTAGAGACGCAAAATCTTGCGTCTCACGAGGGAATTTTGCGCTATATGGCGGTGCGGATGTGTGCCGGTGAAAATATGCTGTATCTGCTCGTGAGACGCAAGATTTTGCGTCTCTACTGGCTGGCGCGGCAGATGTGATGTCTTGTAGGAATTGCGGGAGCATGCCGCAGACTTTATTGTGTCTGCAAAACCTCCTGCAATCCGTTTATTTTCTTTAGACTCTTCATTATCTCTTTCACCTCACTGCGGTCGTGTACGCGCAGTTCTATGAGTCCGTCGAATATGCCGTCGTCGCTCGATATTGTGACTTTGTGGATGTTGATGTCCATTTTGTCTGATATGACATCAGCCACATCGTGCAGCATACCTTTGCGATCGATGCCCCTTATCTCTATTGTCGCGTCGAAGAACATCTGCTTGTGCATGTCCCATTTCGCGTCGAGTATCTTGTTTCCGAAGCTTGTCTTCAGCTTGTCGGCAACCTTGCAGTCGCGTTTGTGTATCTCTATGCGGTTCTGGTTGTCGATATATCCCAGTATGTCGTCGCCCGGTATGGGGTGGCAGCATCCCGGATATATGAAGTTGTCGATGGTCTCTTCAGATATGATGACCGGCTTTTTCTTGTTGAATCCTTTCTCAACGATGAGCAGAGCCTTCTTCTTTATGTCCTTGTTTGAGTTGCCGAGGAAAGGCACGAACTTGCGCCACGTCTTGGAGTTTTCCTTTTTCTTGTCGTTGAGCGCGTCCAGTTCCTTGTTTCCGAGCGTTATTGTCTTCTTTCCGATGTTGAGGAACAGGTCGTCAGGCTTCTCAATGCCGTGGAGCGCGCATAGCTTGCTGACCACCGCCATATCCATCTCCCTGTCGTTGGCTTTAAGCCATTCTGTGAGTATCTGTTCGCCCTCTTTCTGTTTCTCTCTGTTGAGACGGCGCAGTGTCACCTGTATCTTGCCGCGCGCCTTTGCCGTAGACACGAAGTTGATCCACGACGGCTGGACGTGCTGCGACTTGGATGTGAGGATCTCTACCTGGTCTCCGCTCTGCAGCTTATGGCTCAGTGGGACGAGCTTGTGGTTCACTTTCGCCCCGATGCAGTGTGTCCCGAGGAATGTGTGTATGAGGAACGCGAAGTCGAGCACGGTGCATCCGGCAGGCATGGTCTTTATCTCCCCTTTGGGCGTGAACACGAATATCTCGCTTGCGAAGAGGTTCAGTTTGATGGTGTCGAGGAAGTCCATGGCGTCCGGCTGCGGGTCGTCGAGTATCTCCTTTATGGTGCTCAGCCAGTTGTTCAGTTCGTTGTCGTCGTCCACATTGATGTCGCCCTCCTTGTATTTCCAGTGTGCGGCGAACCCCTGTTCGGCTATCTCGTCCATCTTGTCGCTCCTTATCTGCACCTCAATCCATTGTCCCTGCTTTGACATCAGCGTGACGTGCAGTGCCTGATAGCCGTTTGCCTTGGGATGGTTCACCCAGTCGCGCAGGCGGTCGGGGTGCGACTTGTATATCTGACTTATCGCGACATATATCCTGAAGCATTCGTTTATCTCCTCGGCGCGTGTCTTCGGGGTGTATATTATGCGTACGGCAAGAATGTCGTATATCTCCTCAAACGTGACGTGTTTGTTCTGCATCTTGTTCCATATGGAGTAAGGGCTCTTCACCCTTGCCTTTATCTGGTAGTTGATGCCCATCTTGTCGAGAGCCTCACGTATAGGAGTGGTGAACTGTTTGAACAGTGTGTCGCGTGAGGCTTGTGTCGATGCGAGCTTCTCTTCAATAGAGGCGTATTCCTCGGGATGCTCGTATTTAAAGCTCAAGTCCTCGAGTTCGGTCTTTATCTTGTTCAGTCCGAGCCTGTTGGCAAGCGGCGCGTAGATGTAGAGAGTCTCTCCGGCAATCTTGTACTGCTTGTTTGCCGGCTGGCTCTCAAGCGTCCTCATGTTGTGAAGGCGGTCGCATATTTTTATCAGGATGACCCTTATGTCGTTGCTCATCGTGAGCAGCAGCTTCTTGAAGTTCTCAGCCTGAGCCGACGCCTGTTCACCGAATATGCCGCCGGAAATCTTTGTCAGTCCGTCGACAATCTGTGCGATCTTGCTTCCGAAAATGTTCTCGATGTCCTCAACCGTGTAGTCGGTGTCCTCTACAACGTCGTGCAGGAGTGCCGAGCAGATGCTTGTAGAGCCGAGCCCCATCTCCTCGCATGCTATCTGCGCCACGGAGATGGGGTGGAGTATGTACGGTTCGCCCGACAGGCGGCGCACGCCCTTGTGTGCCTGTCGGGCGAAGTTGAACGCCTTTGTTATTATGTCAACCTTCTTGCGGTGACGTGTTGACAGATAGGTGTCGAGCAGATGCTGGAACGCATCGTCTATCATCTTAGCCTCGGAGGCTTCTTTCTGTTTGTCTTTAAGATTCAGGTCGTCCATAACTATGTTGTTTTAAGGTGAATGCCTGTGTATGGTTTATCTCACTCTGATTTTCTTTCCGGCGCGTATGTTTGTTCCTTTTATGTTGTTGAGTCGTTTAAGTTTGCTTACAGTAGTATTGTTGCGCTCGGCTATCTCAGACAAAGTGTCGCCCTTTCTTATGGTTACGGTCTTCGCTCTTGTGGTTCGTCTGCGTCTTGTGCTCTTCCTTCTTGTCGCGGCTACGGGTGCGGTCTTGTTTATCTCTACCTCCGTACGCTTGCTCAGCAGTTGCTCAGCATTGTGTGCGTAGATGCGTTCCTCGTTGTCTATGAAACTGCTTACGAGTGTGGCAGGGAGCCTTATCGCCGATGCCTGACTGTTGCCGTTGACAATGTCGCGGCGGTATTGCGGGTTGAGCTCCTTTATCTGGCTGACGTCCATGTTGAGCACGCTTGCAATCTGTTCGAAGTGCACGTCGCGGTTCACCACCACCGTGTCGGTCTTCACGGGCAGGTCCGCGCGCATCGGACAAATGTTGTGGTCGCAGTAGTAAGTCATGATATAGTTTGCCGCGATGAACGCCGGGACATATCCTCTTGTCTCTTTCGGCAGGTAAGGATAAATCTGCCAGTAGTCGGTCTCGCCTTTCGAGCGGTGCATTGCCTTCGTTATGTTGTCCGGACCGCAGTTGTATGCGGCTATCACGAGGTTCCAGTCGCCGAATATCTTGTACAGGTCCTTCAGGTAGTGTGCCGCTGCGTAGGACGATTTTACGGGGTCGCGCCTTTCGTCAACGAGTGAGTTTATCTGCAGACCGTAACGTTTTCCGGTTGTAATCATGAACTGCCACAGACCTGTTGCGCCCACGCGCGACACGGCGTTGGGATTGAGCGCCGACTCCACCACAGGCAGATATTTCAGTTCGAGCGGCAGTCCGTAAGCCTCGAGTGCCTCCTCGAATATGGGCATATAGAAATTCTGTATTCCCAGCATCATGCTTACCGAATGGCGCAGCTTGATGCTGTAGCGGTCTATCATCTGCTGCACGGCGTCGTTGTAAGGCATTTCTATGATTGTGGGCATCTTGCTCAGTCTCTCCTTATATACTTCCTTGTCGTATACGGGATTGATGTCGGGCATGTTGCATGTGGTGTCCGGCTTCAGATAGGTCTTGATGTGATATTCGCTCAGTAGGCTGTCGAATTCGCATGTCATGCCTCCCGGCAGCTCTATGGTTTCTTTTTCTCCTTTTTCGTTAGTTACGGTTATCTCCGTATCGTCATTCACTGATTGCGCGTTGGCAGGATTGCAGTATCCTATAACGATTGCGGCTATCAATAAGTTTATTCTTTTCATCAATGTCTGTCTTAATTTTTCTGAATGGTTATGTGATGATTTCGTAACAGTGGAATGACTGTCTGTCAGAAGTTCAGACTACAGCTCACTCCGATGGAATTTGATTTCAGCGATATCCTGTTATCGTTGTAGTTGTTCATAATGGTCGGTTCGACGCTCAGACTGAGATTCTTTGATATGTCGAATTCTGACAGGGAGGCGTCCACATAGGCGTCGATGACAGAAAGGGCGTATACGCCCACGAGCACGAAAAAGCTCATGTCGCGCCATCGGCGGTAGCGGTCTTTACGGCTTTTGAACAGCTTTTTGTAGCGTTCGATGTTCGTATCGTCTATCTTGTTGCCCAGATGCAGGAACTGGTTGTAGCTCTGCGTGTTCGGGTCATCGTCCATAATGTCAAGATAAGCCTGCGAGTAGTCGCGGTACATCTGGTTGTTCCACTGCATCGCGTATATGCATCCTACGAACCCGCCGTATACAATCGGTATCTTCCAATACTTGCGGTTGTATATCTGTCCTGCCCCCGGCAGAACCAGAGCCAGCCACAGCGCGCGCTTGGGATTGGGACGCCATGTTGCCCAGTCGCGCCTGGCTTTCTTCACCACCGAGTCGGTTGACGCCACGAGTCTCAGACTGTCCTCGTGCGAGAGTATGCTTTCTGCGCTTATGACGCTGTCGTTCCGGCTTGTCTCCTGCCATGTGGCGGACGTTGCGACGATGACAGTGTCCGTCCTGCATGCCGTGGCTTGTACGGCGACAGGCATGCATGCGATGACGCATACCCGCAATATGTCGGATAAATGAAATCTCACTTCTATTGCTCTTTCATTTTATCGAATATGTTCATGATGCGTTCCAGTTCCTCCTCATTGGCGAAAGGAATGGTTATCTTGCCTTTGCCTTTGGGCGAACAACTCATCTGAACCTTTGTGTGAAGGAAGTCGGAGAGTCGGCTTCTAAGCATGTTGAACTCCTCTGGGAGCTTTGCCTTTGCCGCTATTTTCTTCTTTCCGCTCTCTATGTCCTCACCGTTCTTCAGCTGTTGTGCCAGTTCCTCTACCTTTCTTACGGAGTATCCGTGTTTCTGAACCTCGTTGAACAGCTTTATCTGGAGCGACGGACTGTCCACGGCAAGCAGTGCCCTGGCATGCCCCATGTCTATTTCCTTCTTCTGAAGAGCCATCTGCACCTGTGCCGGCAGGCGGAGAAGGCGCAGATAGTTGGTTATTGCCGTGCGGCTCTTTCCCACACGTTCCGACACTTTCTCCTGTGTCATGCCGTCCGCTTCAAGCAGATGCTCGTATGCAAGAGCTATCTCTATGGCGTTGAGGTCTTCTCGCTGGATGTTCTCCACAAGCGCCATCTCCATCACGTTCTCATCCTTTATGGTGCGGATGTATGCCGGTATCGCCTCCAGACCTGCCAGTTGTGACGCGCGCCACCGCCTTTCTCCAGCGATGATCTGGAAACGGTGCTCGTCTGTCTGCCTCAGTGTGATGGGCTGTATGATGCCTATCTCGCGTATGCTGTTGGCAAGTTCCTGCAGTGCCTCGCTGTCAAATTCCCTTCGCGGCTGGTTCGGATTCGGCTCAATCTGGTCTAACGGAATCTCGTTTATGGTAGATGTGCCTTGCGTGCGCACGCCGTTTGTGTCGATGAGCGCGTCGAGTCCTTTTCCTCTTTCTATATCGTCGAGTCCTCGTCCGAGAACGTTTTTGCTGAATTTCTTGTGTACTGCCATGGGGCGTTCTTATTATGTGGGTTGTCTGTTGTGCTGTTGCGGAAGGACGTCACGGCAGCATGCATGTCTTGTCATGATACGTCTTATGCATTCACCGTGTGCCTTCTCTATGAAAAAAAACTCTTGTCTGCCTGACTCTTTATCTGTTCTTGTTTATTATTTCCTTTGCAAGCGCAAGATGGTTCTTGCTTCCTGTCGAGTCAGCGTCATACAGAATTACCGGCAGTCCGTGGCTCGGGCTTTCGCTTAACTTGACGTTCCGCTGTATGACTGTTTTGAAAACAAGTTCCTGGAAATGGCGTTTCACCTCGTCATAAATCTGGTTTGCGAGTCTGAGACGGCTGTCATACATTGTCAGCAGAAATCCTTCTATTTCCAGCTTCTGGTTCAGTTTGCTCTTTATTATCTTTATGGTGTTAAGCAGTTTGCTGATGCCTTCGAGCGCGAAGTACTCGCACTGCACGGGGATAATCACCGAGTCGGCTGCCGTGAGTGCGTTTACCGTGATGAGTCCGAGCGACGGGCTGCAGTCGATAAGGATGTAGTCGTATTCGTCGCGGATGGAGTCGAGCAGCCGTTTAATCATTTTCTCTCTGTCGTTGAGGTTGAGCATTTCTATCTCTGCGCCCACAAGGTCGATGTGGCTCGGTATTATGTCGAGACCGTTTATGTCTGTTGTGTAGATGGCATCGCGCACGTCAGCGTGGTCTATTATACATTCATAGAGCGAGCAGTCCACTTCCTTGAGGTCGACACCGAGTCCGCTCGATGCGTTTGCTTGCGGATCGGCGTCAACAACGAGTACTGACTTCTCCAGCGTAGCAAGCGATGCAGCCAGGTTTATGGTTGTCGTCGTTTTGCCTACACCGCCTTTCTGATTAGCTAATGCAATAATTTTTCCCATCTCTGTCCTATGCTTAGTTAGTCGCACGAATGCCTTGCACGTAGCAGAATGTTGCTTCATGACGTGGTGATGCATCCGGTTAAAACTATTGGCAAAGATACATATTTTATGTGAGAAACCTATATTTTAAACCTTTTTTCGTATTTTTGCATGCAAATTAAATGTAAATTTATGAATGAAAAAAGACCTTTGATACTCATTTCAAACGATGACGGATACCATGCACGGGGCATAAACTGTCTTATGGATATGCTTTCTGATATGGCAGACCTGCTTGTGTGTGCTCCGGAGTCGGCTCGTTCGGGTTTCTCGTGTGCTTTTTCTGCCACCACACCGCTACGTCTGAAGCTGCGCAGACGCAGGGAAGGCGTTGACGTGTGGTCGTGTAACGGCACTCCGGTTGATTGTGTGAAACTTGCCCTCGACAGCTTATGCGACGGCAGAAAGCCCGATATGGTGATCGGAGGAATAAACCATGGAGACAACGCAAGCGTAAATACGCATTACAGCGGTACGATGGGTGTGGCTACGGAAGGGTGCATGAAATACATCCCGTCGGTGGCTTTCTCGCTGTGCGACCATCGGGATGACGCCGATTTCGAGCCGTTGCGCCCGCTTGTGAGAAGCATCACGGCGAGGGTGTTGCGTGACGGTCTGCCTACAGGAGTGTGCCTGAACGTCAACTTCCCGCTCGTAGACGAGTTCCGGGGGGTGAGAGTATGCCGCATGGCAAAAGGCACATGGGGCAACGAATGTGTGCGCATGACACACCCGCACGGCTACGACTATTTCTGGATGACGGGCGAGTACACCAACGATGAGCCCGAAGCCGAGGACACGGACAACTGGGCTCTGACTCACGGATATGTGGCAATAACACCTACAACGATAGATGTCACCGCATATGATATGATAGGGAAGATGAAGGACTGGACTTTCTGAACATACGGACAGCGATGAAATATTATCTTATAGTGGGCGAGGCGAGCGGCGACCTGCACGCATCACGACTTATGAGAGCACTGAGGGAGAAGGACACTCATGCCGAGTTCCGCTTCTTCGGAGGCGATCTGATGTCGGCGGTAGGCGGAACTCGCGTGAAGCATTATAGTGAGCTGGCATACATGGGCTTTGTTCCGGTAATCACGCATCTGCACGTCATCATGCGCAACATGTCGCTCTGCAAGCGCGACATAGTGGAGTGGAGCCCTGATGTCGTGATTCTTGTGGACTATCCGGGCTTCAACCTCAGCATAGCGCGGTATGTGCACGCTTCCACGGACATACCTGTCTTTTATTACATATCGCCAAAGATATGGGCGTGGAAGGAGTGGCGGATAAAAGATATAAAGCGTGATGTGGACGAACTGTTCTCGATTCTGCCGTTCGAGATTCCTTTTTTCGAAGACAAACACGGCTATCCCATACATTATGTGGGCAATCCCACGGCTGGAGAAGTGGGCGCGTTTCTCGACGGATACAAGGAGACGAAGGCTGATTTCTGCCGTCGTGTCGGACTGGACAGCTCAAAGCCAGTTGTGGCTCTGCTGCCCGGAAGCCGCCGGCAGGAGATAAAGGACAATCTGCCGTCTATGCTTCAGGCTCTCGCGCAGTTCCCCGACTGCCAGCCGGTGCTGGCATGCTCGCCCGGCATACCGTCTTCCTATTATGACACTTTCGCGGTTGGCGGGACTCTGCACAGTGTTCGCGACGAGACCTACGCCCTGCTTGCCAATTCCGACGCGGCTGTGGTCACTAGCGGAACGGCAACGCTTGAGACGGCTCTTTTCGGCGTTCCGCAGGTCGTGTGCTACAAGACACCGCTGCCGCAGCTCATTTCATGGCTCCGCAGAAAGCTCATTCATGTGAGATACATATCGCTTGTCAATCTTATAGCCGATGCGGATGTCGTGCCGGAACTTGTAGCCGACACGTTCAGCACCGGTAACATTGCGCGCGAGCTGTCGCTCGTCCTTCCCGGCGGTGAGGGACGTCAGCGTATGCTTGACGGCTATGCCGAGGTGCGAAGGCGTCTCGGCAGCGACGACGCATCGCAGAACGCGGCGGCGGAGATGTACCGTCTGCTCACGTCAGACAGGCGATGTCGCAGAGGGTGACAAGGATAAACGGACAGGCGGTGCCATGGAGACTTCTCTTCACATGGCACCGCCTGTCGTTTCACTGGCTCCCGTTTATTTCGCGAAAGCGTGTCTGTAGCCCTTTATCTTGTTCCATGCCCCGCGCGTGAAGTCAGGCACTGCCACCGGCGCGCTGCCGTTCTCGATAGACAGCCTGGTGAGATCCGCCATGCAGCACCATTCCGCAAGGTCGTAGACATCCATGTCGAGAGGCAGTCCGTTGTGCAGACAGTAAACCAGACGGTAGTCCATTATGAAGTCCATACCGCCGTGTCCGCCCACCTTTCTTGCCGTTTCCTCAAGCTCCTGATGTATCGGATGCTTGTATTTCTTCATCAGCATGTCCTTCACCTCCTGCGATACAGCCGAGTGCATGTCAAGCTTCTCGTGGTCGGGAATGCCTGTCGCAGCCGACTTCTCGGGACGCAGGCAGTACTGTTCCACCGGATATTTGTTTGCAAAACCCTCTGTTCCGGTGAGCTGGTACATACGGCTGTACGGACGGGGATTCATCACATCGTGCTGTATGTGTATTGTCTTGCCGTTCTCTGTGCGTATGAACGTCATTGTGTGGTCACCGTTCCGGAAGTCGGAACCGTCCTCGTTCTGCAGCTTTCTCACCAGTTTCGGACCGCTGACAGCCTTAGTGTCCATAGCCACGAGTGTCTTCATGCGGTCTCCGCGGTGTATGTCGAGCAGCTGGCATGCCGGTCCCAGTCCGTGTGTGGCATACACATCGCCTCTGTGTTTGCGGTTGTAGTCAAGGCGCCAGTTGTTCCAATAGTACGGCCAGAAGTCCTCGAGATTGTGTATGTATGACCCTTCCACATGCAGAATCTCGCCGAACACGCCGTGCTGCGCCATGTTGAGAGTGGTCAGTTCGAAGAAATCGTACACGCAGTTCTCCAATTGTATGCAGTGCTTACGGGTGCGTTCGGATGTGTTTATGAGCTTCCATATCTCCTCGAGGGTCATCGCCGCCGGCACCTCTATTGCCGCGTGCTTGCCGTGTTCCATGGCGTAGACACCCATTTGGGCATGATGTTTCCAGTCGGTAGCGATGTAGATGAGGTCTATGTCGTCGCGTTCGCACATCTTCTTCCATGCGTCCTCGCTGCCGTAATATATGTCAGGAGCGGGTCTGCCAGCCTTGGTCACGATGTCGCGGGCGTTCTCCGCCCGCTCCTTCACTATGTCGCAGAGAGCCACGATCTTTGTTCCAGGGATGTGTGTCCATCGTTCCACCGCCCCCGGTCCGCGCATTCCGAGTCCGATGAATCCCACTCTTACCGTGTCAAGCGGCGGTGCGGTGAGCCCCACCACGTCTGTCTGTCCGGCAGGACGTTCGGGTACGGTGACCTGAATGGGTGAATAACTTGCCACGCTTTTCGGCGCGCAGTTCCATAACAACAGCGTCGCGGTGGCGTAAAAAAGAAAAAAAAGCAGATTCTTTTTCATAATAGAGTAATAAGGTTGAGTTATTATATTCCGGCATATACCGGTCTTTTCGGTTTAAGGTCTGACGCGGATGCGGTGTGCTCCGCATCAGACATATTGCCGTATCAGAACAAAGTGAGTGTGTACAGATATACCACGGCTGCGGGAATAGCCATGAGCGACGAGTCAAAACGGTCGAGCATGCCCCCGTGTCCGGGCAGTATGTTCCCGCTGTCCTTTATGCCCATGGTGCGTTTGAAGAGCGACTCCACAAGGTCGCCCCATGTTCCGAACAGCACCACGACAAGCCCCATGCCTATCCATTCAGTAACGGACATTACTGCCCCGAGCGTCTGTCCGTCGGCATTATGGTTTTCCACGTATCCTATAACCGCAGCCACTGCCAGCACGAGCAGTCCTCCGCCGACGCTTCCCTCCCATGTCTTGCCTGGGCTTATTCTCGGGAACAGCTTGTGCCTGCCGAAGAGCGAGCCGAAGCAATAGGCTCCGGTGTCGTTTGCCCAGAGAAAGACGAATATGCTGAGCGGTATCAGGTATCCGTACACCACCTGTCCGCCGTAATCCCTGAATGCCAGTATGTTTATGGTGGACAGCGGCAGAGCCACATACATTTGTGAGAGCATGGTGTATGCCCAGTTGTTTATGGCGTTCTTGCTTTCTGTATACAGCTCGCTTATGAAAAGGTAGATGACGCTCAGCAGATAGGGTATGAACACTGCGGAGGGCGTTATGCCGCTGCAGAATCCGGCGACGGCAAAAAAGAGGTAGACTCCCGCTGCGGTGGAGATGAACCTGTTCACCGTCACGCCGTCTATCCTGTTCACCAGCCCGGTGTACTCCCAGACGGTCAGTCCGGTGACAAGTGCGAAAACAGCTATCATTCCTTCGGGACACATAAAGCATGTCACGATAATCGCTACAAACAGCACGCCCGTAATCGAACGTGTGATAAGATTTTTCATTTTCTCACTCATGGGCTGTCTTTTTTCTATGTTTGTCAGTCTTGTTTTCCTTCTCCGTCGCCGCTGTCTGCGGGCTGTGCCGTTACGGCTTTGCCATCATTCTTCCGCTCCAGCGACTTCTCGTGCTCCGCCTGTGCCTCTTTCACAATGTCGGGCATGTCTTCCAGCTTCGGCGTGTCGTCCTCCATTATCTCTTCCGATCGGCTTATCCACGGGCGTTTACCGAATATTCTCTCCACGTCCTCAGCGAATATCACCTCCCGTTTGAGCAGCAGTTCAGCCAGCTCACGGTGTCCTTCCTTATGCTTTGTGAGCAGTTCCTTGGCACGGGCATACTGGTCGTTTATCATCTTCAGCACCTCGTCGTCTATTATCTTAGCCGTTGTCTCGGAGTAAGGACGCTGGAACTGGTACTCCTGATTGTTGTAATAGCATATGTTGGGGAGCTTGTCGCTCATTCCTGCATACGCCACCATGCCGTAGGCACTCTTTGTGGCGCGCTCCAGATCGTTCATCGCTCCTGTCGATATCTGCCCGTTGCACAACTCCTCAGCGGCACGTCCGCCGAGCAGGGCGCACATCTCGTCGAGCATCTGCTCCTTTGTCGTTATCTGTCTTTCCTCCGGCAGATACCATGCGGCGCCGAGAGCGCGTCCTCTCGGTACGATGCTCACCTTGACAAGCGGGTTCGCATATTCGCAGAACCACGACACAGTGGCGTGTCCCGCCTCATGTAGCGCGATGGTGCGTTTCTCGTCGTAGGTCATCACCTTGGTCTTCTTCTCCAGTCCGCCTATAATTCTGTCCACGGCGTCGAGGAAGTCCTGCTTGCCCACAGACTTCTTGTTGTGGCGCGCCGCTATGAGAGCCGCCTCGTTGCACACGTTTGCTATGTCGGCTCCTGAGAATCCCGGAGTCTGCCGCGACAGGAAGTCTATGTCCACAGTGTCGTCGGTCTTCACCGGTCTGAGGTGCACCTGGAATATCTCCTTACGCTCGTTGAGGTCGGGCAGGTCCACGTTTATCTGCCTGTCGAAGCGTCCGGCTCTGAGCAATGCCTTGTCGAGCATGTCGGCGCGGTTGGTCGCCGCCAGTATGATTACGCCGCTGTTGGTACCGAAACCGTCCATTTCTATGAGCAGCGCGTTGAGTGTGTTCTCCCTCTCGTCGTTGCCTCCCATGGCGGGGTTCTTGCTTCTTGCCCGTCCCACAGCGTCTATCTCGTCTATGAAGATGATGCACGGAGCCTTCTCCTTCGCCTGTCTGAAGAGGTCGCGCACGCGGCTTGCTCCCACTCCCACGAACATCTCCACGAAGTCTGATCCGCTCATCGAGAAGAACGGCACGCCCGCCTCACCGGCGACAGCCTTTGCCAGCAGGGTCTTTCCTGTTCCCGGAGGACCCACGAGCAGCGCGCCCTTAGGAATCTTTCCTCCCAGATCTGTGTATTTCTGGGGTTCTTTCAGAAACTCGACAATCTCCTGCACCTCCTGCTTGGCAGCCGCTTGTCCGGCTACATCCTTGAACGTTATGCCCAGGTCGTTGCCTTTCTCGTACATGCGCGCCTTGCTCTTGCCCACGCTGAACACGCCTCCGCCCGCGTTGCCTCCGCCCATGCGCCGCATGAGCAGTATCCACAGCGCGATGCCGAGGATGAATGGCGAGAGGTTTATGAGCAGGTTCATGAACGAGTTGCCTTTCTCGTTCTCATAGCTGAAGTCGGCTATCTTCCCTGCCTTCTGCATTTCGGTGAGATATTTCTCAAGCTCGTCCACGGAGCCGAACTCCACGTTCACCGCCGGCTCAGGTCCCACCTGCTTCGCGCTCTTGCCGAATACGTCGCGTATGTTCTTGGCGTTCACATACATGGTAAGCATGTTGCGGTCCTTGTTCACCACCACGCTCTTGGCATAGCCTTTCTCCACATACTCCTTGAACTTTGTGTATGTGGCTTCCTGTTTTGCCGAGCTTCCCACGGCGAGGGCGTCTCCTCCGCCAGTGATGAAGAGTATGCCGAGTGATATAAGTATGACCGTGTATATCCAGTTCATATTGAACTTGGGCATTTTCGGCTGGTTATTGTCGTTCTGACGTTTCTTCTCGTTGTTGTCCATATTTATGTGAAACTACATTGTTCCGGTCTGTTATATATATAATAATGTGATGCTTGCATGCTCCGACGGTATCACTCAACGTCGGGCAGACGTGTCATCGGAGCGTCTTCCCACAGGTTTTCAAGGTTGTAGAACTCACGCGTCTCCGGCATGAACACGTGTACCATGGCGTCGATGTAGTCCATTGCCACCCACTGGCTGTTGCCCAGACCGTTCACGTTGACGGGTTTCTCGCCCGTTTCCGTCCTCACTGTCTCCTCCACCGAGTCTGTTATAGCCTCCACCTGCGACGGTGAGCCTCCCTGGCATATCACGAAATAGTTTGTTATTGCTCCGTCGATGCCTCTGAGGTCTACAATGGTTATGTTCTGTCCTTTCTTTTCCTGAATTCCTTTTGTTATTGAGTCTACCAGTCTGTTTGTTGTTTCCATTTATGCGAATTTTGTTGTTCCCGGTCCGGACCGGTGTCTCCGCTTCTGTGCGTCAACGGCTTCCGGATTGCGGATTTTTCGTTTCTGTTGTGAGATGATGTCTTTAGTAAATGATGCACAAAGTTACATCTAATAATCTGAAAAACGAGATAATACTGCCGTTTATTTGTTTTTTTTAGAAAAAAGTTGCTGAAAATGTTTGTGATTAAAAAAAAATGTGTACCTTTGCAGTGCAATTCAGAAATGAAGAAGCAAACATATTGGGATATGGTGTAATGGTAACACTACAGATTCTGGTCCTGTCATTCTTGGTTCGAGTCCGAGTATCCCAACTCAGTTCCGGATGTATCGAGGCGATACATCCGGTTTTTTTATGCCCTGAAAGTCTGTCGGGGCACGCCCGTACGGCTGAGAGCGGGGCGGTGGAGGCATGGTGACGGAGCAATGACGGGCGGTTGTATTAACCCCGGACCGGTCATCAGACTTCCATTTTTATTTTGAGCTGCTGTCAGCCGGATTGTATTCAGCTTTATCGAAGATGTGGCGGTCTGCACCGGGAAAAAGCTGAACGCAAGATGACGGCAGCAGTGCTGAAGGAGTGGCTGTCAAAAGTAGAGACGCAAAATCTTGCGTCTCACAAGGAGGTAAGTCCAATTAAACAGCGTAATGAGATGATGGACTAAAAGCGGCATGGTTGGACGTGAGACGCAAAATTTTGCGTCTCTACAGGCTGGAGCCATCGAACAGATGCGCATAGGGCACTATTCGGTTTATCTGAATGATGTTTGCCGGTGGATTCTTATTTATGTCATAAAACGCATAAATATACATTTTCATGGTAAAAAAACACGACAAAACAAATCTGCAAAATAAAAACGGCGTTGCGTGGAAAATGCCTTCGCGGCACGCGGAAAAGCCTTTTCCGCATCCGTTTCAGCCACTCTGACGTGCCGTCGGCAGCTGTCCGTGGTGCGGAAAAGGCTCTTTCGTGCTGCCGCACGGCCTTTTCTGTGGGGCGGAAGAGACCGTTTGAAGGTGCGGAAGAGGCTTTTCCGTAATGCGGAACGTACCGTTTCGCATTGCCGTGATATTACCGTCATGGCGCGTTTTTGTGCAATGGGCTGATTGTCAGTGATATATCAAAAGGGCACAATACCTGCGTATTTGCACCGGAAAGTGCGTTCGTGCGCAAATACGCGGCTCTCGTGGAGTTGGCGTGCGTGTTTATGCGTTTTGCAGCCCGTGCTTATGCATATTTATGCAGACACTTGCCTGACTTGCGCGGAGAGCGTTGTGGCACGTTCCGACGGATGGCGCGGCGCGCGGAGAGAGGCGTGGCATGCAGTCGCAGGAGTGACCGCGATTGTGTCTGCGCGGCAGGGTGGGGCATAAACGAAAAAACGGGCAGCCGGCTGTTGCCGGTTCCCCGCCTTTCTATATAAAATGTTCAATAATCTCTTCTTAAAGAAGAAGACATCAGATTGATGTTATTTCTGTAAATCAATCTTATGTCCTAAGCTTACTGCCTTGGCAATGATTACTGCCACGATGGCAAATGTGATAAATGTTACCATAGTCTTTTTACCTTTCTTTTAATTTTAATTTGTTATCCTTTTTGTCTTTTCGACGCTGCAAAGGTAATACGAATTATGTACCGGACAATGGCTTTCCCTTTAAAACTCCATGAAAGCGGGGTTTTATTGACGTACGTCAAAGAAACCCGTCTGAATGTTACGAAAATATGACATTATGTCAATTATTTGTCCGATATTGTGACATTTTGTTCTTATGTGTGACTTTTTGTCATGCCCCGCATGCTTTCTGCTGCTGTCTTTCTGGCTTGTCACGGGCATCATGCAGGCGGTGTGGAGGTGGCTTCGGGAGCGTTTTGCCGTGAAGCTAAAAAATGTTTATTCGTAGTATATAATTACATTATACGGTGGTTTTTTCGTACATTTGCATTATGTATATCAATAATAAAGAACACTGACATAAACATTGGAACGCAGAAAAACATTCAACGATATAATGAAGGTCCTGTTCTCGCTCTTGCTTGGCGGACTGATACTCTACTGGATGTATCGTGACTTCGACTTCAAGAATGTCGGCAGGGTGCTCGTTCACGAAATGGACTGGACCTGGATGCTGCTGTCCTTTCCCTTCGGCGTGCTTGCCCAGATGTTGCGCGGATGGCGTTGGCAGATGAGCCTCGAGCCTATAGGGGAGCATGCGAGGGCGTCGGTAAGCGTCAACTCCATTTTCCTCTCTTATGCCGTAAGCCTTGTGGTGCCGCGCGTGGGCGAGTTCGCGCGGTGCGGAGTGCTCAAACGCTACGACGGAGTGTCGTTCACGAAGGCTCTGGGCACTGTGGTCACCGAGCGCATCATCGACTCGCTGCTCTTGCTCGTCATAACGCTTGTCACGCTGTTTTTCCAGTTGCGCGTGTTCGACAGCTTTTTCAGACGCACCGGGACCAACATCGAGACGCTCTTCTCACGGTTCTCCACGGCGGGCTACATCGTCACTGCCGTGTGCGCCGTTGCCGCTGTGGTGCTGCTGTGGGTGCTTCTGCGCAGGTTCTCCATATATAATAAGGTGAAGTGTACCATAAGCGGCATAATGCAGGGCGTGTTCTCCCTGCGCGGAGTGAGGAACATGCCGCTCTACGCTCTGTTCACCCTGGGCATATGGGTGAGCTATTTCCTGCACTACTATCTCACGTTCTTCTGCTTCGAGGCGACCTCATCGCTGGGCATGGCGTGCGCCCTCGTGACGTTCATCGTGGGAAGCATAGCCGTCATCGTGCCCACACCCAACGGAGCCGGACCGTGGCATTTCGCCGTGAAGACAATGCTCATACTCTACGGGGTGGGCGAGACCGACGCGCTTTACTTCGTCCTTATAGTACACTCGGTGCAGACGCTGCTCGTCGTGCTGCTGGGTGTGTGGGCGTGGATTGCGCTGTCTTTCACATCAAAGAAGACCAATGCCGTGGCATGCGCCGCATGACACAATAACCAACATAACCGTTTAAACACAACAAAAAAGCTATGACAGAAATCAAAAACCTGAAACCTGAGTGTGTGTGGAGAAACTTCCACGCGCTTACGCAAGTACCGCGTCCGTCAGGACATCGTGATAAAATACAGCAGTTCCTGCTCGACTTCGCCGCCAAAGCAGGCGTTGAGGCATTCAAGGATGAGGCAGGAAACATCGTGATGCGCAAGCCCGCAACTCCCGGAATGGAGAACCGCAAGGGCGTGATAATGCAGGCACACATGGACATGGTGCCACAGAAGAGTAAGGACAGTGCGCATAACTTCGAGACAGATCCCATTGAGACGTGGATAGACGGGGAATGGGTGAAGGCTAAAGGAACAACGCTCGGCGCCGACAACGGTATGGGTGTGGCTGCCATATTGGCTGTGATGGAGGACAAGACACTTGTGCACGGTCCGGTGGAAGGACTCATAACGGCAGACGAGGAGACCGGCATGTTCGGCGCCAACGACCTGCCCGAAGGAGAACTGCACGGTGACATTCTGCTCAATCTCGACTCTGAGAGCTGGGGACACTTCTGCATCGGAAGCGCGGGAGGTGTGGACGTGACTGCCACCTTGGAGTATAAGGAGGTGCCTGCCGACAGCTCCGATGCCGCAGTGCGTGTGGTGCTGAAGGGTCTGAAGGGCGGACACTCCGGACTGGAGATTCATCTCGGACGCGCCAATGCCAACAAACTGATGGTGCGTCTTGTGCGCGACGCGGTGGCAGAGCTTGACGCACGCCTCGCCACATGGCACGGCGGAAACATGCGCAACGCCATCCCGTTTGAGTGCGAGACGGTGCTGACACTGCCGAAGGAGAATGTTGACGAACTGAAGGCTATGGCGGAGGAATACCGCGAGCTGTTCAACAGCGAGTTTGCGGGCATTGAGAACGACATACAACTGTTCGTGGAGGATGTTGACACACCTGCTACTGAGGTGCCGGAGGATATCCAGGACAATCTCATCGACGCCATCTACGGATGCCACAACGGCGTGATGCGTATGATTCCGTCGTTCCCCACAGTGGTGGAGACGTCGTCCAACCTCGCCATAATAGAGATAGGCGGAGGCAAGGCGGGCATAAAGATTCTGGCGCGCGGCTCACGCGAGAGCTACAAGGAGTACATCGTCACCACGCTGCAGAGCACGTTCAACATGGCTGGAATGCGCGTGGAGACATCCGGCGACTACTGCGGATGGGATCCGAACACGCAGAGTGAGATACTCCACCTCATCACGACTGAGTATAAGGAACTCTTCGGTGAGGAGGCACACGTCGTTGTCGACCATGCCGGACTGGAGTGCTCCATCATCCTGGGCAAGTATCCGCACCTCGATGTCGTGTCGTTCGGACCGACAATCCGTTCGCCGCACACAACGGGTGAGCGTTGTCTCATACCTACGATAGAGCCGTTCTGGACACTGCTCACAAAGACTCTGGAGAACATTCCTGTGAAATAAACGTTGTCAGCCACAGTCCGTGACGCCCCGAAGCGCGCCATCGCCTGTGGCTGACTTTTTTATCCCAAATCCCTTTTCCGCCCTTCCTCCCAATCGCGCCAGCCAGTAGAGACGCAAAATCTTGCGTCTCCCGTCCATCCATATCTCATTTAGTCCCTCATCTCATCGCTCTGCCCAATTGCGCAACCTCCATCGTGAGACGCAAGATTTTGCGTCTCTACTTTTGCCAATCACATCATTATTACTGCTTTCCTTATTCATTCTTCCAATTGCGCCAGCCAGTAGAGACGCAAGATTTTGCGTCTCCCGTCCAGCCATATCGCTGTCAGTCCTTCATCTCATTGCACTGCCGAATTGCGCACATTCTCTTGTGAGATGCAAGATTTTGCGTCTCTACTTTTGCCAACCACATCATTATCGCTGCTTTCCTTATTCATTCTTCCAATCGCGCCAGCCAGTAGAGACGCAAGATTTTGCGTCTCCCGTCCAGCCATATCGCTGT
>OLSN01001133.1_pt1 | contig 24703 bp, 19 predicted proteins | sample 1672411 | NCBI WGS metagenome assembly OLSN01 (sample SAMEA3136683, study PRJEB25190) | human gut metagenome | biome: human gut; feature: human-associated habitat; material: faeces | place: Austria | collected 2013 | reverse complement strand
TACCTACGGAGAGTAGAGACATATTCTTCCAATGTAACCCCCCGGCTCGTAATCTCCTTTGCGGCTTCTTTTCCTTTTGGGTAACGCAAAACAAATCTTCCCAAAAAACGACCAGTAAACGATCATCCCCTGATCATTTACTGGTCACTTACCGGTCATCTCTATTCTTTCCTACTGGCAAAGTTTCTTCACGGTCGCATTGATCACTTTTCCGTCGGCTTTTCCTTTCAGATCCCCCATAACGGCTTTCATGATCTGTCCCATATTTTTTGTCGCTACGACATCGGCAAATTTTTCTGTGATGTAACTTTCCACTTCTTCTGCACTCATCATCTGCGGTGCAAATTCAGCGATGATATCATATCTTGCCTGATACTCTTCTTTCAGATCTGTGCGATCTGCCGGGCAGGTGTCGATCTGCTCTTTGGCTGTTTTCAGCTCTTTCAGGATCACTCTGTCTACCAGATCTCCTTTGATATCATCACGGCATCCCTCATCAATGGCAACTTTTTTTACTGCTGCGATCAGTGAGGAAACGGCCTCCTTGGTCACTTTGTCTTTGGCTTTCATTGCTGCTACCATGTCTTTTCTTAAAACTTCAAGTTCCATTTTGTGGTCCTCCATTTTCTGCTGTTCCATTCTGAACAGCTTTCGTTTTGTCTGAATGAAATCCTTTTCTCCGGAATTTCATTTATGATTTTATTTTGATATTTCCGCGTAATTCTGTCAAGAGAAAATATATCAGAACTTTTGACAGACTCCTATTCTGTTACGTATCTTCTTCCTGTACCTGCTGCCCGGCAAGGCGCTCTGCTTCCTGTTTTTTCAGCATTTTCGCCTGTTTTTTCTTTTCCCGCAATTCCTTAAAAAATGTGGAAAGCATTTCGGAGCATTCCTCTTCCAGCACTCCTTGTGTAATTTTCACCTGATGATTAAAGCCATCGATCTGAAGGAGATTCATCACGGAACCTGCACAACCCGCTTTGGGATTCATACAGCCAATCACCACTTCGTCAATTCTGGACTGTACCAGTGCACCTGAACACATCTGGCATGGTTCCAGAGTTACATACATCGTACAATCCTCCAGTCTCCAGTCATTCATCTTCTTGCTTGCTTTTTTGATCGCGATCAGTTCTGCATGCGCCAGGGTATTATTATCAATTGTTCTGCGGTTATATCCTCTCCCAATGATCTTATCCTGATATACGATCACACATCCGATCGGCACCTCACCGATCGCATATGCTTTCTTTGCCTGTTTGATCGCTTCTTTCATATATTTTTCATCTGTGCTTTGCATATTCATTCTCCGTCTATTTTCCTGTTTTCTATCTCTTCTGTGGTTCTACACAGTCATGTGATCCTCTTATATCCCTGCACCAGTATCCGAACTTCTCTCTGTCATTCTTCTCTTCATCTGTAAGCTTAAGATCCAGCTCTTCTGCAGGAATGAATTCCGGAAATCCAAAGCTTTCTGCGGCTTTTTCTTCCTGCGGATGATACACTCCCGGTACTCCTAATTTTAACCGGTCATCACGGACTGTCAATATCAGATGGTGATAATTATAATACCCGTGGATCAAAAAACTATTATTTGCATGTCTCCATTCACACCTCGGAAGACACACCATATCTTTACGCTGGATCTTGCGGACTTTACCCCCCAGGCAGGCCTCTTTTTCCAAATCATCTTCAAGTTTCCCACTCTCTGATTCTTCATCCTGCAAGGTTTCCTTCTTACATTCCGGTTCTTCGTCCTGCGCTAATCCCTTCTTACATTCCGGTTCTTCACCCTGCACGGAATCTTCTTCCATCTTCCACATTTCCATCCTGCAGACGTTTACTACATCGTCATTCCAGACTGCCGCATACCAGTGTCCATTTACGTCCTTTAATATAATTCCGTTGACAAGATTATAATTTTCTTTCTTACCGACATCCTCCGGTGTATAGCATAGCTGCCAGTTCACCGCCGGGCCGGGAACCTCTGTCACTCCCTGCGGGATTCCAATACATTTATCTTCTGTATTCCAGAACAGATACGCCCTAAGTCCCTGCGCATTTTCTTCCATCCGGAATCCTTTTCCGTGCACATGGATCACGCACTGATCCACATCCTGTTCTACTTTTACGAAGCCTACATTCCGCATCTTTTTCTCTTGTTCGTATTCATACAGATATCGAATAAACCGTCTCAAAATATCCTCTCCTGTTTCCGGCTATTTATCACAATCTATTCTGAAATATTTTCTTTTATGCCATAATCGCATTCAATTCCTGATACAGCCTCTTCGCATAGCTGTCTGTCATACCACAGATATAATCCGTAACCAGCAGAAGTCTCAGATAAAGACGATAAACTTCTGATTTTTCTTCTGCATGATAACGATATGCTTTTTTATAATTATTGGAAATAAATGAAATCAGTCTTTCTTCTATTGAGTTCAGTTTCTGCGTTGGATCATCATATTTTATTGCTGCACCGACAAACCTGTCCAGCAGATTATCCAGCATCACCGCCTCTTTCACTTCCATACGATAGATCGTCTCTGTTTTAAATACACATTTGCACGCTATCTCTCCAAGCAGTTTTACCAATCCTTCAGCCAAAGTACCTGCAAACAGATCTTTTTTATACGTGCCTTCCATAATTTCTTCATAATGAGAAGTAAATCCGGAAGTTGCGCAGCCAATCAAAAATCCCTGTGCTTTTACGATCCAGTTCTTCACTGCATAATCACCGGGATCATCTACCCCGTTCTTCTTTGCACGGTCGTATAATTCTACCAGTTTATCTGCCGGGCAGAACCAGTTCTGATCTTTCTCTTCTGGGTCTGCATACTTTTTCTCCCTGTTCTGTAGTTTTCTGAGTTCATCTCTGAGACTATGATATGTAAGAAATCTTTTTACAAATGCATCTTCAATATCTGCGGTCTTATATGCAATATCATCTGCTGCCTCAAGTATAAAGGTAAGTGGATGTCTGTGATTTCCCGCACCCGTCTCTGATACAATATCCTCGAACAGTTCCCGGTCTGCATAATAATAGCCCATCTTCTTCTCTCTTATATCTCCTGATTCCGGATGGATCTTTGTAGATGCTACCGGATATTTTATAATTGTATTCAAAAGCGCATACGTCAGATTCATTCCATTTTCATCTACCAGAAAATGTAATTTGCTGACCAGCCTAAGTGCCTGTGCATTTCCTTCAAAATGATAAAAATCCTCCCTCATCTGAGGTTCGAGCAACTCCTCAAGTGACGTTCCATGATATGTCAGAAGCGGAAGATTTCTTTCAAACCATTCCCTGATCGCCGCTTCTCCATAATGACCAAACGGTGGATTGCCGATATCATGAATCAGTCCTGCACACTGAAGAATATTGCAGATATCCTCTTTCATCTGTACAGTGAAACTGGAATCTTTCTTGTGTACCAATATGCTTTCCCCTATATTCTGACCCAGAGATTTTGCCAGCGACGAGACTTCCATGGAATGGGTCAGTCTCGTACGGATAAAATCACTTTTATCCAGTGGAAATACCTGTGTCTTATCCTGAAGTCGCCTAAATGACGCACTGCCGATGATTCTGTGATAATCTTTTTCGAATTCACTTCTAAGGTCTGCATCACCATATTTTTGACTCTTGTATCTGTTCTGTCTTTGACGTTTTGTTGATAAAAGCCTTGTCCATTCCATTTTCTGCTCCTCCTTCATATTTTAATCTACAAAATTTGCCACCGGAAGTTCCTGTAGGCGGCAGCTTCTCTTGCATCCCCTTGTACAAAAAGTGTCCAGCCGGAGATCCGGCTGAACACCTTATTCATAACATTTTCTTTCTATGTTCATTCAACACTAATCCAGATAGATCGGCGGCTCATAATCTTTTCCGAGAAGTGCCTTTTTACGTTCCTGATATCCAAGGAATGCCCACTCCGTCATATCTGTCCACTGATGTTTTCCTCTGTCATATACCTGTACATAGCCGATTCTCTTCGGATGCATTCTTACGCTGTTTGATTCATATTCATGTCCTGTGTAAGGATTAAGTTCACCTTTACTGAGATCCTCTTCATCGGATGTGAATAAGTCTTCTTCATTTTCCTGCGCATACCGGCTCTGATATCCGTTATTCTCATAACCGGAGGTCTCATCAGCTGCTGCATATGTTTCCTCCTGTTCCGGTTCCTCCGGCATAAATTCTTCTGCAAGTTTCTCTGACTCACCGTCTCCCGAATAATCAAACTCATGATACTGGATTTCCGGCTTTTCTTCTTTTGCCGGTTCTTCATGCGCTGATTCTTCTTCATGCTTTTTACGTATTCCGAAGAGCGCTCTCCATCCATGCGCTTTCTTCTCCGGTTCAACTTTCTTCGGCTCCGGTTTTTCCGGTTCCTCTGGCTCTTCTACTTCCGGTTCTGACTCATGAGCTGGCTCCTCTGTATATTTCGGTTCCGACTCATAAGCCGGCTCCTCTGTATATTCCAGCTCACTTTCATAGGCTGGTTCTTCTGCATATTCCGGCTCTGCTTCATACACTGGTTCTTCTGCATACTCTGGCTCTGCTTCATACGCCGATTCTTCTGCGTATTCTGGCTCTGCTTCATACACCGGTTCTTCTGCATATTCTGGCTCTGCTTCATACACTGGTTCTTCTGCATATTCCGATTCTGACTCATACACTGGTTCTTCTGCATATTCCGATTCTGACTCATACACCGGCTCGTCTTCATATACAGGTTTCTCAGCATACTCCTCTACACTCGCTGCAGGTTCTTCTTCACTTACAGTCACCGACTCTTCTGCTTCCGGTGTCACAGCTTCCGAACTTCCGGTTTCTTCCACCGGCTCCTGTATCTCTTCTTCCTGCTCTTCTATTTCTGTGGCAGGTTCTGCTGTCGCTTCTTTCTCTCTTACAAAATCAAATATTGTTTCCTGAACATATTCCGGATCTGGCTCTACAACCTTTTTAGACTTCTTCTTTTTCTTCTTTTCTATTGCATCTAATTCTTTATGAATATCTACAAGCTCACCTATCGTAATATCTCTTTCTTCTGCTTTGGCAGGTGTTTTCTTCTTTTCAGGCTCTGTAATTTTCTGGGCCTTTGAAAGCTTCTCTTCATGCTCCTCATGTTCTTCTAATATATCCAGATAAAACGGACACTCAAGAATCTTTGCGATCATTCGCATATCCTGCTCCTGGAAATTATCTCTGCCAAGACGCTGGGTCAGATTCTGACGCGACATCTTCTTTCCTGTCTGTTTTTCTATCTTCTCTGCAAGTTCTTTGATCGTCATCCCTTTACGGCTCAGAATGATCTTGACCTGTTCTCCAAACGTTAATTCCAACATTCTTTTCCTCCTTATTATTCTTACTCTCCCATACTCTCCTCGTGTGCTTTTTTATGGTTTTGTAAACATTTTTCTATCTTGATAAATCTTTATTTTTCCCTTTTATATTCTAACAAATCACAGAAAACACGTCAACTCTGCTTACGTTACATTTCCCCGAAAATAAAGGCTAAAAATGAAGTTTTTCATTCAGTTTTTTAACGGTCTTTTCATCCATTTTGACTATTTTTCTATCATAAGAAATGATTCCATTTACCTCTTCTTCTATATCCGATAATTGTGTGTAAACAGTTGCACTTAATCCACGGCTGATATTCGGAATAATGAGCTTTTTTATCAATTTCTCATAGCCCGCCGTAAGTTCTCTTTTTCTCTTGAACTTTTTATAACCGTAGACCTTTTTCTCGTACATACTATGCTTCGGGATCTGCAGCGAATACCCGCCAAACTCAGTAAGTGCCGTTACCCTCTTTTCCGGTGTTACATGCAAAGGGAAGAAATAATCATGGATGCTTCGTATATCCCCGCACCCCTGATCAAACCAGCCACTCGCAGAATCTGTCAGCCTGTAAGGATCTTCTGCCCTTACTATATCTGTCATCTTCTTCGTCTGAAACTGTCCCCATCCTTCATTAAAAATAACCCATGTAACAATGGATGGATGATTATAAAGCAATCGAACCGTCTCCTTCATCTCTTTTTCAAACTGTCTCTGCCCGGCCGGATCCTGACGTCCCATCAGATGAATCCTGGTATCTTTTGCCCGGATATGCATTCCCTCCATGGCTGTCGCCATATACGTTACATACCAGCTCTTATAATCCCGTCCTCCGTTCACCATATCCTGCCAGACCAGCATACCGATACGGTCGCAGTGATAATACCATCTCTGCGGTTCTATCTTAATATGCTTGCGGATCATATTGAACCCCAGGTCCTTCATCTTCTGGATATCATAGATCATCGCTTCATCACACGGCGGTGTGTATAGACCATCCGGCCAATATCCCTGATCCAGTACTCCCTTTTCAAAATACGGCTCATTGTTCAAAAATATCCTCGGTATTCCCTCTTTGTCATTTTTAACTTCTACCTTACGCATGGCAAAGTAACTTTCTACCGAATCCTCTCCCATCCTCACATGAAGATCATACAGAAATGGATCTTCCGGACTCCAGCTTCTCATATGTGGTATCATGATCACACACGGCTTTCCCGTCTTTCCGGATGCTTTCACCGGCCACATCTTTCTTGCCGTTATCGTAACTTCGTAATCAATATCTTTTATGCCATGTTCTTCTTCCATCTGGATCATTATAGAAGACTGGTCATAAAGAGGTGTGATCTTAAGATGTCCGATATAACACTCTGGAACTTTTTCAATCCATACGGTCTGCCAGATTCCACTCTGTGCCGTATAGAACATCCCACCGTTTTTAAGTTTCTGTTTTCCTCTGCTATAATAACAAGTCTCCGAATAATCTCTTACTTTTACAGTCAACAGATTCTTTTCTTCTTTTAATGCTTCCGTAATATCATATGAAAATGGAAGATAACCTCCCACATGCTTTCCCTGTTTCTTTCCATTTATATATACGACCGCACACTGATCTACCGCTCCAAAATGAAGGATCCATCTGCTTCCCTTCTCCGGCTTTACTTCATCCGGAAGCCTTCTCTTATACCATAGATATTCTTCTGGTTTTAACTGTCTGTTTACCCCCGACAATACAGCTTCCGGCGAAAACGGAACCAGGATATCCCCATCCATTTTCTTTGGAAATCCTTTTGTTTCTCTTATTGCATATTTCCATATTCCGTTCAGATTTACATAGCTTTTTCTGCGCATGAGCGGTCTTGGGTACTCCCCTAGTACATTCTTTTCATTTATATTGTCTGCCCATTTTGTCATTAACTGTTTCATGTTCATACACCCCTTTATTAAGCAAGTCTGACTTCGTGTAATCTCCCCTCGATCTCATTATCTGTCGTAATTACCGCGACCCTTGCGTCCCCCTGCTCCAGTTCGTACTCCCTGCACAGATATTTCTCCGGATATTCCTCAGGCTGCTTTTTCAGATATGGTATGCCGTCCTGTCCCCAGGCAAATTCATATGTGCGCATGTCCAGGCCCATTCCTCTTCTGGTTGCTTTCATAAAGCTTTCTTTTAATACCCAGAAGCGGTAAAACCACTCCGCCTGTTCTTTTTCATCCTTCTCATTGCGGATGATCTCACATTCTTCCCGGCAAAAATACCGTTCTGCCACCGGCATCCGCAGCTTTCCCTTCATCTCCACATCACAGCCTGTCTGAACATCTTCACGGTCACTACAGGCACACAATACATATTTTCCCGAATGTGACAGATTGAAAACTGCCGATTCCGGAAGTCTCAAAGCCTTCTTCATCTTTTCCAACAATATCCAGGCACCGACACTCCTTGCTTTGTCATCCACATTTTTAAGTTTATCCGCTTTATCTTTTCTCCACTCAGGCACTTTATCATAATATGCCTGATACGTCTCTTCTATTAGTAATGGTGTAATATCTGCTGCCCAAACACTTACCATTTTCCCACTCCTTTTTTACTATACAATTTTAGTCTAACACACTTTTTTAAAAATGAAAGAATTTATCGAATAAAAGTGTTGACAATCAAATCCCATTGCGTTAATATATCATTAGTTTTACGCTTTAAGTAATTAAAGTTTTGCAGTGCGAATATTTTACAGTGCGACTATACTAGACTCACACGGGAAAAGAAATATCACACAGGCACAATTATCATACATGTTGGAGGATATTTATTATGATTATCGTATTAAAACCACGCACTACAAAAGATGATGTTTCTCGTGTCGAGAACATGGTCAAAAAGAGAGGACTTAACACACACGTTGTACAGGGCGAAGAGATGACAGTTATCGGTTGTATCGGTGACACAGCCAAAGTCGATTCCAAATTATTCGAAATTGATTCTGCAGTCGATAAAGTTATGCATGTACAGGAGCCATACAAATTAGCCAACCGTGCATTCCATCCGGAAGATTCCATCATCGATGTATCCGGTGTAAAAGTTGGCGGCGACAACCTGGCAATGATCGCCGGTCCTTGTTCCGTAGAATATTACGAACAGGTACTTGAAATCGCCCAGGCTGCAAAAGCTTCCGGAGCCAACTTACTCCGCGGAGGTGCATTCAAGCCAAGAACAAGTCCTTATTCATTCCAGGGACTCGGACTGGAAGGACTCGACATCTTAACATCTGTAAAAGAAGCAACAGGACTTCCGATCGTAACCGAACTGATGTCAGACAAATACCTCGATATCTTTAACGAGAAAGTAGATCTTATCCAGATCGGTGCACGTAACATGCAGAACTTCGATCTGTTAAAAGAATTAGGACAACTTGACCGTCCAATCCTTTTAAAGAGAGGTCTGAACGCAACTTACGAAGAATGGATCATGTCAGCAGAATACATCATGGCATCCGGTAATGAAAATGTCATCCTCTGCGAACGCGGAATCCGTACTTTCGAAAGCTATACAAGAAATACTCTGGATCTTCAGAGTATCCCGGTACTTCGTAAACTGACACATCTTCCGATCATCGTTGACCCAAGTCATGCGGGCGGCAAATGGTGGTTAGTAGATTCTATGGCAATGGCCGCTGTAGCAGCAGGAGCCGACGGATTGATGATAGAAGTACACAATGATCCGGAATCCGCACTCTGCGACGGAGCTCAGTCATTAAAACCTAAGAAATACGACGAATTGATCAAAAAGGTTTCACAGATTGCAGGTGTTGTCGGCAAGACGATCTAATGCAGATAACCTGCCACTGGCAGTTCCTTACGAACGCATGGCGGTTCAGACAAAAACCTTACAGGAGTATATATTATGAAACTTACAGTTAATCTGGGAAAAGACAGTTATCCTATCTATATTGAAAACAACATATTATCCCAGGCCGGAGATTACATCCGAAAGATCTACCACGGAAAACGCATTATGATCATTTCCGATGACAATGTATTTCCGTTATATGGTGACCGGCTGATCCATACATTGGACTTCACTTACGAATGTCACCATCTGGTACTTCCTCACGGTGAATCAACCAAGGATTTCCAGACACTTCCGACTGTCTACAAGGCAATGCTGGAGGCAAAGATTTCCCGTAGTGATCTGGTCATCGCTCTTGGCGGCGGTGTCATCGGTGATCTTGCAGGATTTGCCGCTTCCAGTTATCTAAGAGGTGTAAGACTGGTACAGATCCCAACTTCACTGTTGGCGCAGGTTGATTCTTCTGTCGGTGGAAAAGTCGCAGTAGACCTTCCGGAAGGCAAGAATCTGGTCGGCGCATTCTATCAGCCTTCACTGGTGCTGATCGATCCACTGCTACTTAACACGCTGAAGGAACGATTTATCAACGATGGTATGGGAGAAGTTATCAAATACGGCTGCATCAAAGATGCGGATTTATTTAGTACCTTGGAATCACACAGTTCTTTTGAAGATTTAAAAGAAGAACTGCCTGCCATCATCACACGCTGTGTAGATATCAAACGAATGGTTGTAGAAAATGATCAGTTTGACACAGGTGAGCGTATGTTACTGAATTTCGGACATACACTGGCTCACACCATTGAACAACATTTCCATTATCAGCGGGAAAGTCATGGCGAAGCCGTTGCCATCGGCATGTATCAGATCACCAGGATTGCCGAAGAAAAAGGATTAACACCAAAAGGAACTGCAGAACGTATCCAGAAGGTTTTAAAGACCTACGGACTTCCTTTTGAATGCGGTCTCACTCTTGGGACATTAACCGAAGCGATTGCCTTAGATAAGAAGAATCTGAACGGTAATCTCAACGTCATACTACTTCATGAAATCGGTGACAGCTACATCGAAGCTACAGACATTCAGTTCTTTGCTGAAACAGCAAGGCTTGTATAAATAACAACAATTCTACGAACCGGCCTTATATGGCACTTCGTAATCAGAAAATAATGAATGTAATTTTGGAGGATATATATCATGGGTAAATTAGAAGGAAAAATCGCAATTGTAACAGGATCAGGAAAAGGAATCGGACGTGACGCAGCACTTGCTATCGCTGCTGAAGGTGCCACTGTCGTAACAGTAGCAAGAACACAGTCTGATCTTGATGAAACAGTAAAAATGATCGAAGATGCCGGCGGAACAGCAATCTCACTTTCCAGAGACCTTACAAACGGAGAACAGGTTGCCGACATGGTCAAAACTGTTGTTGATAAATACGGAAGAATTGATATTCTCGTTAACAATGCAGGCGGATACCCAAAAGAGATCTACAAAAATATCGAACATCAGGCAATTAAGATCTGGGAATGGTCAGAAGAACAGTGGGATCAGATCATCAAAACAAACTTGAGAATCCCATTCCTTGTAACTAAAAATGTTGTACCTGTAATGATAAAACAAGGAAAAGGAGATATCGTAAATGTATCTTCAAGAATGGGTCGTATTGCATCTCAGATGGGTGCATACGCTGTTGCAAAAGGCGGTATCGTAACCATGACCAAGACAACTGCTATCCAGACCAAAGAATACGGAATCAAATGCAATGCCGTATCTCCTGGAATCGTGGACACACCGGGGCAGAGAGTCTACAACCACTCTGTAGGACAGGACGGCTGCCCGATGGGAAGCTCAAAAGATGTTGCAAAAGCAATCATCTACCTGCTGGCAGATTCACCGACAGTTATGACAGGACAGTCTATCGACCTGTTCACAACAGTATAGAACCAAATGACTACAAGAGACACTGTCATCACTGGCAGTGTCTCTTGTAGTCACTTCACAATTATTAACAATTCGTTCGTCTTTTCATCACACTTTCATCACAATTGCACTCTATACTATAAATTGTTCGAAAAAACAACACTTTAAATCTTTTTCATAACTTTTTCCTCAGGACTGCACTCCTCCCAAATAATGCAGTCCTTTTTTTATTTAATTTTTTAACACGATTGGTCTCCCGGTCCGGATATCCACCAGCCTAATGAATTAAATGTCAACCAAATTTATTTCCCCGGCTGTCCATAATAAGCATTTGCTCCATGTTTTCTATAGTAATGCTTATCCTGTAATTCCTGTGGTGCAGGTTTAACGTCTGGGTTGATCATTTCGCATCTTGCTGCCATCTTGGCAACTTCCTCTAATACTACTGCGTTGTGAACTGCTTCGTGAGCATCTTTGCCCCATGTGAATGGTCCATGGTTCTTGCAGAGTACTGCAGGTGTTGCAACATAGTCCAGATCATCTTCATCGAATCTGTCTGCGATCAGGACACCTGTATTTTTCTCATAAGCTTCATCGATTTCTTCTTTTGTAAGATTTCTTACACATGGTACTGTTCCGTACAGGTAATCTGCATGTGTAGTTCCGTAGCAAGGGATTCCTCTTCCTGCCTGAGCCCAGCTTGTTGCCCAAGGAGAATGTGTATGTACAACACCACCAATGTTCGGGAATCTGTTATACAGCTCTACATGTGTTGCTGTATCAGAAGATGGATTTAAGTCTCCCTCTACTTTATTACCCTGAAGGTCTACAACTACCATATCTTCCGGTGTTAATTTGTCATAATCTACTCCACTTGGTTTGATTACGAAAAGACCTTTTTCACGGTCGATTCCGCTTACATTTCCCCATGTGAATGTTACCAGGCCATATTTTGGAAGAAGCATGTTTGCTTCATATACTTCTTTTTTTAATTCTTCCAGCATCTCTTTCTATCTCCTTTATATTTCTGTTACTGCGGAAAAGCTGTTATCAACATTTTCCCCTTGTATATAAGAATATGCAGATACGGGGACATAACCTATGCCCCCTCTGCTTTCATATAATATTTCTTACAGATCTGCACAAGCTCTGCGCTCTACGTCAAGACCTTTCTTGTATGTCTCCATAAATGCTTCGTATCCAGCTACGCCTTCCGGATCCGGATCGATTCTGCTTCCGGCATCGCTTCCGAATACTTTATTCTTCAGGTAGTCTTCCAGCTTCTCGCCTTCTTCACGTTTTACCATGTACTCAGCAAGGATAGCCATTCCCCATGGTCCGCCTTCGCCTGCTGTCTCCATAACTACTACAGGTGTGTTGATCGCATCTGCAAGGATCTTCTGTCCGACACCTTTTGTCTTGAAGAGTCCGCCATGTCCAAGAACGGTATCAATCTCAACACCTTCGTCTTTTGTTAAGATATCCATTCCGACTTTGATAACACCAAGTGCTGTGTACAGGTGAGATCTCATGAAGTTAGCCAGATTGAATTTTGTCTCTGGTGTTCTGACTACCATTGGGCGTCCTTTTTCTACATTTGTGATAGGCTCGCCTGCGTAGTTACCATAAGAAAGGATTCCACCACAGTCAGCATCGCCTTCCAGTGCTTTATTGTAAAGTGTTCCATACATCTGATTCATGTCTACGTCTGCTCCGATAGAATCAGCGAATTCTTTGAACAGATTTACCCATGCATTCAGATCTGTTGTTCCGTTATTGGAATGTACCATGGCAACCAGACTTCCGTCAGGTGTTGTAACCATGTCGATCTCTGTATGTAAGTCTTTCAGAGGTTTCTCAAGGACAACCATAGAGAAGAATGAAGTACCAGCGGAAATGTTGCTTGTACGCTGTGCTACGCTGTTTGTAGCTACCATACCTGTTCCTGCATCTCCTTCCGGAGGACAAAGCGGGATTCCGGCTTCCAGATTACCTGTAGGGTCAAGTTTCTTTGCTCCTTCTTCTGTCAGGATACCGGCTGCGTCTCCTGCTACCAGAACTTTAGGAAGAATCTCTTTTATTTTCCATGGATAGTTCTCACCTTCGATGAGTTTATCGAACTTCTGGATCATTTCTTCATCATAGTCTTTTGTATTCATGTCGATTGGGAACATTCCGGATGCATCTCCTACACCAAGAACCTTCTCACCTGTCATCTGCCAGTGGATATATCCTGCAAGTGTTGTCGTGAATGCGATATCTTTTACATGATCTTCTTTATCCAGAATGCACTGATACAGATGTGCGATACTCCATCTCAGCGGAATATTATACTGGAACAGATCTACCAGCACTTCGGAAGCTTTTCCTGTATTGCTGTTTCTCCATGTCTGGAATGGTGCAAGAAGCTTTCCTTCTTTGTCAAATGCCATATATCCGTGCATCATGGCACTGAATCCGATCGCTCCCAGTTTCTTGATCGTTACTCCGTATTCTTTCTGTACATTTTCTGCCATATCGCGGTAGCTGTCCTGAAGACCTGCCCAGATATCGTCCAGAGAGTATGTCCACAGTCCGTTCTCATAACGGTTCTCCCATGTATGGCTTCCGGATGCGATCGGATTGTGCTCCTCATCGATCAGTACTGCTTTAATTCTTGTAGAACCGAATTCGATTCCAAGATATGCTTTTCCGCTTTCAATGATCTCTTTTACATTGCTCATTGTACGCTTCCTCCTAAACATTATATTTTAAGTTTTCTTAATATCTCCATTATACTATTTTTGCAGGGAAATATCTATTTCGATATCCCCTGCAAATATAATCTTTTACCCGTAATTCTTTATTTGATTATTTGCGGTATGCAACGCTGTTCCACAGGAGTTCATTCTTGAACTGTCTGATTGTTGTATCCTTATCAATGTATACAGCTTCGATTCCCATGCATGCTGCCCAGTCACCCATCTGCTCTGCTGTTAAATCATAAGAGAATGCTGTGTGGTGAGCTCCTCCTGCCAGGATCCATGCTTCTGTTCCAACCTTTAAGTTCGGCTGTGGTGTCCAGAATGCTGTTGCTACTGGAAGTTTTGGCATTGGTTTCTCTGTCTTCTTGCAGTCTACATCGTTGATGATCAGACGGAATCTGTCACCAAGGTCGATCAGAGATGTTGCGATAGCCGGACCTGTCTTAGATGTGAATACAAGTCTTGCAGGATCTTCTCTGTTACCCATGCTAAGTGGCTGCTCTTTGATGCTGATCTTGCCATCTGCGATTGTCGGGCAAACTTCCAGCATGTGAGCTTCCAGAACGCCTTCTTTACCTGATACAAGGTTGTATGTGTAATCTTCCATGAATGAAGTTCCCTTAGCGTCCTTCATTCCCTGAGTCATGATCTTCATAACACGAACCATAGCAGCTGTCTTCCAGTCACCTTCTGCTCCGAATCCGTATCCTTTTTCCATCAGTCTCTGCATTGCAAGTCCTGGGAGCTGTTTCAGTCCGCCAAGATCTCCGAAGTGTGTTACAACTGCCTGATAGTTATTCTCATCCAGGAATCTTTCAAATCCAAGTTCGATTCCAGCCTGTACTGCTACATGCTCACGGAATTCTTTCTCATCTCTTCCTTCAAGAAGGATGTCATATTTGTCATAGTATTCTTCTACTAATGTGTCGATATCAGCCTGAGATACTGCATTAACAGCTTCTACAACTTCATTTACAGGATAAGCATCTACTTCCCATCCGAATTTGATCTGAGCTTCTACTTTGTCGCCTTCTGTTACGGCTACGTTTCTCATGTTGTCAGCTACACGCATAACTCTGACGTGGCTGCTTTCTACAACACCTACTGCTGTACGCATCCATGATCCGATCTGTTTCTGAACGTCTTCGTCTTCCCAGTATCCTGCAACAACTTTGCGTTCCATGTTCAGACGGCTGAAGATGTGTCCGTACTCTCTGTCACCATGTGCTGCCTGGTTCTCGTTCATGAAGTCCATGTCGATTGTGTCGTATGGGATTTCACGGTTGAACTGTGTATGTAAGTGAAGTAATGGTTTTCTGTATTCCTGTAATCCTAAGATCCATGATTTTGCAGGAGAGAATGTATGCATCCATGTGATAACACCGGCACAGTTCTCGTCTGTGTTAGCTTCGTTGAATGTCTTTCTGATTACTTCGTTTGTGATCATGGTTGGTTTCCATACTACTTCATATGGAAGGTTTCCTGATTTGTTCAATGCATCTACGATAATCTTTGAATGCTCTGCTACGTGTGCAAGACACTCATCTCCATAAAGATCCTGTGATCCTGTGCAGAACCAAAACTGATAATTCTTTGTTTTTAACATGTTTAATTACTCCTTTTCGCTCAAATTTTCTGTTTCATTTACAGCTTCATTATGTCTCTATTATAAAAATATGGACTTGTTTTCTCAATTTCTTAACTCTGCACTTTTGGGAAAATAGTTACCTATTCCGACCTCCGTTATGATATAATCTAAGGAGAATCCAAGGAGGTATTTTATATGAATTTATCCGATTTTTGCCGCCGGATCACAGGACCCGATACACGGCTTCTTCCGGAAAACCATAAATTAGGCGCAAGACTTGTCTGTCCGGAATATTCCAAATCCGTTCAGGAAGTCAAGACGTATCCGTTACTCGGTCAGGACCGCAGCTTCTTATTATGCTGGAACTTCGATTCTCCCGGTAACCTGTATGCAACGATGATGCCGTCTCCGGAGAATTTCTGCTATCATTATTCCTATTCGGAAGGGAAATATACGCAGCTTCACACGCATGATTATCTGGAACTTTCCTATGTTGTGGAAGGAGAATTTCACCAACGGATATTGAATAAAGATGTAGTCTTTCAGAAAGGTGATCTCTGCCTGATCGACAAAAACTGTCTGCACCAGGACTGCCTGACAGACCAGTCTGGGGTCGTACTTTTTATCGGAATTGCCAACGATATGTTTACGGAGATCATGAATGAGAACAGTACCCCGCAGAAGATTCTTTCCTTCCTGCAGTCTGCATTGTTAAAGCAAAAGGATGTCCAGCAATTTCTGCATTTCCGACCATCCGACGGGGCAAGCGAATCTCTGGACGACAGTCTTTTGTTGCTTTTGAAAGAATCTTATTCGCCGGACAGTGGTTCCAGATATATTACAAAAGGTCTGTTATTCCGGATCTTCCGGATCTTAAGTACACAGTATGATTTTTCTCTTTCCAAAGAGCAGAAGCAGACGATGAACTGGATCGTATTCGAAGAGATTTCGGACTATATCCGGGCACATTTCAGAGATATCACCATCCAGGATCTGGTGGATGAATTCCACTATCAGGAGGATTACTTCAACCGCCTGATCAAACGAAAGACCGGACTTACCTATTCCGCTTATGTCCAGCAGATCCGGCTGGAACGTGCGGAACATCTGCTTGTGTCGACTGACAAGAGTATCGAAGAGATTGCCGATTCGGTAGGATATCATAACAAGGGATATTTCTACAAATTATTTCAGGAGAAATACGAAGAGACACCTGCAAGTTACAGACGTCATACAAGATAACGCACGCAATACAATGAAGAAACACAGTAATGCGGAAAGTGCGATACGTACCCACCAGCTGGAAAGTGTTCCCTGTGTGGTGATAAGACTTGAGATCGTTCCTTTGATCAATCCACCAAAGACTGTACCAAATGGTGTTCCTACACCACCGCTTAACAGTGTACCACCGATAACGGAAGCTGAGATCGCATCCATTTCAAGACCTTTGGCCTGCTCTACGAATCCGGAACAGCTGTTTAAGCAGAAGAGGAATCCGCCGCATCCTGCAAGCAGTCCGTCCAGAACGTATGCTTTGAATTTTGTTTTCTTTACATTTAATCCCATCATCATAGCACTCTGTGCATTTCCACCGATGGCATATACTTCACGACCGAATTTTGTATATTTCATCATGATCGCAATGACAATAAAGATCAGTATTGCGATGATAACAGTCGGATATATGTATGCCGGAATGAATTTTCCACGACGGCTGTATGATCCGATTGGGAGATAAATCTTATAATTAGCCCATGCAAGGAATGTCTTATTTTTGATAGAAATCATATCAGTACTGATGATTGATGTCATACCACGTCCAAAGAACATACCTGCAAGTGATACGATGAATGGCTGGATTTCAAGATAAGATACCAGGAATCCCTGAACGATACCAAAAAGGAGTCCGATCAGAAGTGCGATGGCAACTGCCATGTAAGCACTCATTCCTTTCTTTTCCATATCGTATGCACACAGCATACATACCAACGCTGTTACGGAACCAACAGAGATATCGATACCGCCTGTGATCATTACGATTGTCTGTCCCATTGCGATGACCAGAAGTCCCGCATTGGAAATGAACAGGTTCAGGAACATCTGTGGTTTTGCGAATCCTTTATCAGCAAATATTACCATACCTGCTGCATACATTACGATGAACAAAAGAACAGTTACCATAAGAAGGAAACTATTTCCGTTAATTTTCATTCCCGGTTTGTTTAATGATTTCTTTTTCATTAGTTATTTCCTCCTTCCACTGCTTTATTTGCACGTTTCATTTTCTGGCTTGTCATAAATTTCTGGAATACAGGGCTCTGTAAAGTAACGATGATAATAACTACGATTGCCTTGTAAACCGGCAACTGGTCAGCTGATACATTCATTGCATATAAAGTTGTTGTAAGTGCCTGAATCGTATATGCTCCGATTACAGATCCCATTAAGCTGAATTTACCACCGCCAAGAGCGTTACCACCAAGAGCAACTGCCAGGATGGCGTCCATTTCAAGGTTCAGACCAATGTTGTTGGCATCTGCGGAATAGATTCGGCTGGATGCTACGATTCCTGCAATACCTGCCAGTACACCACAGATTACATATGTAAGGAACTTAATCATTGTTGAATTAAGACCTACCAGTCTGGATGCTGTACCGTTGATACCTACACTTTCGATGTAAAGACCAAGTGCTGTTTTCTTTAATACAAGATATGTGATCACTACAACAATAATAGCAATAAAGATTGGTGTCGGAACCGGGCATTTTCCGATATATCCACCGTATACTTTATAAGAGCCTACACGGATATATGTAATCTGTCCGTCTGTGATCAGCTGTGCAATACCACGACCTGCTGTATACAGGATCAAGGTAGCTACCATCGGCTGGATGTTCAGCTTTGCTACAAGGAAACCATTGAATGCTCCACATAATGCAGATGCTGCAAGTGCTGCTAACATAGCAACGATAATTGGTGCTGCAAGTGAGTTAACAGATACCTCTCCACCTGAAAGGATCTGGCAGCATACAGCTGCTGCAACCGCCATAACTGCACCAACACTGATGTCCTGTCCACCGGATGCTGCTGTAACCAGCGTCATACCTACGGCAAGGATTACTAATTCTGATGCACGGTTAATAACGTCTACGATATATCCGTACAAAACTCCGTTGTTAATTGATACTTTGAAGAAGCCCGGAGTAGTGATTACGTTAACCAAAAGTACAGCTATGAGGCACACGATTGGCAGAAACAGTCTCATAGATGTAAGCTTTTTCCATCCTGACTTTGTATTACTCATTATCTCCACCTCCTGCGATTGCTTTCATAATGCCTTCCTGAGACAGTTCGTTTCCACTGATCTCTCCGACTTTCTTTCCGTCTCTTAATACACCCATTCTTGAGCATGTACGGAGCATTTCTTCTACTTCTGAAGAAATGAATGTAACTGCCATTCCCTGATCAGCAAGATCAAGAACCAGTTTCTGGATCTCTGTCTTTGTTCCGATATCAATACCACGTGTCGGCTCATCAAGAATCAGATAATCCGGATTTGTAAGCAGCCATCTTCCGATGATTACTTTCTGCTGGTTACCACCTGAAAGACTCTTAATCGGAGTTTCACGGCTTGCTGTCTTAATCTGCAGCATTTCGATATATTTATCTGCTGCTTCTTCCATTTCTTTCTTACTCAATGGATGGAACATACCTCTTTTTGCCTGTAAAGCAATAATGATATTCTCTCTTACTGACAGGTCAGCAATAATTCCATCTTTCTTACGGTCTTCCGGGAGATATGCCATACCAAGTTTCATGGCATCCAGTGGAGAATTGATCTTCACTTCTTTTCCGTTTACCTTTATTTTTCCGCTATCCGGTTTGTCTGCACCATAAATCGCACGAACCAGTTCGGAACGTCCTGATCCAAGAAGTCCTGTAAGTCCGACAACTTCTCCTTTGTTAACAGTGAAGTTGAATGGACGGATGCTTCCTTTTCTTCCGATTCCTTCTGCTTCGATAACCGGAATAAATTCTTTCAGTTCTGCATGCTCGCCCTTGATATCAGCAAGATCATCGAAATCTTTACCCATCATCTTAGCAACCAGCATAACTCTTGGAAGGTCTTTTGTTGTATATTCTCCAACCAGTTCACCATTTCTGAGAACAGTGATACGGTCACAGACTGCATATACCTGCTCCAGGAAATGTGTAACGAAGATAATTCCAACTCCCTGAGCTTTCAAACGATTCATTAATACGAATAATTTTTCTACTTCATCATCATCCAGAGAAGATGTAGGCTCATCAAGAATCAGTACACGACAGTTCATATCAACCGCACGTGCGATAGCAATCATCTGCTGTTTAGCAAGTGAACACTCTTCCAGTTTGTCTGTAGCTTTTGCATCAATCTGCAGATCCTTTAACAGCTCTGTAGATTTCTTGTTCATTGTCTTCCAGTCGATAAGGCCTGCTTTTCTTGGTTCACGTCCGATAAACAGATTTTCTGCAACTGTAAGGTTCGGACAAAGGTTGACTTCCTGATATACAGTACTGATTCCATTGTCCTGCGCATCCTGTGGAGATCTGTTAACGATTGGTGCGTCTTTTCCTTCCATTTTAATCTCTCCAGACTCAAATGGATGCACACCGGTAAGTACTTTGATCAAAGTAGACTTTCCTGCACCATTTTCTCCCATCAGAGCGTGGATTTCTCCTTTACGGAGAGTAAAATCAACATGTTGTAAGGCTTTGACACCTGGAAACGTCTTTGAGATATCTCTCATTGTTAATACAACATTATTTTCCATTTCTAATGTTCACCCGCTTTCTTTAATATCCAAAAGGGCATAGAAAGCGCGGCAGCATATCCGGCTTTTCATTCCGTTTATTCCGCCGCGCCATTTCACCTCTTTTTTATGTTACTATAAGTTCTGCCTGTTTTTAGTATGCACGTTTGTCAAGAATTTCCTGTGTAATCTTTGTTACATCATAATCTTTATCATCAACTTTCACACTCTTAACAGTGTCATCATATGCGAACATTTCTTCCTCTACATATGCTTTCTTTTCAACATCTTTGCCATCTTCCAGCTTCTTGATGATTTCTTCTACACGTGGTCCGTGTAATGGGTTACACTCTGTATCGCAGATGATCTTTCCAGATAATGTATCTGTCAGACCAGCGTTTGTTGTATCGAATGACATTACAAGGATGTCTCCATCCGGTCCTACTGTCTTACCAGCAGCTTCGATTGCATCGATTGCTCCGAATGCTTCGTTATCATTCTCACAGTAAACTACGTTGATGTTATCATGCTGTTTCAGCATAGACTCCATAACTTCCTGTCCTTTAGCCTGTGTGAATTCACCTGTCTGCTGTGCTACGATGTTCCATCCATATTCTTTAGCAGCTTCTTCAAGACCTTCTGTACGTCCGATCTGAGCTGAAGCTCCGATTGTTCCCTGAATGTGAGCGATGTTAACTTCTTTCATTCCCTTAGCTTCTGCATAAGCGTTCAGCCATTCGCAAGCTTTCTGGCCTTCCATCTTGAAGTTAGATCCTACCCAGGCTGTGTAAAGGCTATCATCAGATACATCGATCATACGGTCAACGATGATTACCGGGATATCAGCATCTTTTGCTTCTTTCAAAACTGTGTCCCATCCTGTCTCTGTTACAGGTGCAAGTACGATGTAGTCAACATCCTGCTGGATGAAGTTACGGATTGCTGTGATCTGATTCTCCTGTTTCTGCTGAGCATCGTCAAAGATCAGTTTGTATCCGTTCTTTTCGCTGAATGTGCTCTTCATTGATTCAGAGTTTGCTGTACGCCAGTCAGATTCAGCACCTACCTGTGAGAAACCAATTGTAATTTCATCACTTGAGCTTGATTTCGAGCTGTCAGACTTGCTGTCCCCACCTTTATTTCCGCATCCAACTGCTAATGATGCTACCATTGTAGCTGCCAGTAACGCTGTAATCACTTTTCTTTTCATTTTCATATCCTCCTCGGTTTTTCGATTTTCTTTGATTGTCCGTCTGTCAATCACTTGTTGACTATATATTACTGAATTTCGGACAAACAATAAACAGAAGATTCTTCTGAATTTTTAGAATTTCTTTTGAATCGTTTCACAAAAGTTGGTTTTTTTACGAAAAAGGTTGGTTTTTTTGTGCTGCCATAGTAACCGTCGCTTTTGTACCATCATTTTCCACACTTTCCAGAGTTACTCCGTACCGTTCTCCGTAATAATAACGAATTCTCCGGTTTACATTTCCAATCCCAAATCCATCAATACTTTTATCTCCTTTTTCTTTTCCAATACTTTCCTGAAGTTTTTCTAACACTTCTTTCGTCATACCTTTTCCATCATCTGTGACTGTAAATATCATATTTTCACCGTCCAGCCTTCCGGTGATCTTTATCATTCCGCCACCACGTTTATTTTTCAGGCCATGGTAGAGAGCATTTTCCACTAATGGCTGCAAAGTCAGCTTAGGGATCATGAATTCTCCCATATTTTCCTCCATATCGATTTCATAACTCATAATATCCTGATATCTGAACTGTTGGATCTTCAGATAACTTTCTATATGTGACCGTTCTTCCCGTACTGTAATAAAATCCCGGCCTTTACTTAATGTTGTACGGAAGAAGTCTGAAAGTGCCGTAACCATTGACACAACTTCATCCTTACGGTTTTCTTCCGCCAGCCATACAATTGCATCCAGTGTGTTATACAGAAAATGAGGATTAATCTGCGCCTGCAAAAGTTTTGTTTCTGCAATGCGTAAATTTTTTTGCTGCTGCTTGATATCTTCAACCAATCCACCAATTTCCTGAGTCATATCATTAAAACTTCTGGTAAGCACTGCAATCTCATCTGTATTCGATTCCTTCGTCTGTACCGTAAAATCTCCTTCTGCCACCTGTTGTGTCATCCGGCATAATTTCTGTATTGGCTTTGTCACGCTTTTTGCCGCCTTCATTGTCAAAAACAAGGCTAACACGATCGCCGCTACGGATATCCAGATACATATAACAAACGTTCTTGTATTTCTTGCATCCAGTTCTGCTTTTACATTCGTATAATTGGTAGTCTCTACATATATATAGTCCTGTATTCCTTTCTGGATCAATGATGTCAGCATATAAATATTTTCATTCAGGTAGTTCATTTTATCTTCATATGCTCCACCCGAATCAATAGCTGTCTCCAGTTCTTTTACACAGCCTTTCAAAGACTTCAAGCTGTTTTTCAATCGTTTGATCTGATTTCTGTTGCTGTCCACGGTTGCCATGTAAGATAACTTATCACAGGTTTCTTCAAGCTCGTCAATATATTTATAAGGATTGACCGTCAAAATACCATTTACAGTTGTCTCTCCGTCACCAAGTTCTTCCATATCTCTTTTTCCGATAACAGCCAGATACATACTGTAATCCATACGTTCTTTAAAATCTCTTGCATACATATTGGCATACGAGACACTTTTTGTGATCTGTGCATATGCCGAAGTCGCATTTGTCAGCGAGGCCAGAAGATACGTCATTACCAGTATCATAGGAATAAATACAGCAAGAGAAATTCCTGCCAGTCTCTGATTTAACGAGACATTCCTGCGAATCTTTTTCATCCTTTACTCCTTTCCTCGTGCTCTAAATTCCTTCGGTGTACAATTTTGCGTTTTCTTAAATATATAACTGAAATAATGCGGATCCTTATATCCTACTTCATAGCCGATTTCCGAGGTCTTCATTGATGAACACATCAAAAGTTCTTTTGCCCTGTCCATTCGTATCTCTGTAAGATATTCCACAAATGTCTTTCCCATCTCTTTGCTGAAAATAGAACTGAAATAGCTTGGGCTCATCCCTACTTCTGCTGCTATCGTATTCAGGGAAATCTCATCCGACATATATGTTTTTCTGATCTGATCTTTAGCAATTTCTATAATATCCGAATAACGTCTTCCGCTTATTGTGTCACGTACTCCAATAATCTTTTTCAAAAGCATTCTTATATAATTTTTAATTTCTTCCAATGTCTGACTCGTCTTCATACTATTCTTTAATTCTTCTGACTGAGCTTGCATTTCCCCTTCTATTCCCTCAATCTTTTCACAGAAAGACATCATGACTATATATGCGTCCATAATTATATACTGACGCATTAATACAGATTTCAGATTTTCCTCCGGTAATTCATTTATATACACATCTACAAACTCATCTATCTCGTCTTCTGCCCCATTATTCAAGAATTTTTCCAACATGGTCCTGGTCTTTTCTATCTCTCCGAAGCTCGTAATTTCTATGTCATCCAGAGTATCTACATTCTGAGCCATCCGGATATCTTCTACGGATATGATCCGGTTAAGCTCCATTGTAAATCTCGCCGCCAATGCACGTTCTGCCTCCCTGAACGATTCTTCGAGCTCCCTGAGTCTGGCTACCGGCTGTCCAATTCCTCCAAAATAAGCAATTGTCGAATAATTCTTCATAATTTCTTCCAGATCTTTTGACAGCTCTTTTACTCTTTCTGACATTTGTTCTTCATTATCAGCCATTAAAAGAAATGCCCAGCCTTCTACGCCACGCTGAAATTCAAATACATATTCCAGTCTTTCTGTTAATTTCTCAATTGCATATTCTGCTTCTCCCAATAGTTCTCCGGATTTTCGATTTTCTTCCCCTAAGGTAAAACGGAATAAAAGCAGGTTATACATCCCGGCGCTCAAATTCATTTCATATTTTTTCCCGGTTTCCAGTGCATCTGCCATTGACAGATTACCTGCTATCATCTGTTCGAAGAATTTCTGTTTCTCATGCTCAGTATTCTCCCGCATTTCTTCCATATACTTACGAACCAGGTCTTTATCTTCTTTTTCACGACGGATAGATTCACTCACCCCATTTAAAGCTTCCAGTAATTTGCCGGAAGATATCGGTTTTAAAAGGTACTCTGTTACCCCCAGACGTATTGCCTCTTTGGCATAGTCGAATTCATCATACCCACTCAAAATCAGGATTTTAATATTCGGAAGTTCCTTTTTTACCAGTTTACAAAGTTCCAGTCCATCCATGAACGGCATACGGATATCTGTAATCAGAATATCCGGTTTTTCTTTTATAATCATGGGATAAGCCAGTTCTCCGTCACTTGCCTCTCCACAGAATATGTACCCTTCTTTTTCCCAGTCAATACTGTTTTTAATTCCTCTTCGTATAACCAT
>OLSN01001127.1_pt1 | contig 24872 bp, 17 predicted proteins | sample 1672411 | NCBI WGS metagenome assembly OLSN01 (sample SAMEA3136683, study PRJEB25190) | human gut metagenome | biome: human gut; feature: human-associated habitat; material: faeces | place: Austria | collected 2013 | reverse complement strand
TGCACCTGTAATAGTCGAGACAGCCGCATTCAAGGCACCGCGAAGCCTCGCGCCGCGCCTGCTCGTCAGTGAGTCCAAGTGCGACCTCGTCAAAGCTGTGCTTCCGCTCTTCTGCGGGGAGAACGCGCATCTTTTCGCGCGCGATATGTTCTCTGTCCGCAAGATCACTCTTGGTTATTTCACGCTCGACAAGTATCGGCTTTTTGTAGCCTATAATATTCCCGCGAAGATAACTGTCAACAACCATCGCACTCTTCTGCGCTTCGCCTATAGCGGACACGGCGATATCTGCGCCTTTGTTCGTAGCGTCGCCGATTGCAAAAATGCCGCTTATGTTCGTCCTGAATGTGCTCTCGTCTGCGCTTATCGTGCCGCGAGAGGTCGTGTCAAGCTCTTCAAATCCGCTGAGCTCGGGCTTCTGACCGATAGCCATTATTACACTGTCAACTTCAAGAGTTTCGAATTTTCCCTCTATCGGAACCGGCTTTCTTCTGCCGCTCGCATCGGGTTCGCCGAGCTCCATTATCTGAAGCTTTATTCCGCAGACCTTGCCGTCCCGTGTTAATATTTTATCGGGATTTGTGAGAAATCTGAAATCCACGCCCTCTTCCTGCGCCTCATCGATTTCGAGTGCATCTGCGGGCATCTCATCGCGGGTGCGGCGGTAGATGATATAAACTTTCTCCGCGCCTAGGCGGACTGCCGTGCGGCAGGCATCCATCGCCGTGTTGCCTCCGCCGCATACGGCTACGCGCTTTCCGATATCAACGGGTGAGCCAAGTATCACGGAACGCAGGAAATCTATTCCGCCGAATACTCCTTCGGCATCCTCGCCGTCAACCCGCATTTTTGTGCTCGACCATGCACCGGGCGCGGCAATTACCGCGTCGTATTCTTGGTTAAGCGTATCAAGAGAAATATCTCTGCCGATTTCTATATTATTTCTGAACTCAACGCCGAGTTTTTCAACAAGCGCCAATTCTTTGTCAAGCACTTCTTTTGGCAGTCTGTATTGCGGTATGCCGTAGCGGAGCATGCCGCCCATCTTCGGCATCATGTCGAAAACAGTGACGCCGTGTCCTTTTATCGCAAGATAATATGCCGCCGATATTCCGCCCGGACCGCCGCCTATAATCGCGACCTTTTTGCCCGTTGATTCGGCAACTTCGGGCATGAATATATTGCCGCTTTCAAGGTCGCGGTCTGCCGCATATGCCTTGAGCGCGGCTATAGATACAGGCTCTTCAACGAGTCCTCGTCTGCACTTTTTCTCGCACGGATGCGGACATACTCTGCCTATGGATGCGGGCAGGGGAATCCTGCCTTTTATTACCGACAGAGCCTGTGCGTTTTCGCCGTTTGCGATAAGCCCGACATATCCCTGGCAGTCGGTGCCCGCAGGGCAGGCGAGAGAGCATGGGGCTTTGCAGTCTCCGGTGTGATCCGAAAGCAGCATTTCGAGCGAAAATCTTCTTGCCCTGTTTATTCTGTCTGACTCTGTTATAATTTCCATTCCGTCGGCGGCTTCGATAGCGCAGGAACGCATCAGCTTCGGGCTGCCCTTGCACTCTACAACGCACATTCCGCATGCTCCGTATGGCTTGACCCGCTCGTCATGGCAGAGAGTCGGGATATCCGCGCCCGCCTTTCTTGCGGCTTCGAGCAGTGTCGAACCTTTCTCGATTCTTACGCTTTTTCCGTCAACGGTCAATGTAATATACTCTTTCATCGTCACACCTCCTTATTTTATAAATATCGCGTCAAAGCGGCACGTAGCCTTGCAGCTGCCGCATTTTATGCACTTGCCGCTGTCTATTTTATGCGGCTTTTTCACTTCGCCGGATATCGCGCCTACCGGGCATTTTTTGCTGCACAGCGTGCACCCGCGGCATTTGTCAGAGTCTATATGATAGCTTATAAGCTCCGGGCATTCTCCGGCGGGACAGCGGTGTTCTTTTATGTGAGCTTCGTATTCGCCGCGAAAATATCTGAGCGTGGTGAGAACGGGATTTGGGGCTGTCTGACCGAGTCCGCAGAGCGAGCCGTCCTTTATCTGAGCGCACAGCTCTTCGAGCAGCTTGATATCTCCGTCTCTGCCGCTGCCTTGGCATATCCGCTCAAGAGTTTCCCTGAGGCGCATAGTGCCGATGCGACAGGGAACGCACTTTCCGCACGACTCGTTCGTTGTGAAATCGAGAAAGAATTTTGCCATGCGCACCATGCAGGTGCTCTCGTCCATAACGACCATTCCGCCCGAGCCCATTATCGCGCCCGTTGCCGAAAGAGCCTTGTAGTCTATAACCGTGTCGGCAAGCTGCGCGGGGATACATCCGCCCGACGGGCCGCCGAGCTGAACGCCCTTGAATTCTTTGCCGCCGCGTATTCCGCCGCCGATATCAAAAATAACATCTCTGAGCGTCTTGCCCATTGGTATTTCAACAAGTCCGCCGCGCTTTATCTTGCCTGTCAGTGCAAAAACTTTCGTGCCTTTGCTGGTCTCGGTGCCGATGGCGGCGAACGCCTCTCCGCCGTTGTTGATTATCCATGTTACATTTGCGAATGTCTCAACATTGTTTATGTTCGATGGCTTATTCATATATCCAGACTGCGCGGGGAACGGCGGCTTGAGGCGCGGCATACCGCGCTGACCCTCAAGAGATTCGATGAGAGCCGTCTCTTCGCCGCAGACAAATGCGCCAGCACCTGCCTTGATTCTGAATCTGCATGAGAATCCTGAAGAGAGAATATTTTCACCTATATAGCCTTTTTCCTCAGCTTGTTCAATTGCGTTTCGAAGTCTTTTTATAGCCAGAGGATACTCGGCGCGGACATAGACTATTGCCTCTTTTGCGCCTATAGCATACGCCGCTATTAGCATACCTTCTATCAGCGCGTGCGGGTCGCTTTCAATAACAGCTCTGTCCATAAAAGCACCCGGATCGCCCTCGTCGGCGTTGCATATCAGATATTTTTCGCCTCCCGCACTCTGCCTTGCGGCATTCCACTTGAACCATGTCGGGAAGCCCGCGCCTCCGCGTCCGGCGAGTCCTGAAGTTTTTATCTCTTCGATTACCTGTTCGGGAGCCATTGTTTTCAGAACTTTTGAAAGTGCTGTATATCCGCCGTGCTTTTCATAATCTTCAATGATCTCCGGCTCGGTTATTCCGCACCCGCGCAGAGCTATTCGAGTCTGCTTTTCGAGAAAGCCTTTGTCTTCGTCGGATATAACAAGAGAGTTTATCTGCGACATGTCGCCGCTTTCTGTGAAGCTTATGATTTTATCCACATCATCGGTGTTTACTTTAACGAGCCTTGCTATGAGAGAATCGCCGTTATAAATATCGACAATGGGCTCGAGAAAGCACATTCCGATGCATCCAACTGCGTGAACCGTATAATTTCCACTGTTCTTTTCGTCGAGCAGTTTATGTATCTTTCCGGCTCCCGCCGAGATGCCGCAGCTGCCTTCTCCGATTTTAATTTTATACATCGGTGCTTGCCTCCTTTGCCTTTTCGGCGATTATCTCTTTGACTCTCTGCGGAGTCAGACTGCCGTAGGTCTCGGAATTTATCATCATAACAGGGGAGAGTGAGCAGCAGCCGAGGCAGGCGACGGTTTTCAGTGTAAAAAGCCCGTCGGAAGTTGTCTCTCCATTATGTATGCCAAGCGTTTCAAACACAGCTTTTTCTATCATCTCGGAGCCGTTGACATGGCACGCCGTACCCTGACAAAGCATTATAAAATATCTGCCGACCGGCGTGAAACGAAATTGGGCATAGAATGTTGCAACGCCGAAAGCGGTTGCCGGGGCAATGCCCAGCCCGATTGCCGCATGACAAAGCGCGTCTTCCGGCAGATAACCGTAAATATCCTGAATCTCCTGTAGGACGGTTATAAGCGAGCCGACGGTGTTTTTATATTTGTTTATGACAGGCTCAATGAGACTTAAATCGCTTGCCTTTACCGGATTTTTCATATCTTCTCCTCCGTTGACATAGGTTTATTCAATTATACGCTATGGACATAAGCTTTTCAATATCGTGCTGGCACTTATCTACATGTAAAATAAGGAGGCGTTTTTTTGTATATTATGCGCGTTGAAAAAGCGTATGGCTTGTTGTACTATTATATTAAGCACTTCATGAGCCGATGGAAAAAACGTGGCAAATAATCCACAGTTTGCCTGAATTTGTCGGTTGAACAGTGTGACAAAATGTGATAAAATGTAGACACAAAATGTGATGCGCGTCAATCGGACGCGTGCGGCAAGGCCGCAAAAGGGAGATTTGAGTGGTGGAGAAGCTGGTTTCAATCATAATGCCGGCGTATAATTGCGTGGATTACATAGCAGAGAGTATAAGATCCGTGCAAAATCAGACCTACCAAAATTGGGAGCTCATCGTTGCCGATGACAATTCTACGGACGGTACGGTCAATACGGTGCGCAGTATGGCAGCAGATGACAACAGAATACATTTGCTTGAAACCGATATCAATCTCGGCCCTGCGGCGGCGCGCAACAGAGCGATAAATGCGGCGCAGGGTAATTATATCGCATTCCTTGACAGCGACGATATCTGGTTTTCGGACAAGCTGATCCGGCAGATAAGCTTTATGGAGCAAACAGGATACGATTTCACATATACTGCGTATGAAAAAATAAACGAACGCAGCGAACATATGGGAATTGTTGTTTCTGCGCCGAAGAGCGTGAATTATTCGTCGATGCTTTATCGCGGTGACCCAATAGGCAATTTGACTGTGGTTTACGATGCAACAAAGCTTGGGAAGTTTTATGTTCCGGATATAAAAAAACGCAATGATTTTGCACTTTGGCTAAAAATGATGCACGACTGTAAACGTGCATACGGACTCAACGAAGTTCTCGCGAGCTACCGCGTTCGCGCCGGTGCTATTTCATCCACACGTAAAAGTGAGTTGATGAAGTACTATTGGAAACTTTATCGTGATATCGAAAATTTATCAAATATAAAAGCGTCCGTTGCTATGATATCGCTCGTGTTTTTCAAATCTATGAGACGGGTTAATCAAAAAATCCAGGAATCAATAAACAAATTTAGGACAAAACAGGTGCCAGGTAATCAAACGGATGTCAAAAATAGTTCTAAAAGCATTGCAAAAATAGTAAATGGTTCAGAAGATATAATCTTCAGGAACACAGAAGAAAATGCCATCTCGGCGACTGTTGATGATGTTATGATGTCAAATGTGATAAAAAATAAGAAAGAGGGGCTTTAAAAGCTCCTCTTTTTTATAAGCGAAAGAGCCGGGTCTGCAGGCTGTCAACCACACCCGCAGAGCCACGGCTCCGTCAAAGGCAGCAAATGCTGAAATGCGCTGTTGAAAAGACAATAAACAATAGCTTCTTCACCTAAAAGCGCCCGAAATAATATCAGCTCCGGCTGCCAGTATCATTATGTGTATCCTGCGGCTTAAAATACATAAAAGCCGCAGGAAATTTTTTCTTATTTGCCCGATACCGTGACTCCGTCGAATTCAGCCCACGGCATGAACGAAAGCCCGTCCGTGGTCTGCTCTTTGGATATCGCAACAATGTTATTGAGCATGTCGATAATGTTGCCGCTTATCATTGTCTCGCTGACTGCAGAGCTGACTTTTCCGTTTTCGATAAGAAAACTGTTCTTCGCGACACCGGAAAAATCTCCGTTCGATGACGGCTGACCGCCGGAGAATCGGTTGACTATCAAACCTTTGTCTATTCCTGCTATCATCTCTTCGAGCGTCTTGTCGCCGGGGAGAACTTCGAGGTTATTGCCGCCGTTGAGAGCGCGTGGGAAACCGGTCTTGTTTGCTCCGTACTGCGAAAGAATAAAAGTCTTGAGAACGCCGTCAACAATAATGTCCATGTTCTCGGCAGGGTAGCCGTCGGAGGTAAAACGCTGACCGACCACCGTTCTGCCGTCAAGCGGAACGCTTCTGAGATTCAGCTTTTCGCTCGCGACTTTCGTGTTCAGCGCGTCTTTCCAGGGAGATGTGCCGTCAATAAGCACGCCGGATGATGCGAAATTTTCGAGTGCCGTCTGCAAAAGCTCGTTGAAGCAGTCAGGGGAATAAATTACCTTGCCGACGAATTTTTTGCTCGGCGAGACTGTGTCGAGCTGCTTTTCGCTCTCTTCGAGCAACTGTCTCTGCATACCCGCATCCATAAACGGCTTGTCGAGATTGTCAAGTGCGCAGAAATATCCGTTGAACGACGAAGCTTTTTCCCCCTCGTGCGCGGAGAACATCGTGTTGAACGAGTATTCGCCGTGCTCATATCTGAGACTTGTTCCGTTTGTGTTCATATAGAGCTTTTCGCTGTGCTCATAGTCGGAAATAAGTTGCTCAAGGATGATTTTCGGATATTCTTTTTTAGTCTGGCTCATGAATTCCTCTATCCTGTCAAACAGCTTGTCAAGGTCGGGTTCAAAAACTCCGGTTTTGTATTCGGTTTTTGCAGTGAAAGGCGCTATTTGCTCGGCTTCGTCGGGAACGGAAGATTCCGCCGCAGCGATGCACTGAGCTGCAGCTTCGTCGATCGCTTCTTTTGTCGCTTGATTTATGCTTGTGACGCCCTTTTTGCCGTCCTTTATCGCTTTCATCGAGATGCTTGTGTTGAATGTGGAGCGCATCAGGCTGAACTTTCCGCCGTCAACATTCAGCTCATCCTTTTTGCTTCTGCCGACGATGCACTGAGCCGCATCCGCGCCGCAATCTTTGAGCGCTTTGAGTGTGTATTCCGCTATCTCATATATATCAGTCATTTTTATCGCTCCTTTCTCAGCGTCCGCCGATATTTACTTTGCATTTGACGGCAGGACCGCCCATTCCGACTGGCATTGGCTGTTTCTTGCCGCACATGCCGGAGCAGGTCCACACCATGTCATCGGAGAGCATATCGACAGTCTTGAGCATGTCAAACGCTATGCCCGATATTGTTGTGTCTCTTATCGCTCTGCCGAGCTTGCCGTGCTTTATCTCATATCCCATGCAGACGCCGAACATGAACTCTCCGGTCGTGTCTGCCTGACCGTTATTTGTTTCCGTGAGAAAATATCCGTCGTCTATCGAAGCTATCATATCCTCGAGCTTGTCTTTGCCGGGAAGAATTGCGGTGTTTCTCATTCTGATAAGCGGCTCGTCAGAGAAGGCGTAAGCTCTCGCGTTGCCTTGCGGTTTGACTCCGAAATGCTCCGCGCTCTCGCGGCTGTTCATGTATCCTCTGAGAATGCCGTCCTTTATGAGAATTGCGTCCTCTGCGGGCGTGCCCTCATCGTCGACAAGAACCGGCAGGGGAGTGGATGAGCCGTCCGGCAGTGTGTGAGCGAAGTCGACCATGGTTATAAGCTCACTTGCGACCTGCTTGTTCATGCAGTGCGCCGCAACCGAACCGCCGAGCACAAGATCTGCTTCAACCGTGTGACCGACCGCTTCGTGCGCGAGTATGCCCGCGAGGTTCGGATGCATCACAACGTCTCTGTATCCCGCATCAGCATATATGCCCTCCGCCTTTTTCATAAGATTTTCGTAAAGTATATCTATGCCTCCGAAAAGTTCATCGGGGGAGGAGAATACCTCGGTGAAGAATCCACGCCCGCCGAATACTTTATAAAGCTCAACATTTGTTCCGTCCTTGGCCTCGGCGGTCAGAAAAACATAGACAAAACTTCTCGGCACGAGCGAATATGAATCGAATCCGTCGTTGACGCAGAGCCTTTTCTCCATCGAATCCGCCCTGATGCTTATCGAGCGGCTGACGAGATCTGGATATTTCTTCGCGATATATTCGTCGATCTCTTTTGCAAATTCGATATATACTTTCTGCTCGCAGTCATTTATGTCGCCGTTCATCGTTTTTATTCCGGCGGGAATCGGTCTTATTATCTTCGCCTCGTGGCTGACTCTCGAACTCAGAAACACGGCGTTGTCGCTCGCGGCCTTGAGTACGCTTTTTATGCTCTCTTCCGAGTATTCCGCGCTTGAAGCAAAGCCGTAAACTCCGTTTTTATATACTCTGGCATTGATGCCGCTTTTCTCTGTGCGTGCGTTGCCGACGAGATTTCCGCCGAGCATCGACACTCCGCGCGAGGTGTTCTTCTGCGCACGCAGCTCGGTGTGATCGCTGAGCTGTGCCCTGTGCGGCGAAAGAATATCCTTTATCATATGACTTCTCCTTTACAAAGAATTTTTCTATCTTCGTCCCTGACTATATAGTATATCACTATTATCAGATTTTTCAACTTCGCGCAAAAAAGAAAAGCAAAAAGACAGGCGTTTCAATTGACTTTGATATCCTTAAATGTTATCATTTTAGCGCGAAATTTATTGTGCGGAGGAAGTGCTTTGGGAAAGTTTGAAAAAGTGCTCATAGCGAGCGATTTTGACGGCACGCTCAAGAATGACGACGGAATAATAACCGACGATGTCCGTTCGGCAATAGCGTATTTTATTGCCGAGGGCGGATATTTTACGGTCTGCACCGGCAGGACATATCAAGGCTTTCATCTCTATGACCCGTCTTATATCAATGCGCCCGTTCTGCTGACAAACGGCTCCATGGCGTATGACTATGAAAAAAACGAGCCTGTGTTCGTAAACGGTATAGATGCCGAACACGGAATCCCGTTCGTCAGAGCTATAATGGAAAAATTTCCGGATGTCTCAATAGAAATGTATCCGTTTGACAGTACTTATGCAATACATCTTGATGACACTTCACACCGCCATTTTACAAGTCAGGGTATACCCTATAAAGTTGTCAGTGATCCGTCCGAGACGGAGTTTCCCTGGGCGAAGGCTATGTTTGATGCGGAGGGAATATCGCAGGAAGTGCAGGCGTTTATGCGCGAGAATTTCGATGATCCCGCATTTTTGCCGACAAACGGCGGATATATAGAAGTCATGAAGAAAGGCTCTGATAAGGGCACGGGTCTGCTTTTCCTTGCCGACGCTCTCGGCGTCCCTCACGACAGGACTTTTGCCGTGGGCGACGGATATAACGACATTGAAATGCTAGTCGCGGCAAAAGCAGGATTCGTCCCTGAAAACGGCTCGCCGGAGGCGCTCGAACACGCCGACTATGTCGTACGCTCGAATAATGACGGCGCTGTGGCAAATGTGATAGAGATACTCGATAATATTCTCTGAAAAGCTGTTTATTTTTGCCAATCACTTGAAGTATCATTAATAAAGTATTATAATAACATTCGACAGAAAAGGCGAATGTGTTGTAAAAGATATCCCAACGGAGGAATCGGATATGGAGGTAAAACAGACTAATTTTGCAATAATCGGCCTCGGCGGACGCGGTCAGGGCAACCTCGGCGAGCTTATCAGCATTGACGGCGTAAAGGTTGTCGCCGTCTGCGATAAGTATGAGGACAGAGCGCGCCGCGGAGTTGAGATAGTCAAAGAGAAAACGGGCGAGGAACCCGAGATGTATCTCGACTATAAAGAACTGCTAAAGCGCGACGATATCAAGGCTGTTATGGTCGCAACTACTTGGATAACCCATGCCCGCATAGCGGTCGACTGCATGAGAGCAGGCAAGCATGTCGCCATGGAAGTCGGCGGAGCGTCGTCTATCGAGGAGTGCTGGCAGCTCGTCAGAGCTTCCGAAGAGACCGGTAAGTTCTGTATGCTTCTTGAAAACTGCTGCTATGACCGCAACGAAATGGCTCTTCTGCGCATGATGCGCGAGGGTATTTTCGGCGAGGTCGTGCATATGCAGGGCGGCTATGAGCATGACCTCAGAGACGAGATAGGTCTCGGACGCGAAAACCGCCACGGCAGAATACATAACTTCAAGAACCGCAACGGTGAGCTTTATCCCACCCATCAGCTCGGCCCCATAGCCAAGGCGCTGCATATCAACCGCGGCAACCGCTTCCTCACTCTTACTTCAATGGCGAGCAAGGCATGCGGACTCAATACTTGGCTCAAGAACACTCAGGGCGAGGATTATGACCTCGCGGATTACAAATTCAACCAGGGCGATATAGTTACAACTATGATAAAATGCGCCCACGGCGAGACGATAACGCTCGTGCACAACTGCACGCTCCCGCGTCCGTACTCCCGTAATTACAATATTCACGGCACTCGTGCCGTCTATAACGAGGACGCAAAAGGAATATATATCGACGGCGTGACGAAGCACGAAGAGGGCGACTGGATGCACAGCTGGGAGCCGTTTGAAAATTATCTTGAAAAATATGAGCATCCGCTTTGGAAGACCTATGCTTCCGAGAGTGAGAAACACGGTCACGGCGGCATGGATTATCTTGTTTTCTCCGCATTTGTCGAGAGCGCGATGTATGACCTCGAGCCTCCGATAGATGTCTATGATGCGGCAACATGGATGGCTATAACCTGCCTTTCGGAGCAGTCGATAGCAATGGGCAGCATGCCTGTGCCCGTGCCCGATTTCACAAACGGCATGTGGATCGACAGAGCCCCGGCAAGGCGCAGCAGATATAACGCGGAGGAAATCTGCGAAGAGTTTTTCAGTGATGAGGAGAAAGGTGAATGAGCTTTTACATCGGTGTTGACGGAGGCGGAACAAAAACGGCGTTCTCACTTTTTGATGAGAACAAAAATGTAGTCAAAACGGTCTATGGACCGGGAAGCAACCACGAGAATCTCGAAGGCGCGTTTGACGAGGCAAGCGCGGTTATCTGGAACGGTATAACCGAGCTTGTCGGTGAGGCGGGAATATCTCTTGACGATGTTGCTTTTTCGCTGATGGGTCTTGCGGGAATCGACCATCAGTTCCAGCATGATATCATGTGCGAAAAGCTTTCAGAAAAAGGGCTTCGCAACTTTGCTATCTATAACGACGGCTTTATCGTCGTTCAGGCGGGTTCCGAGAGCGGCGCGGCAATTGGCTATAACTGCGGAACAGGTACTTGCTGCAATGCAATAGATTCAAAGGGCAATATGCTCCAGCTCGGCGGACTCAGCGAGTGCACCGGTGATATGGGCAACGGCAACTGGATAGCCCAGACTGCATTCAGGCTCATATACGATGAGGTCTATCTCGGACTTGAACCCACTCTTATCACGAAGATGTACTACGATGCATTCGGCATCACTTCGCGCGAGGAGTTCGTCGGAACCGTTGCAAAGCTTGAGACGGAGGAGGCTCCGCTCTATATCAAGACTCTCATCGGCTCGTTCTTCAAGGCGGCGGCTATGGGCGATGCCCCTGCGCTCGCCAAAACAGATGAGATGGCAAAGCGCGGCGCGCAGTTCATTGCGGCGCTTGCAAAGCAGATGGAGTTTGACGGTGACGAGATCGAGGTCGTTCTTTCCGGCTCAATGCATACAAAGCTTCCGAACGATGCTTATATCAAAAAGCTGCATGAGTATGCGCAGCAGATGAGCGGAAGAAAGCTGAAGTTCATAAAGCTCGATAAAGAGCCTGTCACCGGTTGCATAAACTGGATATTCAGGCAGTATAAATAAGGATTTTACAGAAAAGGGAGTAATATATATGAAAGAAATTACAGTAGCAGTCATCGGTTCGGGCAGCACATATTGCCCCGAGCTTGTGGACGGATTCATAAAGGCTCAGTCCTCGCTCAAGCTCAAGAAGATATCCTTTATGGATATAGACGAGAGAAAGAGGACAATAGTCGGTAACCTCTGCCTGAGAATGCTCAAGAAGGCAGGTATAGAGTGCGAAACTCTTCTTACCGATAACCTCGATGAGGCTCTTCAGGGCGCAGACTTTGTTGTCACTCAGATAAGAGTCGGCATGCTTCATGCCCGTTATCTTGACGAGACTATCCCGCTCAAATATGACCTCATCGGTCAGGAGACCACCGGTATCGGCGGCTTCTTCAAGGCTCTGCGTACTATTCCGGTCATGCAGCATATCTGCGACCGCATCGAGGCTATCTGTCCCAACGCATGGCTCATCAACTTCACCAATCCTTCCGGCATCATCACCGAGTTCGTGCTCAACCACACCAATGTCAAGTGCATGGGTCTTTGCAATGTCCCGATCAATATGATCGACGATACAAAAGAGGCTATGGGCGATGACTGCGATATTACATATGTCGGTCTTAACCACCTCAGCTGGATAACCTCCGTCAAGAAGGACGGCAAGGAGCTTATCGACGATATGCTCGCTCAGGGCTTCTCAACAAAAGTTATGGCGAACATAAAGGACGACGGCTTCTCGCTCGATTGCCTCAACGCCGTTCGCGGAATTCCCTCGTCTTATCTCCAGTATTATTATTGCAGAGACGCGAAGCTTCATCATCAGAAAGAGGATGAGAAGTGCCGCGCACGCGTCTGCATGGAGATTGAGGAAGAGCTGCTTGAGATGTATTCGGACGAGACTCTTGTTACAAAGCCCGCTCTTCTCGATCAGCGCGGCGGTCACAAGTATTCTCTTGCCGCAGTTTCTCTTATCGATTCTATCGCCAACGATAAGCGCGATGTCCAGATAGTCAACATCAAGAACAACGGCACTGTTGATTTCATGGACGATGACGACGTTCTCGAGATAGCCGCCGTTATCGGCAAGGACGGCGCGGAGCCTGTTGCTATCGACAAGGTCGATAACAGACATATCATTGGTCTTATGCGTGTCGTAAAGGCATATGAGAAGTACACTGTCGAGGCCGCGACCACCGGTTCCGAGGCAGCTGCTATCAATGCACTGCTTGTGCATCCGCTCGTCGGTGATTGGGAGAAGGCACACAAGTGCTTCGAGGAGATGAAGTGGGCTCACAAGGCTTATCTTCCCGAGTTCTTCCCCAACGATGTCGTTATCAAGTGCTGAAAATTATATAATTGATTTTGATCCCGTCGGTCGTCCGGCGGGATTTTTTATATTCTGACCGCCATATTGCACCGGGCTTGAATTACATAATTTGCAAATGTATATAATATTAATATTGACAGTCAAAATGAAATTCCTTTCATTTTGACGAAATATTCGTATATTGTTTTGAAGTAATATACAAAATGTTACGGTTTTGTTATTTGATGTAACCGTTTTTTCATTATATTGTAAACGGGAATTAATTGTATTGTATTGGCTCGTGTGCTACTATGTCCCATGGTGTTTTACAGCCGAAAAAGTCGGAGGAAAAGAATTTTGCATAACCTAAAATTAAGTCAAAACGGCAATAACAGATTAAAAATTGTGGTAGCTGTTGTTATAGTGGCTACTATGTTTGTACTGTTTCTTGTTTTTAATATCTTCAGCGGATATGCAGCAGATGACTATCTGTATTTCTTTAAATATGCAGGTCATACACTCAAGGGCACGCCGCAGAGGCTCACCGGAATAGGCGATATAATCGCGGGAATGAAAGTTCACTATAAAATTTGCAATGGGCGGATTCCGGCACATTTCATGTTGCAGCTTTTTGCTTTGAGCGGCAAGACGGTTTTTAATGTTTTCAATTCCCTTGTGTTTGTCCTTCTGGGACTTCTTGTGTATTTCCATGCGAATATAAAAGGCAAACTCAATATTCCGTTGCTTATTTTTGTATATGCTTTTGAATGGTTGGGAACGTATTTGCCGGCGACAGTCTACCTTTGGTTTAGCGGTTCGTTCAATTATCTGTGGACAACTACTTTCGTTTTGGCGTTTCTTATGATTTACAGAATATATGCGACAGGTGGTATTCGTCACAATCCGAAAGCGGAAACTGCGCTGTGTGTGATCACACTTGCGGGTGGTGTGCTTGCGGGGTGGAGCAACGAGAATGTCGGATGCGCGGTTGTTGCGGCAGTTGTGCTCTTTATGTTTTATTATAAACGCAGAAAGCTTGTTATCCTGCCGCACCACGTCTGCGGGCTTGTCGGAAGTATAGTCGGATATTCTATACTTATGCTTGCACCCGGCAACAGGGTGAGACTGGAAAACACAAAGTATGAGAGTATCTTTTATAAGCATATTTCATGGTCGCTTTCACAATTGGCAGTTAATATGTTTCGCGCGATCGTAATACTTGTTATTGCGGCAGTTGTAGTATATATATTCAGCCGTGTTAAGAAGATAAAAATAAACTGGCTTTTGCCCGGTGTTTATTTTGCTTCAGGTCTTGTTTCGGCGTGTGTACTTATGCTTTCGCCAGAAGAACCTGCACGAGCCTTTTTTGGAGCGAATATGCTTTTGGCTTGTTCGGCGTTTATGCTCATTTCACAGGTCTTGATGAAGAAAAAGTCAGGCTCGACAAATTCAATGCGGCGCGCTGCGGCGGTTATTGCGGCGTTTGTCGTTGTGCTCTTTGCCGGAATCTATACTTCGGAATATTACTCTTTGAAATATGACAGCCTTAATTATCAGGAAGTCGAACAGGAAATATACGAACAAAAAGATGCGGGTAGGAAAAATATTGTTATCAAACAATGCAAACCCAAAAAGAGTTTTTGGTCACTTCAAAAATACGAACTCAGTATAACAGACGGAAGAGAAAAGAGTGCGTGGTTCAATTCATGGGTTGCGGCGTATTACGGTGTCGACAGCGTTAGTGTTGAGACAAGACCACACTGGAATGCCGCAGCAAACAGAATGGAATATTATTGACAATTCGAATAATTAAATTATTTTATTTAGAAAGCGAGAGCTATGAAGACACAAACTAAAAAAGTATCTAAGAAAATATTTCGTATAATATGCATGGCAGTTCTTGCACTTATTGCAATAGCAGTTGCGGCGGCAATTGTGTTTTTTTTGACATACCGTGCGCAGCTGAGCAAGCTCGACAACAGCAAGGGCGTTGAAAACAGCATATATTCCGAACAGTTCAAAGGCAAAAAAGTAATGGTTCTTGTCCCTCATGAGGATGATGATTTGCTTATAGCCGGTCAGGTGCTGCCCGAAATATATAAAAACGGTGCCGACACCCGCATTGTGTTTGTCACGAACGGAGACAAATTTTTTACCGCCCGTCAGCGTCAGGACGAAGCGCGGGATTCATTGAAAACACTCGGTATACCGAAAGATAAACTTATATTTCTCGGATATCCGGACGGAGGAACTATTTTTATAAACAAGAGCGGAAAACCAGAAAAATCATTTAGCAGCGGATTGGATCATACTAATTCCGGAAAACATTTTGTTGATTATCATTTCAGCAAATACGGCACTCATGCCGAATATACCCGTCAGAATGTGCTGAACGATATAAAGGATGTTATTCTTGATTATTGCCCTGACTATATAATCGCAATCGATTTTGATGACCACAGAGATCATAGGGGAGTCAGCATGTCGTTTGAGGAGGTCATGGGAAATATCCTTCGTGAAAAAAAGGATTATAAGCCGGTGGTTCTTAAATGCTTCGGATACTCATCCGCGTGGAGAGCAAACCCGGATTTCTATCAACTCAACATTAAAAGCGTTCATAAACCTGCGAAAGACAGACTGAATGATCCGATATATGAGACTGATGTTCCGCAATATAACTGGAGCGATAGAATCAGATTGCCCGTTTATTCCGGTGCAGTCAGCCGCTCTATTCTGGAATGTCCGGATTATAAGGCTCTCAGCAAGCATCTTACACAGTTTGCATATACTCTTGCCGCCAGGATAATAAACGGTGATATGGTATATTGGAATCGGCGCACAGACAGTCTGACATATGATGCAGATATCACGGTGTCATCCGGCGATGCAAAACTTCTCAATGACTTTAAGCTCGTTTCAACCGATAAAACAATTCCCCAAAAGACGAAATTTAGCGGCTGTGTTTCGTCGTTTAATAAGAACGATAAAGAAAAGGTAGTAATGGTCAAGTTCAGAAGTCCCCAAAATATTTCATGTATATCACTTTATGACGACTATGACCTTAACAGAAATATACTCGGCGGAACAATAACATTCAGCGACGGCAGCATCATAGATGTACCGAACCTCAACGCAAACGGCAGCGAAACCCGCATCGAATTTGCACCTAAAGAGGGGATAACCTCATTCACTTTTAAAGTGACATCTTTCGAGGGCGATACAGCCGGTCTGTGTGAAATAGAGGCGTTTGAAAAGGCGGATTATGACCTCGGCTTCTCGTTCGTGAAAATTAAAAACGCTGATACTGATGATTATATGTACAACTATTTCGTTGAGCCTGATACATCAGAACTTATCCTCGGAATATCTTCGTCGGATACACGAATGAACTGTTCTTTAAAAGTGGTTGACGGAAGCGGCGTTAAACTCAACGGAAACAAACTTGAATTTGACAGCGGATTTAGAAAATGTACAGTTCGCGCCGAAGTTGAAGGTCATCCGGAGATATTTGATCAGATAACGATCACAAGACTGTCCGCAAAGGAATTGCAGAAGTATTATAAATTTCAGGAAACCGACAAAAAACTGTTTAAGGCTGATGTTAAATGGCTTAAATTTGAAAACACAATAAAAAACGGCCAGTTTGATAGCTATTTGATAGACCTTATAAAGAAACTTGAGCAAAATATTGAAAAAGAAATATATAATTAATGTTGTTTTCTGACGAAAAGTATGTTATACTCTATCAGGTTAAAATATAATTTTTCGGACACCGAAAGAGAGGAAAAAGATGAAACTGTCTTTGGTAATTCCTTGCTATAACGAGCAGGACAATGTTGAATTATTTTACAACACCGCGACTGAAGTTTTCAAAGACAAGGGCTTTGACTATGAGCTTATATTTGTCAATGACGGCAGCCGCGATCAGACGATGGACAAGCTCCGTCATATCTATGAGATATCCGATGAAAATGTGAAAGTTGTCGGCTTTTCGCGAAATTTCGGCAAGGAGTCGGCTATATATGCGGGACTCAAGGAGAGCAGGGGGGAAATGGTCTGTCTTATCGATGCGGATATGCAGCAGCGCCCCGAGCTGGTGCTTGATATGATGGCAGTTCTCGACAAGGATCCAAACTATGATGCAGTGGCATGCTATCAGGAGGACAGACGCGAATCAAAAATTCTCTCAGCGTTCAAAAATTGTTTCTATAAGATTATCAACAAAACCTCTGAGATCGAGTTCAAGAGCGGCGCGAGCGACTTCAGACTTCTTAGACGCCGTGTGGTCGATGCCGTGCTCAGCATGAGTGAATATCACCGCTTCTCCAAGGGCATTTTCTCCTGGGTCGGATTCAACACATATTATATGCCCTATATCGTTGAAGACCGCGCAAACGGCACTTCCAAGTGGAACTTTGCGAAGCTCTTCAAATATGCAATGGACGGTATTATCGCCTTTACTACGACACCGCTCAAAATTGCAACTTATATCGGCTTGACATCTTCTGCCGCGTCTATTATCTATATGATAGTAGTTATAATCCAGAAGCTGGCGTTCGGAATCAAGGTTCCCGGTTACGCCACAACCGTTGTGCTTATACTTCTGCTCGGTGGTCTCCAGCTTTTCTGCACCGGCATGGTCGGCGAGTATCTTGCCAGAACATATATCGAGACAAAACACAGACCGATATATATCGCAAGAGAGGTTCTCGATTACGAGGACAAATAAATAAAAACAGGACTGCGGCAGACATTTACCGCAGTCCGATTTTTTTGCAACGCGTATTGCACGAGTTTTTTTGAAAAAACTATTGACAAATCCGCTTCTTTTGATATAATAGATAGCGTTCCGAACGAACTGAATATTTGGGGGTATAGCTCAGCTGGGAGAGCGCTTGAATGGCATTCAAGAGGTCAGCGGTTCGATCCCGCTTATCTCCACCAAGCGAAAAGCCTTGAAACTCAACGGTTTCGGGGCTTTTGATTTTTATATATGTTACAAAATAAAACATAGCTTTTGCGATGTATATAATGTAAAAAATATATTATAACAGGGGTGTATTATATGAAGATAATCAGAAATGCAATAAGATGCAAAAAATGCGGCGAGGTTATCTAGAGCAAATCCGTACACGATTTCAAATTCTGCTCATGCGGCGCGTGCGCGGTTGACGGAGGACACGAATATCTCCGCAGATGCGTTGAGCTCGAAGATTGGAAAGAACTGGTGGAGACCGAAGGTACTGGTGACGACTGATTTCGCCTGACAAAATGCAAGTCTGTGCTGTGCATATAAAATTGTGTTGAAAAGTTAATTGACAGCCCTGAGGCTTAATCGCTTCGGGGCTGTTGCTTTTTGTGTTATATTAAAAAATTTTGTCTGCGTTGTTGGCAATTGAGTTTAAAAAGTGTTGTGCAAACACAATATTTCTGTTATTATTTACTTATGTTTCCTGAAAACCTGCGGACCTTTGCTTGAAAGCGAAAGGATATGAAAGATTGATGAAAAAAGTAGGCGTTTGTGGCCATTTCGGAATAGGAAAAAATTTGCTGAATGGGCAGACAGTGAGAACCCGTTCTGTTACAACAGAGCTCATAAAACATTTCGGAAAAGATGAAGTGACCGTTGTTGACAGCTGCGGTGGAATAATGGATATTGTAAAAATATGTTTTCGGGTTTTGGGTTTGTTTAGGGACTGTGAAAACGTGATAATGTTGCCGGCCCATAGGGGAGTTCGTTTATTCACGCCGCTGTATCTGACCTATAATTTTATATTTCGCCGAAGAATACATTATATAGCTATTGGCGGTTGGATAAACTCCTTTCTTGATGAACATGAATGGCTTGCACCGCTTTTGAAAAAATTCGATGCGATATATGTTCAGTCTGCCGTAATGAAAGCTGACCTTGAAAAAAGGGGATTTTTTAACGTCGTGGTTCTATATAATTTTAAAGAACTGAATGTTGTATCTCCGGGTAATATTATGTATCCCAAAAGCGAACCATATAAGCTCTGCACATTTTCGCGTGTGATGAAAGAAAAAGGGATAGAAGACGCAATAGATGCGGTCAGGAGCGTCAATGCCCATTTTGGACGAACTGTATACACGCTTGATATTTTCGGGCAGGTTGATGCCGGATATGAAGAAAGATTCTCGGAACTCAAAAAGTCTTTCCCAAGTTATATCAGCTACGGCGGAACGATTGAAGCAAACAAGAGCGTCGAAATACTGAAATCATATTTTGCGCTGCTGTTCCCGACCTATTATAAAGGTGAGGGCTTTGCCGGAACGCTTATCGATGCCATGTCCGCAGGAGTGCCGGTGATAGCGAGCGACTGGAAATATAATTCAGAGTTTGTCGTCCCAGGTAAGACCGGAGTTATAATAGAAAACTGCAATGCCGAAAGGCTCGCAGAGGAGCTTATAAATATCGCAGCCGCTCCGGAAAAATGGAACTCAATGCGACTTTCATCGCTGAAAGAGTCGGAAAAATACAAGCCCGATATTGCAGCCCGTCCGCTTATAGACAGAATAAACGGCTAAGACCGTACTCATAAAAAGAAGTAATTTCTTTGAGGAGGAAAATATATGTCAAATGAACCTAAAGTTCATCTTATAGGCAACGCACACCTTGATCCTATCTGGCTCTGGCGTTGGCAGGAGGGGTGCGGGGAAGTGCTTCAGACTTTCCGCAGTGCACTCGACAGGCTCAATGAATATCCCGATTTTGTGTTCACTTGTTCGTCGGCATCGTACTATAAGTGGGTCGAGGAAATCGATCCCGATATGTTCGCGGAGATAAGAGCGAGAGTCAAAGAGGGACGCTGGGTGCCCGTCAACGGCTGGTGGGTTCAGCCGGACTGCAATATGCCCTCGGCGGAGAGCTTTGCCCGTCAGGCGCTCTATTCTCAGCTCTATTACAACGAAAAATTCGGCAGGATATGTAAAACCGCATACAACGTGGATTCCTTCGGCCACAGCGGAATGCTTCCTCAGATTATAAAAAACGGCGGTATGACCGCATATGTCATGATGCGCCCCGGTGCTCATGAAAATGCCGAGATACCCAATATGTTTATGTGGGAGAGCTTTGACGGCACTAAGATACCGACTTTCCATATTCCGGACGCGAGCGGATACGGTTCGGGCAATGCCGAGGCTATCAACAGGTCGCGCGACCTCGCGGAAAAGCTGATAAACGAAGAAGGACACGGTATGATGATCTTCTACGGTGTTGGCAACCATGGCGGCGGTCCGACAAGGGGATTGATCGAGTATGTTCAGACCCAGCTTAAAAGAGACGGATATCATGATATGGTATTCTCTTCTCCCGATGCCTTCTTTGAGGCGCATTGTCTTGAAAAAGTCGAGCTACCGGTCTGGAAAGACGACCTTCAGCATCATGCGAGCGGCTGTTATTCCGCAACGAGCCTTGTAAAACAGCTCAACAGAAAACTCGAAAATTCACTCTATTTTTCAGAGGCCTTCGCGACCGTCGCATCGAAGACTGCCGGTATGCGCGACAGAACCGAAGATTTCAAAGAGGCGTGGCTCGATGTCTGCTTCAATCAGTTCCACGATATACTCTGCGGCTGCTCTATAATGGAGGCGTATGACGATGTTAATGCTTCTATGGGTCACGCGCTGACGATATCAGACAGAATACAGAATGAGGCGTTCCTGCGTATTGCGCGCAGAATAGATACTTGGATCGACGGCGTTTCCGACCCAGTCTGCGAGGTCAGAGGTCACTCTTGCGGCAAGTTCCCGCGTCCCGTGGTTGTGTTCAACCCGCTCTCTTTCCCGGTCAAAGCACCGGTCAGAACATATCACCCGTCAAAGCAGGTGACCGATGATGCGGGTAATGATGTGATTTTCAGCAATGTCCGCTCCTCGCGCTCCAATGACTCCCATCTCGACACGGTGTTCATTGCCGATGTCCCCGCAATGGGCTATGCCGTCTATTGGCTCAAATCCTGCTGGGACGAAAACCGCGACCTACCGGAAATACATATCGATACAGATGTTTCCGCTTCCGGCTTCTCGATGGAGAACGAGTATCTCAAAGTCAAGTTTGACGAGCACACCGGATTCATAACCTCGCTTGTCGATAAATTAAGCGGATATGACTACGCATCCACAGATAAGCCTATCGCAGTGCCGACTGTTATAGATGACCACGAGACCGACACATGGGCGCACATGGTGTTCAGATTTCATGATATCAAAGGCATCATGAAGCTTGAAAAAATCGAACTTGTTGAGAAGGACAACGCGAGAGCCGTTATAAGAACGCGTCACAGCTTCGGCGGATCGTATCTTGTTCAGGACTTCATTCTTGCAAGCGGACAGAACGTTCTCCGTTCCAAATGCAAAGCACTCTGGACGGAAGATTTCACGCTGCTCAAGATGAGCTTCCCGGTCGGCGGAGAGAACAGAATAAATACTTATGAGATACCCGGCGCATATATCAAACGCCCGACAAACGGCGAGGAAGAGCCTGCGGGACGCTGGGGCGCGATAAGTTTTGATGACGGCAGCAGAAGAACGCTCGCTGTGGTCAACGACTCGAAGTATTCATACGACTGCCCGGACAACGACCTGCGCCTTACGGTTATCAGAAATGTTATCTTTGCCGATCACTATTCGGATCGCCCTGCGGCAAACTTCAATTTCACCGACGAGGGAATGCAGAGATTTGAATATGGCATTTTCGTCTGTGACGGTGAAGCCGAGAAGAGCGGCATTATGAACGAGGCGGCAAAGTTCAATATCCGTCTCATGGCCGTGCCGGAAAGCTTCCACAAGGGCACATTGCCGCAGAGAAAGAGCTATCTGTCGGTTGACAAGGGTAATATAATAATGACCGCTTTCAAGTTCTGCGAGGACGGCAGCGGCGACTGCATCGTGCGTTTCTATGAGACCCGCGGTGAGGACACAAAAGCGCATATTGCCTGTGAATCGTTCAATGCCGATTTTGAGGCTGAGTTCGGTCACAATGAGATAAAGACATTCCGCATTTCAAAAGACGGCAATGTAAAAGAGACGAACTTCCTTGAGGGTATAGTATAATAAGCGAAAGCCGGAGTGAATAAACTCCGGCTTTTTCGTCCTTTTTGCTCCAAACGACTTGTATCAATAATATTTTATGTTATAATTGGGTTGCAACTCAGGAAAGCGTTAGGAGCGCAAATCTTTGGCAAAGAGAAGCAGTGTTATTGAAGCAAAAAACAGAATACTGTCCGCCTGCGTGAAAATGTTCATAGAAAAGGGCTACAAAGAGACCACTATGCTTGATATAATCAGAGAAGCAGGAGTCTCGGCGGGAACATTTCAGAATATTTTCCGTACCAAGGACGGAGTACTCACAGAACTCGTCAATGTCATGTTTGACAATCAGTTCAGTACCGCTGAAAGCATTGTTGGCGGAAGCAGCGATCCCGTGCTCCTGTATTCTGTCGAGCTGGCGGTTCAGATGACTCTTGCGGAGCTGAATGAAAATCTCAGGCAGATATATGTCGAAGCTTATACGCAGCCGAAAATAAACGAATACATATGCCAAAAGACATCTTCCGAGCTTTATAAAATATTCGGCGGTATAATGCCGCGATATTCAGAGAGCGATTTCTACGAGTCGGATATCGGTAATGCCGGTATAATGCGCGCCTATATGGCTCGCCCGTGCGATAAGTATTTTACGCTCGAAAAAAAGCTCGAAAAACTTCTCAGAATGACTCTCAACTCATTCGATATTCCGAAAGATAAGCAGAATCAGGTTGTTGACTATGTCGATTCACTTGATATGCGCAGTATCGCAGACGGCGTGATGCAAAAGCTCTTCGAGACTCTTGCGATGAAATTCGATTTCAGCCTCGCCTGAACGATATCACTAATTTTGAATACCTCTGTTCTCATATCTCTTAGCAGTTGGACTGTCACCGTGAAAGCGGTGGCAGTCCTCTGCTTGTTGCGTATATAAAAAGCAGGCGAGAGTTTTTCCCGCCTGCTTTTGATTTTACCAACCTGTTACATATCTGTTGAGCGTGTCTTCAATGCCGCCGGTGACGGAATTCGGGTCGTCCATAAGCCTGTCGCAGCCCACACGGAAGACCATAACTCCGCCCGCTCCGCTGAGCATATGCCGTCTTGTCGCCTGCGAGAGCAGGGGAGCAGAATGTGCCGTCATATATCTGACCGGCGTCGGGGACGTTGTAATACTTGCTGTCCCAGTAGTTCGCGCTTTCGAGCGTGCGCCACGATGCCCAGTAAGGTGCACCGCTTATCGGTCTGCCGTAAATGGCAATTCCGATATTTATCTTGCTGATATCCGCGCCGTTTTTCTCGAAGTCGCGCAGTCCCTCTTCGGCTTGCTGGAGGGAACTCTGATATCCGTCCTCGTCATTTCCGTCATACGCCATGAACTGAATCTGATCGAGGCAGTCAAAAGTCTCCTTTGAAAGCCCGAGCGCACCGGAAGAAAGCACGCTTGATATTATCGTGTCCTCTTTATATGCTTTCAGGTCGCGGTGGAGCTTCTGTATGAAGCTGTCATATACTTTCCGGTCGTCTGCGCTTGCGGGATATTCCCAGTCGATATCCACGCCGTCAAAGTCATATTTTTTCACGAACGCGGTTATCTGATCGGCGACCTTTTTCCAGTGGGATGCCATATAAACATTGACTCCGTTGTGACCGTCTTCCCATGCGCCGTCGGCAAGTGCGGTTACTATGAGTTTCACGCGGTGGCTTTGATTCTGACGCTTGGCGATTATTTCTTTGAGCGCGGTCAGTTCCTGCGCAAACTTCTCTTCGCCCATCTCGCCAAAGTTCATATTGCCGTTTTCGTCCCAGTGAACGGCGGCAAAGACGATAACCGTGCTGTACACATCATAGAACTTCGCATAGTTTCTGACATATTCGTCGCCCTTGGCGAGTATCTCCGTCGGAACATCTCCGTCGAGCCGCTGATGAGCCGATACTTCAAATCCCTCTGCATTGCGCTTGGGCTCATTGTAAAGCTTGAGCGATTTTATGTTTGCCGGCACGGCGTCGTCGCGGAATTTGTCTATCGAGAGCCTTATGCGGTCCGTGGTCACTGCGTCAAAGCCGCACAGGCGCATATCCTGTATCTTTTCGCTCTGATACACGGTTTTCCATTCGCCGTCAACGGAAGCCTGAATTCTGAAATACTGCACCTGATTGCCGATTTCTTCAATCAGCGCGGTGTTTATCGCGCTTCCGACTTTTTTGAAAAATTTCATATCAGGACCCTTTTCGGTTCTTTTTATATCAATTGCAGTGTAATATACAGGTATATTTTAGTCAAGCGGCATTTTGATATAAAAAACTGCCCGACCGCACAGTTGTTGCACTATGCAGTCGGGCATTATAATTTTGTTATTTGCAGACGAGCTCGCCGTTTTCAACATCAACGGTTATGGTCGAATCTGCGTCAAGGTCGCCGGAGAGAATTTTTCTCGCGACGAGGGTCTCGAGGCTGCTCTGCAGGTATCTGCGAAGCGGTCTTGCGCCGTAAACGGGATCGAATCCGCGGTCGATGATGAGCTCCTTGGCGGCGTCGGTAACCTCGAGTCCGAGGCTCTTGTCCGCAAGACGCTTCTTGAGGGAGTCGAGCATGATGTCGATGATGCCCTTGAGGTTGTCTTTAGTCAGCGGGCGGAAGAATATCGTCTCGTCAAGACGGTTGAGGAACTCGGGACGGAAGCTGCGGCGCAATTCGTTCATGACACCCTCGCGTGCCTCTTCGGAGATATTGCCGTTCTCGTCGATGCCGTCGAGCAGATACTGGCTGCCGAGGTTCGAGGTGAGGATGATTATCGTGTTCTTGAAGTCCACGGTGCGTCCCTGACTGTCGGTTATACGACCGTCGTCGAGCACCTGGAGCAGAATGTTGAATACATCCGGGTGTGCCTTTTCAATCTCGTCGAACAGCACGACGGAATAGGGCTTACGGCGTACCGCCTCAGTAAGCTGACCGCCCTCATCGTATCCGACATATCCGGGCGGCGCTCCGATAAGACGGGAGACGGAGTATTTCTCCATGTATTCGGTCATATCGATACGAACCAT
>OLSN01001116.1_pt1 | contig 25019 bp, 16 predicted proteins | sample 1672411 | NCBI WGS metagenome assembly OLSN01 (sample SAMEA3136683, study PRJEB25190) | human gut metagenome | biome: human gut; feature: human-associated habitat; material: faeces | place: Austria | collected 2013 | reverse complement strand
ACTGGCGCAGACGGTCGGCAGGATGGGTCTCGTAGGGGACTTTATAGGTTTCCTTCTGCTTGCTGAGAAAGCTCTTGATCTCCTCGATACTCTTGGCATTGGCGGTGGCGATCATCTCAGACATTTCAATGATCCAGTGGCCTTGCAGCTTGCGGTACACATTGTCATCGTCCAGCCGCCGCAGGTCATCCGAGAACCACTCGTCCTTGACTGCCAGCAGCCGGAAGAAGGTGGACTTTCCTGCACCTTGCCCGCCCACCAGACAGAGCATGGTTTCAAATTTACATCCCGGCTGGAACACCCGCTTGATGGCTCCCAGCAGGAAAATTTTCATCGCTTCGCAAGTGTACTCGTCCTCCGCAGCACCGAGGAAATGGTGCAGGACGTGGGCTATCCGTTCCGTACCGTCCCACTTTAGGCCATTCAGGTAATCCCGGATGGGGTGGTAGCGGTTCTCGTTGGCAATGATGCGGATGGCCGATTCAATTTTCTTCTCGCTGGAAATGCCGTACTTCTCCATTCTCCGCAGGATATACTTCATATCGGTGTCGTTCAGGGTCTTGCCGGAGCGAGGCCAGCCCACAGGCTTTACGATGTCGATGCGCTCGCTCAACAGGTTCAGCCGGATGGCATCGGCAAGCACATGGTCGTTCTGCAGAATCGTGATGCAGTTTTGGATCGTCCGCTGGATCTCACCGTTGGAGTGCTTGGACAGCATTTCCTTTACATCTTCAACGGTTCGGGGAGCACGTTCTTCTTGATTGACTTCTTTGCTCAATAAACATCACCTCGTACTATTATTGAAAACGATTTTCTGACTTCTCGGCGGTAGGCGGTGCAGATGGATTCCGCTGCGCCTGTTCTGCCTGCAAACGGCTCAACAGTTGCAGAACGGAATCCCGTGCTTTCTCCTTGACCTGTTCCTTGCCTTTCTGCTGGGCCTCCGGCTTCAGGAGCTTCTCCTGCAAGCGGGCAGCGGTGGTCTGCATGGTCTTGAGAAACTTGTCCAACACGGTATCCAACCGATGGGCTGCATATTCTCTCGTGGGTTGCGGAGCCTTGCGTTCAGGGGACAGCACCCACTTCTTCGTGTCCTCGATCATCCGCATATCTTCCTTGCGGGTCTCGGTGCGTACCACATCGGTCACGACCTCCACCGCCTTGTCGTAAGCCGCAGCCGATACCTCGTCGATCAGCGTTTCCATGTCGTTGACCTTGAGGGTCAATTCGTCCAGCTTGTTCTGCTGGGCGGCAAGCTGCTCCTTTTGTTTAGCAAGGATGAAATCCTGCTTTTCCAGATATTTGCGGTTGCCGTACTCCGCTTCTTCCTCCAAATCTAACCCATGACGTTTTACAATCTCAAACAGCATTTTTCGACAGGCGGCATCGAAGGTGATTTTGCGGTTGTTGCGGCGGCTGAGGGGCTTGTCCGGGTCGGGCAGCTCGAAGCCCAGTGCTTCCAATGCCTTTTCTTGCTGGGGTGCCACCTCGCCGTACTTGTTCTCGCAGTCGAACACATGACGCTCATGGATGTGGGGTGTGCTTTCGTCCAGATGCAATGCCCAGTCCAGCACATGAACGTGTTCGCCAAACTTGGCCTTGAACTCCTCAATGAACTCGGTGACGATGTTCAGCAAGTCCTCTGCCGAGGCGTGTTCATCCAGCGTTCCCAGCTGATAGATGGTTTCTTCCGGGCAGGTCTTGCGGCTGGACAGCAGGTCAGGAATGGAGCGGTTGCGTTCCGTGTGCCGGATCTTGGCGTTGCGCTCGTTCTGGCTTTCCACAAAGTTGGAATAGCGGCTCTCATAGAACTGCCGTTCCACATCCGAGAAGGTCGCTCCCAGATCGTCCGGGTCTTGTGGGTCGAGAGCCGAACGGAAACCGTGGAAGCAGTCCCAGTAGATGTTGCCCTTGGCTCGTTCCGGGTCAATGTGCTCGCTGTTGGAAAGGTTGAAACTGCGGTCATTGTGCTTGGGGTTGTAAGTGCCGTGGGTTCCGGCTCGTCCGTTGTGTCGTGTTAATTTCAGATAGACATCCCTCTTTTCCTGTATTTTTTGTGTACGGCCACTCGTGCGATCAAATCACAGAAGTGATACAATTCTTCCAAGCAACGGGTCTCGCATTTCAAGACCGTGTCTTGAAATCTTCTCTCGGAATCGAGAGGTAGTCCTTTCGGAAAAGGATTTATGTGTTTGTTATACTGCAAAGAAAGTGGCCTACCGCTCCTTCCCTCAGTGGGAGATCATGGCGTTTGTCGCTTTCTGCTTAGAAGAGTTTGCTTCTGCTCTGCAAGAAAAGTATAACAGAGAAACTTGGAATCGAACAGGAACTGTGAGTTCCTAATTTTCGGTGAAAGTAGGAAACATCGTTCCCATTTCTTGTTGCATCGCTATTCTTTCTTTGCGGAAAATCACTAAGATGCTGCATCTCTGCAATTATTATAGCACCTGAAATCCCTAAAGTCGTGGGCTTCGTAGGCCTATTATTGGCCCCCTAAGTGAACCTGTTTTAATTACTTTTTCCTGATTTTAGTATAAGGTTTAGCGGGAGCTTCTTTCATTTCAACAGCTTGCCGGGAGAGAACGCAGCAGCGGAGCTGCTGGATCTGCCGCCGTTTTGCGCCAGATAATACCCAGTAGGATATGACGCACAGCATCATATCACTGGGCAAGGCGTTCCCCCTTGACTCCCTTCAAAGGGCTGCGGTCTCGCCTGTCGGCTCGGTCGGTGCTTCAAAATACCTGCGGCCTTTTGAGGTCGCCACTGGCGACCCGCACCTCTGCACTCTTGCTCCGGGCAAACTGTCCTGAACGGACAGCTCGTCCGGCTTTTTCAGTTGGCCAAAATGACCAACTGATTCTGTTACGGGTAAAATCAAGTGCCGGGTGGCGGCACCTGATTTTCAACAGACCTTGAGACGGTACGAAAAACGATGTGCTCATTTTGAGTACTTGCAGCATCTGTAACACGTTTTCGATAGACTTTTTGTCGGCAGGAGTTGCTGCAATAGCGGGCATCTGCACGTTTGGGCGTGAATTTTTCACCGCAGCACTGGCAGACCAAATCCTGACGGCGCATTTGGCGGTATTCCCGCTGCCGCAGATTGTTGGCCTGATTGCCGCACCAGTAGCTGTGACAGTATTTCTTGGTGTAGATGGTGGTGTAGAACACCCGACCGCAGCCGCCGCAGATAAGTTTGTGGACGGCGTATCCTCCGGCGGTAAAGCCCGTTTTCTCATACGATTCTTTCAAATAATCCTGATTGTTCTGCTCCCATTCTTCGTTTGTCATATACATGGAGATGACCCTCCTTTCACTGGCGTTACAGAAAAACAATGTGGTCAATTTGACCACATTGTTTTCTGGTAACTGAGGAATCAACGTTTAGCCGTTCTCCCTGCATGGATTTCCTGCCCCCTTCCGGCGGCGTTTTCCGGCTTGCTTTTGCGAGGTCATCGCCGGGTATCCCATGCAGACGGTCATGCGGTTTTCAAGGTTCGGCGCTGGATTTGGCAATAAAAAAATCGCCACACAACAACCTGAACCTGACCATTCCTTCCGGGATGGCCTTGGTTCGGGTTCGTTATGTAGCGATAGAAAGTTAAAAACTTGCTCCGGCTCCTTCGGGAGCCGAGCTGGAACTCTAAGTAAATATGTTATATTAAATTGTTGGGGTAGATTACCACAAAAATCGCAGTGTGTCAACAAAAAACTTTGAAAACACGCCACTTTCGGCAGTGTGCAAGAAAACGCAAGGGAAACCTTGGTAAAAAGAGCGAACAGGACAACTCGTTCTGTTTGTAATGGAATGCCAACTCGGAACTTTTTTGAGCAGAAAAACAACCGTCCACTTCAAGTTGAGCTTGAAAACGGACGATCATTCTTGCAAAGTGATTTTCAAATTTGGGAGGCGTTTTGAAAGGCCTCATAGCGCTAGCAAGAGGTTATACAAAGACCATTTTTGCGTTGCCAAACACTTGTTGGGAAAGTCAAACCCTTGAACTGCATCCGGTGGATGCAGGCTGTGCGATTGCATCGCTGATTCGTTCAAACTCATCGCAGCCCTATATTATCGCTCACACTCCCGATCAGAATGTCAAATGCAGAAGCGGCCATCTGCATCTACGCAAACAGCCGCTTCATGATTCATTTTGTACTGGTCACTGCAGTACCTTATTCATCAGCTCTTGATAGCTGTCCACATGGTCGTATGTCACAAGACCATCTGACAATTTTGCGAAGAGCTTCTTGGCGCAGTCGATCTTGGACTTCTCGATTGGGCGCAAGTTCAGGCTTTCCATCGTGCCTTTGGTTTCTGCTACAAAATAGATGTGTTTCACCTTGCCCTCATGGAACACGATTGCCCAGTCCGGGGAGTAGTGTCCAACCGGGGTCGGAATATAGAAGCCTTTCGGCAGTTTTGCATAGATAAAGACTTCCTCTGCACCATCCAGATTTTCCGCAAACTTCCGTTCCACGCTCTTTTCCGCTGTGCCATCGGTGAAAACGTAATCCTGAATCGCCTTTTGTGCCTTGTAAGCCTTATCCATCGTCAAAGCGTGTTTCTCTGCCGTAAAGATGCTGCTGTCGTAGCTGCCCTCGATGGTATCATAGGTGATATGCTCCACGATCATGGTAGCTTTCTGCTCCTTGACCAGCCGGATCACCTTTGCGATAAATTCTTCCGGGTTGTTCTGGTACATCGCAAAGGTTGTCGGCTTGATGCCCTGCAAAATCCGTGCAACGGTATGCCGGGTCAGCGTTGTGCCCTCTGCAATTTTGCCGATCAGGTCATACGCAACCTGACCTGCGTAGTCATGTTCTAATTTTTTTGTTCTGCTCTTGGCATCACTGAAGCTGCTGCCTTCTCGCACCATATCGGCACTCAGGACATCTTTCTGCCCGGCATAGGTAACGGTATATTGCAGGCGACTGACGTACAGTTCCCTGTCGATGTGTACGATTGCTTTCTGAATCAATTCCTCAGAATCAAAATCCACCGTATAGGCGTATTTGTGGTTGATCGTCTGCCAGAGCTTCTGGAACTCTGCCTTTTCAAACCGGTCGTTCAGCGGATTTTCCAGCACTTTCGGCTTGTTGCCATCCTCAAACATAGACTTGAGCATACTGTCATCATAAATTGCCTGCACAAGCGTGTGCACGCCCTCTTCAATGGGCTTCAGCGTTTCCGGCACCGGTGCAAGTGTTCCGGTCTGCACATCGTCCCGGTAGTCCTGCGTGACGTTATCCTGCTCATCCACATAGTTATTGCGGACAAGATACTGATAAATTGCCCGTGCCTGACGGTCATCCACCTTGACGATTTTGCCATCCAACCTGATGGTCTTGCCGGTGAAATATGCAATGTCTGCCTTACGGGGGCGATCATACAGCACTGCTTCGGTCTGCTTTTGCAGTCCGTCTACAAATCCTGCATAGCTCTCGCTGGCAATAACGGTCAGGACGTTGATATCCTGCACCTTATCTCCCAGCACTTCCGCATCCATGCGGTTTCCGTCCTTATTCACGCACAGACGCAGACCACGGCCTACTTCCTGCCGCTTCTGCGTAGTGCTGTCGCTGTGCTTCAGGGTGCAGATTTGGAACACATTCGGGTTATCCCAGCCTTCCCGCAGGGCAGAGTGGGAGAAGATGAACCGGGTCGGCTCTTCAAATGACAGCAGACGTTCCTTATTTTTCAGGATCAGGTCATAGGCAGAAATGTCATCCGACATATCTGAGCCACGCTTGACCGAACTGTTGACGCTGTGACCTTTCTTGTCGATGCTGAAATAGCCCTTGTGGACATCATGCACATCGGTTGAATCCAGATAGGCTGTATAAGCAGGGTCGAACAGGGTGCGATGCTCATTCAGAACCGAAAGATATTCCTGCTCAAAAATCTTGCCGTACTCGCCCAGCAGCTCGTTTCCGTCTTCATCATACTGGCGGTATTTTGCCACTTCGTCAATGAAAAACAGGGAAAGCGTCTTGATGCCCAGTTTGAAAAGCTCCTGCTCTTTTTCAAAGTGCGAAAGGATCGTTTCATGAATCTGTACCCGGCGCATATCGTTTTCGGAAACGTCGCCGGTAACATCACCTTTGCGGATGGTGTCTCCGTTCGTAAAGGTCACAACGCCCATGATCGGGTCGATTTCCGACACCACGAAGCCCTTGTACTGCTCCATTTTCTCGGAGATGTAATAAAGATTATCGCCCACATCCAACGTATGGAACTCTCGCTTCGTGCCGTTCTGGTGGCTGACCTCCATCTCCACTTTTGCTCGTGGCGGATTCTTCGGGGAGATGATGATGCTTTCCAGATACAGATACTTGTCCGTACCACGAAGATTTTTGACCTCAAAGCCTTTGACTTCGATTTTCTTGACCAGTCGCTTATTGTAAGCGTCCAGCGCATCCAGAACGTAAATCAGATTATGCTGCTTGGCGTGGGTAGCAGAGTAATTCAGTGTGAAAAGTGGATTGAACTTTTTCAGGGCTTTCTGAGTGGCAGAGTCCTCTTTGCCCATCTTCTGCGGTTCGTCCAGAATCAGGATCGGGCGGTTGGCGGCAATCACATCAATCGGGCGGCGGGAGCCGAACTCATCCCGCTTGGTGTAGATAATTCTCGCAGCGGCATCACCCTTGCGACCTTCCACGTTCTTGTCCTCGTTCATGGATGCCGCAAACGCCTGCGTGTTGATAATCATGACATTGATGCCGGAATTGCTGGAAAAGGAATCCAACTGATTCAGGTTGCTGCTGTTGTAGATAAAGAACCGTGCCTTTTTGCCGTAGCACTCCATAAAGTGATCGGCAGTGATCTCAAAGGACTTCTTTACGCCTTCACGGATGGCGATACTCGGCACAACAACGATAAATTTGCTCCAACCATACCGCTTGTTCAGCTCGAACATGGTCTTGATGTAAACATAGGTCTTGCCTGTGCCGGTTTCCATCTCAATATCCAGAGAACACCTGCCCAGCGGTGCCACCAACTTGTCCGACTGATGGATGTTTGCTTCTGCCTGCAACGCGCGGATGTTCTGAAGCAGCTCCTGGTCGGTCAGTTGGAGTGCTTCGTTCTTAAAACCGGAATCGTTGATCAAATCCAGCAACTCCACCTGTGTTGCATCGTCCCCGTTGGAAACAAGGCTCAACTGCTGCGGCTGTGCAGACAGGTTTCCCATATCCCGCAGGTAAGACACACCTGCATTATAGGGCTGACCCTGAAAGACCCGTGCCACCGCATCCACAGCATCGGTCTGGTACTGCTGAATCTTAAAACTAAACTTCATCTTTGTGGTTTACCTCCTGCTCCAGCATCAGGAACCGGTCAAAATCGCTCTCATACAGGCGATCCTGAATGACACGATACTTTTCGTATTCGGTTTCCGCATGAAGTTTTGCCTGCTCTGCGCTGATTTTACCGGGACCTGTCAGCAGCTCGTTGCCGTTGAACTCCAGAAAACCATCCAGCCGCTTTGCCCAGTCCTCCATGCTCATGGGGATCTTGCGCTCGGCCTGCAGCTCGGCATAATCCAGATAGAGCGACACGATTCGCTCCAGATAGTTCATTTCCTCTTTGCTCAGGTAGTTTTTGGCTACTGTCACATCCGCTTTCAGGATTTTCCCATCCGGCGCATTTTCCCATGTGGTAAGCCCCATGTGCTCCTTGTTGGCATCGGCACGCTCCACGATCAGTTCTGCCGCCGTGTGGCGATGCACAGCATAGTGCATCTTATTCTGAACCGTCTGGAAGAACCGCCGGGTCGTTTTTGCATCCTTGTCATAATCATACGCTGTTGCGTACAGATCCGTTACTTTCTGATAGAACTTGCGCTCCGACAGACGAATTTCCCGAATCTGCTGCAGCTGCCGCTCAAAATATTCATCCGTGAACATATGACCTTTTTTCAGCCGCTCCACATCCATTGTCCAGCCCTGAATGGTGTGGTCCTTGACGATCTGCCCCGCCCACTTGCGGAACTGCACCGCCCGCTGGTTGTTCACCTTGAAGCCCACGGCAATAATCATCTGCAAATTATAATGCGTCAGTTCCCGATTGACCTGACGAGTGCCCTCGGTCTGAACTATCCGGAATTTCCGGATAGTTGCTTGCTCGGTCAGTTCGCCGTCCGCATAGATTTTTTTGATATGCTCGTTGACCGTGCGCACATCCACATCATACAGTGCCGCCATCATCTTCTGCGTCAGCCAGATGTTTTCATCCTCATAGCGCATTTCATAGCTTGCATCGCTCTCACCCGTAGAAGCCACAAAAGTCAAATATTCTGCCGCTGAACTGCGAATAGCAAGTTTTTTTTTCTTTTTATCATCCATATCACATTTTCACCATTAAAGAACAGCAATAAGGATAGTAGCAACAAGCGAAGCTAACGCAATACCCGCAGAAACAAGGGCAATAATTAGCATCTTTATATTATACTTTTTTGCTTTTTCAGCTTCCTGTTTGCTTTCTTCCAGCTCTTTCTCCTTCAGCAGGTACAAATCGTTAAGTTTTGAATAGTTATCATTAAGTCCCTCTACCACTTTCTGATTTCCTTCAAGTATTGGTTTTATTTCCTCTGCAAGAATCTCGTTCAGTGGCGTAATGCTATCAATCATTTCCTGATTTCGCCTATTCATTTCATCAATAAACGAGGTATCTATTCTTGGGGTTAAATCAGGTAAGTTAATACCATTAAAATCCATTACAGTACCTTCCTTACCGTTTCCGGGCTATACGTTTCAAAAATCTGGTCAAAGTTCGTTGCAACACTGTCGTTTGCCATGGAGCTGTCACGGAAAACAGCATAGTACGGCTTCATCTGCGCAATCGCCTTGACGGTTTCCTCGGTCACATCATGGTCAAAGCACGCCAACAGGAAGCCGTCTGCCACGTTGAACACCTTTTTGCCCGCAATCTCTTTCACCTCAATGGGACTGGACAGCAGCACACCCAGATCCAGCATCACCTGGAACAGCAAATCTTCCGGGGTACGGTCAGGTTTTACGTTATCCACCAGCGAGAACATATCCTGCTGCTGGGTCTCCTCCGGCGTATAGTAGACGTTTTCCATATTGCTACTGTCCAGACGCAGGCAGCGAAAACCGATGTCGATGGGGGCGCTCTGGTCAGGCTGCGTCTCGGAGAATGATAACTGTCCCCCCCCCCGTGGACAGTATTTGCTTGCCCGCACGGCGGATACGCTCCTTGCCGATTTCGCAGATGTTCTTGTAGCCTGCCTTGTAGGCTTCGCTTTCTTGGTCGCATTCTTCCGGAAGCTGCACTAAGACAAAACGGCGATTTCCCGCCTCTACGAGATTAGACAAAAACATACCATGAGCCGTTGTTGCCGAACCAGAGAAAAAGTCCATAATTATATCATTACTATGCGGATTAGTTGCATAAGTTACCAAGTCTTCCAATAATGCAACCGGCTTCGGATTGCTAAAATCTATACTCCCCATCAAAGCTCTATATTCTTTGGTTGCTACATCAGTCGAATATGCTGCACCACCAAGTACGGATTTTGGGCGAACTCTGCGTGCTCCTTCAGTATCTTCCAAATAATCCTTTTCGTAAATATTGTATTTATTGCCGACTATTTTCCCATATAGATACTGGATATTTTTCAGTGCTGTCTCTTTACCCCACCGCCATCTTCCATCTACTCCATTCGATTTTACTGGCAGTGCTTCGCAAGAATAAGTAGCGTTCCTTTCTAAAGAAACATCTCCTGTTTCTGGATTAACATAAAATGAGTAATACATATTCGGTCGGTCTTTTCGTGTATCTTGACCACCACGTTTTCTCAATTCTAAAAGCCTATAACGACCTTTGGAATCTTCTTCCTTATATTCCTTTAGAACATCATCACCTAATGAAAGACCATGTTCAGAATATTCTTGTGATTTAACGTACATTACAATTCGTTCGTTGGCCCTTGCAATATACTTTTTATCATTTCTCCCCTTAAGATTGTTTACAACACAGAGATCTGCGACAAAATTGCTGGAACCGAAAACTTCATCGCATACTTTTCGCAGATTATCCAATTCCCCATCATCAATGCTAATAAAAACAACTCCGTCTTCAGCTAAAAGGCTCTTCGCTAAACGAAGTCTAGGAAAAATCATATTTAGCCAGTCTGTATGAAAGCGACCATTGCTTTCTGGATTTGTAACAAGTCGGTTCCTTTCTTTATCCAGTTGACCACTATTTTCCATATACTCAGCACTCGTTTGTGTAAAATTGTCATCATACAACATATCGTTGCCGGTGTTGTAGGGCGGGTCAATGTAGATCATCTTGACTTTACCCAGATAGGTTTCCTGCAAGAGCTTCAGCACTTCCAGATTATCGCCCTCGATATAAAGGTTCTCACTGTCAAAACCGCCGGGTGTGCCATCCTTGCCAACACTGTCGGCCACCACCGGACGCAGCGTTGCCGTGATGGGCGCATTTGCCGCCAGCATCGCCTTTTTCTTGTCCGGCCAAGTAAACTGATAGCGTTCCTCCCGACCTTCCACAATGGAGTCGGAAAGTTCCTGCCGCAGAACGTCAAAGTCAATGGCGTGTTCTACTTTGCCGTTGCGTTTTACCTCGGTAATTGCATTGGGGAACAGCTTACCAATCAGCTCAATGTTGCGCTGTACACCGTCAAGGCTGTGCATTTTTAAGTTTTCCATTTCAACGTTCTCCTTTATTCATATTTTGAGAATGGAGACAACATACTGACCAATCTTAACAAATATGTCTTTGTTTCCGCCTTAAACTCGCAATTTCCAACGAAACCATGATAGTCGTCACGAGCAGTATAGCTTTTAACAAAGATTGCTTCATACACTGCGGTGACCTTTTCTTTTAGCGTTACAACTTTTTTATCCTTTTTTTCATTTTCAGGCGCATTATCATATACCTCATCCCGTGTGAGAAAATCCCTAAAGTGTCCACTGTAACTTGAATCTATCCACTCGCAAAGTTCAATCATCTTCTCTGGATTTTGACCTGAAATCAACTGAGTGTATGCGTTCATGTCACTTATTTCCAATGCAATCAGAAGTGGAACCAAATATATCTCACAGATACGTGCTGTCAATTGCTCTGGGTCGCTGAAACTAAATCTGTCACTATGTGTCAGCTCATATTCAGCAATTTTCATTGCTTTCAGGAATCTTGAAATCTCTCGGAGCGAAAAATGGAACTTCTCAATGATTTTTTTACATACAAAATCCACTGTGTAGTAATCACTTTGAAAGTCAATACTTTGGTAATATCTTTGAAGATTTGCCGGAGGAAGTGCTATCCTTAGGTCAAAAAACCTGTCAAGATATCTGCACGAATCAAAATGACTGCCATAGTAACTTGAAATTGTGTGCTGAAGTTCCTGCACGTTCACTGCAAATACAAATGTAATACGTTCATTGTCAAAATAGTGCTTAATTTTTTCCAAAACACGAACCGCATAGTCCGGCTTGCATCTATCAAGTTCGTCTATAATAACAATCAAGCGATTTGCTCTTTCATCAAGCAGGTGGTCTAAAAATTCCGCAATCGTACTGTGAACACTCTTGCTTTTCCGTAAATCGTCAAGAACACTATCAGATTTCATTGATTCTAACACTGCTGTTGTACTTTTTCCAGTAATACAATCTGCCAGAGCCGCTACCTTTTCAAAAATCTTATTATCTTTCGGAAAAGGCGTTTCCTCATCTACCTGTTGAAGAATGGAATATACCAGAGACAAGATAGGGTCTCCATCATTATCATTTTCCCACGCATCGTAATAAACACAAAGCTGCGCTTGAAATTCGGGTTCTCTGCCGCTGTGGTAGTTTTTCCAGACAGTTTTGACTTCTTCGCTGTATTCACTCTTAGATTCTATTGGCGAGCAGGATTCTAAAATCATTTTTACCTGCTTGACAAAAAAGGTCTTACCGCTTCCCCATGCACCATCAAGAGCAATCGAGCAGGAATCCTCCAAAGAGTTCAGTATATCCACAAACGCATGGATATCCGTATTTCTTCCAATCTGGTCGTTTTTGTATGTAGAAAGTAGGTTTTCTTTTGTTGGTTTCAGTTCAAATGATTTCATAACGTCTCCGTTTTCTTTTGTAGAGCTTTCATTTGTTGTACCAGTTCAAATTTCTTCTTCGGCTGCTTTTCCTTACGGATTTTGGCTTCCAGTGCTGCGATCTGCTTTTCCAGCTGCTCTCGTTGCTTCTGCTGCTCCACACTGTCTTTCAGAGACGCACTTTCTCCTGTGCCAAGCACATCACCTGCGATCTGACGGACAAAATTCTCGTACACAGCATCCAGCGTAAGTCCATCCAGATGCACCGGCAGGTCGTCCTCGTCCAGCCAGTCCGTAGAATAATAGCGATCAACCTTAAAGGCTGTCTTGCCCGCCGCAGCCTCCTTGTAGCCGATGACAGCACGATACTTGCCCTCGTATTCCAGCAAAAAGAGGATGTGATACGGAATTTCCCGGTCGATTTGGCGCAAGACACTCTCATCCAGCTTCGGAGCAGACAGCCGTACCTCGAACACCTCGATCTCCGTCACCTGCTCCCCAGCCGCCAGATTCAGGGTGGTAGTCGCAATCTTATTGCGCCAGTAGATGATTTTGATCTGCTCGACAAAGGCTTTCTTCATAGCCGGAGTAACGGCGATGTTCTCATAGAACTTCTGCTTCGGGATACGCTTGTTAAATTCAGTAGACTTTGGCAAAGTAAACATATGTAAGTCTTTTTGATGCTTTGCATCGTAATAAATAACGAAGATTAGAACAATTGCTTCTTTTGAAGCCATTTGGTCTCTTGGGGTGTTATTACAAGAATATCAACATCTCCTCCAACAGTTTCAACAACATTTTTAAAGCGCATAGTTTGAATTGTTGTTTCAACTGCATATCTAGCAAAATCCACAGCATCTTGTAGTGTGAAATAGTTCCACAAGATGTTTTCAAATGGCAAAGCTGAATAACTACCATCTTCATTTTTTATGGCAACATCCTGTATAAGACGAACAAGGGTTGTTATCTCACCATCCCATGTTGCTCCTTGAGAATCAGTGTTCACTAAAGTACTGGATTTGTTTTTAATATCTACTTTATATATTTTTTGCTTTTGGGTTTGATTTTCATATCCAGCGACAATAAAATGAGTGTCGGGAATCTCAGGCAAAGAGCTAAAATAGTCAATAAATGTTTTAGGAACACTTTCAACGGTGCTATCTTTTGTAATTTGATTTCGAATAACATCTTGGATAAAGCCCGTTATCGGCTTTCCCATCAATGATGCATCACCACAAGTAGAGATACCAACACCATTAGGACATATAAAGGTTTTATCTGTAGAATTATTAGTGTGAATTCCAATTTTTTGAATTAGAATTCCATTTTCGACTTGAGTATTATTATAGGTGGTTCGTCTATCGCTTGCTAAAACAATTCCTTCATTTACATATACAGCAATTAAAAATGACATAATGGACTCCTTTGTTGAATATAAATCACTTTACTACGAGAAAACAAATCAGTTCAAAATCATCCAGCCCAGAAACTTGTCCCATAAGCGCAGAGGTTCCGCCAGCCGAGAACAGGCTGTCGATATCGCTTTCTTCCTTAATATCAATGATTGAATCAATGGCTTCGCTCAGCAATTCGGACATTTCTGCCATGTCCTTTCCATCGTCTGTTTCCTGATTGAAGCGTTCGTATACCTCTTTGATCGGCTCAGTCTTTCCACGGCACAGCAGCCGGATATCGTCCAACATCTTTTTGGGGTTCAGGTAGTCGCAGATGATCTGCCCATCCATGCCGATGTAAACCATGTAGAACGGATGGATGCGGTTCCGATTGTCCACATTGACGCTGTTATTGATGTTTTTCAGCACGAAGATCACTCCCTCCGGCAGTTCATCCGTAGCCGGAACCACCGCATGAAGTCCACGGGGCTTCTTGTCCAGATCACCATTGTGTTTGATGTAATCCAGCAGGTCAAGCCGGAACTCGTTCAGTCCCAGATCCATGATGGAGATGCCGTCCGACATATCCTCGATGTCAACGACCTCTTCCTGCAAGCGTTTCAGCTGTGCCTTGCGATACTCCAAATCACCCTTTTCTTCGGGGTTGATAAGGTCATCATCGCCGGTAGCGGTCATAACTGTGATTTTCATGCGGGTCTCCACACGGGATTTCAGGTTGATGTAATCGTCCAGCGTCAGATCAGGCCAGAAATTCACAAGCTGGATGTACTGGTTTCTGCTGCCGATACGGTCGATTCGTCCAAAACGCTGGATAATGCGTACCGGGTTCCAGTGAATGTCATAGTTGATCAGATAATCGCAGTCCTGCAAGTTCTGACCTTCAGAAATGCAGTCTGTCGCAATCAGCACATCAATTTCCGTGGCACTACCGGGCATCAGAACATCCCGGTCTTTGGAAATGGGAGAGAAGCAGGTCAGCACGTTGTTGAGTGTTGCCTTGAAGCCTTTGATCGTGGTACGTCCGTCAATCGAGCCGGTAATTACAGCGGTATTCAGCCCATATTTCTGCTTTACAAACGCACTCACATTGTCAAAGAGGTACTCTGCCGTATCCGAAAATGCAGAGAAAATCAGCACTTTTCTGTTGCCGGCATTGATCGGGTGCTCAATTTTTTCAGACAGCAGCTTGAACAGTTCTTGCAGCTTTGTGTCATGCTGCGGCGTGATATCTGCCACCATAAAGGTCAACAGCTCCAGAATTTCTGCATCTTTCCGAAGCTCCATACGCCAGCTCTTCCAGTCCATATCCGCAAGGTCGATTTTGACTTTTTTGCCGACGGTGAAAAAGTCAGTGTTTTCATCGTCCATGTCAAAATCGTCTCCGGCCATGTCGTATATATCCAGATCAGCGTGGCCGGAGCGTTCAAACTGGTCAATGGACTGAATCGTACCATCAATCAGTTTCTTGATGCGCATCAGGGTCAGCTGGAACGAATGTACAGAGCTTTCCAGCCGTTTCAGCAGGTTGATACTCATCAACCGACAAATACCCTGCTCACGGCCTCTCTGGGTCAGATTCTCTCCCTTATTGTGCGTCAGCTCCTGATATTTCTGGATCTTACTTGCGAAGATGTAGTTGGAGGGCATATAGACGCACAAGCTCAGCTGAATCAGCTGCTCATAAATTTCGTTGTAGTTGATGGCATTATTCAGGTCTGTCAGACATGGCCGAACAGAGATCGGCTTCAACCGCTCTGGGAACTTTCCGATAGCATTGGTGTTGTAGTACTTCTCGATATGCTTCCGAGAACGTGCGATGGTAACACTGTCCAGCAGCTCGAAGAAGTCGAAATCCAATGTCCGCAGCAGCGCATCCGTGGTTCTCTCTTCTGGTTTCAGTTTGCTCCATGCGTTAAAGGCTTTCTGCGCCTGCTTAAAGATGTCTTCAATGCTCTTTGAGGTGTTCAGCCTTTCATCCAGATATTCGGAGTTCCCCTCATAGGCAAGGGCCAACTGATTTTTCAAGTCAACAAAGCGGTTGTTGACAGGCGTTGCCGAAAGCATCAGCACCTTGGTCTTGACTCCGGCATGGATCACCTTATCCATCAGCCGCTGGTAACGATTGTCCTGCGTCTTGCTATGAGTTCCGATTCCATTACGGAAATTGTGCGATTCATCAATGACGACCAGATCATAGTTGCCCCAGTTCAGGCGATCCAGGTCGAGGCCATTCGACTTTCCGCCGCTTCTGGACAGGTCTGTATGGAACAGGACATCATAATTCAGCCGATCCGATGCAATCGGGTTGTTCACATAGTTGTCCTTATAGGTATTCCAGTTTTCCGCCAGCTTTTTGGGACACAGCACCAGAACCGACTTGTTTCGATTCTCATAATACTTTACGACTGCCAGTGCGGTAAAGGTCTTGCCAAGGCCAACACTGTCCGCAAGGATGCAGCCGTTGTACTTTTCCAGCTTATTGATGATAGCAAGCACCGCATCCTTCTGGAAGTCGTACAGCAGACTCCAGATTTTGCTCTGCTTGAATCCGGTTGCCTCATTCGGCAGTTCGTCTTCCGAGATGTCGTCCAAAAACTCGCCGAACACATGATACAGCGTCATAAAGTAGATGAACTCCGGGGAATTTTCAGCATAAGCCGTGCTGATATTCTCCAGTACTACATCGGTGACATCCTGCATTTTGTCCCGGTCGTTCCACAGGGTATCGAACAACTTCATGTACTGCTGTGCGAACGGAGCCTCCATGCAGTTGACCATGTTGTAGCTGTTATTTCCGCGCTCACAGCCAATATCAACTGTCGTAAATCCGCCAATCGGCATATAGGCGGTCTGTGCTGCGCCGGAATCCACAGTCATAAAGCCAGCCATATTTTCACCGGTGGTGTTCGATTTGAACGTAGCCTTCCTTCTGATCCAGTCTGCACACTCCTTTGCGATGGCTCTCTGGGTCATCTCATTGCGCAGTTTGATTTCAAACTCTGTACCGTAAAGGCTCGTTTCACGAGAAATGCGGGGAATGTAGAACTCCCGCTTCTGCTTTTCAGCCTTTTCTTTCACAAACGTGGGCGACGTAAAGATAAATTTGAACTCGTCTATGGTCTCCAGCTGCTTCTTCAGCTCTTTGTAGGCATACATCGAAAAGCAGGCTGCCGCAATAGACACCCTGCTGCCTTTTTTAATCTCGACCCGCAGATCATCTCGAACGGTATTGGTGATGTTATCCAGAATTTTCATATCATCCACCGGTTTTATGCTTATCCGCATTCTTTTATAGCCTTGACTATGAAGGCGCTCTTACAAAACTTTATTTCTATTATACCACCCGCTTTTTCCCCTGTAAACGAAAAAGCTGACGGTGTGTAGCGTGCAGCATCCATCAGCTTTTCGTGACACAAAAAATCGGCACCCGCTTTTCAGCGAGTGCCGATTTTGTTACCCTATAGTGCGCTTTGATTTTTGGCGTAAGTGGCGTAAGTTTGGCGTAAATCCGCTTTTGTGCGCTCCAAAAATCAAGGATTCATGCGGTTTTTTGGCAGCTATTAGTACATGCCGCCCATGTCACCGCCGGCAGGTGCGGCGGGAGCCGGGGGTTCCGGCAGGTCAGCAACAAGGCTCTCGGTGGTCAGCACCATCTCAGCGACAGAAGCTGCGTTCTCCAGAGCGGAGCGGGTGACCTTGGTCGGGTCCACGATGCCAGCAGCGATCATATCCTCGACAAAGACCTCGTTCTGGGCATCGAAGCCGTAGTTGGGCTTGTTGGCAGAGACGATCTTGTCGATGATGACGCTGCCCTCCAGACCGGCGTTCTTGGCGATCTGGCGCAGAGGAGCCTCCAGAGCCTTCAGCACGATCTTGGCACCGGTGCGCTCATCGCCTTCCAGCGTGTCGCACAGAGCGCGCACAGCGGGGATGGCGTTGATGGGAGCGGTACCGCCGCCGGCCACAACACCCTCCTGCACAGCTGCCTTGGTAGCGTTCAGCGCATCCTCAATGCGCAGCTTCTTGTCCTTCATCTCAACTTCGGTAGCAGCACCGACCTTGATGACAGCCACGCCGCCGGCCAGCTTAGCCAGACGCTCCTGCAGCTTCTCGCGGTCAAAGTCGCTGGTAGCGGCCTCGATCTGGCTGCGGATCTGAGCAATGCGGGCTGCAATAGCGTCCTTATCGCCTGCGCCGCCCACGATGGTGGTGTTCTCCTTGGTCACCTTCACCTGACGGGCATGGCCCAGCATCTGGACGGTAGCATCCTTCAGCTCGTAGCCCAGATCAGAGGAGATCACGGTGCCGCCGGTCAGTGTAGCGATATCCTGCAGCATCTCCTTGCGGCGATCACCGAAGCCGGGGGCCTTGACGGCCACGACGTTCAGGGTGCCGCGCAGACGGTTGACGATCAGGGTGGACAGAGCCTCGCCCTCGATATCCTCAGCCACGATCAGCAGCTTCATGCCGTTCTGCATCACCTGCTCCAGCAGGGGAACCAGATCCTGAATGACACTGATCTTCTTATCGGTGATCAGGATAGCGGCGTTGTCCAGATCGGCCACCATCTTGTCGGTATCGGTGACCATATAGGGGGTCAGGTAGCCGCGGTCGAACTGCATACCTTCCACGATCTCGTTGTAGGTCTCGGCGGTGGTCTTGTTCTCCTCGATGGTGATAACGCCGTCAGAGGTGACCTTTTCCATAGCCTCGGCGATCAGACGGCCGATCTCGGGGTCGCCGGCAGAGATGGTGCCGACGCGGGCGATATCGTTGCTGTCCTTCACCTTCTGGCTGTGAGCCTTGATGGTCTCCACAGCGGTGGTAACAGCCTTGCTCATGCCGCGGCGGATATCCATGGGGTTGGCACCGGCGGTAACGTTCTTCATACCCTCGTTGACCATGGCCTGTGCCAGCACGGTAGCGGTGGTGGTGCCATCGCCTGCGGCATCGTTGGTCTTGGTTGCAACTTCACGCACCAGCTGTGCGCCCATGTTCTCGAACTCGTCCTTCAGCTCGATCTCTTTTGCAATGGTAACGCCATCGTTGGTGATGACCGGTGCGCCGAACTTTTTGCCCAGCACCACATTGCGGCCCTTGGGGCCGAGGGTGATCTTGACGGTGTTAGCCAGGGTATCAATACCAGCGCACAGTGCCTTGCGAGCGTCCTCGCCCTGCTTGATCTGCTTTGCCATAATAAATCGCTCCTTTATAATGCAAACTCAATTGAAAAGGGAAAGCTTAGTCTTCCACAACAGCCAAAATATCGCTCTGGCGCACGATGGTGCACTCTTCGCCGTCCACCTTGACCTCAGTGCCGGAGTACTTGCTGGTGAGGACCTTGTCGCCGACCTTGACGGTCATTTTGACTTCCTTGCCGTCCACGACACCGCCGGGGCCGACAGCCACTACCTGTGCCACCTGCGGCTTCTCTTTTGCGCTGCCGGTCAGGATCAGGCCGCCCTTGGTGGTCTCCTCGACTTCAACAGTCTTAATGACAACACGGTCTGCAAGAGGAATGATCTTCATAATTCTTGCCCTCCAATTATATTGAATTTATTTGAAACTTTGTTACGTCCTGCGGGGGCTTCGTGTATGCTCCGCAGTGGTTTAGCACTCTTTTTCTCTGAGTGCTAAGTGTATTGTACTCATCTTGCCCTGAAAAATCAAGGGGTTTTGCAATTTTTCTTTGTTAAGAATTTATGACGGCCAAAAATCGTACCCTGCCACGTAAAAAAGACGCAGCCGCTGCACAATTTTTGCACAGCGGCTGCGTTCTGTTCCGATGGTAAGGTTTGCGGCAGTGCTTTTTATCTTATGCCTGCTTTTTTGGCGGTAAAGCGCTGGTAGGCGGGCAGCGGCAGCAGCACGCGGCCTGCCAGCGGCTGCACCTGCACCGACACCTGCTTGCAGGGGGCGCACTCGCCGTCTACGGTGGCAATGATGGGCCCACGGTCATCTGCTGCCCGCAGACTGACCGATTTTGCGCGGCGGTAGATAAAGTAGGGCTTTGCGGCCTCGGTCAGCTGGCCATTTTTAAAGTGCTGACCGTTTTTGTACAGCATCAGCAGCTTTGCAATGACCCGACGGCTGACCTTGCGCACGATGAACACATCAAGCCAGCCGTCATCCGGCTGTGCCTCCGGCCCGGCCATAAAGCCGCCGCCGTAGGCGCGGCCGTTGCACACCGCGCACATCAGGCAGTCCACGGTCAGCACCTCACCGTCAATGACGTACTCCACCCTGCGGCCGATATGCCCGCACAGTTGCTGGACAATGGACAGCGCATAGGCTGCTTCGCCGCCGCACAGCGGGATGCGCCGGAACTTGGGGATGCCGTAGGCCACCTGTGCGTCCAGACCGGCGGCGCAGATGGTGGCAGAAAGCCCCAGACTGGTGCGCATCAGGTCGATGGGCACCGCCCCGCCGGCCAGCTGGGCGTCCAGCTCCAGAAACTCCTCTTTTGTACCGTAGGTGCGCAGAAAGTCGTTGCCGCTGCCATAGGGCAGACAGCCCACGGCGGTCTTATCAAAGCCGTGGGCACCGGTGAGCGCCTCGTTGAAGGTGCCGTCACCACCGGCGGTAAAAATGCGCAGTTCCACCCCGGCCTTCTGGGCAGCAGCGGCGGCTGCTCGGGACAGTTCCCGGGCGTGGCCTGCGTGGGTGGTGACGCGGATGGTGTAGTCCTCCGGGGCAAGCCCGGCACCGGCAGCCGTTGCCGCGATCTGCTGCGGCAGGGTGCGGGTACAGTCGGCCTTTCCGGCTGCGGGGTTCAGAAGAAACAGCGTGTGCATCGGGGTCCTCCGTGTTGTAACTCTATTTCCTCTATAATAGTCGAAAACCACGCCGGTTGCAAGCAAAAACGCTATTTTGCTATTTTCTTATAGGGTTATGGTCTCATCCTCCCGCAAAACAATGCTGCCATCGGCGGCGCAGTCTGCTGTCCAGTGCTGCCCTACACAGGCAGTTCCGGCGGCAATGCGGTTTGCAAGCGCCTGTTCCACTGCTCTGTCCACCTGACGGCGCAGCTCCCGCGCACCATAGGCCGATTGCGCCCGGGCAGCCAGTGCCACCCCCACCTGCGGGGTGTGGCGCAGCCGGTAACCACTGCGGGCGGCGCGCTGCTCCAGCTGGCAAAGCATTTTTTCTGCAATGGCACAAAGGTTTTCCTCTGCCAGCGGGCGGAACACGATCACCTCGTCCAGCCGCCCCAGCAGCTCCGGCCGGAACCACTTTTTGGCTTCCTCCACAGCCTGCGCGGACTGCTTTTCAAACACCGCTTCTGCCCCGGCGGCAAAGCCCAGCGGCGCGTTCTGCCCCGCTAAGAAGCGTGCGCCCAAGTTGGAGGTGAGCAGCACGATGGTGTTGCGGAAATCTGCCTTGCGCCCCATGGCATCGGTCAGCTGACCGTCCTCCAAAATTTGCAACAGGATATTCTGGATGTCCGGGTGTGCCTTTTCGATCTCGTCAAACAGTACCACGCTGTACGGACGGCGGCGCACGGCCTCGGTCAGCTGACCGCCCTCGTCGTGGCCGAGGTAGCCCGGCGGCGCACCCAGCAGCCGGGCGGCGGTGTGCTGCTCCTGATACTCCGACATATCAAATTTGAGCAGCGCTTTCTCGCTGCCGAACCAGCTGACCGCTAGTGCCCGCGCCAGTGCGGTCTTGCCCACGCCGGTAGGCCCTAAAAACAGCATAGCACCGATGGGCCGCCCCGGCTCGCCCAGACCGGTGCGGCTGCGCCGGATAGCCCCCGCCACCGCAGCCACTGCCCGCTGTTGGCCAACGATCTCGGCGTTCAGACGGCTTTCCAGCTTGTCCAGACGCTCCCGCTCCTGTTCGCCCACCCGCTGGGCGGGCACGCCGCTGGCGGCCGCCACCACCCGGGCGATATCCTCCGGGGTGAGCACCGGCTGGGTGCGCTGCTCCTTTTCGGCAAGGATGCGCGCCGCCGCACAGGCTTCGTCCACAAGGTCGATGGCCTTATCCGGCAGACAGCGCCCGGGCAGATACCGCACCGAAAGCTCCACCGCCGCCTGCAGGGTCTGCGGCGGCAGTCGCACGCCATGATACCGCTCGTAGCGGGGCGCAAGGCCGTTGAGGATCTCCACCGCCTGCGCGGGGGTGGGTTCTTCCACCTGCACCCGGCCAAAACGGCGTTCCAACGCGGCATCCTTCTGGATGTGGGTGCGGAACTCCTGATTGGTGGTGGCGCCGATGAGCTGCAACTCGCCCCGGGCAAGCACCGGTTTTAAGATGCTGGCAGCGTCAATAGCACCCTCGGCAGCACCGGCTCCCACGATGGTGTGGAACTCGTCGATGAACAGGATGGCAGTGCCGTCCCGCACCAGCTCTTCCAGCAGGTTTTTCAGACGCTCCTCAAAATCGCCCCGGTATTTGGTGCCCGCCACCAAGCTTGCCATATCCAGCGCCAGCAGCCGCCGCCCTTGCAGCGCTCTGGGCACCTGCCCGGCGGCAATGCGCAGCGCCAGACCCTCGGCCAGCGCCGTTTTGCCCACGCCGGGCTCGCCAATCAGACAGGGATCGTTTTTCTGGCGGCGGCACAGGATCTCCACCATGCGGTCCAGCTCCGCTTCCCGGCAGAACACCGGGTCCAGCTCCCCCTCGGCGGCGCGGCGGGTCAGGTCGCGGCAATATTTATCGCTGGCGCGGCTGCCCCGGGGGATGCTGGCCGACACCCGGGGCTGGGCGGGCAGCACGAACTGTCCGCTCAGCTGGCGGCACTCCCGCACTGCCTCGGTGAGCGAAAGCCCCATCTCCGCCAGCAGCAGCCCGGCGGCGCAGCCGTCATCTTCCAGCATGGCGCAGAGCAGGTGCTCCGGCTCTGCCCGGCTGACGTGGGCGTTCTGCGCCCCAATGAGCGCGTAGTCCATGGTGCGGCGCAGATCCGGTGCCATGGACTGCCGGGTCAGCCGCTGTACCGGGGCGCTGCGCCGCTGCGCCAGCTGGCGGCGCACCTCTGGCTCAGTGATGTTTTTCCGGGTGAGAAACTGCGCCGCAGCGCCCTGCTGCCGCAGCATTGCCAGCAAAAGGTGGCTGGTATCCGCCTGTTCACAGCCCAAATCCCCCGCCAGCTGCACCGCCTGCTGCAACAGCCGCGCCGCCGGGCGCGAAAAGCCCCGGTAACCGCCCATGCCCAGATTTTCCCAAATGCCCATGTGTCTGCTCCTTGCTGCATATAAAATCGTCTGCACTGGAAGTATAGCCCCAAAGGCGCAGAAAAAATCAGTTGTTTGTGTCGGGCGGCAGAAAAGTAAAAAACGATCCGCAGTGGTTGCCGGGGGCGCGGGGGCGTCCGGCTGCTGCGGATCGTTTTTTGAGATTTTATCTTGCGGAGAACGTTTTCAGAACGAACCGCCTCCGCCGCCGTGGGTGGAGCCGCTGGAGGAGGTGTGGGTGGAGCTGCCGCCGGAATCACCGGAGCTGGACTCCTTTGGCCGCTCGGTGCGGTGCACGTCACGGTACAGGAACAGATCCCGCTGGTTGGTCAGCTTCATGCTGCCCTGCCGCACATAGCTGGTTGCGTCCCGCTGCGGTGCCACGCTCTTGAGCTGGCTCTTCATCACGCCGGTCACGATCAGTGCAGTCACCAGACCAATGACCAGCGCCAGACCCAGATACAGGATGGAGAACGGCTCCTTGGGCATGTTGTCCACATCGTAGGGGTGGCCTTCGCGGGCGGCGGTAACATACGCATCCGTCCACTGGATAAAGGTGCGGAAGGCGGCGGCGTAATCGCCGTCTGCCATATCAGGGGTCATCTGCTCGCCAAGGTACTGGATGCCGGCATCCGTAAAGGCGGTAATGCCGTAGCCGCAGGTAGAGATATGCCACTTACGGTCGCCTGTGCTTACCAGCAGCAGCACGCCGTCCCGGTTTTCACCGTAGCCGAACTGGCAGTAATCGTACAGGTCATCGGCGTATTCTTCCATGCTGGTGTAGCCCTCGCTTTCCAGCGAGTCGATGGTGGCAACGACCACATCAAAACTCTGGCGGACGCTCAGCTCCTCCAGCGAAGCTTCCAGCTCGCTGTCCTCATCCTCGGTCAGAACTTCCGCGCTGTCGTTCATGCGGTAATACAGGTCGGCAAAGCCGTCTGCGGCAAAGGCCGGCACAGCCAGCGCCAGCAAAAGCACCAGTGCGGCCAGCGCAGTACAGAGGGAGCGCAGCGGGGTAACAGTCTTTTTCATCTTCCGTCCCTCCTTTACAGAATACCGGCCAGCCACAGCAGCCACATCACCGCATAGGATGCGGCACCAACGGCTACGGTAAGTCCCAGCGTCCACTTGCGGGCGGCGGCCTTATCCACCGGCAGGTTGCCCACAAACTTGCCGGTCTGGCCGTTCATGGCAAAAATGTAGTTGTTGCCCTGCCAGCTGGTGCTCAGCACCCACACCGGGAACAGGGCATACTTTGCCTTGCCGCCGTGCAGCTGAATGCTGCTGTTCTCCATTTTCACGGAGTCGTAGCCGGTAACGGTCTGGGTAAAGGCGTCCTCAGTGGACTGCCGGATACGCTCGTTGGCGCGCTGGATGCTTTTTTGGGCGTCCACATCGTACTTATCGGCCACATAGCCCGCCAGATACGCGGTCTTGAAGGGCACGGCATCGCTCATGGTAAAGGGCTCGATGGATTCCATCAGGTCGTCCTCCATCTTGGAAGAGCCATCCACCGGAACCGCGTCAAAGCCCAGCACGCCATCCCGGCGCACAGAGTAGTAGCTGGTCTCGGTATAATTGTAGTCGTCATCCGACCAAAAGCGGGTGCGGGTGGCGGTAAAGCGCAGCTGAGCGTCGGCATCGCTGTCGTACAGCCAGAAGGGCACATACACGCCCTTGATCTCGTCGATATGGTTCTGGCTGCGGAACACCTTGGGCAGCAGGGTCTTGCCCTTGAGGTGCTCCTGCAATTTTGCCTTGGCAGCTTTTTTGTCCAGCTTGAAGGGGATGATGAGGTCGGGGCGCAGGTCTCCGGCAAACTGTCCGGTGAGGACGATGGGGTTGCCGCAGAAGGGGCAGGCCGAGGCGGCCATAGTGTCGTCGCCCACGATCTCGCCGCCGCAGCTCTTGCAGACGTAAGTATGCAGACCGGCGGTCTCGCCCTCTGCCCAGCTGCCGCCGGGGGTGGCCCAGTTCATCTCGCTGGGCTTTTGGTCTTTCAGATCCTCATCGTAGCCCTTCAGCGCGTCCACCTCAAACTCGGTGTCGCAGTAGGGGCATTTCATCTTCTGGGTGGTGCTGTCGAACCGGATGGCACCATCGCAGCAGGGGCACTTATATTCCAGCATTCCTGCCATAGTGTTTCCTCCTATGATCTGCGGAGCAGAGGCTCCTTCCCTGCCCCGCAGTGTGATCGGTTATTGTGTGCCGGGTTCAGCTGCGGTCGTTGTCGTCAAAGGGGTCGCCGCACTCCGGGCAGAACTTGGGCGGATGTGTGGGATCTGCCGGTTCCCAGCCGCATTTGTCGCACTTATATTTGGGCGTACCGGCGGGCTTGGGTTTGC
>OLSN01001113.1_pt1 | contig 25037 bp, 18 predicted proteins | sample 1672411 | NCBI WGS metagenome assembly OLSN01 (sample SAMEA3136683, study PRJEB25190) | human gut metagenome | biome: human gut; feature: human-associated habitat; material: faeces | place: Austria | collected 2013 | reverse complement strand
GGACTGTTTTTTCGGAAATCTTCGGCAAATTCGCAGCTGCCCAGCGGGCCGATGTGGGCATCGGCCCCTACAAGATTCCAGCAAATCCATACTTCCCTGCAATTTTTGACTACATAGCTGATTTACCGCAATGATCCCATCCAAAACCAAAAACGCATCACATAGAGAGGAACAAAACCATGTCACAAATCAAACCGCATACGCTCTCCGGGTTTATGGAGCTGCTGCCGCAGCCGCAGCTGCAGATGGAGGCGATCATGGAGGTTCTGCGGAACACCTACAGCCTCTATGGCTTCACGCCGCTGGATACCCCCGCGATCGAAGCTGCCGACGTGCTGCTGGCCAAGGGCGGCGGCGAGACGGAAAAGCAGATCTATCGCTTCCAGAAGGGCGACAGCGATCTGGCGCTGCGCTTCGATCTGACCGTCCCGCTGGCAAAATACGTCGCGCTGCACTACGGCGAGCTGGCCTTCCCCTTCCGCCGCTACCAGATCGGCAAGGTCTACCGCGGCGAACGCGCGCAGCGCGGCCGCTTCCGCGAGTTCTATCAGGCCGACATCGACATCATCGGCGACGGCAAGCTCTCCATCACGAACGAGGCCGAGATCCCCTCCATCATCTATAAGACGTTCTCGACGCTCGGCCTGCGCCGGTTCCAGATCCGCGTGAATAACCGCAAGATTTTGAACGGCTTCTACGCCATGCTTGGCCTGTCCGAGCAGTCCGGCGATATTATGCGCACCGTCGACAAGCTCGACAAGATCGGCTCCGACAAGGTTCGCGTCCTGCTGGTCGAGGAGTGCGGCGTGGAGGAGGCAAAGGCCGATGAGATCCTGACCTTCATCGCCATCCGCGGCACGAACGGCGAGGTCCTGTCCGCGCTGGAGCAGTACCGCAGCAGAAACGAGGTCTTCGATCAGGGCCTGGACGAGCTTTCGTCCGTGACGAAGCTGCTCGGCGCGTTCGGCGTGCCGGAGGAGAATTTCGCCGTCGACCTCACCATCGCGCGCGGGCTGGATTACTACACCGGCACTGTCTACGAGACGACGCTTCTTGACCATCCCGAGATCGGCTCGGTCTGCTCCGGCGGCCGGTACGACAATCTCGCGGAGTATTATACCGACCGTCCGCTGCCCGGCGTCGGCATCTCTATCGGTCTGACGCGCCTGTTCTACGTGCTGAACGAGCAGAGAATGCTGAACGAGGAGCGCGTCATGGCCCCGGCTGACGTGATGATCGTTCCCATGACCGACGATCTGGAGGCCGCTGTCCGGCTTGCGACAGAGCTTCGCGCGCAGAATATCCGCGTCCAGCTCTACGCTGAGCAGAAGAAATTCAAGGCCAAGATCCAGTACGCGGACAAGCTGCACATCCCCTATGTCGTCTTCCTCGGCGAGGACGAGATCGCGGCCGGAACCGTCTCACTGAAGGATCTTCGCACCGGCGACCAGGTCACCGTCCCGGCGCAGGACGCAGCTGCCCGCATTCTGGCCGATATCGAGCTTCGCGGCCAGGGCACGATTTTAAAGTAAAAAATTTTCCCATAAAGAAAGAAGGAAACCACTATGATGCAGTCAAGAACCCATACCTGCGGCCAGCTTCGCATCGAAAACGCGGGCGAGCGCGTCACGCTCGTCGGCTGGATGGAAAATGTCCGCGTGGTCGGCAATAACTTTGCCTTCCTCGTTCTGCGTGATTTCTACGGCACGACGCAGATCGTCGTCGAGACGGAAGAGATCATGAACATCGTCAAGGGCATCAACAAGGAGTCGACCATCTCCGTGACCGGCACCGTGCGGGAACGCGCAAGCAAAAACCCCAAGCAGCCCACCGGCGACATCGAGGTCGTGCCGGAGAAGATCGAGCTGCTGGGCCGCTGCCAGTACAACGAGCTGCCGTTCGAGATCAACCGCAGCCGCGACGCCGACGAGACGCAGCGCCTGAAGTACCGCTATCTCGACCTGCGCAACCCCGCTGTCAAGAACAACATCATCCTGCGCTGCAATGTCATCGCCGCCATCCGCAAGGCTATGATGGACCATGATTTCCTTGAGATCACGACCCCCATCCTCACGGCCTCCAGCCCGGAGGGCGCGCGCGACTACCTTGTTCCCGCCAGAAAGCATCCCGGCAAGTTCTACGCCCTGCCGCAGGCCCCGCAGCAGTTCAAGCAGCTGCTCATGACCTCCGGCTTTGACCGCTATTTCCAGATCGCTCCCTGCTTCCGCGACGAGGACGCACGCGGCGACCGCAGCCCCGGCGAGTTCTATCAGCTCGATATGGAAATGGCCTTTGCCGCGCAGGACGACGTGTTTGCCATCATTGAGGACGTGCTGCCGCCGATCTTCGCCAAATACGGCAAGTATAACATCGCGTCCAGCGCACCGTTCCGCCGCATCGCGTACAAGGACGCGCTGGAGACCTACGGCTCCGACAAGCCGGATCTGCGCATCGATCTGACGTGCAAAAATCTCTCCGACCTGTTCACGGAGTCTGAATTTGAGCCGTTCAAGGGCCAGACCGTCAAGGCCGTGCCCATCTCGAACTGCCATCTGACGCGGAAACAGATCGAAAAGCTCCTGACCGACTGCGAGGTGCAGGCGGGCGTCAAGGGTTACTGGTTCAAGATGGACGAGAACGGCGAGCTTGCAGGCGGCGTCGCGAAGTTCGTGCAGGGCTGCAAGGATGCGCTCATCGAGCGTCTCGGCCTGACCGCCAACACGCTGGTCGTTGTTGCGGCGGGCGCTTCTGCTACGAAGCTCACCGGCGTTCTCATCAAGACCTTCGGCGCAAATGTCGAGGGGCATATGGACAAGGAGCGCTACGAATTCTGCTGGATCGTCGACTTCCCGATGTACGAGATCGGCGACGAGTCCGGAGAACTGGAATTCTGCCACAACCCGTTCTCCATGCCGGGCGGCGGCGCAGCCACGCTGGACAAGGCCATCCGGGGCGAAATTGACCCGCTGACCATCACGGCGCAGCAGTATGACCTCGTCTGCAATGGCATCGAGCTGTCCTCCGGCGCAGTCCGGAACCATGATCCCGAGATCATGATCAAGGCCTTCCAGCTCGTCCGCCTCGGCGAGGATGATGTAAAGAAGAAGTTCCCCGCCATGTACAACGCCTTCTGCTACGGCGCACCTCCCCATGCCGGTATCGCCCCGGGCATCGACCGTATGGTCATGCTGCTGGCAGGTGAGGACTGCATCCGCGAGATCATTCCGTTCCCGATGAACAAGAACGCGCAGGATATCCTGATGGGCGCACCCAGCGAGGTCACCCAGAAGCAGCTCGACGAGCTGCATATCCGCTGCACGGCAAAGGAAGAAGACTGAAAAACCAGAATAAGCGCGCCGCAAGGCGCGCTTATTTTAACGGGAGAGAAAGAGAAATGGAAAAAAACCTCAGAAGGGCAATGCTGTCCTGCGCGGGCTGTACGCTGATGCTGTTTGTGACGTGCGGACTGGCCTTCAACGTCTTTTCGGCGGCGCAGCCGTACGTCCTGGCCCAGAACGGCTTTACCAACACGCAGACCTCGCTCATTACGACGATCCGCTCGGCGGCGTATCTGCTCGGCACGTTCGCCATCGGCCGGTATTACCGGAGGCTCGGCTATCGCACCGGCTGCGCGCTGGCGGCGATGCTGGCCTGCGTCAGCTTCCTGCTGTTTGCCGCAGCAAAAAGCCTCGCGGCCTATTATTTTGCCGGAGCCGTCGCGGGCGTCAGCTATGCGCTCGGCTCGATGGTACCGGCATCGATCCTGATGCGCCGCTGGTTCCGGGCGCATTCCGGGCTGGCCATCGGGATCTGCTCCGCCGGAACCGGACTGGCGACCGTCGTGTTTTCCCCGCTGTTCACCGCCATTGCGGAGTCCGGCGGCGTTGACCGCGCGTTTTTGTGGACAGCCGCGTTCTGCGCGGCAGCGGCTGTGCTCGTCTTTTTCCTCATTCGCAGCGACCCCGCCGCGCTCGGCCTTGAGCCATGGGGCAAGGCCGCCCCGGAGAGCACGCAGGAGCGTGCGCTGCACGGCCTGCACCCGTCCCGGCTGCGCTGGACGCTGCTTCTGCTGGCCGTTTTGCTGGTCAGCGGCATCGGTGCGACCGGTTTTACCCATCTGATGACGCTTTATATGTCAGAGGGCATGGACGCCATGCGCACTGCGGCGGCGTTCTCGCTGTGCGGACTGGCGCTGATGGCAGGCAAGTGCGTTTGCGGCGCGCTGTGCGACAAGCTGGGCAGCTACCGGGCAAATTATCTGCTGTTCGGCAGCTTTATCCTCGGCTGCACGCTGTGCGTGCTGGCGCCGCTGAAAAGTGAGGCGCTGATGCTGGCCTCTGCGGTCTTTCTGGGCTTCGGCGGGTCGCTCATTACCGTTGGCGTTTCGATCTGGGCGGGCGATCTGAGCACGCCGGAGCGCTATGAGAAGACGCTCCGGCTGTTTCAGGGGGCTTACGGCCTCGGCGGCATTGTGCTGTCCTTCCTGCCCGGCGCGATCGCCGACCTTGCGGGCGGCTATGCACCGGCCTACGCCGTCTTCGCCGTCATGCTCCTGTACAGCCTGTTCATGCTGCAGAGCACATACCGTCTGGCAAAGGTTTAAATACGGCAGAGTGACTGAGCAGCCCCGGGTACTTCAGTATCCGGGGCTGCTGTAAGTTTTTTAGCTGATCGAACTGCTGCGTGCCGGCCGGTCTATGCCCCGTCCTTTAAATGCAGCAGGTTCATGAAATTTCCGTACAGGATCTTCTGCTGCTCGGCCTCGTCCAGACCGAGGGAAAGAAACCGCTCCAGCTCCTCCTTCGGGCTCCACATGGGGAAGTCCGTGCCGAAAATCAGCCGGTCGGGGCCGATTTTGTCAATGAAGCGCAGAACAAGCTCCCGGTCGATCATGCCGAGCGTGGAGGATGTGTCATACAGAACGCTTTCCGGCTGTAAATGCGCCAGCGACCGGGGCCAGCTGCGCCAGCCGCCGAAGTGCGCGGCCACGGCCCGCAGCTCCGGCACGCGCCGCAGCAGATTTGTCAGCCGTTCCGGGGAAGAGAAATCGTACCGGTCGTCGCCCATATGAAACAGCACCGGAAGATCACGCCGGGCGATGGCCTTATAGGTTTCGATGCCGCGTTCGTCGTCGATGGCGAGCTTCTGAAAATCCGGGTGGATCTTGATCCCGCGCAGGCCGAGCTCCAGCATACGGTCAAGCTCCTCCTCAAATCCGTCCATGCCGGGATAGATCGTGCCGAAGGCGAGATAGCCGTCGTGTCCGCGGACGGCCTCGGCCAGAAATGTGTTGGCGTTTTGGACCTGACTGGCATTCGTTGCGGAGTTGGAGACGACGCAGCGGGTGATGCCCGCAAGCTTATCCTCCGCGCACAGGCGCGGCATATCGGCCTCCCGCTCGATGGAAACGCCGTAGAAGCTGCCGATGGAATGCGATGCCTTTTCGGCCAGCTTTTCCGGGAAAATATGTGCGTGGATGTCTGCGATCTTCATAGGGAAATCCTCTTTTTATTCTGTACAGTGAACGCTTTATAATTTTTGCTGCCGTTTTCTCAGGCAGCGCGGTTTCGCAGGGCGAAGGACACGGCGAAATACACCGCCAGCAGCAGCGCGATCGTCGCACCCGCCGAGCAGCCGAGCCAATATGCCGCGCACAGGCCCAGAAGCCCGCACACAAGCGCGGACAGGACGGACAGCAGATGGTACTGCCGCAGGTTCCGCGCCAGATTGCGCGAGGCTGCCGCCGGCAGGACGAGCAGGGAATTGATGACCATCAGGCCCACCCAGCTCATGGCCAGCGTTACGACGATAGCGATGGCGACGGTAAAGAGCGTTTCATTGCGCTTCGTCGCCACGCCGCGCGAGGAGGCCAGCTGCGGATGCACCGCCGTCAGCACCAGACGGTTCGACCCGAACACCCACAGCAGCACGACCGCCAGCAGCACCAGCGCCAGCAGGCCGATCTCCTGCGGGGAGACGGAGAGGATATCGCCGATGAGATACCGGTTGAATTTCGTAAAGCTCCGTCCGCCGAGCGTCACGATGAAAATGCCAAGCGCGACGGCGGTGGAGGAAAAGACGCCGATGATGGTGTCCGCCGACTGGCTCGTCCGGCTGCGGACGAAGGAAAACAGCAGCGCGAACAGAACCGACAGCCCGACCGCGAAATAGATCGGCTGCACCGCGCCGCAGAGCACACCGATGGCGATGCCCGTAAAGCCGGAATGGCCCAGCGCGTCGGAGAAAAAGCTCATTTTTCCCGTCACGATCATCGTGGACAGCAGGCCGAACAGCGGCCCCAGCAGCAAAACGGCCAGCAGCGCGTTCTTCATGAAGTCCATTTCAAACATCCGGATGCCGAGTGCGTTCAAAAACGCGTACCAGACGTTCATGCCTGTGTGCCTCCTCCCATGTGGAATGCCTGCGCAAATTCCTCTGAGTTCAGCACGTCCAGCGGCGTCCCGCGCCGGAGGATCTTTCCCTGCAGCAGCACGACCTGGTCGCAGTACTGCTCCAGCATGGTAAAGTCGTGCGTCGTCATGAGGATCGACAGGTCAAAATTTTTGCGGATCTCGTCGAGCATATCCATGAGCAGGCTCATGCCCTCGACATCCACGCCGGAGAGCGGCTCGTCGAGTATGAGAATATTCGGCATGGGCTCAAGCGCCAGCGCCAGCAGCACGCGCTGCAGCTCGCCGCCCGAAAGCGTGCCGATGCGCTTGTCGATGAGCGCTTCGCCGTGCACGTTCGCAAGGCACGCCAGCACCTTTTCCCGCATGGCTTTTGTCGGGCGCAGGAACGCGGGGCGCTTGAAGATGCAGCAGGTGAAAAGGTCCATCACGCTCACGGGGTCGCCGCGGTCAAAGGCCGGGCTTTGCGGCACATAGCCGATGCGCAGCTTCGCCTCCTTGCCGCTGGCCTCGTGGAAGGTGATCTTCCCTTCATATTCCCGCTGGCCCAGAATGGCGCGGATGAGCGTGGACTTACCCGCGCCGTTCGGACCGATCAGCGCGACCATCTGGCCGCAGTGCATATGCAGGTCGATGTTGTCCAGGATCGTCTCGCCGCCGATATGGACGGACAGATGCTCGATTTTCAGACAGCAGGCGTGTTCACAGTCGCCTGCGTGCGGGTGCAGATGTGGGATCATGAAAGCGCCTCCCGGATGGTGTCGATGTTGTGATAGATGGCGTCCGTGCAGCCTGCCTCGCCGCCGTCCATGCCCATTGTGAGCGCGTACAGTCCGGCTCCAGTCTGCCTCGCGACAGTCTCAGCCGTCTGCCGTTCGCCGTTTTCCTCGCAGAAGACGGCGGGGATGGCTTCAGTCTCTACCAGCCGGATGACGGACTCGATCTCCTTTGCGGACGGTTCGCTGCCCTCCTCAATTTCCATTGCGGCGGCAACCTCAAGGCCGAACGCGCGGGCGAAATAGGAAAAGCCGTCGTGGAACGTCACAAGCTCCCGGCAGGAAAGGGCCTTCAGCGTCTCTTCGCCATAGGTCTGTGCAGCCTCATACTCCGCCGTGACGGCGGACAGGTTCTGCTCGATCAGGGGCTGTTTGTCCGGATAGAATTCCGCAAGCCCGGCGGCGATATTTTTGCACATTAAAATACAGTTCGCGGGGTCGAGCCAGATATGCGGGTCCTCGCCGTCCTCGCCGGGGAGGGTGTCAACGCCGGTTGATGCCGTAATGGTGCGCTTCGCCGTGCGCAGCGCGTCTTCCATAAACTCCTCCAGCCCGAGGCCGTTCAGAACGACTACGTCGGCCTGCCCGATCTTTTCCATCTGCGCGACGGTCAGCGTATAGTCGTGCAGGCACGAAACGCTTTCCGTCACGACCAGCCCGCAATTCAGCCCCGTGCCCTCCAGCAGCGCCGCCGTCATGGCCCTGACCGGTGCGGTGGACGCGAGCACGTCATAGCGCTCTGCCTCCCGCGCCGCGCAGCCGGAGAGCGGCGCGCACAGCAGAACCAGCGCCAGCAGTCCGGCAAAAAGCTGTTTTTTCAGATCTGTCATGATAATATTCCCTTCAAACTCACTTCACTTTTATTATAGCGGAGCTGTCAAGTGATCCCTGCGTTTTTCCTTTTTCTCACTGTCCAGCCGGTTTTTGTGCAGAGCGACGAAGACAATTGTCCGCACAGCGTGAATTTTTTTCAAAAAACAAGCAATTAGGACTTGCATTTTACACTTCACTTCGCTATAATGTCGACTATAAGTTCATGAACACTTGTCTATTGTACATGGACAGAAGGAGGAAATATTCTATGAAAAAGATCATCGCTCTGCTTCTGGCTGCCGTTATGGTCATGTGCCTGTTCGCAGGCTGCGCGTCCAGCGGCGGCTCCAAGGTCATCAAGATCGGCGTGTTTGAGCCGCAGTCCGGCGACAACGGCGCGGGCGGCAAGCAGGAGGTTCTGGGTATCCAGTACGCCAACTCCGTCAAGCCGACCGTCACCATCAACGGCGAAGAGTACAAGATCGAGCTCGACATTCAGGACAACCAGTCCTCGACCGACAAGGCCGTCTCCGCTGCCCAGCAGCTGGTCGCCGACAAGGTCTCCGTCGTCCTCGGCTCCTACGGCTCCGGCGTTTCCATCGCCGCCGGCACCTACTTCGCAAACGCCAAGATCCCAGCCATCGGCTGCTCCTGCACGAACGCGGCCGTCACCGCCGGCAACGATTATTATTTCCGCGTCTGCTTCCTCGATCCGTTCCAGGGCTCCGTCATGGCTTCGTTCGCCATGGATGAGTTCGGCGCCAAGAAGGCCTACGTCCTGTCGATGCTCGGCGACGACTACACCGTCGGCCTGGCCAAGAACTTTGTAAAGGCCTTTGAAGAGGCCGGCGGCGAGATCGTAGCCGATGAGACGTTTGTCGAGGGCACGGCGGACTTCTCCGCGTACCTCAATAACGCCGTCTCCGGCGGCGCAGACGTCATCTTCGCGCCGTCCGCCATCGCCTATGCCCCGCAGATCATCGAGCAGGCCTCTGCACTCGGCGTCAGCCTCCCCATCCTCGGCGGCGACACGTGGGAGAACTCCGCGATCTCCGATGCGCAGAACGGCACCGACATGCAGGTCTTCGTCTCCACATTCTTTGACGAGAACGACGAGTCCGGTCTTGCTAAGGAATTCGTCTCCGGCTATAAGGCGTGGCTGAACGGCAATGCCCAGAACCTCACCAACAACGGCGGCAACGACGTTGTCGCGGCAGTCTCCGCCCTCGGCTATGACGCATATATGGCTGCGGTCGCGGCCATCGAAAAGGCCCAGTCCACCGACGGCACCGCCATCCGCGACGCGCTGGCCGGTCTGTCCATCGATGCCGTTACCGGCGCGCTGAGCTTCGACGCCAACGGCGACGCGGTCAAGAGCACCGCCTACATCAAGCAGGCCATCGACGGCGGCTTCCAGTTCTACAAGGTTCAGACTGCCGCCTGAGCATTTGTCCCGCAATACTGACCACAATGGTTTCCGGCCGGAGGAAATCCCTCCGGCCGGTACGCATTTTCATCCGGCAGCGTTCGAACCCGCTGCCGGATGGAACCATTCTTTTATCGCCGCGTCCAAGCCGGCTCATTTCGGTGAGCGGTTCGCGGTTTGGACATGGCGATAAACAAAAATCAGGAGGTTCCCCATGGGTGTTCTCAAGCAATGGCTGCCCTATGTCCTGTCGGGCATTTCGGCCGGCGGCCAATATGCGCTGATCGCCGTCGGCTATACGATGGTCTACGGCATTCTGCGCCTTATCAACTTTGCGCACGGCGATATCTTCATGGTCGCCGGTCTCATCATGGTCTATCTTTCGGCGACGATGCCGCTGTATTTTGCGCTGCCCGTCGTCGTGATTCTGACGGTCGCGCTCGGCTTCGCGGTGGAGCGCTGTGCGTATAAGCCGCTGCGGCAGGCTCCGCGTATGTCCGTCATGATCTCCGCCATCGGCGTGAGCTATCTGCTGCAGAACCTCGCGTATTACGTCACCGGCGGCGTCCCGAAGCAGTATCCCGAGCTGCCGTGGATCTCCGACACCATCACGATCCTCGGCGCGTCCACCAAGCGCGTGACCGTCATTACCCCGATCCTGACGCTGGCGCTGGTCGTGGCGCTCGTGATCCTCATCAAGCGCACGAAGGTCGGCATGGCCATGCGCGCCGCGTCCAAGGATTTTGAGACGGCGCAGCTGATGGGCATCAAGATCAACTCCGTCATTTCCTTTACGTTCATCATCGGCTCCGCGCTGGCCGCCGTGGCCTCGTTCCTGTATTTCTCGAATTATACGACCATCGCCCCGGCCTCCGGCGCCATGCCGGGCCTGAAGGCGTTCGTCGCCGCCGTCTTTGGCGGCATCGGGTCGATCCCCGGCGCGGTCATCGGCGCGTTTATCATCGGCAGCTGTGAGAACCTCCTTAAGGGCATGAAGCTGACGGCGTTCTCCGATGCGTTCACGTTTGCGCTGCTCATCGTCATCCTCGTCGTCAAGCCGACGGGCCTGTTCGGTGAGAAGCTGACCGAGAAAGTCTGAGGTGGAGCATATGGAAAAGAAAAAGGGCCTCTCCTTACAGACGATCCTGACCATTGCGGGCCTTGCGCTCGTCTATCTGCTGGCGTTCCTGCTCGACCGCATTCCGGGCGTGCCCATCATGCTCACGACCGTCCTGCGCAAGGGCGCAATTTACTCCCTCGTGGCGGTATCCATGAACCTTCTGAACGGCTTTACGGGCCTGTTCTCGCTCGGACAGGCGGGCTTCATGCTCGTCGGCGCATATGCGTTTGCCGCCATCAACATTTCAAGCGGCATCCGCTCGACCGTGTATCAGTATTATGACCCGCTGCTCAACTTCTCCCTGACCGAGACGCTGCAAGGTGCGCTCGGCAATACGGCAGGCACGGTCCTCGGCGTGTTCATTTCGCTGCTGCTGGCGGGACTGCTGGCGGCGGTGCTGGCGTATCTCATCGGCCTGCCTGTTCTGAAGCTCAAGAGCGACTATCTGGCCATCGCGACGCTCGGCTTTGCCGAAATTATCCGCGCCCTTGTCCAGCTGGAGGCGTTCGCGCCTGTCACCAACGGCTCGCAGCTCCTGCGCGGCTTCCCGTATTTTACGGATACGTTCATGCCGTTTGTGATCGTCGGCATCTGCATCGCCGTCGTCGTGCTGCTTATCAACTCGACCTATGGCCGCGCGTTCAAGGCCATCCGTGACGATGAGATCGCCGCCGAGGCCATGGGCATCAACCTTGCCCACCATAAACGCATGGCGTTTACCATTTCCTCGTTCTTTGCCGGGATATCCGGCGCGCTTCTGGCCATGTATCAGACCACGGTGCAGGCCAATACATTCAAATCCGCCATGACGTATGAGATTTTGCTCATCGTCGTCATCGGCGGCATCGGCTCCATCTCCGGCAGCTGCATCGGCTCGTTCCTGTTCATCGCGTGCTCGGAGTGGTGGCTGCGCTTCCTCGATAACGAGACGTATATCGGCGCGTTCAAGGTCCCGCTGCTGCGCACGGGCTTCCGGATGGTCGTGTTCTCGGTCATCATCATGATCGTGGTGCTCTTCTTCCGCAAGGGCATCATGGGCACCCGTGAGCTTTCGCTGGCCGGGCTTGCCGACAGGCTGCGGAAAGAATCCGCGAAGGGAGGAAAACAGGCATGAGCACACCCGTCCTTCATGTGGAGCATATCACGATGCAGTTTGGCGGCGTCGTCGCCGTCAACGACCTGTCCATGGATATCTATCCCGGCGAGATTGTCGCTCTGATCGGCCCGAACGGCGCCGGCAAGACCACGGCCTTCAACTGCATCACCGGCGTTTACGAGCCGACCAACGGCCGTGTGGACTTCATGGGCGAACCCATCGTCTGCAACCATCCGCGCGGCAAGATGAAAAAGAGCTATGCGGGAGCAGAGTCGGAGCGTTATCTGTCCCTGCCGACCGTCTCCTACACGCCCGACAAGATCACAAAGCGCGGCATCGCGCGCACGTTCCAGAACATTCGTCTGTTCAAGTCCATGACCGTTTTTGAAAACGTCCTGACGGCCATGCACGTGCGCCGCACGTCCAATGTTTTTTCCGCCACGTTCCGCGCCAACCATAAGGAGGAGGCTGCGCAGCGCGAAAAGGCGCTGGAGCTGCTGAAAATCGTCGGCCTTGACGATGTAAAGGACGAGCTGGCGACGGCTCTGCCGTATGGCAAGCAGCGCAGGCTTGAAATTGCCCGCGCGCTGGCGACCAGTCCGAAGCTGCTGCTGCTCGACGAGCCTGCGGCTGGCATGAACCCGCAGGAGACGCTTGAGCTGACCGCTTTCATCCGCAGCATCCGCGACCGGTTCGGCCTGACCATTTTCCTCATCGAGCATCACATGAATCTTGTCATGGACATCTCCGACCGCATCTATGTCATCGACTTCGGCAAGCAGATCGCGGCGGGCGTTCCGGCGGAGATCCAAAACGATCCGCGCGTCATTGACGCGTATCTGGGGGTGGACGAGGATGCGTAATATTCTGGAAATCAAGAATCTGGTCGTCTCCTACGGCGGCATTGAGGCCGTCAAGGGCATCGACCTGAAGGTCGAGGAGGGCAAGATCGTCACCCTCATCGGCTCGAACGGCGCGGGCAAATCGACCACGCTGAAGGCAGTCGCCGGACTGGTCAGGCCGAAATCGGGTGAAATTCTCCTGAACGACGCGAATCTGGTCGGAAAATCGACCGACCAGATCGTTTCGAGCGGCGTTACGCTCGTGCCGGAGGGCCGCCGCGTGTTCGAGAACCTGACTGTTGCAGAAAATCTGCGCATCGGCGCATACCTGCGCAAGGACCCGCTGGCGGACGATCTGGCCCGGGTCTACGACCTCTTCCCGCGTTTGAAGGAGCGTGCGTGGCAGCAGGCCGGGACGCTCTCGGGCGGCGAGCAGCAGATGCTGGCCGTAGGCCGCGCGCTCATGGCAAAACCGAAGCTCATCATGATGGACGAGCCGTCTCTGGGCCTTGCACCCATCGTCGTCCGGGGCATTTTCGAGATCATCCGCGAGATCAACCGCCAGGGCATCACGGTGCTTCTCATCGAGCAGAACGCGAACATGGCGCTCAAAATCGCGGACTGGGCCTACGTCATGCAGACCGGCTCCATCCTCATGCAGGGCCCCGGCGAAGAGCTGGCCGCCAACGAGGAGGTCAAGGCCGCGTATCTCGGCACGGCAAAATAAAAGAAGCGATTCCCCCGGCAGCCGCCGGGGGATTTTTGCGCGGCTCCGGTGCGTGCGGTTTTTACACATCTTTTCCTGCTTGCCTATTGCCAGATCCGGCTGTTTTGTGCTAAACTGGATTAAATTTTCAGGAGAATCCAAATACGGGAGTGTGAATCATGAGTCGGGAACCGAAAAACAACGAAGAGGGCTTCATGTATAAGCTTGCCAGCTTTATTGTTGACAAGCGGAATCTGATTTTTCTGATCGTCGCCATCGGGCTGGTGTTTTCCGTGTTTTCACGGAACTGGGTGCAGGTGGAGAACCAGCTTTCGGCGTATCTGCCGAAGGATTCGGAGACATACAGGGGCCTGCATCTGATGGAGGATGAATTCATCACCTTCGGCACGGCAAAGGTCATGCTTGTCAACGTGACCTATGACGAGGCACAGGCCGTATCCGAGCGGCTGGAAGCGGTCGACGGCGTGCAGAGCGTTACGTTTGACGACACGAAGGAGCACTATACCAACGCCTCCGCGCTCTACAACATTACCTTCGACTATTCCGAGACGGACGAGATGTGCGAGACGGTCATGAACCGGGTCGAGGATGAGCTTTCCGGCTATGACATCTACGTCTCGGCGACCTTCGGCGATACCGCGTCCAAGACGCTGGCGCAGGAGATCGGCGTGATCGTCATCATCGTGGCAATCGTCGTCGTGTCCGTGCTGATCCTGACCTCGCAGACCTATGCGGAGGTGCCGGTGCTGCTCATCACGTTCATTGCAGCGGCGCTTTTGAACATGGGCACGAACTTCCTGCTCGGCACGATCTCGTTCGTGTCAAACTCCGTTACCATCGTGCTGCAATTGGCCCTGTCTGTGGATTACGCGATCATTTTCTGCAACCGCTATAAAGAAGAGCACGAAAAGCTTCCCACCCGCGAGGCCGTCATTGTCGCTCTGAGCAAGGCTGTGCCGGAGATCTGCGGCAGCAGCCTGACGACGATCGGCGGCCTGGTCGCGATGCTCTTTATGGAGTTCCGTCTGGGCTTTGACCTCGGCATCTGCCTGATCAAGTCCATTTTCTTCTCGCTGTTCGCGGTGTTCTTCCTCATGCCGGGCCTTCTGGTGCTCTTCGGCAAAAAAATTGACGCAACGCGGCACAAGAATTTCGTTCCCAAAATTCCGTTCGTCGGCAGGTTTGCCTATGCGACAAAGAAGATCATTCCGCCGATTTTTCTGGCGGTCATCATCGTCGCCATGCTCCTTGCGAATAACTGCCCGTATGTCTACGGCTTCAGCTATCTGGAGACGACCAAGCGCTCGGAGCAGCAGATCGCGGACGATCTGATGGACGAGACGTTCGGCTCGACGAATATGGTTGCCGTCGTGGTCCCGGCAGGGGATTATGCGGCGGAAAAGAAGCTGCTGGATGAGCTTGGGACATACGACGAGGTCAACTCCACGCTAGGCCTTTCCAACGTCGAGGCCATGGGCGGCTATATGCTGACCGACGCGCTGACGCCCCGGCAGTTTTCCGAGCTGACCGACCTTGACTATGAGGTCGCGGAACTGCTTTATGCGGCCTACGCTGCCGACGGCGGCAATTACGGCAAGATCATCGGCGGTCTTCCCAATTACTCCGTGCCGCTCATCGATATGTTCACCTTCCTCTACGGTGAAATGCAGGACGGCTACGTTTCGCTCGATGCCGATATGACCGAGACGCTGGAAAGCGCCTATTCGCAGATCACCAACGCCCGCAAGCAGCTGCAGTCCGACGATTATACCCGTATGCTCGTCTATCTGAACCTGCCCGTGGGCGGCGACGAGACGTATGACTTCCTCGACCAGATGCGCGTCGTCGCGCACAAATACTATCCGGACGGCGAGGTATACGTCGTGGGCGATTCCTCGTCCGAGCAGGACTTCAAGACCTCGTTCTCGCGCGACAACGTCGTCGTGTCGGTGCTGTCTATCCTGATCGTTCTGGTCGTGCTGCTGTTCACGTTCAAATCAGCCGGCATCCCGGTGCTGCTGATCGTGGTCATTCAGGGCAGCATCTGGATCAACTACGGCATCCCGACCATCACGAACAGCCCCCTGTTTTTCCTGAGCTATCTGGTCGTCTCGTCCATCCAGATGGGCGCGAACATCGACTATGCAATCGTCACGACCAGCCGATTCATGGAGTTCAAGGACAAAATGCCCAAAAAGGACGCGATCATCGAGACGATGAACCTGTCCTTCCCGACGATCATCACCTCGGGCCTTATGATGGCCATCGCCGGTATCCTCATCGGCCAGATGACCTCCAACGCCGCGATTGCCGGTATCGGCGACAGCCTTGGACGCGGCACGATCCTCACGATCATCATCGTCATGTTCATTCTGCCGCAGATTCTGCTTCTGGGCGAGAAGGTCATTGACAAGACCGCGTTCGATATGCCCTCCGCCGTCTCCTCGCACCAGTCTGCGGGCCGCGTGCGCATCGATGGTATGGTGCGCGGCGAAATTCACGGCCAGATCAGCGGCATTGTACACGCGGTCGTGGAGGGAGACGTCAATATCAGCCTGCTCTCCGGCACGGCAGAGCCGGAAACCGCGGACGCGCCGCAGGCGCAGACGGAAAAGGAGGATGACGCGCATGAATAACAGAACGCTTCGGGTCCGCGTGGGTGCGGTGCTGCTGGTGCTGGCGCTTTGCCTGACCGTTCTCCCGGCAGCCGCGGCATCCGTCAGTATGCAGACCGTCTATCTGGACTCTGCTGAAGAGTTTGCCGCGTTCGCGAAAAGCTGTTCGCTCGATACCTGGTCGCAGGGAAAAACCTTCATCCTGCGCGCGGATATTTCGCTTTCCGGCGTGGACTTTACGCCTGCAGCCTCCTTCGGCGGCACGTTTGAAGGGCGCGGGCATACCATCTCCGATTTCAATCTCACGGAAAATGCCAGCCCCGCCGGGCTGTTCGGCACGATCCTGCCCGGCGGACGCGTGGCAAACCTGAATGTTGCGGGCTCTGTAGCTGCGGGCGGCGATAAGATCGCCTGCGGCGGCATTGCGGGTGAGAACTACGGCAAGATCGTCTGCTGCACATTCACCGGCATGGTGCAGGGCGACACGCAGATCGGCGGCATCGTGGGCCGCAATCAGGCCTCCGGCCAGATCGTCAGCTGCTCGTTCGAGGGCAAGGTGCAGGGCACGACCGCCACGGGCGGCATCGCGGGCCAGAATGCGGGCACCATCCGGCACTGCACGAATACAGGCAGCGTCAATATTGACAACATCGACTCTGCGCTGAGCCTCAGCGACGTTCAGATCGACACCACGCTTGATCTTGCCAATCTTGCCACCACGCAGACCTTCCTCACCACGACCGCCACCGGCGGCATTGCGGGCCGGAATACTGGCCTGATCGCAGTCTGCGAAAATACCGGCACGGTCGGCTATGAGCACGTCGGCTACAACGTCGGCGGCATTGCGGGCGTGACGAGCGGGTATCTGCTCAACAATACAAATTCCGGCACGATCTACGGCCGCAAGGACGTTGGCGGCATCGCCGGTCAGGTCGAGCCGTATGTCGCTGTGACTGTCTCCGAGAGCACAAAGGAGCAGCTGCAGAACCAGTTGAAGGAATTGAAAACGCTCACCGATCAGGCAACCGCTGACGCAGGCGGCGCGGCAAGCGACCTCGGCTCCCAGCTGGCCGGAATGGGAACGTATCTCGACAGCGCCTCGAATGCAGCCAATAATCTCCGCGCGACCGCAACCATCGATGCGGGTGCGCTGGCAAATGGCGGTGTGAGCGGCGGGGCAGACCTCACCGTCGGGGACGCGTCGGCAGGCATTGGCGCCGTCATTGGTGCGGGAGCGGACGGCGGCGTCAGCGTCGATACGCACCCGCTGGAAATTGAAGGCCACAAGGACGCCGGGATCGGCGCGGGCGTGGGCGGATTCGTTGACCCGTCTGACATTTCAATCTCCGGCGGCACGGACGGCTCCGGCGCGCTCAGCGCGTCGCTGCAGATGAATGCAGACGCTTCCATGCCGGAACTGGCAAGCGCGCTGAGCGGCATGGGCGCACAGATGCGCGCCATCGGCTCACAGGCGGCGAATCTGTCCGAGACGCTGCAAAAAGACGTGCAGGCCGTCAGCGACAAGCTGGACGAGATCAGTACGACCGTCTTTGACGCTATGGACAGTCTGGAAAACCGCGATCTTGTAACCGACGGCTCGCAGACAGATCCCGACAGCATCACCATGGGCGCTCTGCGCGGCTGCGAAAATACCGGCGCGGTGCAGGCCGACCGCAACGTCGGCGGCATCGCGGGCGCGATGGGCATGGAGGCTGGCGCTGACCCGGAAAGCGACGTCAGCCAGAGCCTGTCCACGACCGAGCGCAAGCAGTATGAGCTGCGCGCCGTTTTGCAGCGCTGCGTTTCCACGGGCGCAGTCACAGCCAAGAAGGACTGCGCGGCGGCGATCTGCGGCCGGATGGATCTCGGCCTGATCGACGGCTGCGAGGCCTACGGCAGCGTGGAGAGCCAGAGCGGCGATTATGCCGGCGGCGTCGCGGGCATTTGCAGCGCGGCGATTGAAAACTGCTGGGCCAAGTGTGCGCTTTCCGGCGGACGTTATGTCGGCGGCATCACCGGCACGGGTGTGACGGACAGCGTGACCGGCAGCGGCAGTACCGTCTCCGGCTGCGTGTCGCTCGTGTCCATCACCGGGTATTCCCAGTATGCGGGCGCGATCAGCGGCAGCAGCGCAGGTGCGTTCGCGGATAATCTCTTCGTCTCCGACACGCTGGCCGGGCTTGACGGCGCAAGCGCTGCCGGACAGGCGGAGCCGGTCGCGTATGAAACGCTGCTGGAAAACGAAGCGCTTCCCGATGCGTTCCGCACCTTCACTGTGCAGTTCGTCGCGGGCGGGGAGGTGCTCAAGACCGTAGAAGTAAATTACGGCGAGTCCCTGCCGGACAGCGTGTACCCGGACATCCCCGCCGTCGACGGACAGTACGGCGAGTGGGACGTGCAGACGCTTGAAAATATTCAGTTTGACACCACCGTGACCGCGCAGTACCACGCCAGCATCGACGCGCTCCCGAGCGATGTGCAGCGTGCCGACGGCAGGCCCGTCTTCCTGGCCGAGGGCGCGTATACGAGCGCCGACCGCCTGCAGGCGCAGCCGCAGGCCATCACGCCCGCCGCTTTCGGCGAGATCTCTGCCAGCATCCCGGAGGCCATCCGGAAATACTGCGAGAATATCGCAGACGGCCATGCGCCCGCCGCGCACGTGGCGCGCTCCGTCGTCGAGCAGTGGCAGCTCCGCCTGCCGGACGACGGCGCGGACACGCACACCATCCGCTTCCGCGCGCCCGATGGGCAGTCCGGCAAGCTGGATATCTATCTGGAAAACGAAAACGGCGTCTGGCAGAAGGTGCCCACGACCGAGATCGGCAGCTATCTGTCCTTCGAGGCCTCCGGCCAGACCGTGCAGCTTGCGGCGCTGTCCACGTTCCCCGTCTGGTGGGTGTGGATCGTGCTGGCCGGGCTTGCGGCTCTGCTGGTGCTGCTGATCATTCATCTGATCCATAAGACCGGCAAAAAGCGCCGCCGCCAGATGCAGGCGTTGCGCAAGGCCATGCAGGACGAGCAGAACGCCAACGACGCCGTCATCGGCGTCATCGACCCGGACGCGCAGGAAGCGCCCGTCTCACCGGAGCAGCTGCAGAAAAAGAAGAAAAAGCACCGCGTCTGGTGGATCATCGCGCTTGTGGCCGTGATTTTGATCGCCGCCGGGATCCTCATCTACCGGGCCAGTCTCAAGAGCAGCGTGGACGCGCTTCTGCTGCTGAAAAACCTCTCCGGCAGGAAGGAGCTGGACATGACCGCGTCCGTGCAGATGGAGCTTGGCGACGAGACGCTGCGAACGGACGTGCGCCTGTTCCGCACGCAGGCCGGTGGGAACACCATCCTCTGCATCGAGGACAACGGCGTGCAGCTGTATTATTATGACGGCGCGATCTACCTCGAAAACGGCAGTGCGTACCGTACGAACGGTCTGTTCCCGGACTATTCCACGCTCGGCGAGCATCTGCTGGAACTCTACAACGCGACCGATGTGACCTACGCCCGTGAAAGCGGTGAAGAGGTCTATTCCGTGACCGCTTACGGCAGCGACGCAGAGCAGGCGCTTTCGCTGCTGACGCCGACGATTGCGGATTCGCTCAGCGCCGTCGAGAGCATCGACCTGTGTATGCACGTTGAAGACGGGGAGATCCGTTCCATCGAAGCCTCCGGCAGCTGTGAAGCGGAAGACGACAGCGGCCAGACACAGCCGATGACCGTCTGGGCCGAGCTTACCGTCCAGCAGGACGCGCAGACGGCGCACACCGTCCCCACGGCGGTCACGGATGCGATCACGAACGGCGGCTATCAGGGCAAGCTGGAGCTGACGGAGGATCTGCTGCGCGTGCTGTCTGCCGCCTCCGAGCTTGGCAGGCGCGACCCGCTTGCCGCCCGCGTCCAGCTCAGCGCCAACTGCGGCCCCGTGATCTTCGATACGTCGCTGGATTACACCCGGACTGTAAAGGACGGCAAGACCGTCAGCTGCATCCGCACGGGAGTGCTGGAGCTGTATTTCTCCGGCGAAACGGTCCTTTCGAAGGACGGTTCTCCCGCCGTGAGTGAGCAGGCGCTGGTCAAGTGTGCGGATCTGATCGATCTGGCCTACCGCGCCTGTCTGGAGGACAGCGCCGCAAGCGAGCAGACGGAGACTGGCTGGCACTATACGCTCAGCCTCAGCGCCGAGCAGACAAAGCAGGCCGCCTGCGCCATCGCGCCGGAGGCGGAGAAGCTGGACGTGCAGTACCTGCCCGGCACGCTGGAGCTGGATGTGCAGGACGGCGCGATCACAGCCCTGCGCGTCACGACCGGCGGCAGCGTACAGGTCGGTGTCGTCGACACGCAGGTGTCGATCTCGGCCCAGTTCGACTTCCAGACCGGCCTGACCACAGACGACTGCCCCGTCCCGGCCGCAGTGCTGGAAAAGCTGTAACAGCCGTACAAAGATCGTACAAACCAAAGCCTTCCCCGCCGGGGAAGGCGGCTCGAAGGGCCGGATGAGGGCTGGGGAGCAGCTGCGATTTTGAGAAACTGCAAAATAAAGTGCAAGTGCTGCTCACCCTCATCAGTCTGCTCCGCTTCGCTCCGCAGCCAGCTTCCCCGGAGGGGAAGCCGTTGGGCGCTCCCGCGCCAGTGCACCGCAGAGCAGGCAAAACGCCCCGGTTTTCCGTTTGGAAAACCGGGGCGCAGTCATTTTTATCCCGTTACGATCTCTCCCACGCCGTTCAGAATGTAGGTCGGGCGGTAGGGATAGCCGTTTACGTCGGTGCGGCTCGTGCAGCCGGAGAGGACGAGGACGGTGGCAAGGCCGGATTCCATGCCTGCGATGACGTCGGTGTCCATCCGGTCGCCGACCATGGCGGCCTCTTCGGAGTGGACACCCAGCAGATGCAGGCCCGTGCGCATCATGAGCGGGTTCGGCTTGCCCATAAAATAGGCCTTCCGGCCCGTCGCCAGCTCGATCGGCGCGACGAGCGACCGGCAGGCGGGCGCAATGCCGAATTCCGTCGGCCCCGTGAGGTCGGAATTTGTCGCGATCAGCCGCGCACCGTTCAGAACCAGCCGGACAGCCTTGGTGATGACCTCGTAATTATAGCTTGCCGTCTCGCCGACGATCACATAATCCGGGTCCACGTCGTTCATCGTGACGCCCACGTCATACAGCGCGTTCAGAAGCCCCGGCGCGCCGATCACGAACGCGGTGCAGCCCGGCGCCTGCTTTTTAAGAAACGCGGCGGTGGCCAGCGCGCTGGTGTAGAAATGCTCCTCGCCGATATCCAGTCCCATGCGCTGCAGCTTCTGCCGCAGCTCCTTGGGCGAACGCTCGGACGAGTTCGTCAGGAACAGAAACTGCTTGTCGTTTTCGTTCAGCCAGCTTACAAATTCCCGCACGCCCGGCAGCAGCTGGCTGCCGAGATAGATCACGCCGTCCATGTCGCAGATAAAGCCCTTCCGGGCGCGTAATTTTTCCAGATTCATCTCTTTGACTCCTCTCCTCCCGCTCCTGCGGCGGGGTATCTCTTTTCATTCGCTTACAGGCTCAGTATATGGGATAAGATCTGGAAAAGCAAGATAATTTGCACAGATTTAACGAAGATTTGTTGTGGATTTTACCGAAGCAGGTCAACGCAGGAAGCCCTCGAGAATTTTCTCCTCCGCTTCCTCCGGCGTCAGGCCGAGCGTTTCGAGCTTCAGCAGCTGTTCGCCCGCGATCTTGCCGATGGCGGCTTCATGCATAAGCGTCGCGTCGACGTGGTTGCAGGAAATTTCGGGGATGGAGCGCACCTTTGCCGCGCCCATGATGATCGAGTCGCACGACACATGGCCGAAGCAGGGGGCGTTGCCCTGTACGCGCGGGTAGAAGACCTGCGTGGACTGCTCCTTCGCGACAGACCGGGAGACAACGCGTGTGCGCGCGCCCGCACCGTTCAGGATCACGTCCATTTCGCTGACAGCGTGCTGATCGCCCGCCGTCAGGAGCTTTTCGTTGATCTGCACCTCGGAATTCGCGCCATTGGCCTCGCACTTTGTATAACGCTTCGTATCGTCCACGCCGCCGATCTGGCTGGTGTCCATGACGATGGACGCGCCCTCTTCGAGATATACGATGGTCTGCGGGTTCAGAATGCGCTTGCCCGTACCCTCGCCCTCGCCGTAGTGCTTTTCGATATAGTGAACCTTCGCGTTTTTGCCGATGTAGAAGGTATGGATGCCGTCATGCTCGGAGTCGCAGTCGCCGCAGTTGTGGATGCCGCATCCGGCCACGATGGTCACGTCTGCACCCTCGCCGACAAAGAAGTCGTTATAGACCATGTCGTGGAACCCGGCTCTGCTCAGTACGACAGGGATATGCACGTTTTCGCTCTTGGTAAAGGGCGCGATCCTGATGTCGATGCCGTCCTTGTCGGTCTTGGAGACGATCTGGATATGCTCGGAGTTCTGGCGGAACGCCTTCTGTCCGTCGAGACGGATGTTCACCGCGCCGTCCGGAATGCCCGTCATATCCGAGACGGTCTTGAGAATGCTTTTTTGAATGTCGTTCAGCATATTCCGTTCACCTCCAGCAGATTGCAGCCCGCAACGGTCTGCGACAGCAGCTTCGGATAAAGCTCGTCCGCCGTGCCGCGTCCGGCGATCTCGCCGTTCGCGATCAGGATGATCTCGTCGGCCAGACGGATGATGCGCTCCTGATGGGAAATGATGAGGATCGTGCGGCCGCCCTTTTCATGAAGTTCGCGGAATGTTTCCGTCAGCCTGGCAAACGACCACAGATCGATGCCCGCCTCCGGCTCGTCAAAGATCATAAGCCGGGAATTTTTGGCCAGCAGGGTCGCAATCTCGATGCGCTTGACCTCGCCGCCGGACAGGCTCGTGTCCACGTCACGGCTCAGATAGTCGCGTGCGCACAGACCCACCTGCGTCAGATAGGAACAGGCCTCGTCATGGGAAAGCGCCTTGCCCGCCGCGATGGTGAGAAGGTCGGAGACCTTCATGCCCTTGAACCGGGGCGGCTGCTGAAAGGAATACGAAATGCCGCGCTTTGCGCGGTCGGTGATGGAAAGGCCGGTGATGTCCTCGCCGTCCAGAAAAATCTGGCCGCCGGTGGGGGTCGCAAGGCCCATGATGAGCTTGGCCAGCGTCGTCTTGCCGCCGCCGTTCGGGCCGGTAATGACAAGGAATTTTCCGTCTTCTACGTCCAGAGAGACGTTTTTGACAATGTCCGCGCGTCCCTGCGCGTCAGCCGCTGTCAGGCTGAGATTCTTGAGTGTCAGCATAGTTGCTCCTCTTTGTTTTTCTGATAATCTGTGGGTATTCTATCATAGTTTGTTCATTTGTGCAATGAATAGCCCGTTTTTCCAGAAAACTTTCTCTGTTTTTCCGTGAAAATTCCGCGCGGCTTTCTGTACAAACAGCATAATCTCTGCTATAATAGCCACAAAGGGCGCACTGTGTGCGCTCACGTGCCATTGGCACGAGACTTTTGCTTTGCAAAAGTCTTTGTGTTGCTGTTACAGCGACAATAAAAATCGGCGATGCCGATTTTTTGCACGGCTGCGCCGTGCATACAGCGCTCAGCGCTGTAATTGTGCTATAATACAGGCAGAATGTCTATCGGTGAAGGAGCGTGGGTCTGTTGTCTGATTTGTCTGCCGTCGTCTTTGTGCCTGACGATACCGCGAAAACAGGTTTTTCCCGCCCGATGATGCTGCAGGCGATCATGGGGACGCCGCTGCTGTCGTGGCTGACGCGTTCTCTGGCCGCGGGCGGGGTCGGGCGTTTCTTTTTGGTCTGCCACGAGCGGTTCCTGTCCGAGGCGAAGCACTGCTTCCCGGACGGCTGTGAACTGAGCTGCGCGAAGCTCGAGGAGACTGCCGACCAGCTCCACGTCTTTTTGTCCACGGCCGACGAGCAGGAGGAGGACGTCATCGTCGTCACTGGCCCCGCCGTCATTGACCCGTTTGCCGTCGACGAGGAAGCGTTTTCCGGCGCACCGGTTGAAAGCGGCGTAAGCTCCGTGAGCCGTCAGGCGCTGATGGACGCGCTGGACGATACATTTATTTTCACCGACTTCATGAAGGAGCACGGTATTCCCTATACCGACCGCGACGGCGTTTACGCCGTTTCGTCCATGCAGCAGCTGGCCGAGTGGAAGCCCGTGCTCAGCCGGGGCGTTCTGTACGATCTGGCCGCCGCAGGCGTGTCGATCTGGGACTATGACAACACCTATGTCGAGCCGACCGTCTTCGTCGGGGCCGGGGCAGAGCTGCTGCCCGGGACCGTGCTGCGCGGTACGACGTCCATCGCCGACGGCTGCATGATCGGCCCGAACAGCTATCTGGAGAACGTGAAGGTCGGAGAGAATACGCGTGTCAACGCCTCGCAGGTCTACGATTCCGAGATCGGCGCGGACACGACCGTCGGCCCCTTCGCCTACGTCCGTCCGGGTTCGCGTATCGGCTCGCACGTGCGCTGCGGCGATTTTGTGGAGGTCAAGAACTCCACCATCGGCGACGGCACGAAGATCTCCCACCTGACCTACATCGGCGACAGCGACGTAGGCAAAAATATCAACTTCGGCTGCGGCACGGTCACGGTCAACTATGACCGCGTGAAAAAATCCCGCACCGTCATTGACGACGACGCGTTTATCGGCTGCAACGCCAATCTCATCGCGCCCGTGCACATCGGGCAGGGCGCATATATCGCCGCCGGGTCCACCGTGACCGACGACGTGCCGCCCGCAGCGCTCGCCATCGCCCGCGCCCGCCAGCAGAACAAGCGCGACTGGGCCAACCGGCACAAGCTGAAGGAGAAAAAATAAGCCTCGTATCCCCGGCGGCGGGTGCCGCCATGATATAGAACACACAGAACAGGAACAGACCGAACAACACAAGAGAGAGGGTAATTTCATATGATTTCTCATGGTAAGAACGTCAAGGTATTCTGTGCCAATGCCAACCGTCCGTTTGCCGAGGGCGTCTGCCGCAAGCTGTGGCTGCCGCTGGGCGACTGCACCGTAACGACCTTCGCCGACGGCGAGGTTTCCCTGACGATCAATGAATCTGTCCGCGGCAGCGACGTATTTCTGGTGCAGTCGACCTGCAAGCCGGTCAACAACAACCTGATGGAGCTGCTCATCATGATCGACGCCTGCCGCCGTGCCTCGGCCGGCCGCATCACCGCCGTCATCCCGTACTTCGGCTACGCCCGTCAGGATCGCA
>OLSN01001104.1_pt1 | contig 25192 bp, 22 predicted proteins | sample 1672411 | NCBI WGS metagenome assembly OLSN01 (sample SAMEA3136683, study PRJEB25190) | human gut metagenome | biome: human gut; feature: human-associated habitat; material: faeces | place: Austria | collected 2013 | reverse complement strand
AGCTGCCGGAATGGCCGGTGCTCTTGCCGTAGGTGTCCAGCCAGAGGGTGCTTTTGCCCAGGTAGTTCTCGGAGATCAGCTTGTGGGTGCTGGTTTCGTTGCCGCCCAGGTACAAAAACTCGTCGCAGTTGCCCATGATGGATTCCCATTGTTTTTCGTACAACGCCTTAAGCTGGGCAATGTTCTGGATGATGATGGACACCGAGATGTTCCGGCTCCGCATGGTGGCCAGCAGCTTGTCGAAATCGTCCGGCAAGCTGACGTTGGCAAACTCGTCCATGAGGAAATGCACCGGCACGGGCAGGCTGCCGCCATGCACCCGGTCGGCGCTGTAAAACAGTTCCTGGAAGGTGCTGGCATAGAGCAGGCTGACTAAAAAATTGAAGCTGCTGTCATTGTCGGGAATCAGCGCGAACAGCGCCACCTTCTTTTCGCCGAGGGACGCCAAATCCAGTTCGTCCGTGGCGGTAAGCGCGGCCACGCTGGACAGGTTAAACTTTTCCAACCGTGCGGCAAGGGTGATCTGGATGGATTTTAAGGTCTTGGCGCTGCCAGAACGGTAATCCTTGTAATACTTCACCGCGATGTGGTCGGGGGAGCGCATTTCCAGGCGCTCAAACAGTTCGTCCAGCGGCGATTGGTAGCTGTCGTCGTCCTCCCGCACCTCACCGGCCCGGAGCATTTCCATTATCATCGCAAAGTTTTTTTCGTCCTCCGGCGCTTCATAATGGAGATAGAAAACCAGCGCCATGAGGAGCATACTGGCCGCCGTGTCCCAGAAGGGGTCGTTTGACTGGCTCCCTTTTGGGGTGGTGGATTTGAACAGGTTTGTGACCATTTTCTGCACGTCGTTGTCGTTCTTCAGATAGGCGAAGGGATTGTAACAATGGCTTTTCTCCATGTTCAGAAGGTCTACCACCTTGATCTCGTAGCCCATCCGTTCCAGCAGGCCGCCGCAGTCGCGCAGCAGTTCGCCTTTACAGTCCAGCACAAAGTAAGAGACATGGGACGCCTGGAGCAGGTTGGGCTTTGCATAGAACCGGCTTTTTCCTGCTCCGCTGCCGCCGCATACCAGGGAATTGAGCGTCCTGCGGTGCTTTTTCCCGTCCAGGCCCATGCGGACGTGCTGGGTAAAAATGCGGTTTTGGAACGGGTCTTTATCCCGGTATTTCTTATTCACGGCCCGCGGATCGCCCCATTTGGCGGAGCCGTGTTCTTCACCCCGTCTGTAGTTGCGCCGGGAAGAAAGATAAATACCAATACCCAGCCCATAGGCGGCAATAAAAATGAGGACAGCTTTTACACTGTCCTCGCACCACACGATTTGGAATGGATGGTTCATTGCCGCAGGCAGGACGTTTACAATTTCCGAAAGCCCCCCGGAAAGGGACGGCGCAATCAAAAGGGCAAACCAGACCACCGGGATCAGCCCCAGGGCATAGAGCCAGGAGCCGCCCGCCTTGTTATCGGGCTTCATCCCGGCGCTTCGCTTTCCTGTCTTTTTGGGATGGGGCGTCAATGGTTTTTAAGAGCACATCTTCTACCGGGCCAGGGTCGCGCTGTTCCTCCAGCAGATCGTTGCGCAGCTCGTTGAGGGCGCGGATCATAATCCCGTGCTCGTAGCTGTCCAGGGTGAGGACAACCTTGTCCTGTCGTTCCATTTTTCAAAACCTCCTTTACCGTTCCTGTTCCTTCTGCCTGCTGGCGCGGGTAAGGCCCATGGCCCGTGCCATGCGCCCGTTCATCTCCTTGAACGTATCGCGCATATCGGTGAGGGCTGCCGGAACCTCCTCCCTGGGGTCTTGCCCCTGGAGCACGCCGTCCAGCCTGGAGATGTCGTATCCCTTTACATCCACGCCATACCGCTGGCAGAGCATATAGCTGACGGCGTAGGCTTTGTAGCCCTCCGCCTCGCGGGAATAGCCCTCATGGCTTTGGGCAAGCTGTACGTTGGCCGCCTCCAGGGAGACGCAGTGGAAAATGTCCGGCGCGTCCATGCCTTTTTTTACCAGGATGGCGTTTTGCTCCGGGTCATACACAGCCCCGCGCCCCTGGGGCAGTTCCTCCACCGCCCGGATGGGTACGGGGGAACTGGCAATCAGGCCCTTTAAGAGCAGGCGGCCATCGTAGCTCACCTGGGGCTGGGCTTCATCCCGCGCCGTGGTCTGGGAAATATCATAGACTTCCTTGGCGTAAAAGTTCTGGCCCACGCTGCCATCCTCGCGTCGGTACGCCTTGCCCGGCTCCAGTATGATGATGGGCAGGCGCTTTTCTTCTTCCAGCACAGTAACCCCCATGTCTTTCCATCCCTTTTCGTCATGGATACGCTCTGCATGGGGGCACTTCGCTTCAATCAGTAGCGCATTGCGGGCAGAGTGGAAAGGGAACCGGCTCTGGACATCCAGATATGCCTCCATACTGCCCGTACCCTCGGAGAACTCTCCGAAAATCTTATCCAGGGTGGCGTAGGCTTCTTTCCGATGCTTTTCCTCTTTTACCTGCCACCATTGGCGCTTGGGGCGCTCTTTTTGGCTTTTCTGCTTCTGCGGCGCGGCCTCAGCCTGGGGCCGCTGTTCAAACAGATCGTCAAAGTTATTCATGACCGATTACCTCTCTTTCGATTTTGGTTTCTTTCTGGGCTTGGGCGGCTGGTGCCGCGTGGTTTTCTGGGCCGCCTTTTTCCGGGGCGCAGCCGGTTCTTCGTGATGAGGGGCCTCCGCCTCTTTCTTCCGCTGGGCCTGGATTTCCCGAAGCTCCTGCCGCACGGACGGCTTTTCCGGCCCATCAGAAGTACCCCTTGCGGAGCTGCTGCTGTTCTCTAAGGTAGGCGCGGACGGATGGGATTTTTCCGCCGCTGGGGCAAAAGGGGCGTTCTTCTCCGCTGCCGGGTTCTCCGGCTGGGCTTTTTCTTTCTGGGTGGGCTTTTCCATCAGCTCGTCGATCAGCTTATCGTCCTCGCTCTTTTCCGGCGCGGCCTTCTCCGGGGCTGCCGGTTCGCCGCCGCGCTCCTCGCGGGATTTCTCAATATCCTCCTTGATCGAAGCCGTATCCACCACCGTGAGCTTGAACTTCTCCACGATCCGGTTGGCCCGTGCGGCGTCGTCCTGGAATACCAGGATGTCGATGGTGTCATCCTCTTTCCGCACCGGGATAGGGGCGTAGAGAATCCCGTATCCCTTGGCCTGCCTGGCAAACTCCGGGCAGTCCTCTTTTTTAATGGTATAGACCTTCAAAGGGCGTTTCTCCCGCAGCATGGTTTCAATGCGGGCTTTGCCCTTGGTCTTTTTCTGGTCTTTCAAAACCGTGTAAAGGGCGGCGGCCAGATTTTTTGCGGCTGCGCCGGTGATCTTGAGGGCGACTTCCGCGCCCTCAAGGCTCATGCGTACCACTTGCTCCGCCGCATCGCCTGAGTTATACATCAAAAATCATCTCCTTTCGGTTGGGCGGCCCGCCCGTTCCGGCTCCAGACGGCCTTTTTCCGTTTTCCCGGCCTGCTGTTCTTCGCGGGCGGCCCGTATCTTATCCTTGATGGAAACGGAGCGCAGAGCAATATCCCCGCACAGCTTCACCTCCCGGCGCAGCTCCTTGATCTGTGCCGTAAGGGTGGCAATCTCCGTCCGGATCTGCTCCTGCTGGGCGGGGTCGTCCAGCACCGCCTTGGTGCGCTGTTTCCGGTACAGGCTTTTCCGCTGTTCCATTATGCTGGAAAGCCGAGATTCCACATCGGCTTGATAGGCATTGAGCTGCTCCAGGGTGTCAATGCGGTGGCGGGAAAGCAGCCGCGCCTCATCGGTAAGTTCCTCTGCCCGGATTAAATCCTCCCGCAGCGCGTGGGGCACATGGCCCGTCTGGCGGTTCTGCTTTTTGGGGAACACCCCCAGCAGATAGCAGTAGTGGAAGTAGAGGGCGCGGAACCCCGTCGCCTTTTTGGCCTGTTTCAAATCCCCGTGGAGCCTGCACTGTTTCGGCTCCGGCTTTTGTTCCCGCTGGGGGCGGCTCTGGGCCAGAATCCGCCTGCGGATGTTCTCCAGGGAATAGGCCTCGCCAAAGTTGCGCGCAAGTTTCCTACCGTGGGGCCGGTCGTAGGGGCGCACCGTAATGTCCTTGCCCACCTTGACTTCATAGCCCATCTGCCGCAGATGATAAAAAAACTGCCGTTCCGTCATTGACTGGCGGATGGCAGCGTCCACATCGGCTTTGATGAGGGAAAGGTAGGTGGGGCGGCCTTCCTGCTCGGCCCGCCATTCCCCGTAGTGCTTGGATTTGCCGCGCTGGGGGTTTTCAATGACGGACAGGCCGTATTCCCGGCACAACCGGTCGGATTCCCGCTGCATGGCAAAGTATGCCGGATTGTCGAGAGTTGTAAAGCCTAAGGACTGCGTATTTGGAGATATTCACATAGATATATTCATAATCGATAACGCTCGTATAACTTCAAATATATGTACTAAAATTAATGGAGCGTTGGGACGCTTTTTACATATCGCGAAACTCAGCAAAGCAGAGAAAAATATTCTTTACGAACATTTTAAAGACAGCAAGAGTAAAAGGTTTGTTGTCTTTTTAGGTGATGTATTATGCGGAATATTTGGCAGTGCAAGGATCGAAAAATGGATTTATTTGCTTTTGGTAAGTGAATATCCAACTGGCCGGTTGGTGATACTTGAAGATCCGTCCCGAGTTATAAGAAGTGAGTGGCTTTTAGAAACTAAGATGCTCAAATTTGAAGACATGGATTTTCCGGTACCCAGCGGGTATGAGTACTTACTTAGATTGTGGTATGGTAACTATATGGAGATCCCCGAGGAAGGAAAAGAGTATTTGCGGAAGGAACAGATGAAAGAGTAGTCTGATTTGTATTATGCCTAAAAAAATAACGCACACCATTCTCATCTTCTCCCAAGCCATGGAGCTTGGCGGAGTGGAGCGCAGTTTGCTGGGACTGCTGGACTCCATCGACTATGACCACTATGACGTGGACCTTTTTCTGATGCGGCACAGCGGCGAATTGATGCCGTACCTGAATCCGAAGGCGAATCTTCTTCCGGAAATTCCGCAATATGCATCGCTGGCGGTCCCCATGGCATCGCTGCTCAAAAGCGGCCAGATCGGCGCTCTCTGCGGGCGGCTGAAAGGGAAGCTTGCAGCCAAGCGCTTCGACAAGCGGCATCCCGGCGGCAGGCCCTCTGTTACCGCGCTGACCTACAGCCACAAGTACACGCTATCTGCCATGCCGCAGATTTCCGATAAGACCTATGACCTTGCGATCAGCTTTCTGACGCCGCATTATTTCGCGCGGGAGCGGGTCAAGGCAAAAAAATATGCGGCGTGGATTCATACGGATTATACTGCCCTGTCGTTTGATCGGTCGGCGGAGCTTGCCATGTGGAGCGGATACGACGCGATTTGCGGCGTGTCGGAGCAGGCTTCCCGGAGCTTTCGGACGGTGTTTCCGGAGCTTTCAGACAAGATTCAGACCGTCGAAAATATCCTGCCGAAAGAATTGATTGCGAAACAGGCAGAGCAGCCGCAGACTGATATGCCCTCCGATGGCGCGGTTAAGATTCTTTCTGTTGGCCGTTTCTGTGACGCAAAAAACCTTGACAACGTGCCGGATATCTGCCGCCGTCTGGTGGAGGATGGCTTGAACGTCAAATGGTACCTTATCGGCTACGGCGGAGATGAGCCGCTGATCCGGCAGAAGATCACCGAAGCCGGGATGCAGGAGCGCGTCATTATTCTCGGCAAGAAGGACAATCCTTATCCCTATATGCGGGCCTGCGACCTGTATGTGCAGCCCTCTCGCTACGAGGGCAAGGCCGTCACAGTGCGGGAGGCGCAGCTTCTCGGCAAGCCTGTTGTCATCACAAGCTATGCCACCTCCGCCAGCCAGCTGGAGGACGGCGTGGACGGTGTGATCGTCCCGATGGACAACGCAGGCTGCGCTTCCGGTATTGCGGCTCTGCTGCGTGACCCGGCGCGGATGCAGCAACTTTCAGAAAACTGCGCCAAGAGAGACTATACGAACAGCGCGGAGGTTGAGAAAATTTACGCGCTGATGGAGGACTGACCCATGATCCCGAAGATCATCCATTACTGCTGGTTCGGCCGGGGCGAAAAGCCGGAGCTGGCGAAAAAGTGCATTGCCAGCTGGCGGAAATTCTGCCCGGATTTTGAAATCCGCGAGTGGAACGAGGACAACTGCAATTATCTTGCCATGCCCTTTATGGCCGAGGCGTATGCTGCCAAGAAGTACGCGTTTGTGTCAGACGTCATGCGGCTTCTGGTGCTGGAGCAGTACGGCGGTGTGTATTTTGACACTGACGTAGAGGCCGTGCGGGATATCGCGCCGCTGATGGATGACGAGGGCTTCATCGGATTTGAAAACGACCAATATGTCGCATCAGGACTGACCATTGCATCCGTGCCGCATCATCCGGTTGTGCAGGCGATGATTGAGGAGTATCGGAAGCTGCATTTCACCAATGCAGACGGAACGACGAACGCGGTGGGGTGTCCGCATCTGAATACGGACATCATGGAGCGCTACGGCCTTGTCCGAAATGGGCAGGAGCAAACCGTAGCCGGTATCCATGTCTACCCGGCGGACTTTTTCAACCCGCTGGATAGCGTGACAGGGAAGCTGACCAAAACGGAGAATACATACTCCATACACTGGTACTCTATGAGTTGGTTGCCATGGTATAAACAGATTAAGGTCAAAATTGGGAGGATATACAGGAGAATGAAGAGGGCGATTAGAGGATGAAAAGAGCAACAGCATTTACGGTTCTGTTATTGGCACTTTTGACATTCGGATGTTTGGGGTGTGTACTGACTTTGACAGATTACTTTGCACCAGCATTTTCGCAATCTGAAGGTAGCGCTGTATTAAATATTGAAACGTATATTGATGGACAGAACCAACCCACACACCCGGCAGTTATTGATATGAAGCGTGAGTGGAATGGATACAGATATTGGATGTCTTATTCTCCTTATCCCAACGCTGATGGTGCAGAGGAAAATCCGTGCATCGGAGTATCGAATGACATGATTCACTGGACAACGCCGGACGGATTGTACAACCCCATTGCATTCAATGAAGAAACGGCCTGCGATGAATTGAAGGATCCGCATATCGTATACAACAATGATTTGAACAGAATGGAAATCTGGTATCTGGGACGAACCGATTCCACCATTAAAAGCGGCGGAACACTGCTTTTGTTCCGCAAAGTTTCTTCAGATGGAGTGCATTGGAGCGAATATGAAATTATGCGGGATTTGGTGGGCTACCTATCTCCGAGTATTGTTTATAGCGAAGGCAAGTATAAACTGTGGGCAATTGAACCATCTACCTCAGGAAGAGAAGGTGCATTGGCCTATTCGGAAAGCACAGATGGTGATACATGGACCCCGTTCGAAAAATGCACTTTCGGAGGCTATTATGGAATAGAAAAGATTTGGCACGGAGCTGTTTCACTTGACGATACATATCGATTTGCATTTATAGAGGATTCAGGGAAAAGCAATACCATTTTGTATACTGAAAGCCATGATGGAATCACTTGGGAAAGTCCAGTGCCTATTGTCCGGAAGGAGAATTTCTGGAAAGCGTTCTACCGCCCATGCATTCTTAATAGCGATAGCAGATTATATTGCATATATGGAGTCATCACGCAAGATAATGAATGGTATCTCTCTATGAGCATGGGAGACTCTGTCGATAACCTTCATGGAATTTCTACGCAGGATATTGGCAATTCAAAAGTGAATATGACAATTTCGGAAAAGCACACTCTTTCCAATTTGACAAAGAATGTGTACCACTTTGTCCAGTCCATTTGCAGGCCGGAATTATTACTGATTTGTGCTGCCGTGGCAATACTTTTGCTGATAGTTAGAAAGTGTTCTTTTATTTTGCTGTGGGGTGGGTCTTGGCTTCTTGGTGTTTTGAGGTTTTACAGCCAAATGAGAGGGATTCCCCTGTCAGAAAAGTTCTGGTTGCTTTTCTCGGTGGGTGCAATCAGTGCTGTTTGCTCTCTAGCAATACAGCAAGTGATCAACTGGCTTGATGTCAGGAGAGAAAGGGCGAGATAAGTCATATGCCGAAAGTCAGTATTATCGTTCCGGTTTACAATGCCGAAAAATATTTGCAGGAGTGTGTGGAGAGCGTGCTGTGCCAAACACTCTCTGATATTGAACTGATTCTGGTGGATGATGGTTCTACCGACAGCAGCCCAGCGCTCTGTAATCAGTACGCGGTGCAGGATCACCGGGTGAAGGTGATCCACAAACCCAATGGCCGGGCTGCGTCTGCGCGGAACGCGGGACTTCGTGCTGCATCCGGGGAATATGTCGCCTTTGTTGACGCGGATGACTGGATATCCCCGGATATGTATGAAAAAATGCTGCAAACCAATGCGGATGTGACACTATGCGATTATGTTCGCTTTCAGGGAGAAAAGCAGTTTCCGTTTACACAGCCCAACATAGCGGCGGGCTTTTATAATAAAGCCCAGATTCGAGAGATAATATATCCGCATCTGGTCATGGATGGGATCGAGTATCCCATTACGATTTCAAACTGGGCGTTGCTCATTCGGCGGGAGGTTATTGTAAAAAATCGCCTGTCATATCGTGAGGATATCCGTATCAGTGAGGATGCACCGTTTGGCTCTGAGGTGCTGTATTGCGCGGACAGCTTTGCCTACTTGAAAGGAGAGCAGCTTTATCACTACCGTATGACGGAAGGCTCTGCCTCCAGAACCTATCAGCCGTGGTGGTGGGACAGCAGCCTGAAGATCAACGAGGAGACAGAGAATTTCTTCTCCAAATGCACAGATTATGATTTCACCCAGCAGATCAAGTCCAACATGTTCTATCTGGCGCGGGCTGAGATTTATTACATTATGGCAAATTCCAAGCTGTCGCGGGAAGAACAGAACAACAAGATCAGAGCGGTCATGAACCATCCCCGTGTGATACGGATGATGAAGGACTTTGACGTCAGTCCATATCCGATTCAGTTTAAACTGCTTTATTGGTCGATTCGGTACCGGTCTGTGGCGTTGAGAAGGGTGGTTGGGTACTGTTCAAGCATAACCACTCTGCTCAGACGGATTCATTAGATTGTTGAAAGGAGGAATACGAAATGGAAGCACAGCCTCTTATCACGGTAATAGTTCCCGTATACAATGTTGAAAAGTACTTGCGGAGGTGTCTGGACAGTATTATTCGGCAGACGTATCAGAATCTGGAGATCCTGTGTATTGATGACGGAAGTATTGATAACTCCGGTGAAATCTGCGAACAGTATGCTGCACGGGACGCGCATAAAAGTAATTCATCAAGAGAATCAAGGGCTGAGTACCGCGCGCAACAAAGGCCTTGATACGGCAACAGGAGAATACATAGCATTTGTGGACAGTGACGATTATATCGCGGCAGATGTACTTGAGCAGTTATACCAGAGTGCCGTCTCCTCAGATGCGACATGCGTGATTTGTGGCTATAACTGCGTGGATTCAAATGGGAGTATCCTCAGTACATATTCTGTGCATTCTGTACAGCAGTATTCAGGTGTTGAGTCGTTGCGTCGCCACTATTATCATGCAAGTGGCGAAGAAAATTTTGTAACCGTTTGGGGGAAACTTTTCTGTAAAAAGCTATTTTCAGACCTTCGATTTAGAACCGGGATTTGCTTTGAAGATATACATCTCATGCCATATTGGTTGCTACAATCGGAAAAAGTCGTGCTCATCCCCTATGCCGGATACAACTATACACAAAACGAAAACAGCATCATGCATAGTGCGGGGACGGTTGCGGTAATTGTTTTAAATAATTATCTGACGGGTCTGAGAATCCCTCTTATTACGATGAAGGGTGCTGCTGGAAAATATCTGGAGGACACGTGGGTTCCGTTCGGATTCGCTATAGTAAATTTAGTCGCGTCTATTTTGCTGGCGAAACCATTTGGAGTAGCGGGTGTATTTCTTGGAACTATTATTGGAAGTCTGTTTACTGCGGATTGGTACAGACCATTTGTAATCTATCGAACGGTATTCCATGCTCCTGTGAAAAAGTATTTTAGAAAATATATGGTGTACCTGCTCCTTGGCGTTGGATATATCGCTCTTACCTATTGGCTGAATGCACAGATTTACCTTTCAAACGCATATTTACTATTCCTTGTTAGAGGGATAGTGTCAGTAGGCGTTCCTGCCTTACTGAGTTGTGCCTTGTTTTATAGGACGACAGAGTTCGGCGCAATCAAGACTTTGACCATCCGTTTAGTTAGAGGAACGACAGCAAGGCTTCGTTCAAAAAAAAGAGGATAGAAATGGATAGTTTAGCTAGTATAATTGTTCCGTGTTATAATGGAGAAAAGTTCGTCGATAGGTGCTTTGATTCAATTCTCAAGCAAAAGTACGCTCACATGGAAGTTATTGTCGTGAATGATGGATCAACTGATCAGAGCGAACAACGCGTACTCGCATGGAATGACAGATTCAGAAACGCAGGAATACAGCTCGTTTACGTTTCTCAAGAGAACAAAGGTCCCGGGGGAGCGATTAATACTGGATTGAAGCATGTGACGGGAGAATATTTGTGTCTGCTAGATATCGACGATGAATTACTCGAATCTGCGGTTTCTACAAGGGTTGCTTTTTTAAAATCGCATCCGGATATAGATGTTGTTCGCTCAAATGGCTGGTATAATCGAAAAAGCGGAAAGAGCCTTTTTATATATGATGAAAAAGAGAAACGTATAGATGATGTTTTTTCTGCGCTGGTTGGAGGAGAAACAAATAACTGGGCAGGAAGTTATATGGTCAGGACATCTGCACTGTTTGATTTTTACCCGGATCGAGAAATCTACCAGTCTCGCTTTGGACAGAATCTACAGTTCCTGATGCCGCTAACCTACAAGAAAAAGTGCGGCTATATAGATGAGCCGCAAATGATTTACAATATTCAGGAGGATTCTTTATCAAAAACATCTGATATCAAGAAGACTGAGAAAATTCTATCGGATAATTTGGCGGGATATCGTGATATACGTATTTACCTAATAGAAAAGATCATCAAGACACCAAACGAAAGCGAAAGATACATTAGGATAGTTGATATTGCTTACTACAGATCATTGTTAAAACTTGCAATTGACACCCGAGATGAGCAGTTATTAAAGGCAACGTATTCTAACCTGAAAGAATTATCCGGAGTTACCATAAACGAGAGAATTGAATATTGCCAATATTTCTTCCCATATATGGTTTTTCCGCTGCGCTGTATAAGAAAGATTAAGACCGCAATAGATACTTTAAGGGAAACTTTATGAACATCTCTCAAATTTCTGATATCTGCACCGGCTGTGGCAGTTGCGTTGCCGTTTGTCCGTCTGCCGCGATCCGGATGCAGCCGGACGAACACGGCTTTCTCCATCCGGCAGTTGAGGCCGCGGCGTGTACCGACTGCGGCCTTTGCGCCCGCAAGTGCCCGGTTTCCACACCGCCGCAGGTATCGGCCCACACGGAGATCCTGACCGGATACGCAAACGATGAAGCGCTCCTGCCTGCATCTTCTTCCGGCGCGATTTTCCCAGTGCTGGCCTCCGAGATCATCCGCCGTGGCGGTATCGTGTTCGGCGCGGCGTTCGATCAAAACTTCGACGTGGCACATACTGCCGCAGAGAGCGCCGCGGAGCTTGCTGCGCTTTGCAGCTCCAAATATGTGCAGAGCAGCATTCCGTCAGGCATCTATGCGCAGGTGAAGGCGGCGCTTACCGCCGGACGCTGGGTCTACTTCAGCGGAATGCCGTGTCAGGTGGCCGGACTAAAGAATTACCTCGGCCGGGAGTATGAGACGCTGATCACGCAGGATACCGCCTGCCACAGTGTACCATCCCCTATGGTCTGGAAAAATTACCGCTCCGCGCTGGAAATGCAGAACGGCAGTAAATTGAAATCGTTCTCATTCCGCAAGAAAGCAACCGGATGGGAGAACTATCATATCCATGCTGCATTTGAGAACGGCAGAGAATTTTTACAGCTCGCTGCCAAGAATCCGTATCAGCGTGGATTTATCAAAGGTCTGTATTCCCGCGGCTCCTGCTTTGATTGTAAATTCAAGGGCATCGAGCGGTGCAGCGATATCACATTGGCGGACTACTGGGGCGTCAAGGGTATTCAGCCGGAAGCCTACCATCCGCAGGGGACATCCCTTGTTTTGCTGCACAGCGAGAAAGGCCGCGCTTTGCTGGAACGCTGCAAGGATAGGCTGCAAACCTGTCCTGCCGCAGAGGGCGCGCTTACATGGAATCCTGCTATGCTCCGGCCTATTCAGAAACCGGCGCGGTACGATGAGTTCTGGGCAGGATATGAACAGAAACCGTTTGCGGAACTGGTTTCCGCCTGCTGCGAACCGACAAAGGAAGAGGCAGCGAAGGAACGCTGGAACAGAAGCCTTCTGGCCCGCGTCATTCGCCGCCTGACGCGATAAATATGATATTTCGCCAAATCTATGCGATGAATCCATGGACGGTGTGCCTCCTGATGCTGTTGGCGTTTGCCGGATGGACAGTGCTCTGCAACTGCCTCCGCGCAAAGGTCAGAATCGCCGTCAATGTGATCCTGTTCTGCGTGTCCGCAGCGATCATCCTCCACGCCACCCTCCTCTCCCGCACGCCCGGGACTTACGCCGCCGTCCTCACCCCCTTCGCCGCGCTTGCGGCCGCGCGGCAGCAGCCGGAGCTTTACCGGGAGATGCTGATGAACGTCTTTCTCTTCTTCCCGCTGGGGCTGACGCTGTCCAACGCCCTGCCGCGAAAGTGGCACCGCTGGCTCCGCATTTCCCTCACGACGCTGACCGGCTGCATCCTCAGCGCGGGGATCGAGTACGCGCAGTACCGCTTCGCCCTCGGCATGGCGGAGACGGACGACGTGATCTGCAACACGCTGGGGACGTTCGTCGGCGCAACATCGCTGCTGCTGGCCCACGCCATGGAAAAACACAAGGAAAGGCCCACGACCATGACCCTGACTGCCACAGAAACGCAATTTCTGCATATCGCCAAGACTGCCGTCTCCGGCGGGGAGCTGCCCACGGAGGCCGTGGACTGGCCTGCCATATTCACGCTGGCAAACCAGCAGAAGCTGCTGCCCATCCTCTTCGAGGCCGTCCGCAAGACGCCTGCCGCCGGGGAGAACGCCCCGCTGTTCGCGGCCATCAAGCGGCAGGTCATCGGGCAGGTGCTGAACCAGACCGTGCGCTCGGCGGAGTTCGCCGACCTCTACCGCAGCCTCCGGGCCGCCGGGCTGCACCCTGTTGTGGTGAAGGGGCAGCTTTGCAGCAGGCTTTACCCCCTGCGCGATCAACGCATCAGTGCGGACGACGACCTCTTCATCCCGGAGGGCGAGTTCTTTGTCTGCCACGAGGCGCTGCTGGCAAATGGCCTGACCACCGATACGCCCGTCGATGAGCTGCCCACGGCGGACGAGGTGTCCTACACAAAAAAAGACAGCCCGCTTTACATCGAGCTGCACCGCCACCTGTTCGATTCCGCTGAGGATGCCCACGACGAGCTGAATCACTTCTTTGTGGACATCGCCCCCGTGGAGGTGGACGGCTTCCTGACTATGCCGCCCCATGAGCACCTGCTGTACCTGATTCTGCACGCCTACAAGCACTTTGTGTACAGCGGCATCGGCCTGCGGCAGTTCTGCGACATCGGCCTCTGGGCGCAGGCGTACCACGATCAGATCGACTGGCAGCGCCTGCATGACCAGTGCGCCAGCGTCCACGCGGCGACCTTCGCCGCCGCGGCCTTCCGGATCGCCCGGACGTATCTGGACATCGACTTTGACCTGCCCGGGCTGTGGGATGGCGATGTGGACGTGGAGCCGCTGCTGCACGACACCCTTTGCGGCGGCGTGTACGGCTCCAACAGCTACACCCGCCTGCACTCGTCCACCGTGACGCTGAACGCCGTCAAGGCCAGCCGCACCGGCGGGAAAAGCAGCGTCCTGCGCACGGTGTTCCCCAAGCGGGAGTATCTGGAGCGGCGCTATCCGTACCTCAAAAAGCGCCCGTACCTGCTGCCCGTGGCGTGGGTGCAGCGCATCGCTCACTACGCCGGAGAGCAGTCCGGCGCGGACAACAGCGCATCCGGCTCCATCAAGCTGGCAAAAGAGCGCATCGAGCTAATGAAGCGGTATGGGATTATTGATGAGAAGAAATAAGCAGAAGTGCTGTCCGTTTTGGAAAGCTCTTCTGTTGAAATATGGGGTGATTGGCAGGGAAGAAAAGCCCTGAAAATCTCAGACAGATTCAATCCCTTCCCAAACCGCAAAGTTTTTTCCTCCCACGCAAACGAATTTCACCCTTCTGCGCTTCTGTAAACCGTGCATGGCGTGCGCGGTTCCGAGTAACTTGGTGCGGTTCGGCGTGGCCGTTCTCGTTTCCGTAAAGTGCAAAGGGCGCTTTTTTGGCCAGTGCATCGGATGGGAGATTTCAAATCGCTGGAATCGGGAATCCTGCATATAGTCCCTGATTTCCCGGTCGAGCCGCTTCCCGGTACGATCATTTTCGTGACCTCACGAAAATGGTCTGATACTCCAAACTCGCCGGTTTCACCTGACATCACAGCCCAAAAGAAGGTCGGAGGACGCATGTCCTCCGGCCTTCTTCACCCCGTTGCAGCGGGCTCATTTTCCCTCAAAAACCACGCAAATTTACTGTACCATTTCTGTACCAAACGTGTAAAAATCTATATCGAGTTATATAGATTTTTATAATTTTTCGAATCTTTGGAACCATTGATATATCAGGATTTATAACGTTTTATTAACTTTTTGAGAGACTTCCGGGTACGGCGATACCTAATTTCACCCAATCGCCCGCGTGACCGGCCGGAATAGAGAAACAGCATAGCGGGGACGCGGCCATTCTGCCGCGTCCCTGCTGCTCTTATCAACACATGCCTGCCGCCCTGGGCCAGATCCAGAACATTTGTTTGAAAAAATCTGTTTACAGATAAAAATAATGGTGCTACAATAGAGTACTACGACAGAATACTGCATCCGGGAGGCGCTTATGGGAAAATTCAAGGTGGTATCGGAATACACCCCCAGCGGGGACCAGCCCCAGGCCATCGACACACTGGCCAGCGGCATTGAAAACGGCCTGCGGGATCAGGTGCTGCTGGGCGTTACCGGCAGCGGCAAGACCTATACCATGGCCAAGGTCATCGAGCGGGTCCAGCGGCCCACCCTGGTGCTGGCCCACAACAAGACCCTGGCGGCCCAGCTGTGCGAGGAGTTCCGGGCCTTCTTCCCGGAAAACGCCGTGGAATACTTCGTGTCGTACTACGACTATTACCAGCCGGAGGCATACATCCCCCACACGGACACCTTCATCGAAAAGGACGCCGCCATCAACGACGAGATCGAGCGCCTGCGCCACAGCGCCACCGCCGCCCTGTTTGAGCGGCGGGACGTCATCGTGGTGTCGTCAGTGTCCTGCATCTACGGGCTGGGGGACCCCATCGACTATGCCAACATGGTGATCTCCCTGCGCCAGGGGAAGGAGTACCCCCGGGACCAGCTGCTGCGCAAGCTGGTGGAGATCCGCTATGAGCGCAACGACATCGCCTTTGACCGGAATATGTTCCGGGTCCGGGGGGACACGGTGGAGATCTATCCGGTATATGCCAACGGCTACGCCATCCGGGTGGAGTTCTTCGGCGACGAGATCGACCGCATTTCCCAGATCAACCCCGTCACCGGTCAGGCCCAGCGGGTGCTCCAGCATGTGGCCATCTATCCCGCCAGCCACTACGTCACCACCAAGGACAAGATGGAGCGGGCGGCGGAGGAGATCGAAAAGGAGCTGGCGGAGCGGAAAAAGTGGTTTGAGGATCATGGCAAGCTCATCGAGGCCCAGCGCATTGACCAGCGCACCCGGTATGACCTGGAGATGATGCGGGAGCTGGGCTACTGTACCGGCATCGAAAACTATTCCCGGGTGATCTCCGGCCGGGAGCCCGGCTCCCCGCCCACCACCCTGCTGGACTATTTCCCGGAGGATTTTCTGCTGTTCGTGGACGAGAGCCATGTGACCCTGCCCCAGGTGCGGGCCATGTACAACGGGGACCGGGCCCGGAAGGAGAGCCTGGTGGAATACGGCTTCCGCCTGCCCTGCGCCTTCGACAACCGGCCTCTGAAATTCCCGGAATTTGAGGAGCGGTATCACCAGGCGGTGTTTGTGTCCGCCACTCCCGGGGACTATGAGCGTGAACACGCCGACCAGGTGGCCGAGCAGGTGATCCGGCCCACGGGCCTGCTGGACCCCCGGGTGGAGGTGCGCCCCGTGGAGGGGCAGATCGACGACCTGGTGGACGAGATCCGCCTGCGGATCGGGAGAAACGAGCGGACCCTGGTGACCACCCTCACCAAGCGCATGGCCGAGGACCTGACGAACCACATGAAGGGCCTGGGCCTGCGGGTGCGGTATATGCACTCCGACGTGGCCGCCATCCAGCGGATGGAGATCATCCGGGACCTGCGGCTGGGCGAATTTGACGTGCTGGTGGGCATCAACCTGCTGCGGGAGGGCCTGGACCTGCCGGAGGTGAGCCTGGTGGCCATTCTGGACGCCGACAAGGAGGGCTTCCTCCGCAGCGAAACCAGCCTGATCCAGACCATCGGCCGGGCCGCCCGGAACGCCCAGGGCCTGGTGATCCTGTATGCCGACACCATCACCCCCTCCATGCGGGCGGCCATGGAGGAGACCCAGCGCCGCCGGGAGAAGCAGGACGCCTATAACAAGGCCCACGGCATCGTGCCCCAGACCATCCGCAAGGACGTGCGCAAGGTGCTGGAGATCTCCAAGGACGCCCAGCAGGAGCAGCAGGCCGGCCGCCGCAAGCTCACCGACGCTGAGCGGGAGGCCACCATCCGCCGTCTGGAGAAGGAAATGAAGGAAGCCAGCAAGATGCTGGAGTTTGAATACGCCGCCCTGCTGCGCGATCAGATCATCGCCCTGCGGGGGGAGAAATGAGGAAGCGCCATGCCCCATGTTCCCACCGTGGATATCCGCCGCCTGGGGGATATCCGCTTCGATACCCAGCTGGAAAAGGCCCTGGCCCCCAGTCCGGACTATGACGTGCAGCAGTGGCTGTTCGTCCCCAATGAATACACCGAGTACCGGTACATCCTGGGCACCCGGGGGAAAAAGCCCCTGATCTGCATCGGCATCAACCCCTCCACCGCCCGGCCCGGGGACCTGGACCCCACCCTGAAAAGCGTGGAGCGGGTGGCCCGGAACAATGGCTTCGACTCGTTCATCATGTTCAATGTCTACGCCCAGCGGGCCACCTCCCCGGACGATATGGAGCCGGAGTGCAACCCGGAGCTGCACCGGGAGAATATGCGGGCCTTCGCCTATGCCCTGTCCCTGAATCCCCGGCCGGTGGTGTGGGCCGCCTGGGGGACCATCATCGAAAAGCGCCCCTACCTCTGGACCTGTCTGGAGGATATGATCGCGCTGGGCCGGGAATACGGCGCCCAATGGGTCACCTGCGGCCGCCGCTCCAAGGCCGGGCATCCCCACCACCCCCTGTACCTGCGGGCGGACTCCGTCACGGAGCCCTTCGACCCGGAGGCATACGTCCTGGCCCAGCAGGCCCGGGCCGCCGCGGCTCCCCGGGGCCGCCGGAAGCGGGTATGAGGAGAGGCCATGGAAAAAAACCGGCTTGACCTCAGCGCGTTTGACCTGAAGTTGCTGGCCATGGCTGCCATGCTGGCGGACCACATCGGCTATCTGTTTTTTCCCCAGGCCCTCTGGATGCGGTGCGTGGGGCGGCTGGCCTTCCCCATCTTCGCCTTTCAGGTGGCCGAGGGATGGTATAGGACCTGTAACCGGCGGAGGTATTTTCTGCGGCTGGCCCTGTGCGGCCTGCTGTCGGAGATTCCCTTCGACCTGGCCATAGGCGGCCAACCGATAGACCCCGGGTACCAGAACGTCCTTTGGACCTTCTGCATCGCGGCGGCGGCCCTTTGGGCCATGGAGGCCCTGCAGCGGCGGCTGCAGATCCCCCTGCCCCTGGCGGCGCTGCCGGCCGCAGGGGCGGGCTATCTGCTGGGGGAGGCGCTGCAATCCGACTATTTCGGTCCCGGGGTGCTGACGGTGCTGGTGTTCGCCCTGTGCCGCCAATGGCATATAGGGCGGCTTCCGGAGCTGGCGGCCATGCTGGTGATCAACGGCTGGCTGCTGCCCAGCGCCGATATGACCCTCTGGGGCGTCACCCTGCCGGTGGAGCTGCTGGCCACGGCGGCCCTGCTCCCCATCTGGCTGTACCGGGGCCGTCAGGGCCCCCACGGCCCCTGGCTCCGGTGGGTATGGTACGGCTTTTACCCGGCCCACCTGCTGATGCTGTGGCTGATTGATACCAAAACCTGTTAAAAAGCTTGAAAAGCTTTTTATAGCACCGAAGGTGCGTCAGGTTTTGTATGAGACGGCACAGCGTGTTTTCACACGCTGTGTGTGCGCGCAGCGCACAGGATTCTTGATTCATTTTTTTGAATCAAGAATCCGTATTATAGAATCATTTGGTAAGACAAGGAGGCACACAATGGCCAAGAAGGAAGAAAAAACCAACGTCATGCGGACGCTGGACCAGAAGAAGATCGCCTATATCCCCCACGCCTACGACCCCGACGGCCCCATCGACGGGGTGTCCGTGGCCCGGACCCTGGGCCAGGACCCGGCCTGCGTGTTCAAGACCCTGGTGACCCGGGGGGCCAGCGGCGGCTATTACGTTTTCGACATCCCGGCAGCGGAGAACCTGGACCTGAAAAAGGCCGCCCGGGCGGTGGGGGAGAAGTCCGTGGCCATGCTGCCACAGAAAGAGCTGCTGCCCCTGACCGGCTACGTCCACGGCGGATGCAGCCCGGTGGGCATGAAAAAGCAGTTCCCCACGGTGTTCCACGAGACAGCACTGCTGTATGGCGCCATCTGTGTCTCCGCCGGGAAGATCGGCCATCAGGTGGAGTGCGATCCCAACGCCCTCATCGCCCTTCTGCGGGCGAAAACGGCTGACGTGATCGTATAAAAATTATTTCGCTGTTGACATTAAAAATTGATTTCACTACACTTATCTGCAACCATATGTTGCAGAAATGAGGCATACCATGCAGACTGAAATTTTCATTAAGGGTGCGCGGGAGAACAACCTGAAAAACATCGATGTCACCATCCCCCGGGATAAGCTGGTGGTGCTGACGGGCCTTTCCGGCTCCGGCAAGAGCTCCCTGGCCTTTGACACCATCTATGCCGAGGGCCAGCGGCGGTATGTGGAGTCCCTCTCCTCCTACGCCCGGATGTTCCTGGGCCAGATGGAAAAGCCCGATGTGGATCACATCGACGGCCTCTCCCCCGCCATCTCCATCGACCAGAAAACCACCAGCCGGAACCCCCGGTCCACCGTGGGCACGGTGACGGAGATCTACGACTACCTCCGCCTGCTCTGGGCCAGAGTCGGCACGCCCCACTGCCCCAAGTGCGGCAAAGAGATCAAGCAGCAGTCCATCGACCAGATCATCGACCAGATCCTGGCCCTGCCGGAGGGGACCCGCATCCAGGTGCTGGCCCCCGTGGTCCGGGGGAAGAAGGGCGAGCATGTCAAGGTCCTGGAGAACGCCCGGAAGTCCGGCTACGTCCGCTGCCGGGCCGACGGCGTTCTGTATGAGCTGACCGAGGAGATCCCCCTGGAGAAGAACAAGAAGCACTCCATCGAGATCGTGGTGGACCGTCTGGTCATCCGCCCGGACATCACCCGCCGCCTGACCGACTCCGTGGAGACGGCGGCCTCCCTGGGCGGCGGCCTGCTGCTCATTAACCTGGTGAAAGAGGACAAGGACCTCTCCTTCTCCCAGAACTATGCCTGCGAGGACTGCGGCATTTCCATCGAAGAGCTGGCCCCCCGGATGTTCTCCTTCAACAGCCCCTTCGGGGCCTGCCCCACCTGCACGGGGCTGGGCAGCCAGATGAAGGCCGATCCCCAGCTCATCATCCCCAACCCCGCCCTGTCGATCTTGGACGGGGCCATCACCGTCTCCGGCTGGCAGAACGTGAAGGGGGATTCCATCGCCCGGATGTACTTCGACGCCCTGGCAAAGAAATATGACTTCGACCTGACCACCCCCTTCCAGGACCTCCCCGCCGAGGCCCAGGACGTAATCCTGAACGGCACCAAGGGGGAGAAGCTCAAGCTCAGTTACCAAAGGGCCGACGGCCGGGGCACGTTTTCCCAAGCCTTTGAGGGCATCCTCCACAACGTGGAGCGGCGCTTCCAGGAGACCCAGTCCGAGGCCTCCCGAAAAGAGCTGGAGGACTGCATGAGCCAGTGTCCCTGCCCCACCTGCCGGGGCAGGCGGCTGAAAAAGGAGGCGCTGGCCGTCACCGTGGGCGGGCTGAACATCGACGAATTTTGCCACAAGCCCGTGACGGACGCCATCGCCTTCGTCAACGAGCTCACGTTGACCGAGACCCAGGCCCAGATCGCCCAGCAGATCCTGAAGGAGATCCGCTCCCGCCTGGCCTTTTTGCAGAGCGTGGGGCTTTCCTACCTGACCCTGAGCCGGCAGGCAGGCACCCTCTCCGGCGGCGAGAGCCAGCGCATCCGGCTGGCCACGCAGATCGGCTCGTCCCTCATGGGCGTGCTGTATATTCTGGACGAGCCGTCCATCGGCCTGCACCAGCGGGACAACGACATGCTGCTGGAGACCCTCAAGCACCTGCGGAATCTGGGCAACACCCTGATCGTCGTGGAGCACGACGAGGATACGATGCGGGCCGCGGACTATATCATCGACATCGGCCCCAAGGCCGGGGTCCACGGCGGCGAGGTAGTGGCCGCCGGGACAGCGGAGGAGATCATGGCCGTGCCGGAGTCCATCACCGGCCAGTACCTCTCCGGAGCCAGAAGCATCCCCGTCCCCGCCCAGCGGCGGGCGGGCAACGGCCACAGCCTGGTGATCCGCGGCGCAGCGGAGAACAATCTCGACGGGCTGGACGTGACCTTCCCCCTGGGGACCTTCACCTGCGTCACCGGCGTGTCCGGGTCGGGCAAGTCCTCCCTCGTCAATGAGATCCTGTACAAGCGCCTGGGCATGGACCTGAACCGCATGAAGGTCCGCCCCGGCAAGCACAAGGGCATCGAGGGCGAGGAATTTTTGGACAAGGTCATTGCCATCGACCAGTCCCCCATCGGCCGCAGCCCCCGCTCGAACCCCGCCACCTACACGGGGCTCTTCGGGGACATCCGGGAGCTGTTCGCCTCCACCCCCGACGCCAAGGCGCGGGGCTATGGGCCGGGGCGGTTTTCCTTCAATGTGAAGGGGGGCCGCTGCGAGTCCTGCGCGGGCGACGGCTTATTGAAGATCGAAATGCACTTCCTGCCGGATATTTACGTCCCCTGCGAGGTCTGCAAGGGCAAGCGCTACAACCGGGAGACGCTGGAAGTGAAATACAAGGGGAAAAACATCCACGACGTCCTGGACATGACCGTGGACGAGGGCGTGGCGTTCTTTGCCAACCTGCCCAAGCTCCGCCGGAAGCTGGAGACCCTGGCTTCGGTCGGCCTGGGCTATCTGAAGATCGGCCAGCCCTCCACCACCCTCTCCGGCGGCGAGGCCCAGCGGGTGAAGCTGGCCACGGAGCTTTCCCGGCGGTCCACGGGCAGCACCTTTTACATCCTGGATGAGCCCACCACGGGTCTTCATGCGGAGGATGTGAAGAAGCTGCTGGAGGTTTTGCAGCGGCTGGTGGACGGAGGAAATACGGTGCTGGTCATCGAGCATAACCTGGATGTGATCAAGTCTGCGGACTGGCTCATCGACCTGGGCCCCGAGGGGGGCGTAGGCGGCGGCGAGATCGTGGCGGTGGGCACACCGGAGGAGGTGGCCCGGTGCGAAAAGTCCTATACCGGGCAATACCTGAAAAAGGTGCTGGAGAAATGACCCCATTGCCTTCACCTGGCATACACTGGTGTGAGGTGATGACGGTGGACTGGATGGGAAACGGCGTGCTGGCATTTTTGGCGGCGGTGGGCATTGCGGCCCTGGTGTGGCTGGTGACGGGGGTGCTCCTGCGCAGACGGCCTCCGGAGGTGCCGGCGGTGCTGGTGCTGCCTGCCTGCGGCGGCGCAGAGGCCCTGGAGGGCTGGGTCCGGACACTGCTGGAGGTGCGGGCCCAGCTGGGGCGATCGGCGGAAATTGCCGTGGTGGACTGCGGTCTCACGGCGGAGGGAGCGCGGCGGGTGCAGCTGCTGGCGCAGCGGTTTGATAAAATCATGGTGCTGGACCGGGGAGAGCTGGACCGGATCATAGAGTAGAGAGGATAAGCCATGGGTGAGCGATGCACAGTGGAGGGAACCGTACAGTCGGTGGTCTTCCAGAATGAGGAAAACGGGTACACGGTGCTCTCCCTGCTGACGGAGCAGGGAGAGGTGGTGACGGTGGTGGGGTGCATCCCCTATGCCGCCCCCGGCGAGGGAATGACCGTTACGGGGGTGTGGATCACCCATCCGCTGTACGGGCCCCAGATCACCTGCGAGCAGGTGGAGCGGCGTATGCCCCGGGAGGAAGAGGAGATCGTCAGCTATCTGGCCTCCGGCATCCTCAAGGGAGTGGGACAGGCCACGGCGGAGCGGCTGGTGGAGCGATTCGGCACGGATACGCTCCGGGTGCTGGAGGAGGAGCCGGAGCGGCTCAGCCAAATAAAGGGCATTACAGCCAAAAAGGCTATGGAACTATCCAAGGCATTTCGGGAATTGACGGGCCTGCGGCGGACCATGGAGTTTATGGCCCGGTATGACCTGCCGGTGCATCTGGCGGTGCAGGCCCATAGGATCTATGGGGCCCAGGCCCTGCAAAGGCTCCGGGAGGACCCGTATCTGCTCGCCGGGCAGAGCTTCGGGGTGGAATTTTCCCGGGCGGACGAGATGGCCCTGAGCATGGGCTTTGACGGCGACAGCCCCTGCCGCACCCAGGCGGCGCTGCTGTATGAATTGCAGCACAACCAGGGAAACGGCCATGTGTTTTTGCCCCGGGAAAAACTCCTGTGGGCGGCGGCGCAGCTGATCGGTCTGCCGCCGGACCGGGTGGAGATGTGCCTGGATACCATGGTGGAGCAGGGAGCCATCCGCCAGGAGCAGGTGGCGGGTGTCCTGGGTTGCTACACCCCGGAGCTATATGAGGCGGAGTGCTTTGTGGCGGAGAAGCTGCTGAGCATGCTGCGCTTCCCCTATGGAAAGGTCCGGGGCGTGGACGGTGTCATTGAGGAAATGGAAATGACCCAGGGCATCCGCTATGCGCCGCTGCAAAGGGAGGCGGTGACCCTTGCGGCCCAGTCCGGGGTGCTGCTGCTCACCGGCGGCCCCGGCACGGGTAAGACTACGGCGACCCGGGCCATTGTGCATTTGTTTGAAAAAATGGGACTGGACATTCTGCTCCTGGCCCCTACGGGACGGGCGGCCAAGCGAATGGGGGAGCTGTGCGAGCGGGAGGCCCAGACCATCCACCGGTGTCTCGGCATGAGCTATAACGACCTGACGGGCCGGGTGACCTACAAAAAGGGGGAGAGCGACCCCCTGGAGGCGGAGGCCGTGCTGGTGGACGAGATGAGCATGGTGGATCTGCCGCTGATGCAGGCGCTGCTGTCGGCTCTGCGGCCCGGGTGCCGGCTGGTGATGATCGGGGATGCGGATCAGCTCCCCTCGGTGGGGGCGGGGAATGTGTTCAGCGATCTCATTCGCAGCGGACGGATTCCTTTGGTTGCCCTGAAAGAGGTTTTCCGTCAGGCGGACAAGTCCTATATTATCCGCAACGCCCACCTGGTCAACGGCGGCATCGGGCCGGACCTGAAAACCAACCAAGGGGACTTTTTCTTCCTGTGCCGCCGGGTGCCGGAGCGGATGGTGAGTACGGTGGTGGAGCTGTGCAAGACCCGGCTGCCGGAAAAAATGGGCATTGCCCCGGAGGACATCCAGGTGCTGACCCCCACCCGCAGGGGCGAGTGCGGCACGGTGCAGCTGAACCGCTGCCTCCAGGCGGCGCTGAACCCGCCGTCCCGGACAAAGAACGAAAAGCAGTTCGGCGACCTCATTTTCCGGGAGGGCGACCGGGTGATGCAGACCAAAAACAACTACGATGTGCTGTGGGAAAAGGACGACGGCACCATGGGCGCCGGCATCTTTAACGGCGATGTGGGCACCGTGGAGGAGATAGACCCCTCCGGGGAGCTGCTGACCCTGCGGTTTGACGACCGCACCGTGGGCTACACCGCGGACATGCTGAATCAGCTGGACATGGCCTACGCCATTACGGTACATAAGGCCCAAGGGAGCGAATACAAGGCGGTGATCCTGCTGGCAGCTCCGGCGGCGCCGGGACTGCTGGTGCGGGGGGTGCTGTACACGGCTATGACCCGGGCCCGGGAGCTGCTGATTATAGTAGGAGATGACACCATCCCCGGACAGATGGCGGAAAACGACCGCCGCACGCGGCGGTACAGCGGCCTGCGCCGGAGACTGAAAGAGGGAGGAACGGAAGCGTGAGCATAACAGACTTGAACGAGGCCTTAGACAAGGCGGAGCGGGGCATACTGAACTTTTTCCTGCCGCGGCGGTGCCCCTTTTGCGGGGCGGTGACGGGGAAGGCTCTGCTGTGCGATAAGTGTGAAAAATCCCTGCCCTATACCGGAGAGCGGGCGGTGGAGGAGGCGGGCTTTGCCCGGTGCGCCGCACCCCTCTACTATGACGGTTCGGTGCGAAAGGCCATTCTGGACTTCAAATTCGGGCGGAAAATGGGGGCTGTGTCCTGCTTCGGACAGATGATGGCCCAGTGCGCGGCGGAGAATTTTTCCGGCGAATTTGACGCCGTTACCTGGGTGCCGGTGAGCAAAAAACGGCTTAAAAAGCGGGGCTTTGACCAGGCCCGCTATCTGGCTGCGTCCCTGTGCGTGGACTGGCACACGGAGCCCCTGGAGACCCTGCGCAAGGTGGTGGACAACCCCGCCCAGTCGGGCATGGAGAGCCACGAGGAGCGCCGGGCCAATGTGCTGGGCGTATACGAGCCGGTGCAGCCGGAGCGGTTCGCGGGGAAGCGGCTGCTGCTCATTGATG